>ERZ1090868.1189-NODE-1191-length-13883-cov-7.010703_pt1 | contig 13883 bp, 15 predicted proteins | sample MGYA00478475_ERZ1090868 | MGnify/ENA primary metagenome ERZ1090868 (study PRJEB33644, sample SAMEA5815747) | chicken gut metagenome | biome: Chicken; feature: Gastrointestinal Tract; material: Caecum | place: Ireland | collected 2019-01-01 | study: A study of...
GAGTGACGCCTGAAGAAACGCGATGGTATAAATATTCGCACGCATGCAATTTCTGTACGGATTGTATTTGATGAGATCTGCTCTGAAAACAGAAAAACTGTGAAATTGACGCTTCAGAGGGATTTATGCTACAATGAAAACCAGAAATGCCGCCCACGGTCTTTGCGCGTGGGCGGCGTCGGAAAAATGCTTGAGGTGTTTTTTGATGAGCAGCTATATTGATTCGGTCAATCCGGGACATCATGCACCCTATTTGGATATTCCCGATGATGTGATCGAATATCTGCACTATCTTGATTTTGTAAAACTTCGTTCGCCTCGGACGGTCAATGGATACTATTTGGACTTGCGAGGCTTTTTTCGTTTTATGATGGTCTCTTGGAATCGCGTGGAGGCCCAAGTTCCGCCTAAAGAAATCGATCTTACACACATTACTTCCAAGGACATTGCTTCCATCACAAAGCGTGATATTTTTGCTTATTTGGACCACGCCAGAAACACGGACAATGGGCCAAAAGCCCGGGCACGTAAGCTTAGCGCGCTGAAGGGATTCTTCGGGTATATGTGTAACCAGGTCAACAAAATTGCACAAAATCCTACAGAAAATATCAACTTGGGGTCACCCAAAAAAACGTTGCCTAAATATTTGACGGAAACGGAAAGCTTATCTTTGTTAAATAATATACAAAGCGATTTCTATGAGCGGGATTTTTGCATCATTACCTTATTCCTGAATTGCGGTATGCGTCTGGCGGAGCTTATTGGAATTGATTTAGGCGACTTCCGCGATGATACCATTCGCATTACCGGCAAAGGCGGAAAAGAACGATTGGTTTATTTGAATGAAGCTTGCAAACAGTCTTTGGATCGCTACTGTAAGGTACGGGCTTCGCTGCCAAGTCTGGTGGATAAGGACGCGCTGTTTGTCTCCAAGAGGACCGGAAAGCGCCTTACGGCACGGCGCGTGGAACAAATTGTGGCAAGGTGTCTGCAGAGCGCCGGGCTGTCCGGACGGGGGTTCTCGCCCCATAAATTGCGCCACACTGCGGCAACGCTCATGTACCAGGGCGGTGTGGATATGTTGGCGTTAAAAGAAATTCTGGGACACGAAAATGTATCTACCACACAGATTTATACCCATATCAACCAACAACAGTTGCGAGATGCCGTACAAGCCTCTCCCCTTGCACGACAAAAGTTCATCGAACCGAAAAAATCAGAGAAAGAATCGGACAAGGAGGACGGAGAGGCCGCTGCAAAGCAACCCGATAAACCACGACATCGGGATACAGAGTAAAAAGCGAATGGTGAGTCGACGTGCGTTGCCAATGAGCTGCCCGCGGGGGGCACCACCCAGAAAGATGCTTTGGAATACTCCATGGCTCAGTGCGGTGGCATGACCTGCCAGCCACAGAAGCAACAAGAGGAGCATCACCTGTGGCAAACAATCGGAAATCCAATAGAGACACAAGGCGTTGGTTCCCTCCAAGGTCAGAATATTGGCAGAACAAAATCCGAGAAAAAGTCCTTTTCCGGCAAAAAGCAGCAGCAAAAGACCAAATCCGAAAGCGGTGAAACCACATAGCCAAACGGAAAGAAGCTGGAGAAAAAATGCGGCAGACTGACTTATAAATAGATCATTCCATACCATAAGGCGATCTTGTGCAGTGTAAAACGTGCTCAGCTGCTGCCCGAGAGTGGTTGTACCGTTCCTTCCCAAAAGAATGCCCGGCAAGTATCCCACCAGAAAGACGGCTGCGCATCCAAAGACGGTGCCGTGGACAGAGACCGGCTCCCGTATAGTACGTAATGCACCGTGTGATTTGTGCACCGCAGGGTGCCTTCCACGCAAGGCGTTGCGTGGGCCGGAAAATGATGCGGCGGCGCGCATTAGCGTACCGCCCGCACTGCGGCCAACATGCTGCCAAACAGGCTTCCCAAAACCAAGGCAAGCGGTAACATCAGGTCACTTCCCTGTCGGAATACAGTCCCGTTACACACAAAAGCGGCGACGGTTTGACAGACGGCATAGAACACGCCGCAGCCAAGGCCGCAAAGCAGATATTGTTTGCCTACTTTTTTGGCCAGGAGAAAGCCGGAAACAATGGAGCCGACTGCGGCGGCCGTGCAGGCAAACGGCCGAACCAAGTTGAGCGGCAAAGAAGTCGTGGTAAAGAGCATTGCGAACAACCCAAGACATAGCACACATAGGGCAACACCGCCAAACAAAGCCAGGACCATTGCTTCGGCCAGCCTGTTGGAGGAGGAACGTTTGTGACCACCGGTCGGATTGGAGGATGGACGATGGGCTTTTCGGACGGATTTGACTGAATGAGACATACAATAAAGCACCCCCTTGTACAGTAGAACCTATGCAAGGGGGTGCTTTATTTATGTTTGTTGCCGGTTTTATTTCTTGGCGTTGCCCTTGGAGTCACCTACATCCAGTTTTTCCACCGAAGAAATGGCAGAACGACGGAAGCGAATCTTGGTGCGGTCGCTGCCGGTTTCCACAACCAGGGTGTCGTCTTTATCGCTGATGGCGAAAACGATGCCAACAATGCCACCAATGGTGGTGACCTTGTCGCCGATCTCGATGGAGTTGCGCATGGCAGAATCTTTCTTGTCCTGACGCTTCTGAGGAATATAAATGATCAGGAACATAAAAACAAGAATCAGAACCATCGGCAGCAGGCTGATGATCATCTCGCCGGTGCTGGCGGATTCGGTGCTCAAAAACTGGATCATGACAGATGTTCTCCTTAAATTAAACGATTTTTTCTATTATATCGAATTTATGGCGCCAGTGCAAGGGTTTGTCCTAAATTCACGCCGGGAATCGCGCAAAAATCAGATGCGGGTATCCAGTTTGTGGACGTAGGTGTCATGGAACTGCTGGAAAGTTCCGCTGTCCAAAGCCTCGCGGATGCGTTCCATCAGATGATTATAGAAATAGAGATTGTGCATGACAGCCAGGCGCATACCGAGCATTTCATCCGCCTTTTGCAGATGACGGATATAGGCACGGGAGAAATTCCGGCATACCGGGCAATCGCAGTGGGGATCGATGGGAGATTCATCCCGCTCGTATTTCAGGTTCTTGATGTTGATGATGCCGTCCCAGGTGAACAGATGCCCGTGACGTGCGTTACGGCTGGGCATAACGCAGTCAAACAAATCGACGCCGCGATATACCGCTTCGATGATATTACCCGGGGTACCGACCCCCATCAGATAACGGATTTTATCCTTCGGGGCAAAAGGCTCCACGGCAGAGATAATGTCATACATAACCTCAGCCGGCTCCCCCACTGCCAAACCGCCGATGGCATATCCGTCCAGATCGTATTCGGCAATCTGCTTCATGTGCTCCACGCGCAAATCTCTGAATGTGCAGCCCTGGTTGATGCCAAACAACAGCTGGTCTGGATTGACTGCTTTCTCTTCGTGCTTTAGGCGTGCCATTTCAGCCTTGCAGCGTAGCAGCCAGCGGGCGGTACGGGCACAGCTGTTTTTGGCATATTCGTAGGTGGCCGGGTTCTCCACACATTCGTCGAAGGCCATGGCAATGGTGGAACCCAGGTTGGCCTGAATCTGCATGCTCTGCTCCGGTCCCATGAAAATGCGATGGCCGTCCAAATGCGAATTAAAGGTTACGCCCTCTTCGGTGATCTGGCGCAATTTGGCCAGACTGAATACCTGAAATCCACCGCTGTCCGTCAGAATGGGCCCATTCCAGCGGGTAAATTTGTGCAGCCCTCCCAGATCAGCCACCACTTGGTCCCCGGGACGCAGGTGCAGATGGTAGGTGTTGCACAGCATAACCTGTGCGCGGATCTCCTTCAGATCCAATGCCGATAGGCCGCCTTTGATGGCAGCGGCGGTGGCAACATTCTGGAAGGCAGGGGTTTGCACAGTGCCGTGCACCGTGGTGAATTCACCACGGCGGGCGGCGCCCTCCTGTTTGATAAGGCGGTAAGGCATGAATTGTTCTCTCCGTATCCATAATTCTTAAAAAGCAGGCGGTGCAAGGTCAATCCCTGCACCGCCTTGTCCTGGCATATTATAGAGGAAGCTGCCGAAGAAGTCAACCTTTTAGGGGACGATTCTCTTACAGAATCAGCATGGCATCGCCAAAGCTGAAGAACCGATACTTTTCCTGCACTGCAACTTTGTAGGCTGCCATGGTTTTTTCGTACCCATAAAAGGCAGAAATCAGCATAATCAGGGTACTTTCGGGAAGATGGAAGTTGGTGATCATGCCATCGATGGCGTGCAAAGCAATGCCGGGATAAATAAAGATGTCGGTGTTGCCGCTGCAAGGAACAATTTTTCCGTACTTGGCCCATACCGCTTCCAGCGTGCGGCAACTAGTGGTTCCAACGGCAATGACACGGTGGCCCGCGGCGCGGGTGGCGTTGATGGCGGCAGCAGTTTCCTCGCTGACTGAGTACCATTCGCTGTGCATCTGATGATCTTCGATTTCATCTTCATTAACGGGACGGAAAGTGCCCAGCCCCACGTGCAGTGTTACTTCGGCAATGTTTACGCCCTTGGAACGGATGGTATCAAGAAGTTCCGGCGTGAAATGCAGTCCGGCAGTGGGTGCGGCTGCACTGCCCAGCTCTTTGGCATAGACGGTCTGGTACTGGCTCTGGTCTTCCAACTGCTTGGTAATATAAGGCGGAAGGGGCATTTTCCCGAACTCATCCAGCTTTTCATAGAGGGTTTCGGTGTCATAAGAAAAGGTGACAAACTTATTGCCGTCCGGCATGGTTTCGTCCACCACGGCGGTCAGTGTGCCGTCGCCGAACTCCACTTTGGTGCCGGCCTGCATCCGCTTGCCGGGACGAGCCAGGCATTCCCATGTATCACCCCGAACCTGGCGCAACAGAAGCAACTCGCAGACGGCACCAGTGGGCACTTTCGTCCCCAACAAACGGGCGGGTAATACCTTGGAATTGTTGACAACCAGAAGATCGCCGGGCTCCAGATAGCGGGGCAAATCATGAAAAATCGCATGCTCGATCGAGTCGTTGTTGCGGTTCAGAACCATCAATCGGGCGGCGTCCCGCGGATCAGCCGGCTCCTGGGCAATCAGTTCTTTGGGGAGGTCGTACCAAAAATCCTTTTTCAGCATGGTTTTCTTCCTTTTTACGTTGACAATCGTGTGTCGGAATACTATAATAAACGAAAACACAGAGGCGCGAAGCGCATCAGTAACCGAATCCGAACGTCCAGCCAGGGCATGGGTCGGCGAAAGGGCTCTTCGCCGAAGGCAATACGCGGCACGTATTGGACCTGGGCTCGCGACCGAACAGGCGCGGGACTGTCACACCCGGATGGGTGTGTTGCGCTGTGCATATGCAATATGATATTATATTGCATCTTGTGCCGGTTTTCAAGCCGGTTTTTTTGTTATCTGTGCAAAATAATTCACATAGTTGAGTGGTTCTGCATAGAAATAGGAAGGGTTCAGCGAAAGGAAGGTCTTGGTAACAATGAAACAGTACAATGTGGGCGTCATCGGCGCCACCGGCATGGTCGGTCAGCGCTTTGTGACGCTGCTGGAAAACCACCCCTGGTTCCATCTGGCTGCGGTGGCAGCCAGTGCGCGCAGTGCCGGCAAAACCTATGAGGAAGCTGTGGGCGGTCGTTGGCTGATGCAGACGCCGATGCCGGAAGAAGCAAAGAAGCTGGTGGTGCTGGATGCTTCCCACGTGGAGGAAGTTGCTGCCCAGGTGGATTTTGTCTTCTGTGCCGTCAACATGAAAAAAGAGGAAATCAAGGCTCTGGAAGAGGCCTATGCAAAAGCGGAGTGCCCGGTGGTTTCCAACAACAGCGCCCATCGGTTTACGCCGGATGTCCCGATGGTGGTGCCGGAAATCAATGCCGACCATATCGAGATCATTCCTGCGCAGCGCAAGCGTCTGGGCACCAAGCGCGGTTTCATTGCAGTCAAGTCCAATTGCAGTCTGCAGAGCTATGTGCCTGCCCTGCATCCGCTGCGTGGTTACGGAATTACCGATGTGTTGGTCTGCACCTATCAGGCGATCTCCGGTGCCGGTAAGACGTTTGAAACCTTCCCGGATATTCTGGACAATGTAATCCCCTACATCGGAGGTGAAGAAGAAAAGAGCGAGCAGGAACCGCTGAAGCTGTGGGGCAAGATCGAGGGGGACCGCATTGTGTCGGCCGACGCGCCGCGCTTCACCGCGCAGTGCCTGCGCGTGCCGGTTTCGGATGGCCATATGGGCGCTGTGTTTGTGCGGTTCCAGAACAAACCCAGCCAGGAAGATATTCTGAAAGCATGGAAGGAATTCCATGGCCCCGCGCAGGATCTGCAACTGCCCAGCGCCCCCAAACAGTTCCTGCACTACTTTGAGGAAAATGATCGTCCGCAGCCCAAACTGGATCGTATGCTGGAAAATGGTATGGCGGTGAGCATCGGCCGGTTGCGCCCGGACAATCAGTACGATTACAAGTTCGTTTGCCTTTCTCACAACACGCTGCGCGGTGCGGCCGGCGGCGGTGTACTGCTGGCCGAGTTGCTGGCAGCTAAGGGCTATTTTGACTGATTACGGATTGATGTAAGAAGGAGAACTCCCATGAAAAAGCCCGTTTTTACTGGGGCCGCTGTGGCCATTATCACCCCGATGCATGCGGATGGCAGCGTCTATTATGAGGAATTGGGCCGTGTGATTGAAGACCAGATTGCAAACCATACGGACGCCATTGTGATCTGCGGTACCACCGGCGAGTCTCCGGCGCTGGACGATGCCGAGCACACCGAATGCATCCGCTATGCGGTACAGAAAGTGGCAGGCCGTGTACCGGTGATTGCCGGAACGGGCTCCAACGATACGCGCTATGCCATTCAGCTTTCTCAGAAAGCGCAGCAGGATGGTGCAGATGCGCTGCTGCTGGTTACACCCTATTATAACAAAACCAGCCAGGCCGGTCTGATCGCCCATTATACGGCCATCGCCAACGCGGTAGATCTGCCCTGCATTTTGTATAACGTTCCCAGCCGTACCGGGTGCAATCTGCAGCCTGCCACGCTGGCGGAATTGGCTAAGCTGCCCAATATCAATGCCGTCAAAGAGGCAAGCGGCAATATTTCTCAGGTGGCTGAAATTGCCGAGTTGTGCGGTGACGAACTCAATATCTATTCCGGCAACGACGACCAGGTCATTCCGCTGATGGCGCTGGGCGGTAAGGGCGTCATCAGTGTGCTGTCCAATGTGGCGCCGCAGTTCACCCACGATATGTGTGCCAAATGGCTGGCGGGCGACACGGCCGGCAGTCTGGCTATGCAATTGCAGGCTTTGCCGTTGTGCAAGGCACTGTTTGCCGACGTGAACCCGATTCCCGTGAAGTGGGCGATGAATCGCCTGGGTTGGCAGGCTGGTCCCTGCCGGCTGCCGTTGGTAGAACCTTCTGCTGCAGTTCAGCAGCGCCTGGAAACGGCTATGCGGGACTTTGGATTGCTGAAATAATATGGCAACCCGGCCCGCGGTATCAAACTGCAGGCCGGGTTTGTGTTTTTTTACAGAAAGGATTTGGAAAGGTATGACGGACATCATCATTCAGGGCATTTGCGGCCGAATGGGACGGACGCTGGTGGATAAAATTGCAGGCCGAACGGATTGCCGTGTTGTGGCCGGTGTGGACCGCGCGTCGGGCTCGGTGGGAGAAATTCCTGTCTACAGCAGCTTTTCGGAGTTGCCTTGCAAAGGTGTAATCATTGACTTCTCTTCCCCTGCCGGCGCGGTGGCGGCAGCAGAATATGGTGTTGCACAGGGATTGCCCTGCGTAATCTGCTCGACGGGGCTTTCGCCAGAAGACGAAGCCTCTCTGGAGCAGGCCAGTGCCAAGACTCCGGTTTTCCGCAGCGCCAACATGTCGGTAGGAATCAATGTTCTGATCGAACTGGCGCGTCAGGCAACCCGGGTGTTGGGAAATGAATTCGATATTGAAATCGTCGAAAAGCACCATCGCAACAAGTTGGATGCACCCAGCGGAACCGCCTTGATGATTGCCAACGCTATCAATGCCGAGGCGGACGGCAAGTATGAATATGTGTATGACCGTTCGCAGGTGCGGCAGAAGCGCGGAGACCGGGAGCTGGGAATCAGTGCTGTGCGTGGCGGTGGCATTGTCGGAGAACATGAAGTGTTGTTCTGTGGTCCGGAAGAGGTCGTCACCTTGCAGCACAGTGCGGGAAGCCGCGGGGTGTTTGCAGACGGTGCCATTCAGGCAGCGTTGTATCTGGAAAAACAGCAGCCGGGATATTATACCATGACCGATCTGCTGCGCGGTAAACTGCCATGCGTTTGAGAGGAAATGAAATTGCGGCCTGTGTGGTAATTGCGGTAGGCGTCGGAGGCGTTCTGTTGGGCTCTTTGTTCAGCGATACGCTTCAGAACCGCGTAGAAGTCTTTGCTTCGACTGTGCTGCCGATGCCCACGGCAACTCCGGTGCCCACGCCCGCCCCAACGCCGGAACCCACACCTGAGCCGACACCTACGGTGGAGACGGTTCGCTTTTCTGCAACCGGCGATGATCTGATTCATGACGGCATCTTTCTGCAGGCCAAGGAGCGTGCGCAGGATGGTGGTTACGATTTTGACGAAGCCTATGAACCCATGCGGGAATTCTATGAGCAGTTTGACTTGAATTGGATCAACCAGGAAACGCTGGTCAATGATGCTTTTGAACCCAGCGGGTATCCCCTGTTTTCCACGCCGGGGGCCATCACCGATACGCTGTATGATATCGGCTTCCGGGCATTCAGCTTGTCCAACAACCACAGCTATGATAAGGGCGCCGAAGGGATTGCCGCTTCGTTGGAGCACTGGAGTACGCTGCCGGACGATGTGGCTTATATGGGCTTTTACAATCTGGAAACCTATGACGACTATGTGTACCAGACAGTCAATGGGATCACCTTCGGGTATCTGTCCTATACAGAGGCAACCAACGGCCTGCCCACCCCCAGCGATTCGGCCTATGGAGTAGTCTATCTGGAGGATAGGGACACCATTGCCAAGCAGATTGCGGATATGCGCCCGAATTGCGATGTACTGGTCGTCAGTTGTCACTGGGGTGTGGAAGGCAGCCATACGATGACAGATTTTCAGCTGGAAACGGCCCAGTGGCTGGCAGATCAGGGCGTGGATCTGATCATTGGAACGCACCCACATGTGACACAGACTGCCCAATGGTTGACGGGGGCAAACGGCAATACGGCGTTTGTGGCTTACAGCCTTGGAAATTTTATCAATGCACAATCCCAACCGGACAATATGATCGGTGCCGTTCTGGATATCACTTTCCAGAAGACGACGCAGCCGGATGGTACGGTATCGGTGGAAATGGTGGATCCGAAATTGCATGGCGTGGTCACTCAGTACGAGACCGGCTATAAAAATATCCGGGTTTATCCCTACAGGGACTATACGGATGAGCTGGGCGCAGCCCATGGGAACTTTACGTTATCCCGCGCACAGATTGAAGAAACGTTGCGCAGTTCCATTGATGAGCAGTTCCTTACACTGGAATAAAAATAACAATAAGAAAGGGTGTTTAGGAGTATGTATGGTGTCAGCAAGATCAGCAGCGAACAGAATATTTTGCTAACCACTTTTCCCGGCGCACAATACAGTGCTCAGAGCCTGGCGGAACATCTGGATGTGTTTGCGAAAGCAGGCATTGTGGTGGATATGATCTGCCAGAGCGCCCCGCGAGGAACGGCAGTGGATTTCAGCTTCACAACCAGCTACGAAAACTTTGCTGCGGTTATGAAGGCGCTGCCTGCTGCTGCCAAGCAACATCCGCCGTTGGTGTCCGGGGGATACAGCAAAATCAATCTGTTCGGCGAGGAGATGGTGACCAGCTGTGGTGTGGCGGCACGTGCGTTGTCTGCGCTGGCCGGTGCAGGAATTGAAATTGTCCTGATCACCACCAGTGATTTGGATATTTCTCTACTGATCCGTCAACAGGATGAAGACGTGGCGCTGGAGGCGCTGCATAAAGCATTTGAAGTCTGAGAAAAGGCGGGGCTTTGTCAAGATGGCAAAGCCCCGCCTTTTTATCAGTTTGTGAACTCGTCTTCGTCCTCCTTGGGGTGTTCCAAGCGCTCACGGCGCTTGCGATACAACTGTACCGTCAGCTGTGTGGCTGCAAGGCAGAGCAAAAAGGTGAAGATGGCGCTGCACAGGGCGCCAGGCCAATACTTGTTTTTGGCAAAGACCAACAGGAAAACAACAATTCCGGCCATCAGAGAGCCAATGGTATTGGCCCCCAGAGTGGGCTGGATGTGGCGGTCCCAAATCCCGTTACGCAGACATTCAATCAGCCCATACAGGCAGGCAATCATGAACAGAACCCACTCCCCTGCCATCTGTCTGGCGCTGGCGCCTCCCAGGTTCTGAATAAGAAGTGCAGCCAAGAGCCCCCACCACAGCATCCAGAATCCACGGCTTTCCACCTTGCACAATTTTTGTTCCTGCATTTCATCCAGCAAATTCTTTTTCGAAAAAACGTTCAGCTTCATCCTTTTATTCCTCCCAGAAAAGGTCGTCCAATGTTTTATTCAATGTCTTACAGATATTGCGGCAAAGATTGATGGTCGGATTATATTCACCTTTTTCAATGGCGTTGATGGTTTGCCGCGAAACACCAACAGCCTCCGCCAAAGCGGCTTGAGTCATATCCTTTTCGGCGCGAGCTGCCTTCAATTTTAAGTTTTTTGCCATTTGTGTCTCCTTGTTGTGCAGGTGTCGACTTTCTGTATTCGCAGTATATCATATCGCTTGCATAAAGTAAACTATACTTTACATATTGTCGCGTGACTTGCGGCGCCGCTCCTGCTGTGCTATGATACCCTTAGAATTTACAGAAAAGGAAGTCGAGCCCATGAAGTACAGCTTTCCCGCTTTTGAAAATGGCTTTATTCGTGCTTCGGCCATCAGTCCCTCCTTGCGTGTGGCAGATTGTGCCTATAATGCAGAACAAATTGTTGAAGCCATGCAGGCGTTTGCCGCTGAAAATGTTCAGTTGCTTTGTTTGCCGGAGCTTTGCTTGACCGGTTATACCTGCAGTGACCTTTTTCTGCAGGAGACTTTGTTGAGCGGCGCAGAAGCCGCCATGATAACCATTCTACAAGCCAGCAAAGGGTTGAACCTTGTGACACTGGTCGGTGTGCCGGTGCGGCACCATGGCAAGCTGTACAATTGCGCAGCGGTGGTTTGCGGCGGTGAATTGTTGGGGCTGGTTCCCAAGACATACCTGCCCAACTACAGCGAATTTTATGAAAAACGTCACTATGTGTCCGCCATGCGGGAAGCTGAGTGCATCGAGTATGCCGGTCAGGAAACGTTGATCGGTACCAATCTTTTGTTTGCTTGCAAACAGATGCCGGCCTTTGTGCTGGGCGTCGAAGTGTGTGAGGACCTTTGGGCGCCGGTGCCGCCCAGTTGTTCCCATGCGCTGGCCGGGGCAACGGTTATTGCCAATTTGTCCGCCAGTGACGAAACCATCGGAAAAGTGGCCTATCGGCGCGAATTGGTGGCGGGGCAAAGCGCCCGGCTGCTGTGTGCCTATCTCTATGCCGACGCCGGGCATGGAGAGAGCACCACCGATATGACCTTCGCCGGGCACAACCTTATTGCCGAAAACGGTGTGCTATTGGCACAGACCAGCCCTTTTGCCGGAGAGGAAGCAACCACCGAGTTGGATCTTGGCCGTATGATCCAGGAGCGGCAGCGCAATACTTCTTTCGTACCAGACGTAGAGGGCTATACTACGGTGGAATTTGAGCTGATGCCTGCGGAACTTTGTTTGATGCGGGAAGTGTCCCCTGCCCCCTTTGTGCCGCGGGATGCAGCCACCAGGACAGAACGGTGTGAACTGATTTTACGTATCCAGGCCGAGGGGCTTGCCAAGCGGATGGAGCATACACATGCCAAATGCGCGGTGTTGGGCATTTCGGGCGGGCTGGACAGTTGTCTGGCGCTGCTGGTGGCCGTACGTGCCTGTAAGGTGCTGGAGCGGGATCCCAAGGATATTGTGGCGTTGACGATGCCTTGCTTTGGAACCACCAAACGCACACGCTCCAATGCAGAGATTCTCTGTGAAGCTTTGGGGGTGAGTTTTGCGGAAATCAACATCACGGATACGGTGAACAGCCACTTCGCTGATATTGGCCAGGATCCCCATCAATACGACGTAACGTTTGAAAACTGTCAGGCGCGTGTACGGACGCTGGAGCTGATGGATTACGCCAACAAGAACGGCGGCTTTGTGATCGGCACCGGGGACCTGAGTGAACTGGCACTTGGCTGGGCCACCTACAACGGGGACCATATGAGCATGTATGGCGTGAATGCCGGTGTTCCCAAAACGCTGGTCCGCCACATTGTGCGTTATGTGGCGGACACATGCGGCAGCGAAACCCTGCGCAAAGTGCTTTTGGATATTCTGGATACTCCAGTCAGTCCGGAACTGCTTCCGACGGCGGAGGATGGCACCATTGCACAACAGACGGAAAAGCTGGTAGGCCCCTACGAATTGCATGATTTCTATTTGTATTATGTATTACGCTTTGGATTTGGCCCCCGAAAGATCTACCATTTGGCCCGCACGGCTTTTGCAGGAAAATACGAACCGGAGATCTTGCTGCACTGGCTGAAGAATTTCTATCGCAGATTCTTTGCCCAACAGTTCAAACGCAGCTGTCTGCCGGATGGCCCCAAGGTGGGTTCGGTCACCTTGTCGCCCCGTGGCGACTGGCGTATGCCCAGCGACGCGTGCAACGCCCTGTGGATGGCAGAATTGGAACAAATCACCCTGTAAAGCATTGCCTTGCAATACAAAAAAGCACCGCTGCATAGATTGCAGCGGTGCTTTTTAATACTCAATGCCTTCCCGGGCGGGAATCCCCTTCGTATAAGGGTGCTGGCAGGCGCGCATTTCGGTGGAATAGTCGGCGGCGGCTTGCATCCAGGGGGCGGGTGCCCGGCCTGTCAGAACCACCTCAGAGGCTGTGCCAGCGTGTGTCACGAATTGCTGCAGCAGTGCTGCGTCCACAAGATTGTTCTGACAAGCCGCACAAGCTTCGTCCAATATACAAAGATCAAAGTTCTGGTCGGCAATTCTTTGTAATGCGGTGGTGTTGCTTGCCCGCGCTTGGGCGCGATCTTCTTCATTCATGAGCCAGGTGAACTTGGCATTGGGACAGGCGTATACAGTGGCGCCAAGACGGCGCAGAGGCTCTATTTCTCCACTGGAACCGTCCTTGAGGAACTGCAGTATTATTACATTCTGGTGGTGTCCAAGCGCCCGCAAGGCCAGTCCCATGGCGGCTGTGGTCTTCCCTTTGCCTTCCCCCCAATACAGATGAATCATACCATTCTCCTTTATTCGAACAAAAAAGAAATGCGTCACAATATGTGACGCATTTTTGGAGGTGACGACCAGATTTGAACTGGTGAATGAGGGTTTTGCAGACCCTTGCCTTACCACTTGGCCACGTCACCATAATGAGTGAAAAACCGGCTTTTGGGAGCCGGTTTCCACTGTTTGTTGGAGCGGCCGACGAGGCTCGAACTCGCTACCTCCACCTTGGCAAGGTGGCGCTCTACCAGATGAGCTACGGCCGCATAATGGTGCCTCCGATCGGAATCGAACCAATGACACGGGGATTTTCAGTCCCCTGCTCTACCGACTGAGCTACAGAGGCAAATGGCGACCCGAATCAGGCTCGAACTGACGACCTCTAGCGTGACAGGCTAGCGTTCTAACCAACTGAACTACCGGGCCACATTTGGTGGAAGTTAACGGGCTCGAACCGCTGACCCTCTGCTTGTAAGGCAGATGCT
>ERZ1090868.1193-NODE-1195-length-13868-cov-4.554478_pt1 | contig 13868 bp, 16 predicted proteins | sample MGYA00478475_ERZ1090868 | MGnify/ENA primary metagenome ERZ1090868 (study PRJEB33644, sample SAMEA5815747) | chicken gut metagenome | biome: Chicken; feature: Gastrointestinal Tract; material: Caecum | place: Ireland | collected 2019-01-01 | study: A study of...
ATTCTGTTTTGAGCAGTTCGCTTACCTCTACCCCATAGAAAGAAGCAAGTGTCATTATCGTCTGCACAGACGGAATACGAATTGCTGACTTTTCGGGCGGCAGGATTTGGAATGACTTGTGCATAGACGCAAGCTACTACGATGTGAACGATATTTGCTACCTATATTTCCCGCTTGAACAGTATCATAGGGACACAGATAGACTTGCTCACTACCGCCTCAAAGACATTCTCAAAGCCGTGAACAGTGTTAGTGCTGAACAATACGACGATGTAAAAATAGTGGAATGACCTACCCCACCCCTGAAGTTATCTATACAAAGGATGAAAAAGATTTTAAGTATCGTCGCTTGAAAAGATAACTTGGTTATGGTATAATATTAACATGAATTGTAACGGAGGCAAGTATGGCTTTACAAAACAAACTCGGGATTACAGATTCTGCAACTCTTGCAAGAGAAGAAGAACGGATAACGAAAATAAAGGCTCTCGAACTGTTTGAATCAGGTTTACTTGATTCCTTTGAAGTCGGCACATTCAGCGGCCTTGCGGAAATTCACAAATATCTTTTTGAGGATATATACGACTTTGCCGGACAAATCAGAACGGTAAATATTGCAAAAGGAAACTTTCGCTTCGTACCTGTCATGTATTTGGACGCAGCACTCAAAAACATCGACAAAATGCCGCAATCAACTTTCGATGAGATTATCGAAAAATATGTTGAAATGAACGTCGCACACCCTTTTAGGGAAGGCAATGGTCGATCTACCCGCTTATGGCTTGATGCTATTCTGAAAAAAGAGTTGCGCAAGGTTATTGATTGGAGCAAAGTTGACAAAGAGGATTACTTGCTCGCAATGGAACGCAGTCCTATTAAAGATACTGAAATTAAAGTGCTATTGAAAGCAGCTCTAACGGATAAAATGAGCGACAGACAGGTTTATATGAAAGGACTTGACGCGAGCTATAACTATGAAGGCTATTATGCTTACAGAACAGAAGATTTGAAGGAGAATAAATGAATATTGAACAGCTTGAACAGGTTGTTTCGCTTGTGAATAAGCACTCAATCGTACAGGAATTAAAAAAATCGGCTATCATGATGCCGGAATGGACAAAAAATATAGGGACTTCCCTATACCTTCCATTCTCAAAGGCTCTGAACAGGAAACAGAGTTGCGGGAGGATGTCAATGGGAAGTACGAATACAAAGGCTCTGTTTATATGAACGTAGAGGGCGCAGACGGCGCAGAATTTATCGCCATCTCCGTCAATAAAATTGACAAGGCAAAGGACATGAGTGAAATTCATTACTGAAAAATTTTTTCTTCGGTATTGCGTTTTTTGCACCGCCGTGATATAATCTTTGCATAAACCATGCCAGGGAGGGATCCGCCATGCCGGAAACGACGCCCTCTCCGGAGCAGCCGGCGCTGCGAAAACTTTCTTTCTGCCGTACAGGAGTTTTCGATGAATATTTCATATACCGACAAGCGCGATTTTACCCTTACAGAAATAAACGAGGTGTTTTCGACTGTTGATTGGGCGGTCAGCAGGCGTACAAAACAGCTTCTTCCGGCGCTGAACGGAGGTTTTTCAAACGTGATCTCCGCCCGCGACGGCGGCAGACTTGTCGGATTGATCTGTTCGATGGACGACGGCGTTCTGACCGCCTACATCCACTATCTGCTCGTCCGCCCCGATTACCGCGGACGCGGCATCGGGACAGAACTCCTCCACAAAATGACGGAGATATATAAAAATTATTTCAGAATAGAAGTGATTGCGGACAACGCCGCCGCCGGTTTTTATCTGGCTCACGGATTCGGTGAAATAAATGCCCGTCCGCTCGCTTTTTTGCCGAAAGGCTGACCCCCTGCATCTTGCGGCGAAGTTTTCTGTTCACGCCCGAAGGGCAAAACTTATGAAAATATAAGTTTTTTCCGCTTTTTGTCGCCTTATGCTTTCCTGGAAATCAGCGAGGCCGATATTCCCTTTATGCCGCAGAACGACGTCATCCCCGTATTTGTTTATCGTGAGATTTTCGACGATTTTATCTACATCGGAATAGGTATAACTTTTCAGGCGGTTATTGACGTAGTTTTCGTCGCGGGCAGGCCGTTCGGCGGAAACGGAATATCTTCCAGAAAAATTTTGTCCGGAAGTATTGACTTTTGCCGAAGTTTTGCGTATAATAGTATCGGAGTTAAGATTTTCAAGGTTGTCGGGCAATTGGAGCCCGGGGATTTTGAAAATTTCTTGACTCCTTTTTTTATTCCAATAAAGCAGCCGAATCGGAATAGGTATAGCTTTTCAGGCGGTTATTGACGTAGTTTTCGTCGCGGCTTTGCGATACGGAATATCTTACATCCCTTTGATCGCTTCGAGAATCGCCTCGTCCGTCTTGTATTTCTCGATCAAAGCCGTCAATTCCTCCGCTTTCGCTTCCGCTGCCTCGTCTCCGCCACTCAATCTTGCTCTCTTGATAACTTCTGCAAGAGGCAGGCGTGACTTCGCTGATAAGTGATGTTCCATACAGGCTTTGATAAAAAGCGCTCTCTTGTCTGGCTGTGGCTTCCCACTCATAAATATCCCTCCTAATAATCTCTATACTTGTTTCATTGTCGAGGCCGATGCGGATAACCCTTGTAATTTTCGGGTTTTGGTACGTCCCTTTGGCGAATACAAGCACGTTGTTCACGCCAAACCGCTCTCCCTGCATATCGTTCACCGGGATGATATACTCGCCATTTGTCGTTTTGCCGCGCCTGATCTCCGCCGAAAGATTGTTCATCTTCCTGTTGAAATCGGCGTATTCGCGGTCGCTCAAAACGTCGTTTACACGCACCCAACCGTAATCATTATACTGCTTTTCCGTGTAATCGTCAACGGCTGAAAGAGAATAGCGAATATCCGGGGTATCAGATTTTTGTCCGTTTCTCTTGACATTTTCCGTATTATCGCGTATACTGTTAGTAGAGACATCTCCATCTGATGCGGAGTTACTGCCTGTGGCAGTTCCAGCCGTTCGTGCAGTGGAGGTGTTTCCATTAGAAGAGATAGGCTCGACACCCTCTCGCTTCGGCGAGTTACTGCGGCTTATTCCTTCATTGAGGACTTCGGACGATGCAGTAGTGGAATTGTTCCTAAGCTGTTTACCGAAGCCATCAGACTTTTCGTTAATAATTGCCAACGACTCATGCAGTTGGTGATTAACTTGCGAAGAGCCGTTAGACCTTTCGTTAACACTCGCCAACCACTCATACAGTTGGGGTTTCAATTGCGAAAGGTCTTTTTTCGTGTATTCGACGCTATCGGCGCGTTTCTGTAACAGATTGCGCACATAATTGTCTTTTACGGAGAACGCCGACACCACAAGATTATATTTGGTGTTTTTGGAATTGATATCTTTGACCGTATTCAGCTCAATGGCGATAATGCCGTTGTTCATAAGCGAGAATCTTTTATCGGAATTTTGCCCGTTCCCCTTGACATTTTTCGCATTATCGCGTATACTGTTAATGGAAGATGATTCTTCCATTGAAACGCGCTCAACACTCTTCGGGACATCTCGGATAGTTGAGCCGTTTCTTTTTATTTTTACAATATCGTAAAAAGCGCCATATTCACCATTTAATGCGACAAGCATTTCTCCACTAAACGGCACGTCATCTAATATGAACTCAACTGAATAGCGATTATAACCATCTTTTCTTTGACACAGAAAAAGCGGACGGATAAATACCCGTCCGCTTTTTGTCGCCTTATGCTTTCTTGGGGATCAGCAGGCCGATATCTCCGTTTTCACGCAGATATACGACGCGCACCTCGTTGGTTTCCGCATCCTGAAAGATGTAGAAGGTATGCCCGAGCAGGTCGAGCTGCTCTGCCGCCTCCTCCGTCGTCATGGGAGTGAGCGTAAAGGTCTTCGTTTTGACCAGCTTCCCCTCCTGCGGAAGTATCTCTTCCCGGAAAAAGAGCTGCTTTTCCTCAAACGCATCCTTCTTCAGCTTCGATTCGAGCTTGGACTTATGCTTATAGATCTGCCGCTCGATCTTGGGGAGGACGGCGTCGATGTTGTCATAGAAATTCTCTCCGGATACTTCGGCGCGTATCATATTCCCCTTGTAATAGATGGTGAGTTCCGTCTTGCTCCGCTTCCCCTCCGTTTTGAGGTAGACGGAGCAGACGGCGTCCTCGTCGAAATACTTGTCCAGACGGGATACCTTCTTCTCCACCACGGCGGCAAGTTTTTCGCTCGCCTTGCAGTTCTTCTCGATGATCTCGATGCGCATACATTTTCCTCCTTACAGAATATTCCTGCGGGGCTGTTGCCCCGTCATTTTTTTATTTTACCGGACGGAAAGCCAGGGAGCCTTCCCTCGCGTCCACTTCCACTTTCTGCCCCGTATGCACGCGCCCCGCGAGGATCTCTTCGCTCAAAGCGTCCTCTATGCGGCGCTGGATGACCCTCTTGAGCGGGCGGGCGCCGTACGTTTCGTCGTATCCTTCTCCGAGCAGCAGATCTTTTGCCGCGGACGTGACGGTCAGTTCGATGTCGCGCTTTTTCAGCCGTTCGGAAAGCACGTTCAGGAAGAGATCGCACACCTTCGCCGCGTCTTCCTTGTTCAGCTTGTGGAACACGATGACTTCGTCGATGCGGTTGAGAAATTCGGGCCGGAACTGCCGCTTCAGTTCTTCCGTGATCTTTTCCTTCATGCGCTCGTATTCGGTGGCGGCAGCGTCCTCCGCGCCCGAAAAACCGAGGCTGCGCACTTCGTTCGCCCCGCTCGCGCCCACGTTGCTTGTCATGATGATGATCGTGTTTTTGAAGCTGACGACGCGCCCTTTGCTGTCCGTCAGCCTGCCGTCGTCGAGGATCTGGAGCAGCACGTTGAACACGTCGGGATGCGCCTTTTCGATCTCGTCGAACAACACCACGGAATAGGGCTTGCGGCGTATCTTTTCGGTCAGGCCGCCGCCCTCGTCAAAGCCGACATATCCGGGAGGCGCGCCGATGATCTTGCTCACGGAATGCTTTTCCATGAACTCGCTCATGTCGAGGCGGATCATGAGCCTCTCGTCGCCGAACATCGCGGAAGCGAGCGCCTTTGAAAGTTCCGTTTTTCCCACGCCCGTAGGCCCCACGAAGATAAAGGAACCGATAGGCCTGTTCGGGTCTTTCAGCCCGGCGCGGGCGCGGCGGATGGCCTTCGCGACGGCGGAAACCGCCTCGTCCTGCCCGATGACGCGCTTGTGCAGTTCCTCTTCGAGGTGCAGCAGGCGCTTGCTCTCCTCCTCCGTGATGCGCACGACGGGAATGCCCGTCCAGCTCGCGACGATCTTCGCGACCTCTTCGGAACCGATGGACGCATGGCTTTCCCCGCGGTGTTTTTCCCAATCGGAGCGGATCTTTTCGATCTCCTCTTCCGTTTTTTTGATCTGCTGCAAGACCTGCTGCGCGGTGAGGAAATCGTCCTTGCGCACGGCCTTGTTCTTTTCGGCGTTCAGCCGCTCTATCTCCTGCTCCTTCTCCTTGATGCCCTGCGGGCCGTTATAGCTGTCCAGGCGAGCGCGGCTCGCGGCTTCGTCTATGAGGTCAATCGCCTTGTCGGGCAGGAACCTGTCGGTGATATAGCGGTCGGAGAGGCTCGCCGCCGCGACGATCGCTTCGTCGGTAATGGTGACTTTATGGTGCGCCTCGTACTTATCGCGGAGCCCGCGCAGGATCTCTATGGTCTCCTCCACGCTGGGCTGTTCGACGTTGACGGGGGTGAACCTGCGCTCGAGCGCGGGATCCTTTTCGATATACTTGCGGTACTCGTCGATGGTGGTCGCGCCGATGGTCTGCAATTCCCCGCGGGCGAGCATCGGCTTTAAGATGTTCGCAGCGTCCATGCCGTTATCCGCGCTTGCGCCCGCGCCGACGATATTGTGTATCTCGTCGATGAAAAGGATGACGTTCCCGTTTTTCTGGACGGCTTCTATCGTTTCCTTGAGCCGCTCCTCGAAATCCCCGCGGTATTTCGCCCCCGCGAGCATGCCGGGCAGATCGAGCGCGAAAACCGTTTTGCCGAGCAGGAGGTCGGGCACTTCGCCCTTGACGATCGCCTGCGCAAGCCCTTCCACCACCGCGCTCTTGCCGACGCCCGGCTCGCCGATGAGCACGGGATTGTTCTTCGTGCGGCGGGAAAGTACCTGTATGATCTTGTCGATCTCCTTTTTCCGCCCGATGACGGGGTCGATCTTCCCCTCGCGCGCCTTCTGCGTGAGATCCTGCCCGAAGCGGAGGTTCAGCCCGCCCTGCTTCGCGGCGCCCGCCTCGTGGCCGCCCTGTTTCTGGAACGGCTGACGGAACATAGATTCGTACATTTCCTGTTCGGGATCCGGTTCAGGCATACCCATTTCGTCGTCCAGCGCGGAAAGGAGACCGTCTATATCAATGCCCAGCATTTTGAGCAGGCGCACCGCCATCGACTCGTCGTCGACGAGGATGGCGAGCAGGAGATATTCGCTGCCGACGCTCGCGCCCGTGCCGTCGTGGTCGACGGCAAATTCGTATGCCTTTTCAAAGATGCCTTTCGTGCGGGGCGTGAAGCCGGTTATGGACGTGTTCTTGTTCAGGGAACGCACGAACGCCGTGCGGTAAGCGGGTTCCTTTACCCCCGCCGCGCGCAGGATCTTGCAGGCGCGGCATTCGGGCACGTTGAGGATGCCGAACAGCAGATGTTCGCTGCCGATATACCCGCTGCCGTAATATTTGGCGGAATCCACGGAAAGTTTGACCGCCTTTTGCAGGTTGATGGAAAATTTGTCGAAATCGTACATATGAACTCCGTATCGTATACTAACTTTCGGAAGGGATGCGGCTCACGGAAGCGAGCGTCTTGCGGCACTCGCCCGCGCGGTAAACGTCGCGCTCCGCCGCCGTAAGAGGTTTGTCTGTCAGCAGACCGATGTTTGCGGGGCGGACGGAAGAGATCAGGCGGTCGATGGCGCCGAAATCCTCCGTTTCGAGAAAACCGAGCGCCGCCCCGAGTTTCACGTCGGAAATGAGCTGGATAAATTCGGAATAAGAGACCTTTTCGCAGTTCGCGAGCACGCCGTACGCGCGGCAGCACTCGTCGCGTATGCCCACGGTGTCCTCCGCGAGCAGGGCGCGCCTCGCCTGCGATTCGAGGTTCACGATCTCGAGGACGGCGCGCTGGACCTCGGAAAGGATATAATCTTCGTCCACGCCGAGCGTAACTTCGTTGCTGACCTGATACATATACCCTTCCGACGCGCTTCCTTCCCCGTACACGCCGCGCACGGTATGGCCGAGGCGGGAGATCTCCCTGATCAGCCTGTTCATCTTGCGCATCCGCGTCAGCCCGGGCAGGAAGAGCATCGCCGAAGCGCGCATCCCCGTGCCGAGGTTGGTCGGGCAGGCGGTAAGATAGCCCAGCTTCTCGTCGAAGGCAAAGCGCAGCGTGCGCGAAAGTTCGTTGTCGACGGCGCTGATCTTGTGATAGGCGAAGGACAGGTTCAGCCCGTCCGCGATGTACTGTTCGCGGAGATGATCTTCCTCGTTGATCATCAGCGAGTATTTGCCTTTCGGCAGTTCTTCTTCGTCCTCCTCGTCGATCAGTGCGGCGCCGTATGCCCTGTTCGCCGCGAGTTCGTCGCTGATCAGATGATCGTCCCTGATAGACTGCGCGACGTTCTCGCTGATGGCGTCCATGCTGAAAAGTTTGAAGGGGCGCAGCCTGCTCGCCGCCGCATATACCGCGCGGACGATCTCCTTTGCCTGCGCGGCGTCCCGGAGCCTGCCGGGAAAAGGATAATCCGCAAGGTTGCGCGCAAGGCGCACGCGGGAAGAAAGCACGGTGCTCTCGATGTTATTGATCATCTTCCCCTCCCTTCCCGCGGTAGATGAGGTCGCTGATGATGCGGATGTCGTGATTGAGCCGCTCGGCATCTTTCAGGCGGTTTTCGCGGAACGCGCGCTCGAGTTCGGCGCGCAGCTTCTTCTGTTCGCCGAGCAGTTCAAAGCCGCTCCCGTTCCCCAAAGGATGTTTGCCTTTATGCACCGTTTTGCCGTGGATGCGGCGGATGGCCGGCATCAGTTCGTCGCGGAAGGCGGTATAGCACGCCGCACAGCCGACCAGCCCGGTATGCGAATATTCTTCAAACGTCAGGCCGCAGACGGGGCACTTCCCCTCCCCGCTCTTTTTCGGCTGTAAAAAAGAGACAAAAAAATCGGGGCTGTCGCCGAAGCAAGCCGCCGCTCCGCCCAGCCGTTCAAAACACTCGTCGCACAGCCAGACGTCCTCTTCTCCCTCTTTCTGAAGGCGATGGGTACCCTCTCTGTTTTCGCAACAGGAACAAAGCATAAAATCAAGCCCCTTCCCTCCGCGGCGCCGCGGAAACCGCCGCCACCGCGAAAGAAATCTTTGCACTTCTATTATAGCACGCGGAAGGGGCTTTGTAAACATTTTTTTCGATTTTGCCGCCCCGGAAACGTTTTCAGGTATAGTCGCTGCGGTCGATGCGCCCGCGCACCCGCTCGATGGCCCGCTTTTCTATGCGGGAGATGTACGAACGGGAGATCTTCAGGAAGGCAGCCACTTCCCTCTGCGGCATGGGCGCGCCGCCCTTCAGCCCGTAGCGCAGGCAAAGGACGGTATATTCGCGCTCGGAAAGCGTATCCTGCAAGAGCCGCATGAACTTCTCCTTCACCAGCCTGGATTCCACCGTGCGGAAAACTCCCTCTTCCTTTTCAAACAGAAGATCCATCAGCGTCAGCTCGTTCCCTTCCTTATCCACGCCGACGGGATCGGAAAGATAGACGGTGTTCCTGTGCTTTTTGTTGCTGCGGATGAGCATGAGGATCTCGTTTTCGATACAGCGCGCGGTATAGGTCGCGAGCTGCGTTCCCCGCCCGGGGCGGTAGGTGTCGATCGCCTTGATCAGCCCGATGGAACCCACGGAAATGAGGTCGTCCGTTTCTGCCGCCCCGCTGTACTTTTTGACGATATGGGCGACGAGGCGCATATTATGACGCACGAGCGCATCTTTAGCCGCCTTGTCGCCTTCGCGTGCGCGGCGGAGATACTCCGCCTCTTCCTCCGGCGGAAGCGGCTTGGGAAAGGAACCCTTCCCGCTTACCGCCGAAGTGAAGAACAGCAGTTTGCCGAAAAGTATGTTCAGAAACTCGAAAAACATAGAGGCACCCCCGTTTTTTCAGGATATCTCTACTATATGTTTTTCTCTGCTTGTACCATGCCCGCAGAAACGAAAGTGCCGGATTTTTCCAAATTATGTTACACATAGTACTCTGAACCTGTCTTTATATCAAAAAAATATACCGCCCGGTAAGGGTACCGGACGGCAATAACTGCACCGAATATTCAGCTTTCCATAAACTTTCTGATCGCGGCGTGTGTTTCGTCGCTGATCAGGTGTTCCATGCGGCAGGCATCCGTTTCCGCCGTCTTTGCGTCCACACCCAGCCGCGTGAGGAAGCCCGTCAGAAGGCGATGTTTTTCGTATACGGATTCCGCGTACTTTTCCCCTTCTGCCGTGAGGTGGATATGGTTGTTCACGATGTCGACATACCCTTTCCGTATGAGGATGCGCATCGCCTTCGTGACCGCGGGTTTGGAGACCCCGATCTCGCGGGCGACGTCGACGGCGTGCACGTCCTTTTCCTTTGCGGCAAGGCGAAGGATGGCTTCCAGGTAGTCTTCGCCGGATTCGTTATCTATCATATCTTTCCTCCGTTTGCTGATTCATTTTATTGGTCGCGAGCAGAGCCTCGCAGTCCACTGTTTTGCGCAGAAGGCGCGTCAGTTCCGCGATATCCTCCCCGCCGAGCACGTCGACGTAAAGATCGAAATAGCGGACGAGAAAAGCATACTTCTCTTCGAGGCTCCTGCGCCCCGCATCCGTCAGCCTCACGTCCATCTTGCGCCTGTCGGAAGAGGCGATCTCCATCTCGACAAAGCCCTTCTGCCGCAGGGAGCGCAGGATATTTGCCGCGCGCGCGCGGCTGACGTTGAGGTTTTCGCTGATCTGCGAAGGCGTGGCCGTCTCGCACGAACGGAGAAACCACAGCGCAGCCGTTTCCCCCTCCACAAATTCGCGAAGGTGCAGGATGATATCCATCTTGTTCATGCGCCACAATTCCGCGATCAGTCCGTCGCGCAATGCAGTTTTGTCTTTTTCCATATTCCCCCTCCTCTTCTGTATTTATTCGTTGGACTTGAGAGATTCGGCCATGTCTATTTTATTCAGCTTGATGAGCATGAACGCATACACGACGACCGCAAACGCGATCGTGAGCAGGAACGCCCACAGATAACTCAACCCGCCGATCGCCCTGCCGAACATCATCATGACGCTGTCCACCCTGCCGACGATGAACATATGCAGCAGGAAGCCGAGCAAAAGCCCCAGCAGCGCGCCCGCGACGGTCAGGATCGCGCTCTCGCGGTAAATATACCCCGCGACCTCATAGTGCTTGTAACCGAGCACGCGCAGCGTCGCGATCTCGCGGCGGCGCTCCTCTATGTTGATATTGGTCAGGTTGTACAGCACGATAGCGGCGAGCGCGCCCGCACTGATCACGAGCACGGCGATGACCAGTCCCATCGTCGAACTCAGGCTTTCAAAGGTCTCGAGCGTATCCGAAGTGAATTCCACCGAACTTACCCGCCCGTCGGAAAGCAGCCGCTCCGTCGCGTCGCCCGTATCCGTGACGCCGGAGCGCACGAACAGCGTGTTGTCGGCAGACGCGCTCTCCCCCAACGAAGAGAAGAACGCCTCGTTCATATAAGCGACGGAACCGGTATAGTATTCGCAGACCGCCGCCACCGTCACCTCGTGCGCCTGCCCCGCGGCAGAAACATACGTTACCGTATCCCCTGCGGAAACGCCGTACACGACGGCGATATTTTCGGGAAGGATCAGGCCCTGCGCCGTTCCTATATCTATTATAGCAGATTTTTTGCGTTCGCGCAACTCAACGAGAGAATTAAATCGCTGCAGCGCATCGCCGTCCGCCGCATCCACGACGTACAGGTCGATGCTCTCCCTGCCGTCCCCGAAGATAAGCTGCCCGCTTTCGGAATACAGGGAAACGCTTTCCACCCCCTCTCCCGACAGGAACTCGTCGAGACAGGCATCGTCGCCCGCCTCTTCCTCCGCGTCATATCCGATGACCGCGTCGTACTTTATGATCTCTTTATATTGAATATTTTCCACCGCGCCGACCGAATCGTTCAGCCCGAACCCGATGAGGATGAGCGCCGTGCATCCCATGACGGAGATGATGGTGAGCACCATGTTCTTTTTATAGCGGAAAATATTGCGGACGGTCGCCTTCCACTTGAATTTCAGCCTGTTCCAGAAGAATCCGACGCGCTCGAGCAGGATGCGCTTGCCCGGTTTGGGAGCCTTCGGCTGCATGAGTTTGGCAGGACTTTCTTTCAGCGAAGCGTGGCAGGCAAAAACGGTGACGGCGGCGGTGCCCGCCAGCGCCACAGCAAACGCCGCCACGGCGAACCAGGGACTGAACGAGAGCTGCAGCGCGGGAAGCTGATACATCGTCGCGTATGCCTGCCAGAAGATGGTGGGCAGCAGGCTGAACCCGATGAGGATCCCCGCCACGCAGCCGATGATGCTCGCGAGGCAGCAATAGATGAGGTATTTCGACATGATGCGCCCCTTCGAGTAGCCGAGCGCCTTGAAGGTACCGATCTGCATGCGGTCTTCTTCCACCATGCGCGTCATGGAAGTGAGGGCGACCAGCGCCGCCACTACGATGAAGAAGAACGGGAATATGCCCGCGATATCCTCTACCTTTTCGACGTTCATGTCGTAGCTGACATAGCTGACGTTCGTGCTCGCGCGGTCGAGCACATACCACTGCGCGGAGGCCGGGATGGTCTGCTGCCCCATCATAACCAACAGCTTGTTCAGCTCTTCGATATCCGCGTTGAGCGCCGCGCTGCGCTCCGTACCCACAGAACTCAACAGGTCTGCGTTTTCGAGCGAAAAGGACTTATATCCGTCCGTGAACATCTCATAGCCGTCCGACCCGACGAGGGAGACCCAGCAGTCTGTATAGCGCAGCAGCTTTCCGTCGTTGTCGCCTTCTCCCGCCGTCGCCTTATAGTAGCCGTTGAGCGCGTCGAACAGTTCTCCGCCGCCGAGATCGGCGTTGTAAATGCCGTCGCCGGCGCCCTCCGCGCTGTCGTATGCCTGGCCGTAGATGACCGTGCCCACGACGCCCGTGCCGATGGTCGTTACCTCCCGCCCGTTTCTGAAATAGTAATCGGGCGAAGCGACGATGCCGACGACGGTATATTCTTCGAGGGCATAGACGTCGCCGTACTGTTTCTGCCCGCCCGCGGCGACGGAGATCGTATCTCCGACGGAGAGGTCGGCAAAATAATTGTTGGAACGCTCGACGACGACTTCGCCCGCGGCATCCGGGTATTCCCCTTCCAGCAGTTCAAACTTATTCAGATAATCGCCCGCGCGCACGGAAGCAAAGTCAAGCCCCACGATCCTGCCCACGATCTCCTTCCCGCCCGCATTGACGACGGCATCGGTGGAAACGACGGGCATGACCTGCGAAACGACGGCGTTCCCGTCCGCGTCCTTTGCGCCTTCTATCGCCGCGATATCTTCCTCCGAGAGGCCGTACGCTCCCTTGACGCCGATATCGTACGCGGCGGAATCGCGCAGGTAGCCGTCCATTGAATTTTTCATGTCGGGCGTCGCCTGCATGATCCCGATGAGAAAGCCGACGCCGAGCGCGATGATCGCCATGATCGCCACAAAGCGCCCGAAGCCCGTCTTGAATTCGTTTACGATGTTTTTATTGAATTTTCTCATACACCGCACCTCCCTGCAACAGGGCAAAAATCACCACTCTATGACGGATACGTCCGCAGGATTTTCCTGCACCTCTTCCGACCACACTTTACCGTTTTTGACGCGGATGACCCTGTCCGCCATCTGCGTGATCGCCTGGTTATGCGTGATGACGATGACCGTTTTCCCGCTCTCGCGGCAGACGTCCTGCAAAAGTTTTAAGATCGCTTTCCCCGTTTCGTAATCGAGCGCGCCCGTCGGTTCGTCGCAGAGGAGCAGCTTGGGGTTTTTCGCGATGGCGCGCGCGATGGAAACGCGCTGCTGTTCGCCGCCCGAAAGCTGTGCGGGAAAGTTGTTCATGCGCTCGGAAAGCCCGACTTCCGCAAGCACCTTTTCCGCGTCCAGCGGATCGCGGCAGATCTCGGAGGCGATCTCCACGTTTTCCTTCGCCGTCAGGTTCTGTATCAGGTTATAGAACTGGAAAACGAATCCCACGTCATAGCGGCGGTACTCTGTGAGTTTGCGCTCGTTGAAATCGCTGACGCGCACGCCGTCGACATAGATCTCTCCGCCCGTCACTTTGTCCATGCCGCCGAGCATATTCAGCACCGTCGTCTTGCCGGCGCCGCTCGGCCCCACGATGACGCAGAACTCTCCCTTCCGTATGGTAAAGTTCACGCCGTCCGCGGCACGGATCTCGTTCGTGCCCATCGTATACACTTTTGTCACATCGCGAAATTCCACGAATTCCATATCTGCCTCCCCTTTTGTCACACATCGTCATGTTTTTTGCTGATGCGTAACGGGTTTTTATGACCATGGTGCTAATAGTTTTTATTGATAACTATTTACGTCTATATTATATGCCCGAACGGCCGATTTGTCAACATATGCCGTGTAAATTTTCTGTGAAAAAACGGAGATAACTTTTTTACGGATGCAGAAGGGAGCGGGGGGGCGCGGGGGAGGGGGGGGGGCCCCCGGCTGGGGGGGGTGTGTGTG
>ERZ1090868.1200-NODE-1202-length-13817-cov-5.609650_pt1 | contig 13817 bp, 16 predicted proteins | sample MGYA00478475_ERZ1090868 | MGnify/ENA primary metagenome ERZ1090868 (study PRJEB33644, sample SAMEA5815747) | chicken gut metagenome | biome: Chicken; feature: Gastrointestinal Tract; material: Caecum | place: Ireland | collected 2019-01-01 | study: A study of...
ATGTATAATAATATTAAACCTAAACGTTTATTTGTTAAACCTAAAAGGCGCTGCTTAACCTGTGACACTCACCCGTACTTTTTATCTGTATAGCAACAGCGTTTAGAAAGGACAAACAACAATGACTTTAAAAGAAATTGCCGACCTTGCCGGCGTCAGCATCATGACGGTTTCGAACGTCATCAACGGCAAGCACAACCGCGTTTCCGAAAAAACAATCGAAAAAGTCAACGCCATCATCCGCGAGTCGGGATATGTTCCCAACTTAAACGCACGCAGTTTAACGAGCAAAAGCTCCAATATCATTCAAATCATCATTTCTGCTGATGAAGCCGACGGCGAGGAAAACTATTTAGAAAACCCTTACATCAGCTCTATGGTGGGAACGATTGAAAAAGAGCTGCGTCACAACGGTTACTATACCATGGTCCGATCTGTGTCGAAAAAGACCGACGTTTCCGCTCTTTTGAAAAACTGGAACATGGATGGGGTTATTTTCTTATACCCTCATCCGGACGAATACTTAAAAAAACTCGCACGAAGCATCTCCTGCCCCATTGCGGTATTTGACAGCAGCGTGCAGGACGATAATATCATCACGGTTTCTTCCGACGATGAAAAAGGGCTGTATTTGTCTACGAAGTATTTAATCAACCGCGGCCATAAGCAAATTGCTTTTGTGGCAGATTACGAAGGAAACAGCGTGCTTACCACACGTTTTCAGGGGTACTGCCGAGCGCTGAGCGAAAGCGATATCCCCTTTCGGCCCGAGCTGGTGTTCAGCAATCCTCCCTCCTATGAAGGCGGCATTGCGGCCGGAAAGCGGATCGTTTCTTCTCAAGCCGGCATTACAGCCGTTGTCACAACGGCTGATATCTGCGCCATCGGCGTGATGGAGGGAGCTCGTTTGGAAGGCTGCCGTATTCCGGTGGACCTGTCTATTATCGGCTATGATAATTTGACTTTGTGCCAATACACCACCCCTAAGCTGACCTCGGTTTCGCAAAACATCACGCAAAAGGCCGTACTAGCCACAAATCTTTTGTTGGAGCGGATTCGTACAGGACGCAACGAAGGTGCGTTCCGCTTAAAAACAGACGTTGAAATTGTAGAACGTCAGTCTGCGGTTTCTCTCTTTTTATAGCCCGCATCAAAGCTTGTTGGCTTGCGGTTCATTTCATGTTATAATGTTTTGGGTTATGTGCGGACAGCCGAAAGGCTGTCCGCAGCATTTTGATATTTCATTTTTGATAAAGGATTTTTAACATGAAAGAATGGATTGTCCGCGATCAAACCCCGATACGCCTTGACCGATTTTTCAGCCGTGAGCTTCCGGAGGTTTCTTACGGAACGCTTCAGCAATATCTGCGTCAAAACAAATTGAAAGTAAACGGCAAAAAAGTGCCGCTTTCCACACGGATTCAAGCAGGTGACATCGTACGTGCTTATCTGCCCCAAGTTTCCAAAGAAAAAATGCATACTGACGCTTGGCTTAACGCTAAACCTATTTTTAGCTGTCTGTATGAAGATGATGAGGTAATGATTGGGTATAAACCTGCTGGTATTCTTACTTTGGATGAAAGCGAAAAAACATCGGACACGTTTCAAAACCGGGCACGCCGCTTTCTGCATGATAACCAGCGTCTTTCTGATGACTATTTGCCCCGTGTGTGCCATCGACTGGACACCGGAACCTCCGGCCTTATTTTAATTGCAAAAACAGAGCAGGCAGAACATCAGCTTCTTTCATTGATTCGCGGCAGAAGCATTCAAAAGCAGTATCTCTGCGTTACATTCGGGCATCCGAAGCCGGAGGCCTGCACAATGGAAGCTTACCTTGTAAAAGATGCTCAAAACAGCCGCGTCCGCATCGCTCTGCAAGCATGTAAAGGCGGACAAAAAATTATCACCGCTTACCGAACCCTTGCTCGCAGTGGCGCGTTGGCATTGCTGGAAGTGACGCTTGTCACGGGGAGAACCCATCAGATTCGCGCGCACATGGCGTCAATCGGATGTCCGGTGCTGGGCGATGGAAAATACGGCATTGAAAAAGAAAATCGGCTGCGCCGCATGAAATATCAGGCACTTTGCGCCTATCGGCTTACCTTCCCCGCTTTGGAAGGCCCGTGCAGCGGCCTTTCTGAAAAAACGTTTACTTGTGATTTCCCATGGTATGCACAACAAATTATGGAGGGCACGCTTTTGTAAAAATGTAAAATCGTGCTTCTGGGTGTTAGGAACAGATCAAAGTCACAAAAAGCAGCAAGGAAACATGTTTGCGAACACCTGCGTAACCTTTTTTTCATAATAGAATAAGGGGCGAAAGCACTCGTTGCTTTCGCCCCTTATTCATAATGGCGGACGGCTTATCAATAGCAATGCAGCTGTTCCATTTACCATTGACAAGAGCCATCTGCTCTGCTGATTTTCAAAAATCTGATGCTCATTTCGTGAGTTCATAACGCTCAATCAATTGCATCGGATAAGTATAGAGTTCTAATGCATTGATTTTGGCAAGACCAAATGCATAGCTGCTAAAAATCATATTCATGATAGACTTCAGGCAATCGACATTAAATACACCAATTGATGAGTGAAAAATGGGATTGCCAAACGCCTTGGAATAATAGCAGCCTATCCCGGTACAGTATTCATCGAGCTTATCATGAAACTCATAATAAAAATCGACAAAATCTTTTTTGTGAGTAGGCGCAAAACACAAAACCGCAGTGTCGCTATGTTCGCCTGCCGGCGGCAGAATCGTTATCGAATTTATTCCAACTTCTATTTGATGATGCGATTTCACAAATTCGCTGATCCAATCTTTTATCGATTCTTCATCACAATTTTCATATGCGGCGGCCACTCCTGTACCGAGTACCCCTTGCTCATCAATTCATCACGCAAAGACAGCATTTTCTGATTCGTGTTATCATCGAACCTTGCTATTACAACATATTTTTTCATCAACGATTCTCCCTTTAGACTATCTGCGAAACTACTTTGTCAGCTGCAAACCTACCTGTTCGCTGTCCATGTTTTTAGGAAAGCTGTTTTTCATCGAAGAAAAACAGCTTTCCCCGCCGTACAGAGGCTTTGATATCAGGAATTCAAAAACCATACTCCCGCGTTTAAATAAGCCGCAAAGGTCACCCAGAGAAAATACGGAATTTGACTGTATGCTGCTTTCTTGTCAATTTGCCAAAAAGTGACAAGCATCAGCAAAATTAACAGCCAAATCACCCCGATCAGACCCAGCGCGGCGCCGTATGCCCGAAAGCGAAAAAACACGGGACTCCACAAGAAATTTGCCAGCAGCTGAACAAAGAAAATCAGCAGTCCCTGCTCGCGGTATTTGGAATCGCTGTCAAAAACGCGCGAAACAGCATAACCCATCAGCGCGTACAAAATCGGCCATACAATAGCAAACAGAATTCCCGGCGGCATCAGCGGCGGCTTTTTCGCAGTTTCCATGTAAATCTGCAGCCCTTCGCGTGAAAGCCAGCCGGATAATCCGCCCACCGCTTCACATACAACGACCCAAAACAAAATGCGTTTCCAATTTTGCGTTTTCATATTTGCATCACCCAAAAATAGCTTATGCTATTTTTATGGTTTTGATACAAAAGCTCTCATCACACAAAATCAGTTACAGCTGTTTTAAAAAATGATACAAACGATTCAGGCCTTCTGTCAGCACTTCTTCGGAACAGCAGTAAGACAAGCGCACAAATCCTTCGCTTCCGAAACAGCTTCCCGGAACCAGCGCAAGCTTTGCCTCCTGAATCAAGCGCGTGCAAAACTCCTCCGATGTCATTCCCCATTTTTGAATAGAGGGAAAGGCATAAAACGCCCCTTGCGGGGTGACGACATCCATATCCATCGCACGCAGCGTTCTCACCACCTGGTCGCGTCTTTCCCGGTAGCGACAGCGCATCAGTGTCACATCAGTGTGCAAGGCCTCTACTGCCGCCCTTTGCGTAAACGAAGTAACGGAAACTACGGAATACTGATGCACCTTTTGAATTTGCTCCTTGATTTCCCGGTCGGCCATCAGCCATCCCAAACGCCAGCCCGTCATGGCATAGGGCTTAGAAAAGCTGTCGATAACAATCAGCTGGCCCCGCAAATGCGGAAATAACGCACCGAAAGCTTCACAGCTTCCCTCATACATCATTTGATGATATACGTCATCACAAAGAATATAAATGCCGTACTCTCCCGCCACTTGCGCCACAGCCGACAGGCTTTCTTTTGTGTAAACACATCCGGTGGGGTTATTGGGAGAGGTTAACACAATCGCTTTTGTGTGCTCGGTGATGCACGCGCGCAAAGCCGCTTCATCCAGCTGAAAGTCAAACGGAACAGTATCAAGCGGCACCGTCTTTCCGCGGCAAAGGGTAATCAGCGCTTCATAGAGCCCAAAAGCAGGCATTGGTACAATCACTTCATCGCCGGGGTTCAAAAGCGCCGTTAAAGAGCAGAAAATTGCTTCTGTTGCACCGTTTGTCACAACAATTTCATCCGGAGCATAAAACAAGCCGCGCTGATGGCCGAATTTCGAAAGCTCCTCGAGCAAAAAGTCTTGTCCGTTATTGGGCGGATAATGCGTTTCGTTGTCCTGTAAGGACTGCACCGCAGCTTGCTTAATCGGCTCCGGCGTGTCAAACTCCGGTTCGCCCAAGGTGAGCGACAAGCATCCCGGCGTCTGCCGTGCCAGCGCATTAAATCTGCGAATTCCAGACAGCTGTATTTGTGACACCGCTTCATTCATGGGAAGTTTCAAGTGTATTCACACTCCTGTTCTCTATTCGGCCAAGATATCGGCCCTGTCATTGTTCAAACGCATTTTAAAGCAAGCCACTCTTTGAGGGCTTGCTTTAAAATTAGAATTTTCATTTTTCTGTCAAAAACGGCCTTTACTCGGTAAAAGCCTGCCCTAAAACACCCGTGCTTTTCCCCTTTCAGACGCCCGCTGCCTGCAAAATTCTGTGCCTTTCTTTTTTAGAAATGATCTTAGGCAATCCCCTATAATCACAAGGGGTGAAACGCGCCGCTTGCGGCGTTAGCTGTGAATTGTGTGGTGCTGCCGTTCATCTTTTAATCCCAGCAGAGTTAAGTACACATCCAGCCCTGCAGAAAGGGCGGTTTCATCAAAGTCAAATCGGTCAGAATGCAGCGGCACTTCCCGCCCTGTCCCCAAAAGGAAAAACAGGCCCGGCAAACGCTCTTGGTAAAACGAAAAATCCTCTGCAATCAAAAGCGGTTCTTTCAGCGTTTGCACTGAAGGCAGCATTTTCACCGCTTTTTCCCATAGCGCAGGCGCATTGACTACGGGCGGATAACCCTCGGTGAAATCAATTTCAAATGTACAGCCTGTTTGTGCTTCAATCTCTTTTGCAGTTTCCAAGGCAGCGGCGCGAACGGCTGTAAACATCTCTTTAGAAAAGACACGCACCGTGCCGAGAATCAACGTTTGGGCGCTCACCGCATTGCGCGCCGCACCGCTTTCCATCTTTCCAAAGCGCAGCAGGCACGGCTCTTGCGGGCAAAATTCGGTTTCCATGCGCTGCTGCATTACCGTTAAGAAGCGCGCGGCCGCCATCAAGGCATCGCGCCCCTCCTCGGCACGGGCAATATGTGCCGCTTTGCCATGCACAGTAACAGTTACTTCGCTGGCTTTTGCCAAAAGCGGGCCGGGACGCGATACAATTTGCCCCGCTGCAAAACCGGGCCAAAGATGAAATCCGTAAATTTCCCGCACATGGTACTGTTCAAAGACACCGCTTTCACAGATCAGCTTAGCACCGCCTGTAGTTTCTTCCGCGGGCTGAAACACCAGCAAAACATTCGTTTGCAAGCGGTCTTTTTTTTGCGCCAAACACTGCGCCAGCCCCAAAACCATTGCCATGTGGCCGTCATGGCCGCAAGCATGCATTTTTCCTTCATGTGCAGAACGATAGGCACACTCATTTTTTTCGCTCGTGGGCAGTGCGTCCATATCGGCGCGAAATGCCACCGCTTCGCTTTTTCCCGCATCAATCCATGCGCAAAGCGAACTTTCAACCGGTGAAAACAAATAAAACCCGAGCGGCTCCAGCTCTTGTTTGAGATATTGCAGCGTCTTTGGAAGCGCAAAGTCCACTTCCGGGATTTGATGCAGCGCACGGCGGCATCGGCTGAGATATTTCTGCATCCCGCTCCCCCTTACTTTTCCAAATGACTGTTTACAGGTTGCGCAGCGCGTCTACAAGTGCAGATTTCTGGTTGGTCTGCTCGTCTTTCTGTTTCACGACACGCGCCGGAACACCGGCAACCACAACGCCCGCCGGAACATCTTGAATGACGATGCTGCCTGCCGCAACCACAGAGCCTTTGCCCACGCGGACGCCTTCGATCACCACAGCATTGGCACCGATGAGCACGTCGTCTTCGATGATAACAGGCTGTGCGCTGGCCGGTTCAATCACACCGGCCAAAACAGCACCGGCACCGATGTGACAGCGTTCTCCTACTGTAGCACGACCGCCGAGTACAGCACCCATGTCAATCATCGTTCCTTTGCCGACCACGGCGCCGATATTCAAAATAGCGCCCATCATAATGACGGCATTTTCTCCGATTTCCACCTGCTCGCGAATAATTGCACCCGGCTCAATACGCGCCTTTTGGTCTTTCAAATCCAGCAAAGGAATGGCGGAGTTGCGGCAGTCGTTTTCAATCACCATATCTTCAATCTTGTCAGCATTTTCTGCCAAAATGGGGCCAAGCTCTTTCCAGTCGCCAAAAACAATTTTATCCCCCGCACCGAATACTTTCGCGTTTCCATAAGCGATGGGCTCACGTTCTTTGATTGTAATTTTTACCGGGGTCTTTTTTTCAGCGTTAGCAATGTATTGAATAATCTCGTTTGCGTTCATTCTCGTTTCTCCTTTAAGTTTCTCTTGAAAAATAAAAAATGAGGCTTACAGCTTATCAAAGAGCACACCATCCAGTGTGTAAAGCCCAGGAGCTTTACCGTAAAGCAGCTGCGCTGTTCGGAGCGCACCGGCGGCAAAAATGCGGCGGCTGTCGGCGCGGTGGCTCAGTGCAATTTCTTCCTCTGTGCCGAAAAAGCGCACAATATGCTCGCCCGCTACGGTACCGCCGCGCAAAGCGTGCATGCCGATTTCTTTTTTCGTGCGCGCGCCGCACATGCCCTGACGTCCATAAACCGGGGTATATTCTCCGTTCGGATTCACAGCATCCAGCAAAATTTTTGCCGTACCGCTGGGCGCATCTACTTTCTGATTATGATGTGTTTCCACAATTTCAATGTCGAAGCTGTCGCCCAGAGCTGCGGCAGCCTGTGCGGCTAAACGACGCAAAACGGCAATTCCAATGGAAAAATTAGCGCTGTAAAGTACAGGAACTTCACAGGATAGTTCTTTTAAAATTGCGTGATGCTTTTCTTCCAGCCCGGTTGTTCCGCACACCAAAGCCATGTGATTTTTCCTTACAAATTCCGCAAGCGGCTCGAGCATATCGCGGTGAGAAAAATCAATTACGGCGTCTGCCTGCACCACTGTGCTTTTCAGCGCATCAACCGTATTGACGTCGGCAGTGCCAACCAGCTCAATTCCCTGCTCTTTCGCCAATCCCGCAATCATTTGTCCCATTTTTCCCGTTCCGGACAAAAACAGTTTTTTCATAACAAGCCTGCCTCCTTCATGGCTTTTTTCAAACGCTCTCTTGTTGCTTGAGTAGGAGCCGTCAGCGGCAGACGATAACCGCCCACTTCCATTCCCATTAAATTAAGCGCCTCTTTCACGGGAATGGGGTTTACCTCGGCAAATAAAGCCCCAACCAAATCCAAATATCTAAGCTGTGCTTCTTTTGCCTTCTCCATATCCCCGTTTAAGTAATCAAACACCATGTCATGTGTTTCTTTGGGCAAAACATTCGCCAAAACAGAAATGACACCCGCGCATCCAAGCGACATCATGGAAACAATCATATCGTCATTGCCGGAGTATATGACAAAATCTTCCGACAAGTGACGGGCAATTTTTGCGGCATAGGTGATATCCCCCGATGCCTCTTTGATGCCAATGATATTCGGGTGCTGTGCCAAGCGGCACACATTGTTCTCTGAAATCGCACAGCCCGTGCGGCCCGGCACGTTGTACAAAATACACGGAATCGAAACCGCATCCGCTACGGTTTTAAAGTGGAGATACATGCCTTCTTCATTTGTTTTATTGTAATAAGGGGTAATCAAAAGCAATCCATCCGCGCCGATTGCCTCAAAACTCTTGCTCTTTTCCAGCATAGTCTGAGTGCTGTTCGATCCGCTGCCGGCAATCACGGGGATCCGTTTTGCCACACGTTTTACAACATAACGGCATACCTCGTCATCCTCTTCATGGCTCATCGTAGAAGATTCACCCGTTGTTCCCAAAATTAACAGCGCATCTGTTTGATTTTCCAAATGAAAATCTACAAGTTCTCCCAGCTTGTCGTAATTTACTTCGCCGTTTGGCAAAAACGGCGTTACAAGCGCAACGATTGAGCCGCGAATGATGTTATGCTTCATAAAAATATCCCCCTTTAAACACTCTTTGCGCCGGGCCCGTCATATACACAGATTCATCGTCGCAAATTTCCACTTCCAACTTTCCCTTCGCTAATTCCACCGTCACATTTTGCGCACAAAGCCCTTTCCGATATGCCGTCAAAACAGAAGCGCAAGCGCCTGTACCGCACGCCAGCGTCAAACCCACACCGCGTTCCCATGTTCTCATGCGAATCGTGTTCTGATCAATCACCTGCACCAAATTGACATTGGTTTTCAGCGGAAAGAACGGATTCTGATGAATTTCACGCGCAAGAGGAAGCAGCGCATCGTCAAAGGCATCCTCAACGAACCAAACGGTATGAACCGTTGCCAAAAACAGACTGTACAGCGTTACCTTTCTGCCTTGCACCGTCAATTCATGATCCCACAAGGTTTCCTTTCCGCTCATGCCCAGTGCTTTCGGGTCATCTTTCGGCTGGCCCATAAAAATCCGGCATTGGAAAGGAAACTCCTGCGTAACTTCCACTTTTTTCACGCCGTCACCTGTTAAAACCGCAAACTGTTCGCCGCTTGCCAAGCCTTCTTCTTTACAAAAACGGGCAAAGCAGCGAATGCCGTTTCCGCACATCGGAGCCATGGAACCGTCCGCATTATAAAACAGCATGGTCAACGGATTCTGTTTTGCCAAAATCATGCCGTCTGCTCCAATGCCCGTGTTTCGGTTACAAATTTCAACCGCAAGCGCCGACGGATCTATATGTTTGACATCCGATTCATGCATGAGAACAAAGTCATTGCCGCATCCATGATATTTTGTCACCGGAATTTCCATCACTCAAGCGCCTCCTGACATTCCAAACGCACAAAATCCTGCGCCGTTTCTCTTCGAATGACAATCTCTGCGCGGCCGTCTTTCGCAAACACCACCGGAACGCGTCCCAAATGGTTATAATTGCTCGACATCGAGTAGCAATAGGCGCCCGTTGTGTGAACGGCCAGCAAATCGCCCGTTTTCATTTCGGGCAAATGTGCCTGCTCGATTAAAATATCGCCGCTTTCACAGCATTTGCCCGCCACGGTGTAAGTGTGATCAGCCGGCGTATTGGGCGCATCAACTGCCGTACAGTCATATTTTGCCTGATACAGTGCCGGCCGAATATTATCCGCCATACCGCCGTCTACAAACAAATATTCTTTTCCCGGCGTAGACTTGAACCAGCCGACGGTGTACACCGTTGTACCTGCCTCGCCTACAATGCTCCTTCCCGGCTCAATCATCACCTTTTGAACATCCAGCGAAAGCGCCGCTTTCTGCGCACAGCAAGCATTCAAAATCGTTTTGCAAACCTGCTCTACGGGGATGGGGGCATCCTCTTCGGTATATCGTGAGGCAAAACCGCCGCCTAAATCCCATACGCCAACCGAATAGCCCTTTTCCTGCATTTCTTTGGAAAGAGCACCCAGCGCCTCAATTTCGGCTTCAAATGCCTGCGGCTCAAAAATTTGGCTTCCGATATGGGCATGCAAGCCGCGGAAATGAAGCCACGGCGAAGCTTCGACCGTTTTAAGAATGACTTCCCACCCTTTTGTATCTGCCGCCGACAGGCCGAATTTGCTGTCAATATGGGCCGTGACAATATATTCGTGCGTATGCGCTTCTACGCCGGGATTGATGCGCAGCAGAACGTTTACATGGCGCTGCAGCCGCTGCGCAAGCTCTGCCAGAGCACGGCATTCCTGCACATTATCCAAAACAATCAGCCCTACGCCTGCTTCAAGCGCCGCGGTCAGTTCTTGTGGGGTCTTGTTGTTTCCGTGCATCACGATGTGCCCTGCCGGCATTTCGGCATGAAGCGCAACGGCCAGCTCTCCTCCGCTTACAACGTCGAGCCCGCAGCCGGCCTCATGCACCATGCGCACAATTTTCCCGCACAGAAAGGCTTTTCCGGCATAAACCACCTGCGTTTCAAATTCCGGGTGTACAAAATGGTGCCGAAACGCTTGTAACTTTTGTTCTACTTTTGTTTCATCATAAATTAAAAACGGCGTGCCCACCTTCTGCGCCAAACAGCGCAAGTCTACACCGCCGATTTGCATAACCTCACTCATTCCTATGACCCCTTTCCATCTCACATTCCTACCCTTTTTACAGCGCTCTTTAAAAATAAAAGGCACCAGCAGGGTGCAGCCCCTTACTGATGCCGTAACAACGAAAGCAAACGCAGCACGGGCAGAGCCCGGATGCTCAGTAAAGATAGCGCACCTGCAATTGCTTGCAGACAGTGCCGCAGATATTCTCTACGACCCCACCCGCCGAACGTGTCCGCCCGGCAGATTCGGCAAGGTTGCCCCCTCATAAGCTCAACGCCTCCCGACTCCCTTATGATTCATCTTCCTCGCGCCTCTATCCCAATTTTTTCTAGTATAACACTGTAATGCGTTAAAGTCAAGATGTCGGACACGCTTTTCCGCGCTTTGCAAAGCACGAAGGATTTTAGATTGAAAGCCTCCCCGGCACGGGTTATAATAAAAGCATCCTCGGCGTTTTTAATGCGCACCGGCCAAAACAAAAAGTGCAAAATGCGCAAAATTTTTTTGCAGGATTTTTCTTTTTGCAATCAGCGTGCCGCCGCAGGACAGTTTCCCCATCTGCAGCTGCAAATTGCCTTGAAGCGATACGTTTGACACACCCTAATTTTAAACCATGAAAGGAGCCTTTTTATGTTGAATACAGGAATGAAAGCCCCCAATTTTACCTTGCCGAACCAAAACGGTGAAATGATTTCGTTATCGGACTTTCTCGGGAAAAAAGTTGTGCTTTATTTTTACCCGAAGGACAATACGCCCGGCTGTACCCGCCAAGCATGTGCGTTTGCACAAAAGCATGACGTCTTTACGCGAAAAGATGTCATCGTCATCGGAATCAGCAAAGACAGCGTGACATCGCACTTAAAGTTTGCTCAAAAATATGACCTTCCGTTTTTGCTTTTATCCGACCCGGAACGTACCGCGATTGAAGCCTATGACGTATGGAAAGAGAAAAAGCTTTACGGAAAAACCAGTATGGGCGCCGTCCGCACCACTTACCTCATTGATGAAAACGGCGTGATTGCACATGTGATGCCGAAGGTAAAGCCCGACACCAACGCCGAGGAAATTTTAGCCTTTTTAGACGGCACAAACGAGGGATAACGCATGAAAATGATCATTTCCCCCGCAAAGAAGATGGTCGTGGACACAGACAGCTTTCCATGTGAAACCACTCCCGTATTTTTGCAAGAAACGCAGCAGCTTGCACAAGTTTTGAAAGGCATGTCTTATGAAGCATTAAAGCGTCTTTGGCGGTGCAATGATGCCATCGCGGAGCAAAATGTTGAACGCCTTGAAACGATGGATTTGCAGCGCAGCCTGACCCCCGCTGTTTTAGCTTATGACGGCATCCAATACCGCCATCTCGCGCCGGAAGTATTTACGCATCAAGAGTTTTCTTATGTACAAGAGCATCTGCGGATTTTATCCGGATTTTACGGAATTCTTCGCCCTCTCGACGGCGTTGTCCCTTATCGGCTCGAAATGCAGGCGAAGCTTTCGGTGAACGGACATAAAGATTTATATGACTTCTGGGGCAGCCAAATTGCGAAGGAGATTTTTTCCGAAACGGATTGCGTTGTCAACTTGGCCTCCAAGGAATACAGCGTCTGTATTTCAAAATATCTGCCAAAGCATGTTTCTTTCATCACTTGTATGTTTGCCGAAGAAATCGGCGGAAAGCTGATTGAAAAAGGAACAAAATGCAAAATGGCGCGAGGTGAAATGGTGCGCTATGCCGCGGAAAACGGCATGACCCAACCGCAGGCATTACAGCACTTTCAGGCACTGAATTTCCGATACAGCCCCACCTACTCCAATGAAAAATTATATGTATTTGTACAACAGCCGTACTAAAAAGTATTGAAATAAACGCATAACCCCCTGAACGCAGCCGACCTAATTTGCAGAGATTTCAGAACCACAACAGAATCAATAGAAAAAACGACTCATTTTGCACAATCGTGTACAAAATGAGTCGTTTTTTATTCAAGTCATGCTTTTTAAATGAGAAGTGCCTCTCCGCAAAAGGAGGAGGCATTGCTGCGAAACACCGCAGCAATTGGAAACTTCAAAGGAGCACTTCCAATATCTATATTCGTAATATGGTTTACTAAGGTTTTTACCGCTGTATAAGCCTGCTGCACAGGATATTGATATATGGAGGCTGTCAATACGCCGCTTTCAAAATAAGGCAAAAGTTCCGGAAACACATCAGTTCCCACGGTAAAAAGCTTGCGTTCCTTGCAGGGGCAAGCCGCCACCGCTTCGCACATTGCAAGCGTTTCTCGAGCAGACACCGCGTACACACCGCACAGATCCTCAAACGCACGCAAGTAATCACACACCAGCGCTTCGATCTGTTCGCGGCTATGATACAAATGTGCTTCAATTAACGTGAGATTTGGGCAGCGTTCCTGCATCACTCTATAAAAGTCACTCACACGGGCAGCCTGCCGCACATTGCTGTGAGAGCCTCCCAGAACCAATACTTTTCCGGGCCGGTTATCCTGAAAAGAAGCAAACATATCGGCCGCCAATCGCCCTACACATTGATTGGCACTTGCATAATAAAGACCTTTGCTTGTTTCTTTTACCGCATTAACCAGAAAAACCGGAATTTTCCGCTCAGAAAATTTTTCAATTTCTTGCTGAAAATCAATCTCATTAAAAGCGTTTGTAATAATCCCCTGAACTGAGCCCTCAGGCTCACATAAAATTTCCCGCAGAACTTTTAGGGTAGAATCTGCACCGGGCCCGGCATAGCGCCGAATAATGCGAAGGTTATATAAAGCTAAGTCGGAACAAGCTTTTTCAACGCCTTGCCAGACATACTGAAAGAAATAGCGATCATCGCCTTTGGGTTCAGGAAAAACAACAATTAAATTAATCGGTGCGCGCCGCAAGGCGGAAGCTGCTGCATTCACAACGTAGCCGCATCGAGCAGCCTCACGAAGCACTAATTCCTGCGTTTCACGACTGTATCCGCCTTTATTGTGCAGAGCTCGCTGAACTGTCCCCACTGAAAGGTTCAGTCTTTGTGCAATATCCTTGAGTTTTGGTGTCGCCGATTCCAAATTTCTCATCCTCTCAGCTGTTTTGATTTACCTGTTTTTTCTTATTATACATAGCGGCCGGCAGTGCCGCAAGTCAGCAATATATAATAATAACG
>ERZ1090868.1207-NODE-1209-length-13785-cov-4.888347_pt1 | contig 13785 bp, 7 predicted proteins | sample MGYA00478475_ERZ1090868 | MGnify/ENA primary metagenome ERZ1090868 (study PRJEB33644, sample SAMEA5815747) | chicken gut metagenome | biome: Chicken; feature: Gastrointestinal Tract; material: Caecum | place: Ireland | collected 2019-01-01 | study: A study of the...
TTCTCGATCTGGCTCCGGATCAAACCTTCCACATCAAATCGAAGCTCAAAATTGCTACGAGCGCTGCGTACAGCTTCCCGCAAAAAAGCTTCAGCCGATTCCTGGTCGTAAAAAGCGCGGCCGTTCCTGCCCCTGTTATTATCCATCAAAATACGCAGTCTGGTCTCAGAGCCATTCTTCTCTTTACGAACGCCCATCACAGCGCTGAATCTGGAATCCTGATCCTGAGCCGGCGCATACGTTTCCCATCGCTGTTCCGAAATGCCCCTGCTTCTGGGAACATAATACTGCCGCCATTCACCGACATTATGATCCGTCTCATACACACGCGTACCGTCGGCCTGCTCAACAAACGAAGGAATCGTATCGCCCATAACATATCGCAGCAGATTCACACAATCCTCTGTACGAATACCCCGAACTTCACCACGCGTTTGTTCATTGTACGTTCCCTCTTGAGAGAAATACAGATCATGACCGTTATCCGAAACACGACCGATAAAACGGTCATGGTTTCGCGTGTCCATAAGCCGAACAGTCACGTTAGTGCCATCCAAACGCACTTTTAATTGGCCAGGATTCACATCTTCCGAGATTTCATAAGAATATCCGTTATCACGAATATAACTCATGATAGCGACAGCCCGATCCATCTGTTCCGACGTCATGAATTCATTGTAAGGAATATTGCTCACATGAGCCGCAACACGCTGATATGTATTGGTATCCATGAATTCCATCAATCGGCTGATGCCGCAAGCGTCATATTTGCTGGTCAACGCGAAACGGCGTTCATCAGGCGGAGGCGTCTTTTCACCATCAGGCCAAACAAAAACACGAGCGAACATATCGAGCTGACCATTCGAATCGATCAAATTGAGATGGTCGGCATTCTCTCGTATCTCTTCCCCGGCGCCCCATCGCACAGGCTCATTGTACGTGCCGAAAAGCGGCTGAAATCCAGCGTGCTTCACAGCGCTCAATTCACGAAATCGAGGATCAAACGGAGAAATAGGAACCTGTCCGAAATCCTGCCGGTCTCCCCCTCTCGCTTCATTCGTCATATATTTCCCAAACTCTTCACCGGCATCAGTCCACGCCTCGATCAACCCATCAAGTGTCGCATCAGACAATCTCATTTTATTGATACCGTTGCACTCCATGAAAGTCTGACGCAGCGCATCTCGAAACGTCTTATCGATCTTACGTCCACCCCGGGGCGGGTTGCTTGTCATGTGGGCGCCCAAACCGTCACCTCGTTGTCGAAGCAACTCATCCAACTTATCATGCAGCAAAACAACCTGGTGTACTGTGAACAACCCAATAGGGTTATCAGGCCGCCGTTTGTCGTTAGCGGCCAAACGTACGTTCAAAGAATCCATCATTTTATAGAATTGATATTCTTCTCGCAAAGTGCTTCCCAGTCCAGCCATACACAACCATCCTTTCTGTTCACAATGATTTTCTTCACATTCGACCGTTACTCGTCATCCTAAAAAAAACGGACAAGACAGAAACAACATCTGCCTTGCCCGCATTTCACGATATTTCGTTACCCGCATCGACCTTCGAAAAAAATCAAGTCGATAACACGACAAGGACGCGGTTATTCGGTCAACTTTATTGTATAACTTCAGGATAAAAATGTCAAGCATTTTCATTCCGAAGCTGTTGAACCATTTGGTCCTCAAACGTGCCGTTTAAAAACGAATCCCAAGAGTCCATTTTAGCAAGCAGCAAATAAAAAGTGTCATAAACACGACCGCCGGCATCGATCATATCGATGTCATCCATATCGTTCATGTACACTTTTTTGTCAGGATTCTTGGCAGAATCAGCAAGAACCTTCTTTCTTTCTGAAGATAGATTCTCTAATTTGATATACGGCGTGCCGTCATGCGCGTAAAGTCCATCAGACTGCACACGAAATCGAGGGTCTTGCTCGAAAGAACCACGACTTTCTCGATACGCTTTGATAATTACAGTATCAAGACTGTGACTTACGCTGCCATGATTGACCAAATCAGAACGAGCCAAACCTCTGGTATTAGATTGCTCGTTAAACCAATTCAGACAATATCTCGGCTTATCGTTTTCTCGCTGTGCTTCTTCATTTTTTTGAATTTCTTTTTGAAGATCAGTATTATCTTCTATCTTATCACGCTGGATCGCATCCTCCTTTTGCATAACATTTAACTTCCGGTTGATAAACGTCATCACATCATCCGCCCAAATATCTATATTCAAAACAGACACATCATGATCCGTATACCCAAACGCGTTTTTATAATCATCCTGACACTGTTTGGACACAACGGCCTGTGCAATGCGCTTGTTGAGCATATTGATGAAATCAGGCGTATTTCTGCGAACATCAAAATCAATCGCATTGGACAACGTAGGAATTGTTTGGAGGTTATATTCCCGCCCAAACTGATGGACGCTCTTCTCATTGTTACCGCCAAAAAGCTGCCAAGACATAGGAAGAATCGTTTGATTTCGGTTCCAAACAATCGGATCACCGGCGCGAAACACGATAGAGTTCTGTGGCTGAATGAACGCCAGATCGTTATAAGACAACACCGGCTGCTCCTTTGTAGACATGGTATAAGTAACCTTGCCTTCGTTTTGGAACCATAACCGCTCCATGTCTCGCGTAACATTCTTGGAATCGATATATGATTTATGAGTCGTTCCAGACATCTTCTGCAGCGTGTCGATCAAACTGTCATCCGTAGATTTCAAGAAAATAATATTCGCAACGTTGCCCTGAATGACCTTGTCCACTGAGTCATATTCTTTTTGTCAACAAAGTCAGAATATGTTACTTTTCACTAAAAAGTCAGCTATTTTATCGTATACAGTCAAAGTATGCGGCACCTCGATAAGTCTCAGATTTTTAGACTTAGCAAATTCCCGTTTCAACGCATCATGCGCCGTCAGTCGTTTGAAATAGTCCTCTCCACCGAACCATTTCGCACTCTTTTTATGTTGCAGTCCCTGGCACTCTATCAGAACATCTTCCCCAGATGCCAGATTCACCCAAAAATCGAATCTCAATAAACCGCCGCCCAATCCAACTAAATCAGGAAACGATTTTTCTCGAAAATAAGTGATGCCTTCTTTGTAACCGCACGATTCGAGATACTGGACTACATACATCTCATATTTGGATGTTTTACTGCAGCCACAAGACGTAACGTCTCCGTTTCTCAAATATTCGCCGGCAACATCGAATTCATGACCACAATCACAACGACAATGCCACACAGCTTTCACACTATTACCTGTACGAAAAGAACCATTTCGATAAAGCACGACTGCATGAGCAAATCTTTGGCCTGTCAAATCGATTGTTGTGGCTTTAGACAAATGCTCTTTTTGCAAACAGCCACAAGATAAGCTCATACCGAGTTTCAGCGCTCTCGCAGCTACCGGTTTTTCCGTACCGCAAGTACAACGGCAATTCCACATGATACTCCGAGTCTTTCCGGACGGAGACACTCTGTTCGGCGCTCGACTAATAACAGTCCATCGTCCAAAGGTCTGCCCTGTCAAATCTTCAAGAACCCGATCGCCGGAATCCTGATACGCGCAGCCGCAAGAGATTTTATCGCCGCTTTTAAGCGTAGTCCGCGACGCTATCACATTGGTCTTCCCGCAAGAACAGTGACATTCATACATATGCGTCATCGTTGAACGTCCACACAATTGTTTTCCTATATACCGATCTACAGTCAACTTTCCGAATTGTTTTCCGACAATATCATTCGGGTCAATAGTTCCAGGCATATTAGAATACTCCTTCCATCAATGTCTGTTCCTATTATACCGAAAAATATTACTTTTGTCAACAAAATCGCCATACCGTCCTTGTATGACATACCGCTATTACCACGGTTCCGTGACTATACGTTAAGGTCTACTGGTTCCCCAGCGATTCCCCCAGGTATTTTTCGAGCGTGCTTTATGGACTTCACGCCCTACGGGGACGCAATCCCCCAGTCGATGAGCGTTCCGCATATAAAATATGGGGATTCGCAACCGAACTTGCCCTTGTCACCAGCGGTTTAGCACAGGATACAATTCCTGCTTTTTATTTCAGCCTGCCGCCATCCACACACGTTTTTTCTGGTTTCCCAGCATATCACGCTCGCCATCTCGGCCACGTTGTAGCCTGTGTGGTTCTTGAGGCACTTCCCGGTTTTAACTCCTGTAATAGTACGCACTCTTTACGAATACGCAGCGACTCGATTTGTGGATAAAATCATCACGCCATAAATATCTCTCAATTGCTGTAAAGTTTGAAGGATCAAGGTAAATTGCTGCTCTTGTCCCAATCCGATACTCAGCATCGTTTGGAACGATTCGATGCCGGTTCCGTCTGATTGTAAGTTACCCAGCTCATCTAACATAAATCGTGTACGATAAAGGGGTTTCTGATCTGGCTTAGTAAGATATGACTGGTCGAAGTTCAAATCGACCAACTGCTTCAAAAGAATCAAAAGAAGCTTCGTATACTTAGCCAAATGAGGCGGCGTGACCATGAAAATGATCTTCGGCTTTTCAGAATACCGCACTGTCATTTGCATAATCACACTGACAGGCTCATTTTCAGGCTCCGACGGTTTCCCGTTTTCGTCCACCTTCAATCGTTTCTGAACAAACGTCCTCTTCCCCGGTTCATACACTTTCGGATGTTTTTCTTTTGACTCATAATGACTTGCTTCTTTCTGTTCCTTACTCAATTCCCCTTCTTGAAGTTCCGTCAACGTACCATCTTTGACGATTTTCTCCTCCAGGATCGGGTCCGTCACATAAGACCGGGCGTCCAGTGTAGTTTGATATGATTTTTGGAACATAAAGAAATATTCATCAATGAGTATATCCGTCTTAGAGTTAAAAATCTGCAATTTCAGATATACTTTATCAGTCGGGAAAATCCCATCGATAAAATACATAGCCCAACCAGTAGAAGAAATCAAATCCGTATGATCGAATTTTTCACCCAACGGCTTTGTAAAATTGATATCCTCAAATGCAGACCAACGTACCTGCGCACTCGGGAAATGGTTCATACTCAAGAATTCCGGATGAAACTGAATGCCAATACGTCTGGGGAACGACATACCACCCAAATCAACGTTTTGAGATCGTTTACCGGAAGTCAGCGTACTGATGGTAGGATCAGAGAAAAACGACATTGCCGTAATTGCGATACCATAAACAGACGCCAGCATTTTTTCCGCGCCGCCCATGGCTCGCAGAGCGTCGTCCGTTGACTGCACCTGGGTACGCATCGCATTTCTGGGCAAAGCCTTTGAAGCGTTGAAGAAAAGAGTAAGCAAATCAACACTCTGCTTATCGTCCCACAAAAATTCTTTGGACTTCGCTTCTGCCATTTCAGCAGCGTATGCCTGGTATTCAGGATCATTCGCCATCGCAGAAGCAATCGGATTCGGCGCACATTTCTCTTTCCATTCCTCAATTTTTTCTTTCCATTTTTCTTTACATTCCGTCACAGGACTCTTGTATTTCTTAGAAGTCATCTGCACAAACAACTGATAACAGTTATACAGAGTCACATGGCCCCACAATTCGTCCAGATGCGCTTCCAATATTTTATCAGGAATGTGTTCCCTGAGCGCCTTATCACGATATTCCTTTTCTTCTTCCAGATAAAAGTCGATCAAACCATAAGCGGCTCGTTTAAAAGCGTTATTCGCGGCCTGCGGCCACACCGGTTCTTCACCGCCCTTGATCGGAAAGAACACGTTCGCAATGTTCTCAACGTAAGACGCCATCTTAGTCATATTTCCTTCTCGTGCTGATTCAGCAGCCAGCATGAGAGGGTTATAGATATCCGTCTTCATAGGATTGATCAAGTTGAACTGAACCGGCTGATATCCGCGAATCGTGCTTTTGACGTAAAATTTAACAAGCAATTCACCTTTCGGGTCATTGACAACAATGTTGCTCTTTTTGTTTTCCCGAGTCCACATATCCAATGTAGGCTCAATAATCGTTTGCGAATTTCTAAAAAATCCTGACTATCTCTTAAACGGCTTTCGCCGCCCACACCCGTTTCGGCTTACGTGCGCTTCGTTGCCTAAAACGCAACCTCGTATCAATAGAGGCCCTACTGGCAGCTTGACCTGCCATAGTCGATACAGGTTCCGCAGCATCTGTGAATCAATACGCTGCGACTTCCCACGGGATTTCACCCCCGTTAGCGTATATCAATAAAGCTTCAAAATAGGACACTTCTCAAATTGATCGTACCACTGCATGAAATCTGTTAAATCGTTCTTCCAAAACACCACATAGTTCAAATCATTATCCTGGGCTGTTCGACGCTTCCGTAAATCCAACTCTGTCCAAACATATATCATTTTGGCATACAAAGCGCTATCAACAGCCTTCGCCTGCCACTTTTTCAGAATTGCCATGTCGTCTGCATTGTTGGCATCAAACCAGTGAAACCCATGAGAAACATATAGATTCATCTCAATATACAAATGATATGATTCAATATAAAAGTCACAAGAAAAGGGATATTCTTCTGACGAATATTGCCTCTGTACATTCTCATGTCCAAACTTTTTACACAGAAGCTCATAAGCCTTATTTTCCGGTTTAGACACATGAAATGTATGATGCAAACGCTTCACAGCATTTGTCTTTTCAGCCCGTCGTAGCCAATGACCTTTTCCTGCAACATGGGCATATGGCATCTGCCAAAACTCCCCATACTTAGGATCAATAATACAAACTTTCGTTTGAGAATTAACATACTCAACTTTCGAATAATCATATAAATCACCATGAGCCTTACGTGCTTTTTCAATAAAACTCGCTTTGGTATCCGTATGACTCTTTACACATAATGGACAATTGTGCCCAAGCATATGGCTCTCCGGCGTCTGAAAAAATGAACCATGTTTTGGACAAATAATTTCTACAGGAACCTTCGCACCTTCATACTTTACACGAGAATAATCATATCTATCCCCATGCACATTCTTAAACCTTTGTAAGACATCGGCCTGCATCAATCTACGTTGCAAGCCTTTCGTACAAAGAGCGCATCCATGACCTTTCAAATGATTCGATGGTGTCTGAAAAAATGAACCATGAATGGAACACACAATTTCAACATACTCGTGCATAGATTTATATTCAACTTTTGAATAGTCATATCTATCACCGTGAATCGCCTTCGCTCGATCGATAAATTCAAAAGTCGTCAATTTACGCACAAAAATCACCTATCTTATTTCTTGATATACACCCCGTTGATAACGGAAAAGGTGTGTCAAAGGGCCAAAGACATCTCAACCCTTGCCAGCGCGAGTAATCGCCAAAACCCAACTTGTTATCGTACAGCTTTTTATCTGCACCTCTATATCATTACAACATAGTTCAGCATAACTTTTTGCCACAGGCTCTGCACCTGTATCATCCGACAGTGGAGACTCGTGGGTCGATTATATTCTGCTGCATCTCAGCTGCAGGTTCACGACCTATGCGTTGCGGTTGACCAAGCTTTTACACACGGCCTTCACTCTCTGATTGCGGTTGCAAACCGCTTCCCAGCTTCGTTCTCCACTCATACTCCATGGCCTACTTGATGATTTCGCCATAGACGACTTTTCATATAACTACGCATTTATCACGCTATATGACTTTCTAAATCGTATTACTCGGCGATGTGTCAACTAGATATGCGCCGGCCGGCCGCTGCGGTTCATACAGCGGCATACTCCAAGTAGCGCCGATCATATCGCTGAGTTTGGGGAAACCTTTGAGCTTCTCCCTGTTTTTATCCTCAGGATTATAATCGATGTCACTGGGATTATACTTGATTCGAAACTTCTTTGGGACGTTGGACGCATCAAAGATGTAATCGCCAAAAGCCTCATCGATCATAGGCATTTGTTTATAAATCGGCGTCTCACCGTCATCACTGTACAGGACTTCTCCTTTATATACAGCAATGTCGCCGTCGCTATCCAACACGTCCTTCTTAGCACGCTCCGGCACAGCGATCTTACCAAGTCCTTTGTTTGTAAGCATCATGTGCGAAATCAAGCTGGTGACTTGCACATCACAATGCGCGCCCACATCCGGAAACCAATCGAACCGATCCTGCAATTCCTGCGGATACGCAATATGCTGATCGTTAGGATACTGGTTAATATCGTCCGTAGTATTCATCAAATTCTGAGCATCCAACTGACGCATCAAGGTTTGATACAATACACTGGCAACGACACTGGACACAAACAACGCAATGATGATCTTCAAGAAGTCAGGCGTGAAGAAAGAAACATAATCGATCGCGGGTTCTGTTGATTCAGACAAAACCTGCTCTCTCTCCTCAGGGTGTTCTGCCAAATACGCTTGTGCATACTCATTGTACAGACCTTCCACCTGTTCCTGAGTGAATTCTTCATGATTGTTGAAGTCATTCCCTTTCCAGAAACCTTGTGCATAATCGTACTCTTCACCCAGCGTGGCTTCTGTAAAACCGTTCTGGTCACACCAAGCAGAAAACGATAAAAGGCCGCTGGAAGACGTCGATTCCTGTGTCTGCGTTGAAACAGCTTGATTCGCAGCGTAATAACCAAGCTGGATCAACCCCACACCAAAATACGTCGCCAAAAAAATGAACACAGCGATTACCGCAACAAAAATCTGCCTCGGTCTTTTTGAGAACTTCTCATGAATACGACTGCGCCCGACCTGCTGTTCCATGTACACATCACGATCTTGTGTCCGTTGTCGCAGCGAGTCATAATCTGTGACGTTCTTTTTCTTAGCTGCCATACACGTACCTCCTTTTTTTATTAAAAAAACCGTACGGTAAAACATACGGTTTTTTTTCAAGATTATGATATATCTGAACTTTCGGTTCCCGAAACCTCGATTCCGTCAGGCAGCGGCGCATATTCGTCGATCTCCGCTAAAATTTCCTCCTTTACTGATTCTCGATCGGACTTCAAATTGATATAAGCACCACTGATGAAACCGATAGCAACAGCCGCGATAAGCGCAACGATCATCAATACAGCAACGATGCGCGTGCCCTTCTTATGGATTCGATCTTCCACCTCGATCTTTTTCTCCAACGAAACAATCGTGGCGTCCTTTTCATCCAATGCACTCTGCGCTTTCGCCTGTGCCCTTTCATCAGCCGTCGCCAAATCGGATTTCAAAGAACTGATCGTATTCTCATAATTCGTACGCATAGCTTCCGCCGAAACAGCAGCATCTTTTTTCAGGCGTTCAATCTCATCAGAAAGTTTTTGTTTCTCAGCCTCATATTCTTTATAAGCTTTGGACAATTTACTGACCGACTCTGTTCGTTCCCGATCAGCCAAACTCTTTTGATCCAATTCCATCTGAAGCGTCCGAATTCTGACATATTCGTTCTCACGATTATCATTGACGATCTTCATGAGACGTGCCTGATACCGGCCGTACAACTCATCTTCACGCCGACGCAATGTCTCATAATAATCCTGGATTTTATTCAAAATACCAGTGATACCAGCATCACGCCGCTTCTGAGCCGCCAATCTTCTCGCATCAAAAAACGCCTTCAATTCGCTCTGATGTTCCGCTTCCAACTCCGCCGTCACAGTACCCTTGATACGTCGAACTTCTTCCTGATGCTCCGCGCCATATTTGTCACGATATTCCTGCCGCGCCTTGTTCGCCGCAGTTTCGGCAAATTCCTCGATTCTCTTGGAAAATTCCATCTCACAATCATCAGTACGGCGTTGCACCTCAGCGTCAAGACCCTCAAGCTTTTCCTGATACTGCTCTTCGATCTTGTGATACGCTTCATAATATTCGCTGCCCGTATCCACCTGATAGTTCATCATCCGAACGACCTGTTCGATATACGGAACAAGCAAATCCATGTATTTCTGACGCGCCACACTGAGATTGTCCACGTGCAACTGCCGCAACTGATCATTCATCGTTTTGACCAGTTCACGGATATCCCTGCCCAAAAACGTCTCATCATACGACACGCCTAAAAACTTTTCATCATATGCGATGTCCAGTTTCTTAGGTTCATAGAGAGCGGCAATGCTTTCATCAAACATTCGCGTGTCCGCGATGAGTTCGAGATCATCAGAGTAAAACCGGCGCATAACCGTTTTCTCAGTGTCTTCCACAGGAATTGCAGGCGTATCATCGACTGTTTCTTCCTGCGGCTGTTCTTCGTTCATCTCCTCGGATTCATCATTCTCCTTATCAAATCCAGATTCATCGTCCTGGTCATAAGGTTCAAAATCCATCTCAGGCTGAGGTTCTTCCTCAAAAGAAATATCGTCATCCACCCGGAACTCGTGTTCTGATTCCGGCACCGGCGTAGATACCACCGCATCCATCTGCGACGCGATCTCACGCATTACCGTTTCTTCTTTGTTCTCAACTGGCTCATCTTTCTCGATATGTTCCAAATTGTCAAGAATCTGCATCACAGACGGCTCAACAGCAATACCGTCCTTGATGGCGGCATCCCTTTTGGCCAACAGCAAACGGCCCATATCGCCTTCATTCTGAGAATTCTGCAACGCCGTACTCAACTCTTGGAACGTAGCGCGAAGCCCAAGCGGGATCACACTGCCTTCCGGCTCCACCAAACACAACTCATAATACGGACATTTCCGCAAAAGAGTGTATTCTTCCATGGCGGCCAGCGTAACACTGTCCGGGATAAAAACAATACAATCCAGTTCGATCATGTGCGGGGTCAACAGATATCGCATTCCGCCGCCTTTAAGACGTTCCAGGATCGCGCCTTTGTCTTTATCGCCTTTTTGTTTCTTTGACAAACCGCCAACATTGCTGCAATAAAGCAAAGCGCCCAAACAATAGATAGAATTGCCGACACGCAAAACGCCGGGTTTATTTTCCATGAAATCCACCCAAACCGTTTCAATAACAGACTCAGCAACAACCGTGCCTATGCCCATCTTCTTTTGCTTTTTCGCAGCGCCTTTCACAACCGTCTGCGGCTGCTCCTTCTCGTGCTCATCAGACTGACTTTTCTTTGACTTCTTAGGACCGTGCCATAAAATTATTTTATCGAACTTCTCTTTTTGAAACAATGGCGTCTGTTCCTGTTCAGTCTCCGACGAAACAGAAGGCGCGTCTTTACCGCGTGCGGTATGACTCTTCACTTTTCGTTTATGGAACTCTCCCGGCACAAATTCAGGAGTTTCGTGGTCTTTTGTCCGCACATTCAATCCCGCCTTTCTGTTATTCTACCCGTTTCACAACGATCCGGGCTGTCGATACTCGTTTATGGACGTCGTCCACCGCCATTGTACCGGCCACAGTCACAACAGCTTCGTAACAATCAGGATTTCGATTCAAGAAAGTCGCTACTGCCGCAACTACATCCGATTTCATCTTAGATATAATGGCTCGCGCACCGCCGGCGTCTGAATCGGTACTAAGGCTGTCATGCACCAAAAACCGAATCACGTCCTTGCTGATACGCAATTTGCAATTATGAATGCGAAATACCTTTTTCTGCAGCTGTTGAAGCCTCATTCGAGCGATAGCCATCTGTGTGTTTTGACTCAACGGCTGGAACGGAACAACGCACTCAATACGTCCTAACAGTTCCGGAGGGAATTTATTGCCTCCCGTCGTGCCCATAAGTGACCGAAAAATCAACTTAGAATAGTCACGAATCCAATGACCCATACCTTCATCATCAGCCTGATACTGCGCGATATTTTTATAGACTTCCGTACCCGCGTTAGTTGTCAGAATGATATACGCGTTGATAAACGTGACTTCTCTGTTATTTTCATCTTGCAACCGGCCTTCATCCAAAACAGGAAGCAAAAGCTTCACCACCGGATCACAAGCCTTTTCGATCTCATCCAGCAAAATAACACAACACGGTCGATTCCAAACTTGACTGGTCAATTCCTTTCGAAATCGATCCAAAGAATCCGGGTTCGCGTATTCTGTCATATCAAACCGAATCAAAGCCCGTTCATCATTAAACACCATCTCGGCAATCGCTTTGGCGAGTTCCGTCTTACCAGTACCGGTAGAACCGGAAAACAACATCGTTGCCTGCGGTTTATTGCCGTGTTCTGAAAGGTCAGACAAATCCGCCACGCACGTTTCCAGCGCATTCGCAACAGAATATGTAGCATACTTCTGTGCCAAAACCCGCTCGTCCAATCGCTCCCGAATTTTCGTCGCGTCTACTTTGAACATCACATTTATGCCTTCGCTCTCATAAAGCACATGAGCCAAAAGCTTTTTGTTCAACGCGGCGCCTTCCGAGCGATACCAACCGATCATGGCGTCCAAGATCAACAATGACTTTCTAGGCTGCGCGTTGGCCGGAATGTATCGTTGCGTGTATTCATAAATCAACTCATAAAGAGAATCATGCACGATCCTTTCAGCCACACCATAGCTTTCAGCCATAGACTTCAAAATCTGAATCGTCGTTTTTCTGTCCGGCTCATGAAGATTGATCCGCTGCAGACGTTCCACCAAAGGCTGATTTGGTGAAATATTCTTTCGAAATTCAGCCGGCGTAGTAGCGGCAATCACTCGAATTCCGCGAACACCGGAATTGGCCAGAAGGGGCTTCATAGCCTCGACAGCCGCGTCAGAAAGCTGTACGATCTGATGAAACTCATCCATGAACAAAACAATTTGAGTGTGTTCTGCTTCACAGAATTTTTCCGTGTCGTCAAATAAAGATTTGAGTTTTCCCGCCATCTCGTTTGCGTCATAGCGGCAATTAGCGATCATTTTCGCTAAGTCCACTTCTAAATACAAACGATCCGTGTCAACCTGAGACAAACCTGCTACACACGCCGATTTACCGGCACCAGCTTCTGCCAGAAGCAAAATATTACACAATTCAGGCCGCTCCAACGCTGCTTTCATACCGCGAATCTCTCGGTCCCGGCCAATCAAAGGCCGTACAGGTTTTCGCACCGGCTGCGTGTATTTATAAATACAGTGATACTTCTCATCGGTAATGCGTTTCACAACATCCTCGCACACATCACTCACCTCGCTTCCCATCCATAAGCCATCTGTTCCTTCGCCAGTTCCTCATCATATCGATTCTCCAATTCAGGTATCAACATATTCTGGATAGAAGCTCGTCTACGATCATAATAACGAAGAATAGAAAGACCAGAACACTCTATATGAACAGATTTACCGATTCGAGAAATCTTGTCGTTCAATGACTGACCCAAAATAGGCGTACCCTTGGTCGACAAAAACAAATAATCAGTAAGACCCCGTTCTTCAATCCAAAGATGCAATTCCCGAATCAAACACGACGGAATATAAATCTTTGTCGGGACCTTTGACCAACGTGTTCTAACGATATAACCACGTCGAACATCGTCGACAGTCATGTCGAGAATTTCCTGGCTGCGCAAACCGGCACTGCCCATCAGACGTAAAAAAAGATAAGCCATATGATTATTTTCTTTTTTTGCCTGCTGCAACAAAATGCCATATTCCTCACGATTGATCTCTTTTTTTCCTTTGGAATATTCCATTTGATCTAGCTTTACGGCCCATTCGGGGTGATCAAGATATGATACAAGCAAATTGTACACATTCATGCGAAATAAAACCGTTTGAGGTTTCCAATCGTGTTTGTTTATCATCCAATTTCGAAATTCCAGCCCAGTGTCTTCTTGAATCTGACACGCATCACCAATCCTGTCTCTTATACACATCTGACGCTGCCGACGATCGCAT
>ERZ1090868.1209-NODE-1211-length-13781-cov-5.197581_pt1 | contig 13781 bp, 16 predicted proteins | sample MGYA00478475_ERZ1090868 | MGnify/ENA primary metagenome ERZ1090868 (study PRJEB33644, sample SAMEA5815747) | chicken gut metagenome | biome: Chicken; feature: Gastrointestinal Tract; material: Caecum | place: Ireland | collected 2019-01-01 | study: A study of...
GCGCGCCTGCAGCCAGGCGGCCAGAGCCACAAACCATGGCAGTCGGACGAACCCCCCTCTGCCCGGAAAGGGCAGTCGCCCCATCATATGCGCAGCATGCGCAAAACCGTGCCCGCATACGCGTCCGGTTTTTTCACGGAAATTTCACCGCTTGTCTTGACAAGTGAAAAAAGGTGTATTATAATGGAGAAAAGTCAATCTTTCGGGGGGAATCAAAATGGCTGCACTGAGCGTTATCACGCTGGTCCTGTTGGTATTCATGCTCATCTTTTATGCATACCTTGCCAACTATTCCGAACACGACGTCTCCTTTTTCCTGAGCGTCGGACTCATTCTCATCGTCATGAATCTGTGTACGAACGCAAGCGGCACGTTCGGGCTTTCCTGGCTGTATCTCGTCGTCGCGGTGCTCTTTCTCGGGCTCGGCTTCGCCGTGGACAGGCACGAAGCAACGGAATTTTACAAATCGATCGGCCCGTGGTTCAAGGCGACTTTTTCGGACGCCGCCCTGCTCGGCTGGAAGGCGCTTTCGCTGTTCGTCTTCCCCGCGGGCATCGCATGCTACTTTGCCATGTACAAGGGAAAACCCGCCCTTGCGCGCACCTGCGGAAAATGCGGCATCTGGGGGCTCATCCTCTGGGCCGTCATTCTGTGGGCGATCCTGGGGCTGGCACTGTAAAAGCCGGCCCGAACGCCGGTCCACCGCCAAAAGATACAAAGGGCTGCGCCGCACGGCGCGCCCTTTTTGTTATGATTGCCTTTTCCGGGCATTTCTGATATAATACGGACATGACGCACTACGAAGAACTTCCGGCAGAACTCTCCCGCCGCATGGAGCGCGATCTTGCGGAGCGCACCCCCTCCCCATATGCGTTCGACGAAAAAAACGCGTTGAGAAGGGACCCCAATCCGCACGATGCGGCAACGGTATGGCGCCCCGCCTTTATCCGCGATGCGGACAAGATCCTCAACTGCCCCTATTACAACCGCTATTCGGACAAGACACAGGTCTTTTCGCTCTACAAAAACGACGACATCACGCGGCGCAGCCTGCACGTTCAGCTCGTCTCGCGCATCGCGCGGACGATCGGGCGGGCGCTCGGACTCAATCAGGAGCTTATCGAAACGATCGCCCTCGGCCACGACATCGGCCATACCCCGTTCGGCCACACGGGAGAGCGCTTTCTCGACGAGCTGTACTGCTCGCACACGGGTCTGCATTTCGCGCACAACATTCATTCGGTGCGCGTGCTCGACGAGATCTTTCCGCTCAATCTGTGTTTGCAGACGCTGGACGGCATCGCGGCCCACAACGGGGAGCTGGAACTGGGCGAATACCGCCCCGCGCCCCTTCCGGACTTTGCCGCCTTTGACGAAAGAATGCGTGCATGCAGGCAGGATACGGGCAACATTTCAAAGCTCGTTCCCTCCACCCTGGAGGGCTGCGTGGTCCGGATCAGCGACATCATTGCCTACCTGGGCAAAGACCGCCACGACGCGGAAAAGAGCAAGGCGCTTGCCGGCATGACGTTCGAGGACACGGGCATCGGCACCATCAACGCCGAGATCGTCAACAATCTGATGGTCAATCTCATCGAAAACAGCTACTTGCACCCCTATATCAGGCTGGACGAGCGGCACTTTGCCGCCTTGAAAGCGGCCAAACAGGACAACTACAACCTCATCTACCGCAGCGAAAAAGTCCAGAATGCGGACGATACGATCCGCCGCATGATGTCGGAACTCTACGAAAAACTGCTCTCCGACCTGCATGCGGGCAGGCAGTCCTCCCCCGTATTCCGCCACCATATCGCCTACCTGGAAGCGCCCTATTATGCAAAGCACCGCCGCATGCCCTACCGCGAGACCGAACGCAATCTGATCGTCACCGATTACATTGCGAGCATGACGGACGACTACTTTATCGACCTGTACGGCTTTCTGTTCCCGGACAGTTCTCTGCGGCTCAGCTACATCGGTTATTTCGACGGAGGAAACTCATGATACAGGTCGTTGCGGCGCTCATCAGGCGCGGCGGAAAGATCCTCATCTGCCGTCGCCCCGCCGACAAGGCGCGCGCCCTTTTGTGGGAATTTGCAGGCGGAAAAGTGGAGCCGGGAGAGAGCAGACAGCAGGCCCTCATGCGCGAATGCCGCGAGGAACTGGGCATCACGGTCCGCGTGGGAGAGGTGTACGACCGGGTCACGCACGTCTACCCGGACATCGCGATCGAACTGACGCTCTTCAACGCCGAGATCGCCGGAGGCGAAGCACAGCCCCTCGAACACAGCGAGATCCGCTGGATCGCGCCCGAAGAGATCGGCTCGTTTGACTTCTGCCCGGCAGACAGGGACATCATTGCAAAGATCGCGGCCGAGGCCCGCGGATAAGGAGAATTTCATGCTTGCCTGTACCTATGCGGAAAAGGGAAAATTTGCTCTGACGCAAAAGCCGGAGCCCGTTCTGCACGGCCCGCGCGACGCCGTTGTGCGCGTGACGCTTTCGAGCATCTGCACGAGCGACCTGCACATCCGCAGCGGCGCGGTCCCGCGCGCGGTTCCGAGCGTCACCGTCGGACATGAATTCGTGGGGATCGTTGAAAAGGCCGGCGGGCAGGTGAAACACGTGCAGCCGGGCGACCGTGTCGCAGTCAACGTGGAAACGTTCTGCGGGGAATGCTTCTTCTGCAAAAACGGCTGGGTGAACAACTGCACCCATCCGGAGGGCGGCTGGTCGATCGGCTGCCGCATCGACGGCGGGCAGGCACAGTTCGCACGCATCCCCTTTGCGGACACCAACCTTGTCAGGATCCCGGACGGCGTGAGCGACGAACAGGCGCTCTTTACGGGCGACCTGCTGTCCACGGGGTATTGGGCGGCAGGCATCGCGAATATCCGAAGGGGCGACACCGTGCTCATCATCGGCGGCGGTCCGACGGGATACTGCACCGCGCTCTGCGTCCTCCTGCACGCCCCGGCGCGCGTCATCGTATGCGAAAAGAACGCGGTCCGGCGGGAGTTCTTCCGAAAACACCTCCCGCAGGCGGAGACGATCTCCCCGGAAGAGGCGCTCCCCCTGCTCAGGCGTACAGAGCACGGCGGAGCGGACGCCGTGATCGAAGCTGCGGGAACGAAGGAGAGTTTCCGCCTCGCCTGGGAATGCGCGCGCCCCAATGCGACGGTCGTCATCGTCGCCATGTACGAGGAGGCGCAGACACTTCCGCTGCCCGAGATGTACGGCAAAAACCTTGTGTTCAAGACGGGCGGCGTGGACGGCTGCGACTGCGAAAAGATCATGGCGCTCATTGCCGCGGGGAAACTGGACGCGACGCCCCTCATCACGCACCGGTTCCCCCTGGAGCAGATCGGAACGGCATACGATCTGTTCTCCTCCGGCGCGTAGGGCTGCATCAAGGTCGCCTTAACCCAAAACCCCCAAAAAACCAAAGGGCCCCCCCCCCATAAACTCGGGGGGGCGCCCTTTTTCGTCACGCGTCGTCGGAAAAGGCTTCCCGAAATATCCGGCCCCCCTTCTTTTATTCGTTTTTCAGAAGTTCGTCGCTGAGCGACACGATCTCTTTTGCATATTTCTTCTTGCGCGAACGCAGGATCGCCCGATAGAGAAAATAATTGGCCGTGACCATCGCAATGCCCACAACGCCGATGACGATGCCGAGCGGCATCATGCTGCCGATCACCTCCATCGCAAGGCACATGCCGACCCCGAGCACGAGCGCCCCGACGATGCCGAACGTATAGGCAAAGATCTCCGCGGGCCGGCGCGCGGTCCGGTCGAGCTTTTTGAGCTGTTCGAGCTTTCCCTCCTCCTCGCTCCCGGGCGCGTACTCCGCGCGCACCTGCCGTGCATACTGCTTTTCCTGTTCCATGTCCATGTTCTTGCCTCCTCTTTGTTTTGTGCCCCTATCATACAGCGGCGATGTTTCTGAAAGTTTGACGATTTGTAAAGAAAACGTTACTTGATTGTAAAAGAAATGTAAACGCCCGCATGCAGCAACATGCGGGCGTTTCCGGGACAGGCCGTGTGCCTATCCGATCTGTATATCCAGTTTTCTGAGCCGGTCGAACAGCTCATCGTCCTCGGAAGGAAGATCTTCCGCGGCCTCGATCCTCCGGCGCAGGGCGAGCATCTCCCGGTCGGTGCGGGCAATCACATCGGCACAGCCGCGGAGCCCTTCCGAGATCTGTTGCTGATCGGGAATGCTGCGCTTGTATTTCATCTGATGTTCAAGGCTGGCCCAGAAGTCCATGGCGATCGTGCGGATCTGCACCTCGGCGTTTACCTCCTTGCGTTTTTCCGCAAAGAATACGGGGACGCTGACGATCAGGTGCAGGCTTCTGTACCCGTTCGGCTTGGGCTCCTCGATATAGTCCTTTCTGGCGATCAGCCTGATGTCGTCCTGCCTTAAAAAGGCATCGGCGATCTGATAGATATCGTCAATATAGGAGCAGACGACGCGGACGCCGGCAATATCGAAGATGTTCTTTTCCATGCTGTCAAGCGTCAGCGGAAGATTTCTTCCGATGAGCTTTTTGGCAATGCTCTCCGTGCTCTTCAGCCGCGTCGTGATCGATGCGATGGGATTGCGGCTCTCCCTGACGTTGAATTCGGTGTTCAGGACATCGAACTTTGTCCGGATCTCTTTGAGCGCGCAGGCGTATTCCATGCGCATCTCCTTGTAGCGCACGGCAGACCACATCATCTTTTTCGTTCTGTCGTACAGATCGGCAGCCGAGAGCGCGCCGAGCGGCAGCGCGGCGCCCTGCAAAAATTCTTCGTCGTCTTCTTTCATCGTTTTCCCCTTTTCGCCCGGTTTGTTCCGGTCTCACTATGAAAATACCCGCCCGTCCGGGCGGATAATCGTGAAATGGGTAAAAATTGCGTGAAAAAGGGAGAAGCGTCACGCCTCTTCGCCGAGGAGTTCCTCTGAAAGGCGCACGATCTCCGGCCCGTATTTTTGCTTTTCGTGCCGCAGGACAAGATTATATGCGGGCGCGGCCCCCGCCATGGGCAAAGCCCCGACCGCCGCGACCGCAACCCCTCCGACAAGGATCCCCCATTCGAGGATCATCGCCATGCCGAGGCCGAACACGAGCAGCCCGGCAATGCCGAGCGTCAGCGCGACGCACATGGAGACGTTCTTCACGCGGGCATTCAGACGGCGCAGACGTTCGAGTTTTTCCGACCGTTCGTCGCGGCTGTATTCCGAGCGGATGCTCTCGATCTCCCGCCGCTCTTCCTCCGTCGGCGCACTGTACGTATAACTGAATTTTTTCTCACTCATCGGGAAACGCCTCCCTCTCCTTTTTCATGCCGGCGAGTTTTGTGCTCGCCCTGATGATCATATAGGCCCCGAGCGCGATCGTCAGCGCACAGACCGCAAACCCCGTGACGATATTCATCACGCGCATACTCTCGTCCGCCCCGCCGTTTGCGGCGACGAGCGAGATCTGCAGAGCGAACAGCGAAACGAGCGCGTTGGACAGGTTGATGTTCCGCAGCGACTGCAGGAGCGGATCCCCCATTCTGCGCACCCGGAACACCTGTACGACGGAAATAATGACGCGGTAGAACGTGTAGGCGGCCGAGGCGATCGACATGACGAGCGAAGGGACGAGCGGACGGCCGAAGAGGACGGTCTGCGTGACGAATACGGCGAGCGCGAATTCCAGCACGAGGAGCGCCGCTCCGCAGAGGCGGAAAATGCGCCATTTATAGGCAAGGAGTTTTTCCCGGTCGTCTCCGGCGCGCTTTTTGGCGCCGCGGCCGCACATCAGCACCCCGCCGCGCAGCAGGCTCAGAAGAAAGTAATAGCCCGCAAGCGCGCCGTACCACACCGACCGCCAGACGATCGCAAGCACCAGATGTACGATCGCATACCCTGCATTGATCGCAAAGGAGAGCACGGAAAACGTGATGGTGCGGAAGCCGTAATCGGAGAGCATGTTGTTTGTGAAGACATGCCGGCCCGCCCGTTCGACGATGCCCGCCTTCATGCGCGGTGCAAGTTTTACGGCGAGATACACGCCGTACCCGAGCAGCGCCGCGGCGAGCACATAGACCGCATACGCCCACGCCTGCGTGATTTCATGCACCACGATGACAAGACTCCCCGCGACCGCGCCCAGCGCACCCGCCCAGACGACGGCCGCAAACCAGAGGGGCGGCGCTTTCAGAAATTCCGGGAGCCTCTTCATATGCGCTCGGGAAGCGTCACGCGGAACGTGCTGCCCTTCCCCTCCTCGCTCTCCACCGCGATCTCGCCGCCGAGCACATCGATGACCTTTCTGACGAGCGCAAGCCCCAGGCCGTTGCCCTCCTTCGCGTGCGACGTATCGCCCTGATAGAACTGCTCGAAGATGTGTTTGCCCGTCTCGGCGGACATGCCGCAGCCCGTATCCGACACCGTGACGACCGCGCGGCCCTGTTCCCGCTTCAGCGTGACGCCGATCTGACCTGCGTCCGTAAATTTGACGGCGTTGGACAAAAGATTGTTCCAGACCAGTTCCAGGCAGCCCTCGTCGGAACGGATCGTCACCTCGTCCAGATCGCAGACAAGTTCCAGCCCCTTCTGCGTGATGACGTCGTCGAACTGCAGAATGCACTGTGCGAGCTGCTCGTCAAGGCGCACATCGGAGAGCTCGGCAAGCAGCCTGCGGTGTTCCAGCTTGTTCAGCCGCAGGACATTGTGCACCAGCGACGCGAGCCGCTCCGCCGTGTCGCTGAGCACGCCGAGATATTCCTTCTGCGTCGCTTCGTCAAGCCCGCCGCGCGCAAGCGTCCGCGCATAGCTCTGAATGACGGCGAGCGGCGTTTTTAGTTCGTGCGAGACGTTGGAAATAAAGGAAAGGCGCGTCTTTTCGGACTCCGCAAGTTCGGCCGCCGCACGGTTGAGATCGAGCAGGATACAGTCATATGCATCGTACCGCCCGTACGGGTGCGCCGGCTCCTGCCGCACGGTGAAATCGCCTGCGGCGATGCGGCGCGCGCTTTCGGCGATCCGGCCGACGGGCCGTTCGGTTGTGACGCGGTGCAGAATGAGATCGAGCACGGTAACGGCAAGCGACAAAAAGACGATCGCCACCAGCATGACCGCGCTCGTCCACGCAGAGCCCTCTCCGAACGCTTCGGCCGCCGTATGATACAGCAGCACTGCCGCCGTCATAATGAGCGCGACCGTGAGAAAGCGCAGCGTATAGGTGAAAAGGAGCAGCAGCGCATGCCTTTTTTTGGTGCGGGCGCCCCCCCTTGATCCCGCAGCCGCGCCGCTCATTTGAGCACCGCCTTGTATCCGAGGCCGTGCACGGTGACGATCTCAAACCCCGTGCAGTGCGCCGTCTTTTCGCGCAGTTTGGACATGTACACGTCCACCGTGCGCGACGTCGCGGAGGAATCGTAATCCCAGAATTCATCCATGAGCTGGGCGCGCGTGAAGGTGCGCCGCGGGAAAGAGAGGAGCTTGAACAGCAGATCGAACTCGCGCACGGTGAGCGGAAGCTCCTCGCCGCCGACGTAGGCCGTGTGCTCGTCCTGATTCATGACGAGATCCCCCGCCGTAAGCGTGCGGCTGCGCTCGATGTTGGCCCGCCGCAGAAGCGCCCCGACGCGCAGGAGCAGGATATCGGGATCAAACGGCTTGACGACATAGTCGTCCGCGCCGAGCGCATACCCGCGCAGTTTGGCGGGCTTGTCGTCGAGCGCGGTCATGAACAGAATGGGGATCTTTTTGTCGCTCTCACGCACGCGCTCCGCCAGCCCGAATCCGTCGAGGCCGGGCATCATGATGTCGGTGACGAGCATATCCGCACCGTTTTCTTCAAACGCGGCAAGCGCCTGCAGGCCGTCCGGACAGGAGACCGCCCGGTAGCCGCTCCCCTCCAGCGCCGTGCAGACGAGCTTATTCAGCGCCCTGTCGTCCTCCGCCACAAGAATCGTGATCATCCGCCCCTCCTCCCATATTCCGCGATCGGTATTTTACACCCGTCATGTTTGCGAAATGTTGAAAATTTGTTAAAAAAATGTAAAAGCGCGCTCCGCCCGCGGCGGAACGCGCCGATCCTCAGTTCTTTTTGCCCGCGGTCAGCTCGCGAACGGCCTCGATATCGAATTTCGGCACGTGATCCTCGTCCAGAAGTCCGTTGACCTCCTGCTGCACGTCGGTGAGCTGCGTATAGCAGAACCCGTCGAAATCACACTGTGCGATGCCGCGCATCAGGCTCGCATAGCGCGCAAGGAATTCGTCCTCGTCCCGCGCGGCGTCGTTATAGCCCCAGTTGCCGCCGCCCGCGTCTTTTTTCATGGCGATGCCGCCGAACTCGGTGAACATCACGCTCTGCCCGCGGCGGACACACCCCTCCTGCATGAGCCGTCTGCCCCCGTTTGGAAACATCGTGTCATAGTATTCGGGACGGTACCTTTGCGCAAAGTCATCGCCGAATTTGGCGTAGTCGTGAATGGAGATGATGTCCGTCTCATCGGAATTTTCCCAGCCGTCGTTGGTCGACACGGGGCGGGAGGGATCGAGCGCCTTGGTCAGACGGTAGAGCGAACGCGCGAAATCCTGCTGCCGCGCGTCGTTGAGGATCTTGCGCACGCCCCAGCTCTCGTTGAGCGGGACGTAGCAGACGACGCTCGTAAAGTTCTGCGCCTGTGCCACGATCTCCTGCCACTGCGCCGTGACGGCGGCGACCTCCTCCGCACAGAAACAGTACGCCGAGGGCATTTCGCACCACGTCAGGAAGCCGAGTTCCTCCGCATAGTAGTAAAAATAGGGATCCTCGAACTTCTGATGTTTGCGCGCGCCGTTGAAGCCCATGGCCTTGGCAAGTTCGATGTCCTTTTTCAGGGCCTCGGCAGAGGGCGGCGTCAGGCCGCTCTCCTTCCAGTACCCCTGGTCGAGAATGAGCCGCTGATAACAGGGACGGTCGTTGAGCAAAATGTGCCCGTCCTGCAACGAGACTTTGCGCATGCCGAAGCGCGTGCGCACGCGGTCCGCCACCTTCCCGGCCGCATAGAGGGTGTATTCCACATAGAAGAGGTTGGGATGCTCGGGCGTCCAGTAGTGCGACTCGTCCACGAAATCCCCTTCCAGCATGCGCACCGTATAGGGCGTGAATTTCCCGTCCAGCGAGAAACGGACGCGCTTGACCTCCCTGTCGCGATAGGTGACGGCGATCTCCGCCTCGTCCGCCCCGCCGTACATGGTGACGATCTCCCCCGAAAAAGAGCACGTCTTGGGATCGGGCGTCAGCGAGCGGCGCACGATGCAGTCCGCGCCGAAGAATTCCAGCCAGACGCTCTGCCAGATGCCCGTATTGGGAATATACCAGCAACTGAAGCGCTCCCCCGTCCAGCTCTGCTTGCCGCGCGGGACGGCCGGATCGAGCGCGTCGCGGCAGCGCACCACGACGACATTCTTGCCCGCCTTCAGAAAGTCGGTGACGTCCGCGGAAAAGGGTGCAAATGCGCCCCTGTGCGAGGCGGCGTGCTGCCCGTTCACCCACACGTCCGTATCGTAATCGCAGCCGTTGAAGCACAGAAGCGCGCGCCTGCCCGCAAGCCGCGCAAGCTCAAACGTGCGACGGTACCAGACGACCGCGTGCGGCGTGGGATCTCCGATCCCGCTCGCCGGATATTCATACGTGAACGGCACGTTGACGGACATTGCGAGCGGCGTTTTCCCGGACGCGAGTCCGCGCCGGACGCCGTCGTCGGCGTCGTCAAAGCAGAACTCCCATTCCCCGTTCAGGCTCAGCCACTGCTCCCGCGCAAACTGCGGGCGGGGATACTCTTTTCTCTCAGGCAGCATCTTTTTTCTCCTTGATGCGCCGCGTCTTGGCAAACGGCGCACCTCTATTTTACATGGTTGTTCCCCCTTCGTCAATCTGTTTTTTCGGCATTTTCACAGAATTTTATAAGACGGGCGGGCAGCGCCGTGCGCCGCCCGCCCGTCCGGCAGGATGGATATGAACGTTAAGAAAGAGCGCCAACGACTGCGTGCGGGACATAGAACTCGTCGATGGCCGCAATGTCCTCCGCCGTCAGCCGCACGTCAAAGGCGCCCACGGCGTCGTCAAGATACTTTTCTTTGGTCGCTCCGACGACGGGCGACGCGATGCCCTTTGCGAAGTGCCAGGCGAACGTGACCTGCGTCATCGTTGCGCCGTGTCTTTGCGCGACCGCGGCGATCGCCTGTGCGATGCGCCTGTCCCGATCCTCCGTGGAATCGTACTTGCCGTGCGCGACCTTGTCCGTGCGGCTGCGCAGGGTGTCCGCAGACCAGTCGGGGCGGGCGCACCTGCCCGCCGCGAGCGGGCTGTAGGGCGTCAGCGCCACATGCATCTGTCTGCAGATGGGAATGAGCTCGCGCTCGTCCTCGCGGTAGAGCGGATTGTAGTGGTTCTGCATGGAGACGAACGGCGTAAATCCGTTGTCCCGCGCGCAAAGCTGCATGTTGTAGAACTGGTACCCGTACATCGCCGAAGCGCCCAGCGCGCGCACCTTTCCGGCCTTTACCAGCCTGTCGAGCGCCTCCATCGTCTCCCCGATGGGCGTCGAGGCATCAAAGCGGTGTATGATGTACAGATCAAGATAGTCCGTTCCCAGCCGACGGAGCGTGCCGTCGATCTCGCGGGCGATCGCCTCTTTTGAAAGATGCCCTTCGTTGAAATAGACCTTGGACGCAAGCACGACCTTGTCCCTTGCGACGCTGTTCCTGATCGCCCTTCCGAGGTATTCCTCGCTCGTGCCGGCGGAATAGGTGTTGGCCGTATCAAAAAAGTTGATCCCGAGATCGAGGGCGTGCCCGATGATCTCCGCGCTCCTGTCGGGATCGAGCGTCCAGGCGTGCATGTTGCTTGCGGGATCGCCGAAGCTCATGCATCCGAGGCAGAGACGGGACACCCTGATCCCGCTGTTTCCAAGCTGCGTATATTCCATAACGTCCCCTCGTTTTCAGGATTTTGCGACCGCGTTCCGCACGCAGGTCAGGGCGTTGAGCGAGCGCGGATAGCCGATCCACGGAAGCATCGCAAGCACCGTTTCGCCCAGAATGTGCGCATCGTTTCCGACGCGGAAATTGCCCGCAACGTGACCGGCAAGCTGCGCCTCGCACCCGCCCTGTGCGGCAAGCAGGCAGAACGTGACGAGCTCGCGCTCGCGCAGCGAGAGCCCTTCGCGCACATAGTAGTCACCGAAACAGTTCTCGGAAAGGAGCGCGTTGACGGGCCGCGCGAGCGCATCGCCCGATGCGTGGACCCCGCGCATGACGTCGCCGAAAATTTCGACCTGCGCCGCTTCGCCCCGCTCCGACCTGTCCCGCAAATCCTCCGTTTCGGGCGGAAGGCAGATCCCGTGCGCCGCAAAGACCTCCGCCGCGGCCTGCACAAAGGGAAGCGCCCGCCCCATTCCGAGGTACGCCGCAGACTGCATGACAGCCTCGCGCGCCGCGGCCGGGTCGAATCCGGCATCGAGCGCGTCGGCGAGTTCTGCACGGAAGGCGTCCTGTCCGCCGCAGCCCATGAGCGCGGAGAGCACCGCAAGGCGGCGGTACTTTTCACTGAGCTCTCCCCGGGACGAAACGTCCGAAACGAGGCGGGAAAAGATGTCTGCAAGCGCGCCGTCCGATGCGGCGAGAAGCTCATCGATCTTCATGTTCCGCCTCCGCATACTGTTCCGGAGTGACGGGCTCGCACCACTCCGTGTGTCCGCCCACGGCAGGGACCTCTACGGCAAGGTGCGCAAACCACGAGTCGCTTGCGGCGCCGTGCCAGTGTCTGACGCCCGCCGGAATATTGACCACGTCCCCCGCTTTCAGAGCGCGGGCGGGCTTGCCCCACTCCTGGTACCAGCCGCGCCCCTGCGTGACGAGCAAAATCTGCCCGCCGCCCTCCTGCGCGTGATGGATATGCCAGAAATTGCGGCACCCCGGTTCAAACGTCACGTTGGCGACGGGGACCTGCTCTTTCGAGAGCGGGCAAAGATAGCTTGTGCCCGTAAAATACTTTGCATAGGCGACGTTTTCTTCGCCCAAAGGGAAAATTCCTTCCGGTCTATCTGTCATAAGTTTACTCCTTTGAAAATGTCATGAACCACTCGACCGTATCGGGGTCATAGTGCGAAAAGAACAGACTGTTTCCGCTGTCCAGCGCGGAAATACGCGCCATTTCATCCTGCGTCAGCTCAAACGAAAACACATCGAAATTTTGCGCCATGCGTTCCTTTTTCACCGACTTCGGAATGACGACGACGTCGCTCTGCAGCAAAAATCTGAGCGCGATCTGCGCGACGGATCTTTCATGCGCCGCGGCGATCTCTGTCAGGACGGGATTGGTGAACAGGCCGTTCTTTCCCTCCGCAAAGGGTCCCCACGATTCGATCTGCACGCCGTGGCGCTTCATGACTTCGCGCGCGGCCTTCTGCTGACAGAACACATGCGTCTCCACCTGGTTGACGGCCGGTTTGACCTCGACGAAATTGCACAGATCGATGAGGCGGTCGGGATAAAAGTTGGACACGCCGATCGCACGGACTTTCCCGGCGCGGTACGCCTTTTCCATGGCGCGGTAGGTGCCGTAATAATCGCCGAACGGCTGGTGAATGAGCAGCAGATCGATATAGTCCGTTCCGAGTTTTTTCAGCGAAGCATCGATGGACGCTTCCGCCCTGCGTTCGCCCGCGTTGCTGATCCAGACCTTGGTCGTCAGAAACAGTTCTTCGCGCGCGATGCCGCTCTTTTTCACGGCCCTTCCGACGCCCTCTTCGTTAAAGTATGCCTGCGCCGTGTCGATCGAGCGGTACCCGACGGACAGCGCGTCCGAAACGCACCGCTCGCACTCTTCGGGCGTGACCTGATAGACGCCGTACCCGAGCTTCGGCATTCTGACCCCGTTGTTCAATGTGACGTAATCCAAATGAAATTCCTCCTTTATCTCAACGGACAGCGGCCCGAATCGATCTCCCGCAGAAGGCAGTCAAGTTTATCGACGCGGCGCTGTTCCGCATGCGAGCGTTCAAGCGCATCGGCGCGCAGGCGCCGCAGAAGCGCGCGCTGCGTTCTTTCCCCGTCCCGCGTGAGGAAATAGGCCGCGACGTCCTCCGTGCCGAGCCCGCACTCGTGCAAAAAACATGCGACTGCCGCGCGGCAGACATCGCCGTCGCAGAAGCCGTCGGCACAAAAAACGCCCTTCTTTGCGAGCGCGGCGATCAATTCGCCGTCGAGCCGGTATTGTTCGCAGACCTTTTGCAATGTCATCGCGTTCCTTCCGCCTGAAAAATCAAAGACGCAGCGCCCTGCTGCGTCTCTATCATACTATACGGCCCGCACCCTGTCAAATACCTGTTTTTCATGCGTTGTCATGCCGCGCAAGCATGGCGACTTCCTCGATGAATGCCCGCACGGCGCGCGAAACGGGCTGATACTTTTTCCAGACGAGGAAGGTGGACTGCCGCAATTCGGGGGAAAACGGCCTGAAACAAAGATCGGGCGTGCCGAAGTGGCGGAGCGTCCCTTCGATGGTGAACACATACCCCACGTTCAGCCGCGCGAACCACGCCGCATTGTTGACGAGATTGAACGTTGCGATGAAGTTGAGCTGATCGAACGTTTCCCCCAGGGCGTTGCGGTAGAACTGCCGCACTCCCTCGCGCGCGGGGCCGACGACGGGAAGGCCCAGAAGATCTTCTGCCGTGACGGACTGCTTTTGCGCGAGCGGCGCGGAGGCGTTCATGAGAATGCCGCACCTGTCGTCGATGCCCAGCCGCAC
>ERZ1090868.1213-NODE-1215-length-13746-cov-4.038419_pt1 | contig 13746 bp, 12 predicted proteins | sample MGYA00478475_ERZ1090868 | MGnify/ENA primary metagenome ERZ1090868 (study PRJEB33644, sample SAMEA5815747) | chicken gut metagenome | biome: Chicken; feature: Gastrointestinal Tract; material: Caecum | place: Ireland | collected 2019-01-01 | study: A study of...
ACGCGATGACGTCGAGTCTCGTGGGCTCGGAGATGTGTATAAGAGACAGGATATGCGGCGTGCTCCGCCGGCCGTCCGCCTCGCCGTTTTTCCTGATGTTATAGGCGCCGTCCGGCACCTTATGCAGATCCGCGATCTGCATCAAAAGCATTTTTTCAAGTTCGTCCATAAAAACCTCCTCACATGAGATCCGTCTGCGCCGCAGAAAATTTCACGTGATGACGGGAAACCCGCTGATCAATCAGAATATAACAAACCGCCCGGAAAAACCCGGTCAGTTCTGCAGGGCCGGGCAGATCCTGCCGGCCAGAAGGTTGGGCAATACCTCCTCTTTGGAGCCGACTTTCGTCACCTTTCCGTTTGCGATGACGATAATTTTATCTGCAATATTCAGAATACGCTCCTGATGGGAAATGATGAGGATACTCCCCTTTGTGCGCTCGTGCATCTTCTCAAACACAGAGATGAGATTCTGGAAACTCCAGAGATCGATCCCCGCTTCCGGCTCATCAAAGACAGAAAGCGCCGTCCCGCGGGCGAGCACCGTTGCGATCTCGATCCGCTTGAGCTCGCCGCCCGAAAGAGACGCATTGACCTCCCTGTCAATGTAATCCCGCGCACACAGTCCGACCTCGGAGAGATAATTGCACGCCTCGCTCACCGTGATCTTTCTGCCCGCCGCAAGGGAAACAAGGTCTTTGACTGTCAGACCTTTGAAACGGACAGGCTGCTGGAAAGCATAGGAAATTCCCTTTCTGGCGCGTTCCGTGACGGAAAGGTCCGTAATATCTTCGCCGTCCAGCAGGATCTTTCCCTGCGTGGGCCTGATGATCCCGGCGATCAGTTTGGCAAGCGTGGATTTTCCGCTGCCGTTCGGGCCCGTGATCGCAACAAACCGTTCGCTCACCGTAAACGAGACGTCGTCGAGAATCTCTTTATTTGCATCGCCGTCGGTAGCGGCAAAGCTGACATGTTGTAATTCAAGCATAAATATAACTCCGTTTCGCGCGCCATTATATCACAGAATGCGCAAAAAGTCCATCAAATTTGTATCCCTGCTTTTTCTTCTTCTTTTACAAAAAAGAGGGAGTCCGGCTCCCTCTTTTCACGGATTGTTCTTTCTGTCATTTTCAGAATCAAATAAATCGATATGCCCTTCCTGTGCCATGCCGCGTCCGAGTTGTTCCGCAAGGAATTTTCGGTTTCGTCTCTGCACATGCACAGCCACAATGACGATGACGACCGCTATCAGGAGCACGACACCGAGCAGGATCAAAGCGGTGACGATCGTCGGAGTAATGGTGTCATACGGATCATAGGGAACAAACGTGTTTATGCTCTGCCGGATCGTAAAAGAAAGGTCCCCCATCGGAAGAGAATCCTTCGTAAAAATATAAACGCCGTTTTGCTCGGTAAACTGCAAGGTGCTGTTTGACAGATAATATGGTGTCACAACACGAATAGTGATCGACCCGAAATCCGCCCAATACAGTGCCGGCGTAAGAAAATAATCGTAGGTATAATCCGGAACAGTCCCCTCGATCCCCGGATAGAGAGGAGCCGTGACCGTATTGGTGAGCGTTCCTCCGGCCGGGACGGTCAAAGAATATTCGCACCACAGCATCAGATAATCGAGAAGCGGAAGATCATCGGACAAAAAGAGCGCTCCGCTTTCCCCGCTCGTGAGCATGGCAACCACGGCATTGTACCAGTCCAACTGACTTACGCCGCCGTATTCATTCTCTTCATCCGGTCGGAATTCCTCTACAAAATCGAAAAAATTCTGTGTCTTTTCCGTCAGGACAGATACCCACCCGCCATTGGCTTCCTCCGAATACCCGCCCCAGCCGACACATAACTTGGTCTGGATATCGGGCGAGCTGAGCTGCTCTCCGACAGCGTAAAATGTTACTTCCCGCGTCTCCCCCGCAGACAGATATGCATAGGCGATCCCTCTTCCGTCGTTCGTGGTTCCCGTGATCCCGCTCTCACAGATGACCTGTGTTTTACGGGGATTGCAGTCATAGATGAAACAGAACGTATAGGAATCGGCATCTTTGGGGGCAGTGACGGTATACGAATAACGCGTCACGTCCTGCTGCCCGTATGATCCCTCGTCTGTCAGCGTATCGGAAGGAAGATTGTTTACAAGATCAAACTGATCAAACCGGAAACCACGATTTCCGGAATAGGTGTGGCGGAACGTGATATCCGCGTCCCGGACCTCTCCGTCTTGTGTCAGAGTCACGGAGTAAGCATCCGCACCCGGAAGCGCTGCCCCGTTTTCCTGATAGACATCGTAATAATCGGGCCGGAACCCCACGGGAAAGAAAAGTGTAAGAGTTACGTCCTGCTCGGTAGGATTGTACAATTCATACTCCGCCGTCACCCGGGAGTCATATTTTTCCATGGACATCAGCGGAAGATCGGGGATCCGGAACGTAAGCGTTTCGTGCAGGACTTCGATGGGGCAATCTCCCCCTTCATAGACGGCAACAATGCCGGAGCCGTCTGCCCCCGTCCAGTATGCGGGCGCAGAATTGGCGGACGCCTCCGTCCGTCCTGCAAACAGAGACAGACCGCCCGCGGTCACAGGCAATGCAAGCAGCATTGCGCCTATCCTGTTTTTCATGCCTCCTCCTTGCCGCGGCGCATGCTGCGGCGTTCGCCGTCTCTTTCGGACTCTCCCGGCTGGGGAAACTCCGCCCAGAAACAGCTTCCTTTTCCGGGCTCGGATATGACGCCGAACGGACAGTCATATCTTAAAAGAATGTTCTTGACGATAGAGAGTCCGAGCCCTGTTCCGCTGACGGGACGCTTGTGAGAAGCGCCCGACCGATAATATCTGTCCCAGATGGTATCCAGCTCCTCGGCCGGAATTCCCTTTCCTGTGTCGATCACTTCAAAACGCGCCTTGTCGCCCTTCTTATACAGCCTGACGCGCACACGCTTGTCTTCGCCCGTATAGTTGACGGCATTGCCGATCAGATTGTAAAATACCTGCGCGATACGTTCCTTGTTCCCTTCTGTACAGAGTCCGTCCTCTACGTCCGTCTCGATCACATATCCGCCCGTTTCGCGCAGATAAAGAAAACGCTCTGTGACCGAACGGACCTCATCGGAAAGATCGAACACCGTATGTTTTTCGTCCACGTCGACCCCGGCGCGCAGTTTGGAAAGATCGAGAAGATCGCTGACAAGCATGGTGAGACGGTCGCATTCATCGATGATGACTTTTGCATGCGCGTCCCGCTTCTGCTTGTTCTCCCCCGAAATTTCGCGGATCATGGACGCATAGGCCTTGATCATCGTAAGCGGCGTCTTGAAATCATGCGAGACATTGGCAATCAGCTCTTTCTGCATGGTGTCCGCTTTGGCGATCTCAGAACGGGCATGATCGAGGGCGTCTGAAAGCTCACGGATCTCCGCGCAGAAATAATCCTTGCGGAATCGGATCTCGTAATTCCCCCGTGCAAGCTCCTGAGCCCGTGTCGTCACTTCGGTGACGGGACGCGTGATGAAGGACGCGACAAAGCCGCTCACAACAAACGCCAGCACCACTGCAACAAGCGCCGTAATGACAGACAACCACCGAAGTCCCGTTTCCAGATCGAGATGCCCCTGCATGGAAGCGGACAGATACAAAAACGCAGGCCGTCCGTTCACGGATGTTGCCCTTGCAAGTACAAGATTTCCTTCCTGCTCGGACACATAAAACGAGGCGGGCGAACCGGAATCGAGTTTTTCGCGCAGAACAGCTGCAAATGCACTGTAATCGGTCTGGCCGGTAAAATCAAAGATGGGCTGGCCGTCCTCATAAAAAAGCGCAACCGTCAGGCCATAGTCGTTTGCAATGTCGATGAGTCTGCGTTCCAGCTGCACGGAACTTTGCGAGGCATTGATCTCCTGTGTCATGCGCTCCCCTGCGTCCTCAAGCATATTGAGCGTATTTTCACGGTACTGGCGGACGACAAGCGCGTTCTGAACAAGGACAAACACGACCACAACGAGCAGAGCAAACAGAGAAAAAGCGAACCACAAAATGAGGCTCAGGCTTCTGCCTGCCCTCTCCCGCTTTTTTCTCTTTACACGTTCCGCCATACCGCAGTCCGCGTCCTCCCAAAATCACGCCTCGAACTTATATCCCAGTCCCCGCAGCGTCACAATAAATTTGCGGTAGTCCTTCAGATTTCCGCGAAGCATCTTGACGTGGGTATCCACCGTCCTGTCATCTCCGTAGAAATCGTAACCCCAGACTTTATTCAGAAGGCGTTCACGCGTGAGCGCCACGCCGTTGTTCTGCACAAAATAAAAAAGCAGTTCATACTCTTTCGGGGTAAGATCGGCCTTTTCGCCGTCGACCGTGACGCTGCGTCCCGCCATGTCAATGTGGAGTCCCTCAAAATCGTACACCTGTCCGCTCAGTTCCCGCGAAGGCTTGCCGCGCTTCATCACAGCATGGATCCGCGCCATCACTTCCTTGGGAGAAAACGGCTTGGTCACATAATCGTCCGAACCGATCTCGAAACCGAAGAGCTTGTCGTACTCCTCGCCGCGCGCAGAAAGCATGATGACAGGCGTCTGCTTGAACTTCCGGATCTCTTTCACGGCGGAAAACCCGTCCAGACGCGGCATCATGACGTCCATCAGAATGACATCGTAATCATTGTCACGGCACATTTTGACCGCTTCCATGCCATCGCAGGCCTCGTCCGCTTCGCCTCCCTCAAATTCGATGTATTCGCGGAGTACTGCACGGATCATTTCCTCATCATCTACGATCAATATCTTCATGATTTCCTCCTATGTCTTTCAAAGAGTATATCGCCTTTCCTTTAATAACGCTTTATCATTGCGTGAAATTCACGTGAAAACGCTGTACAATTTCACTTTCTCAGTATACCACAAAAATGATAAATTGGCAACACGAATTTTTTATGAAATATGCGAACGAATGTTTGACTTTTCACATTCAGCGTGCTATACTTACGGCATGATCTCTGAAGAGAAACTGAAAATCCTGACGGAAAGCGCAAAATACGACGTCTCCTGCTCCTCATCGGGCAGCGGAAGAAAAAATGCGGGCGGGATCGGCAACGGTCTGCCGGACGGCTGCTGTCATTCTTTCACGCCGGACGGACGCTGCGTATCGCTCCTGAAAATCCTGCTGAGCAATGACTGTGTTTTTGACTGCAGATACTGCATGAGCCGCCGCAGCTGCGACGTCCCGCGCGCGACCGCGTCTCCCGAAGAGATCTGTGAACTCACCGTAGACTTTTACAAGCGCAATTACATCGAGGGGCTCTTTCTCTCTTCCGCCGTGCACATATCCCCCGATCATACCATGGAACAGCTTGTCCGAACCGTCCGGCTTCTGCGCACAAAGTACCGTTTTTTTGGATACGTCCACGTAAAAGGGATCCCCAAAGCCGACCCGCTGCTCGTTACGGAAGCAGCAAAATATGCCGACCGGATGAGCTATAACATGGAACTTCCGAGCGAAGCAAGCCTGAAACTTCTTGCCCCGCAAAAGAGCAAAGAAAGCCTGCTGCTTCCGATGAAGCAACTGCAGAAAGAGCGCGCCGTCTTTCGGGCAGAGAAGCGGAAAGGCTCCTTTCTGCCGGCCGGACAGACGACACAGATGATTGTGGGAGCATCTCCGGAGCGCGACGGCCAGATCTTGCGCCTGACGGAAAGTCTGTACCGGGTAACGGGACTGAAACGCGTATACTACTCTTCGTACACCCCCGTCGTAAACGACTCCCTTCTGCCCGCCGTACAGAGTCCCGCCATGCGGGAACATCGGCTCTACCAGGCCGACTGGCTGCTCCGCTTTTACGGTTTCGACATCGAAGAGCTGGTCCCGGAAGACGAAAATCTGCCCCTCGATATTGACCCGAAATGTGCCTGGGCGCTAAGAAATCTGCACTTATTCCCCATAGAAGTCAACCGCGCACCACTCGAAATGCTTCTCAGGGTCCCCGGGATCGGAGGAAGGAGCGCACAGAAAATTCTTTCCGCACGCAGATATACCGCGCTGACGTTCGATCATCTCAAAAAAATGCGCGTCGTCCTGAAACGGGCGCGGCATTTTATTACGGCAAACGGAAAATTTTACGGAGAAAAGAACGAGCTTGCCGTGCGCGGTCTGCTCACATCGGGCGAGACGGAAGAACCGGCCCGACAGCTCTCTTTTTTCGACAATCCGGCGGCGCTATCCGCACTCACGGGCGAACTATGATTTACTTTTTTGACGGCAGCAAAGATGCATTTTTAACCGCTTTTCTGCTCGCATACCGCGACGAAGACGCCCTGCTGACGACAGGAAACCATCAGCTTGCCCTCGGGCAAAAAAGCATTTTTGTGCATGCAGACACCGAAAAAGCGCGCCGTTGTGCGGCGCGCCTGACCGAACTTGACGCCCGGTGCATGCACGATCTTTCTCTCCTCCTTCGCAGCGGTGAACCGGAGCGCGGACAGATCGCATTCTGTTATTTCCGTCTGATTGCCGCCCGTCAGCGTCCCGTCCGCGGAGAACTCGCCGAAGAAGCCGCGCTCCGTGCAAAAGAATGCATCAGACGGGTCACCTTTGAAGTGCATCGGCTCAAAGGATTTGTCCGTTTTCTGGAATGTGCAAGCGGCGCGCTCTACGCCCCCATTTCCCCCGATCACGACATCTGCGACCTGCTTCTTCCCCACTTCCGCAGCCGCCTTCCCGAGATTCCGTTTGCGATCCACGATATCCGGCGGAGCAAAGCAGCCGTATGGGACGGCAGTCACACATTTGTCGCCCCGCTCGAAAGGGCTGAAATTGTTCTATCCGTCAACGAAACGGGCTGGCAGGATCTGTGGCGGCAGTACTATGCGAGCGTCAATATTCCGTCGCGCAGGCGGCTGCGCCAGATGAAAGGCTATATGCCCGTCCGTTACTGGAAATTCATGCCCGAAAACCCTTCCGCCGCGATCGGCGACCTCATTCGAGAGACGAACGCAGCTCTTTCAGGATCGCCAGATGCCGCTCCTCATCTTCGCGGATCGGTTCAATAACGGCGCGGACATCGGGATTCTGCACAGCGTCGAGGATCCGCGTATAGCAGGCGATCGCCTCTTTTTCTGCCCGAATATCCGCCGCGATCATCTGCGGGAGCGGCCTGGAGTAGTCCACATTGGATGCGGAATAGTAGGCCACCGGATAAGGCGGACACGCCGTAAATACGGGCGGCACGCCGAGTTTTACAAGCAGTGTACCGATTTTTTCGAGATGCCGCATCTCATCGACTGCAATTTTGATCAGAATTTTCGCCTGTTGTTCTTTCCCGCAGCCGCCCAACAATACCGACTGATAGACATATTGCAAAACGGCTGTCAGTTCCCCGTCCCGCCCCGCATAGGCCGGTGACAATGCGCGCAAAGCCTGCAAATCAACGCTTCTTTCCCCCATACCGCTCCCCCTTGACTGATTCATTTCCATCGTATGCAGAAAGAAGCCGGCCGGGTGCGCGCAATTGCTTGCAATTTTTATCCGGCTATGGTACAATAAACCGTACTTGGAAGGATGGCAGAGCGGTCGAATGCGGCGGTCTTGAAAACCGTTGAAGTGAAAGCTTCCGGGGGTTCGAATCCCTCTCCTTCCGCCAAAGCCCCGTTTCATCGGGGCTTTTTTATAAAACAAGGTAAACCCCGGGGCTGCGGATATCCGCAGCCCCGGGGTACAATTTTGAGCCGCCCAATGGGCGGCTCAATTCCTCTTTTGTAAAAAATATTACTTCAGCTTGGATACAAGCAGCGCAACACCGGCTACGACGCCGCCGGACATCACAAAATATGCACCCGTCGCCGCAACAAAAGAAGTATTCGTGAGATCGGAGATTCCGCCAAGGATATCGCCCCAGATCCCTCCCATACTTCCGCCGATGGACGAAAGATCATACTGCGCCGCATATGTCGCGGCAAAGGTGATCACAAGCGCCGCAAACACAATGGTCGCAATCGCAAGAATGAGCTTGAAAAATCCTTTGAACTTGATCACGCCGAGTTTTCCGAGGATCACCAGCGCCGCCGCAATCACCGTGAATACAATGGAGATAATTGCGAAAGCCTGCACCGTTGCAAGCGGGAAGTCACTGCCTTCAGCGAGCCCCTCCTCAACCAGCCCCATTCCCGTGCTTCCGTCTGCAAAGTTCAGCTGGAAAAACGGAATGCAGATGCCGACGACCGCAAGCGCAAGGCCTACCAAAGCCATCAGCATCATGAGCAGATCGAATAAACCGATCTTGTTTGCCTTTTTCTTAGCCATATTCTTCTCCTTTTATCGGATTTTCTCTATTATACTATAAACTTCCGAAAAAGGGAAGACTTTCTCCAAAATTTCTCCGAAAAAAATTTATTCCTTTACAAAGTGTACAATCTCAACGGGTAAGTTCGGCTTTCACCAAGTCGAGCGCGGACGCGATCGTATCATCCATATCATAATAGCGGTACTGCCCGAGACGGCCTCCGAACACCACCTTTCCCTCGTCCTCGGCAAGAACACGATATTGCTCATAAAGTCTGCCGTTTTTGGTATCATTGACGGGATAATAGGGTTCATCGCCCCGCTTCCATTCGGCAGAATATTCACGCGAAATGACGGTCTTCGGCTGAGTGCCGAATTCAAAATGCTTGTGTTCGATGATGCGCGTGAACGGAACGTCCGAATCGGTATAATTGACGACCGCATTCCCCTGATAATTGGGAATATCCAGTATCTCCGTCTCAAAACGCACTGAACGATATTCAAGGGCGCCAAAGCGATAGCGGTAATACGCATCAATGGGTCCGGTATAGATCACCCGACGCGCGAGCGCCAGATACCCCTCCCTGTCCTCAAGAAAATCGCTTTTGAGCTGAACATCGACATCGGCAAGCATTTTCGCGACAAATTTCGTATATCCGCCGACAGGGATCCCCTGATAGACATCATCAAAATAATTATTGTCGAATGTAAAACGGACGGGAAGACGGCGGATAATAAATGCGGGAAGATCCGCACATGCTCTGCCCCACTGTTTTTCCGTATAGCCCTTGATGAGCTTTTCGTAGATCGTCCTTACGACAAGATTCAGAGCCTGTTCTTCCAGATTTTTCGGCTCGGCGACAAAGTTCTCCCCCCTCTCCGCATTGATACGCTCCTCGGCCTGTGCAGGTGTGAACACATCGTTCCAAAGCTTGGTAAATGTATTCATGTTAAACGGAAGATTGTAAATTTCATTTTTATATCTTGCAATCGGCTGATTGACAAATGGGTGAAATTCAGCGAACCGGTTGACATATTCCCAGATTTTTTTGTCCGACGTATGAAAAATGTGCGCTCCGTAACGGTGAACATTGATCCCCTCGACACACTCCGTATAAACGTTCCCCCCGATATGGTCGCGCTTGTCAATGACAAGAACGCTTTTCCCTGCGCGGGACAGCTCATAAGCGCAGACCGCCCCATAAAGCCCACTTCCGACAATCAGATAATCATACATATTACATTCTCCTTTGCTTATCTGATATTGTACCAAATCATACGCATACTGTCAAGATACCATAAATGAATAAACAATCACATTCCTCGATAAAATATCATAAAACGATTACAAAATATTTATTTAACGGATACAAATCCTCAGTATAATTGTGAAATGTAGAAACGCTTGACAAACAGGAGGAACAAGCAGTATGAAACGCATGGGCAAATGTCTTCTGATGACGCTTGTCGCGATGATTTTTGTCTTTGCGCTTGTATTGAGCGGATGTACGGCACAGACATCGGCCTACATCACGTCCATCGCAAAGACCGGCTCGAACGGCGCAGAAGACATCTACACCATTACCTATTTGGATGGAACAACCGATACATTTACTGTGACAAACGGAACTGACGGCACGGACGGAAAAGATGCCGATATCTCCGACATTTACGAAGCATACAAAGAACAGACAGGCAATTCCGATCTTTCCTTTGAAGATTTCCTGGCGCAATATCTGACACTGAACACCGATATGTCGTCCGCCATCAACAGCAGTCTGCGGTCGGTAGCCAAAATCTATGCGGAATTTGTCGAAACAGAGACCGTGATTACGGGCGGAAGCATGCTCAGGCCGGAATATGGCACAAGGTCCGGCATTTCGGTTTCAACGGGCGCCGCAGTCATTTACAGCATGGATACTTCGGAGGACGGTTACACGTACTTTGTCACGGACTACCACGTGATCTACAATAACGACGCAGACGCCTCTCTGAATAACGAAGACGGAACCAAGATCGCCCGTAATCTCCATGCATATCTATACGGGAGCGAGGGTTCCCCTTCCGCAGTCGACGAAAACGGCGACGGGTATGCAGACACGGACGACAACGGCTATACGATTTACGACTACGGCGACTATGCCATTGATTTGGAATATGTGGGCGGCACGATCACCTATGACATTGCCGTTCTGCGCGCCAAAACATCAGATGTCTTGGCACGCAATGAAGATGCGCAGCCGGTAAAACTGGCCGATGAATATCATGTGGGCGAAACGGCGATTGCGATCGGCAATCCCGAAGGCGACGGATTGAGCGTGACCCAGGGAGTCATCAGCACAGAAAGCGAATACATCACCCTGAGCATCGACGATACACCGCGTTCCTATCGTTCTATCCGTATCGATACAGCACTCTACAGCGGAAACTCCGGCGGCGGACTTTTCAATAAGTCGGGAGAGCTGATCGGCATTACCAATGCGGGCAACTCAACCGATCAGAATATCAATTATGCCGTTCCGCTTGAAATCGTCACGGGCACGGTAGACAGCATTATTTACTATGGCAATGACGGCAATACAGACACAAACGGCGTATACCGACTGTTGTTTGGCGTCAACGTCAATACGGAAAATTCAAAATACGTCTATGATGCCGCAAGCGGCTACGGCAATATATCGGAAGATGTTATGATCGCTTCCGTCAACTCCGGATCGCTGGCGGAAAAACTGGGACTCCGGCAGGATGACAGGATCGCAGCCGTCATCATCAACGGCACGACGCACACGATCGACCGCTCTTTCGATATCGAAAATCTCGCCCTCACCATCCGCGCAAACGACATCATACAGATCATCTATGAACGTGGCGACGAACAGTTGCTGACAGAATCCTTTACCGCATCCTTTTCCGATCTTACAGCCGTCGCATAAAAAATATCCCCGCATGAAAGCGGGGATATTTTTTTGTCCGGGATCATCGCGCCAATTCCCGATCCATCGCATGATCACAGTTCATAGTGAAGAGGATAGGAAAGATATTTGATCTCATCCAGCTCGTCCGCCGTCACATATCCCGCCGGAGCATTCAGAAGAGACGGGATCCGGTTGACAATGGTCGCGCAGGTGTGCTCGACGGTCGCGGGCTTGACGACATGGAACTCCGTGTTCGGCTCGCCCGTGATCCACCAGTCGCACATATCGCCGTCGTCCGGGCCGTACACCTTGCCGATGGTCTCTTCCTCCACGACAATGCCCTGATAGGTCTCGATCGTGACGACTGCGGACATGCCGATGCACCTGCCCGCCTTGATCGTCTTGCCGAGCGTTGCGCTGTACATATCCTTGTCCACCGTATAGGGAACATTTTCCTGCCTGATCGACTTGACCGTCAGTCCGAGTTTATTGCAGATGGCCTCCGCCGCATTCCAGGCATAGGAAGGCACAACCTCGGTGGGATGCGCCAGTTCCTTTTCAAACTCCTTGACCGTAAGGTCGCAGCCGTGCGCCTTGGCAAGCGCGAGCCCGTAGTCCTCTACGTTATAACTGTAAGCGCCCTTGATCTTTTTGATGTCCGCACAGCCGCCTGCGACCATGGCAACCATATTGATCCAGAAGATATCCTGCATGCCGCTGCCCGTCACCGTGCAGTTATGTTCTTTGGCGAGCGCATCGATTTTGTTTGTAAGCGTCGCCGCCGTCGTCCAGGGATAAATGGCTTCCTCGCACGTGGTGATCACATTGACCCCGCGCAGCACGCATTTTTCGACCGCTTCATAGATATCTCCCACAAAGCTGAACAGCGTGACGATGGCAACGTCTGCATCGCACTCGTCAAGCACCTTGTCCGCGTCATTCGAGATCACAACGCCCGTCTTGACGCCGAGCTCCGCATAGTCCCCCACGTCCATGCCAAGGATTGCGGGATTGACGTCGATCGCTCCGACGATCTCCGCACCCTTCTCATGCAGATAGCGCAAAATGTATTTGCTCATTTTGCCGCATCCGTACTGCACCACTCTGATCCGTTTCATAACAACACCCCTTATCTTTTATTGAATCAGGTATTTCCCCGACTCACCCAAATTATACCAGCTGCAACTGCTTTCGTCAATGGGGGTTTTACGAAAATCCTGTAAAAACAGGCAAAATCTTCACGCAAAATAATGCAGAACGAGCGCCAAGGCTATCCCCGCCGCAACGGAAACAATGTAACAGATGATATCCTGCTTTTTCAGGCGGAAGGAACGGCGGTAGGCGAAATAGAGCGCCGCACCGAAGACCGCAACAAGGACATACATGATGATCTCATTGCCGATCAGTCTGTCCGCTGCACCAAAGAGCAAGACTGTATAGACCGGAATGAGCACGCGGTAGCCAAACCATGAACCGGATATCTGTCCCGCATTCTCCGCCTTGTCCCGGTCCGCACACAGAAACAGGCCAACGTATGCCCCCACGCCCTCAAGAACGGCAAGCGGAACGACGAACCAAAGGGAAAATTCAGAAAACTCACCGAGCACGCTCCTGCAGACAAGAGCGTCGAAAATCCCCGAAATATATCCGAGCGGACTGTACGGGAAGAAAAACGCCGCGACATCGAAGCCGCTGTAATAATTGAGGTATGCGGGCAGATCCGGATTCCAGCCAAGCGTAAAGCGCAGGCCGGAAAAACATACCAGCACGGCGAGCGGAAGGACGCACGCCCAGAGCAGCAGGAACACAAGGCCGTCCGCAACGGTATTGGCGCGGGAAAACAGGAAAGAGCATACGCCGAACAGCCCGACGCCGAGGAGCAGAGAAAGCACCCAGAAAGAAAGATAATGCACGAACAGAAAGCGCGTCTCCTGCATGGCGACGCAGGCGACACCCAGCCAGTAGGCAAGCGTGTAGGGAACAAATACAAGCACAAGACCGCCCAAAACCCTGACCAGCACGAGCTTTTTCCGTCCGATGGGCAGCGAATACCATAAGTCCGCACTGCGCGTTTTCATGCGGTACGAAAACTGCATGACGGGCACAAGCGTACATAAAACGCAGAGTATCGCCGCAAATACCCCGATACAGGAATCCGCCAGCTCCCCCGTTCCCTGACCGTAGCTCAGCCTCGCCGTGAACGTATAGACGGCGGAAATACAGACTGCGACCGCGCAAAAAATGACAAGCGGCAGCAGGTTGCGCTTCCATTCATAGACAAACGCTCGTTTCATTTCAGATACCCCCTGCTGCGCACTTCGCACAGGAAAAGTTCTTCGAAATCCACGGGGATCTCCTCGATAAAGAGAGGGGAGAGTTTTTCCAGTTGTTTTGCGATCTCGTCCCGGTCGCCCCGCGCGATAAATTTTGCCACCCTTCCCGTCGCCTCGAAGGAGAGGCAGTCGAAGGGGAAGTCTTCCCGCTTCGCCTCCCGCGGCAGCGCGACCTGGAATTTGTGCACCTTTTCGAGCGCGCCCTGTATGTCGCCCGCGTCGG
>ERZ1090868.1216-NODE-1218-length-13728-cov-5.987567_pt1 | contig 13728 bp, 10 predicted proteins | sample MGYA00478475_ERZ1090868 | MGnify/ENA primary metagenome ERZ1090868 (study PRJEB33644, sample SAMEA5815747) | chicken gut metagenome | biome: Chicken; feature: Gastrointestinal Tract; material: Caecum | place: Ireland | collected 2019-01-01 | study: A study of...
CCTGCTCGATGAACGCCTGGTTGTAGCGCTCGAGGAAGAACCACAGCGGCTTCTCGGAGTGAGCGCCGTCCTTGGTCATAACGGTCGTGGTGTTGATCAGGTCGTTGGCATCGGAAGCCATGCCCTTGGAGCCAAACGCCTCAACACGCTGGTCATAGCCGTAAACAGCCTGACGGGAGTTGTTGATGACCGCGATGCAGCCGTTTGCCATCTTCATGGTGACAACAGCAGTGTCAACATCCGGGATACCGGACTCTTCCTGCAGGTTCGGGTTGACCAGGCAGGAGCCGACAGCGGAGATCTCAACAGCCTCGGAACCGGTGACGTAGCGCACCATGTCGAAGTCGTGGATCATCATGTCGTAGAAGATACCGCCGGAAACCGCAACATAGGATGCCGGGGGCGGCTCCGGGTCACGGGAAGAAACGATAACAATGTGCGGATCGCCGATCGTGCCGTCCTTGACAGCGTCAGCGACTGCCTTGTGGTTATGGTCAAAGCGGCGGTTGAAGCCAACCTGGAACTTCACGCCCTTCTCTTCCACCAAAGCGAGCAGCTTCTTAATCTTGTCGATATCATAGTCGATCGGCTTCTCGCAGAATACGTGCTTGCCGGCGTTGACAGCCGCCATGGAAACGTCGCAGTGCGTGTCGGTGGACGAGCAAACGAATACAACGTCTACTTCCGGATTGTTGATAACGTCCATGAAGTCGGTGGATACATTCGTGATCTTGCGCTCTGCCAGCCACTCACGTGCGCCGGACTTATCCAGCATCGGGTCTGCCGCAGCTACGACCTGCACGCCCGGTACGCTGTTAATCAGGTTATTGATGTGCAGCTTGCCGATACGGCCGCAGCCAACTACGCCGATTTTCAAAATGCCCATTTCAAATCTCTCCTTTTATATAAGGTGACTTTATTATAGACCACTGGGACAAGACCATCAAGAGCATGGCCGGAATTTCGGCGCACCGCCCAATTTTGAAAAGCATGATTGGTGAAAAATGGCGGCACAGAAGCGCTGTGAAGCGTGCAAAAAGCCTGTGCATTGTGCACAAAAGAGAAATGCACGGGAAAAGGGGTTTTGGGGGAAAGTGTGCAAAATGCACGCAATCGCTTGTACCGTGTGAGCTACTGTGATAAAATGGCTGTATATTGCAGACTACCCGCTGCAACAGCACAGGTAAAGGGGAATCAACGGATGAAGGTAACTGCACAGTGGATAGCGGAGCAATGCGGCGTCTCGCGCGGCACGGTGGACCGGGTGGTAAACGGACGCCCGAACGTAGCGCCCGAGGTGCGTGAGCGTGTGCAGAAAATGATAAACGAGTATGGCTATAAAACACCGGCGCAGCGGCAGGCAGCGCGGGTGGGACGGGGCGCTTATCGCATCGGCGTGATCCTGCCGAGCTGGGATGCGTTTTTTATTCGCCGTATGCGGGAAGGCATCCGCGTGGCAGTGCATAACCGTGGCCTGAATGACGTAAATGTATTGGTGGAGGAGCTGAAAAACCGTTCGCACCGCTCATATTTTGAAGCGATCGAGCGGTTGGAGGCGCGCGGAATCGACGGCCTGATCCTGACCGCGCCGGATACGCTCGCCATGAGCGAGGAAATTGACCGGCTGGTGACGGCGGGCATCCAGGTCGTCACCTGTGACTCCGATGTGCGGCAAAGTCGCCGCCTGTACCATATCGGACAGGACATGGTCAAATCCGGACGGGTGGCTGCGGGCCTGCTCGCGCCGTACATATCGGGCGCAGAGGTGCTGGTGGTGACCGGAAACCGGGAGTTTACCGCCCATGGGCTGCGCGTGCGCGGCTTTCTGGATCGGCTTTATGAAATTTTCGGCGGCAATGTGAATGCGCACGTGATCGAAAGCGTGGAGCAGTATGAACTGACCTACGATGGCGTTTTGCAGAATCTGCGGCAAAATCCGCGGCTGCGCGGCATCTATATGGCAAACGAATCCGTGCGCGGCTGCATGGATGCGCTGGAGCGCGCCAAGCCCGCGCGCAAAGTGCATGTGGTCTGTCATGACCTGACGCCTCACGCACGGCAGTATCTGGAAGAGGGGCGGCTGGATTTCATCATCGATCAGGACTTTTCCGCGCAGACGACGCGGGCGATCGAGGTGCTGGCCCACACCCTGCGCACGGGGGAGCTGCCGCGGCAGGAGATTGAATATATCCATACGAGCATTATCACGCGAGAATTGCTCTGAACAGCAGGAGGAGACGATTACATAACAGATGAAACGGATACGAACAGGCGCTTTGCTGGCAGGGGCGCTCTGCGTGCTGACGGTTGTGCCAGCCGGTGCGATCAACACGCTGGATGTGGTCGGGGCCGGCATGTGGGCAGTGACTTCCGCTGCGCAGAACGTGCTGGGACGCGACGGCGTCAATGCTGCGCCGCCCGTGCAGGATGCGCAGTCCATCGGCTTTACCGGGCTGGAAAAAACCGTCCGGGCCAACAATCAGACCATACGGGGCTTTCAGAAAACGCTCAATGGCATTCAAAACACCGACCTGGATGCGCAGTTTTTCCTGCAGGAAATGCAATATGAAGCCCAGTATAGTCAGTATAAAGCGGAATATGATGCATATAACGACTTTATCAATGCGCTGGGCGACCCGCAGGACCAGACCGTGCAGGCGCAGATCACTATGGCCACGCGGCTGCGCGATCTCGCGGCAGCCGGGATGAGCGCCATGCGCAAGACGATCGACGGTCTGGATGAAGCGCAGGAGGACGCGCAGGAACAACTGGATGATACCTACACTGCGACCAAAAAGCAGCTGGATAACATGGCAAACCAGATTGTGGTTGGCGCGCAGAGCGCGTATATCGGTATTGTCACCACGCAGGAGGGTATCGCAACACTTGACCGTAATCTGGCTTCGCTCGACCGCAATATTGCGGTGGTGGAAAAGCAGGTGGAGCTGGGCATGGCGTCCCAATTGACGCTGGATAACCTGCGTCAGACGCGCCGCACTGCAGCAGCGCAGCGCGAAACGCTCACGCTGATGCAGACGACGACCGAAAACCAGCTGTCGCTTTTGTGCGGCAACACGGCCGCAACCACGGTCAAAGTGACCACGCTGCCCACGGTGACGGAGCAGCAGCTGTCGGATATGAACTTTGAAGAGGACCTCAAAGAAGTGATGGAAAACAGCTATTCGATCTGGTCGGCGCAGGATGAGGCGCGCAAAGCCTCGAACGACTATGAGGACAATGTGACCTCGACGGTGGATGCCTACGAAGCGGCAAAACTCAATCTGGAATATGCCAAGGAGAATGCCGAAAACAGCTTCCGCAAGCTCTATCTGGATGTGCAGGACAAAAAACGCCTGCTGGATGAAGCCAAGGCCGCATATGATACAGAAAAGAAGAATTTCGATGTGGATGCGCTGCAATATGAGCGCGGCATGATCTCGCAGCTCGATTATCTGACGGCGCAGGACGATCTGGCCGCCAAGCAGGATGCGGTGAACACGGCCGAGCACGACCTGTTTACGGCCTATAATACCTATGATTGGGCCAAGCGGGGCTACATGGCAGGCGGCGCGGCATGAAGGCAAACCGGAAAAGCGAGCGACGGAGGACACAGATGAAAAGCAAACGTATTTTGGCTGCCGTGATGGCGGCAGCGCTGCTCATGGGCGCAGGCTGCGGGCAGGAGCAGGAGCAAACGGAAGAGGCGCCAACCGGAACCGCGGTGGAAGTGATGACGGTTTCGTCCGGCCCGATGAACGCAGAGTATTCGGTCACGGGCAAGGTGGTGGCGGTCAACGAAGTGCAGGTTTTTCCGCTTTTGGCGGGACAGGTGCTGACGCTGCCGGTCAAGGAGGGCGATAAGGTCACCAAGGGACAGGTGCTGTTCACGGTCGATACCTCGACCGTCACCTCCACACTGGGCGCTTTGCAACAGTCGTACAGCGCCACCAAGGCCGCGACCGACGGCGCGATTTCTTCCGCGCAGCTCGGCGTGGATCAGGCGCAGATCGGTGTGGATCAGGCGCAGCAGGCGCTGGACAACACCAAGGCGCTGTATGAAGTCGGCGCGGCAGCCGCGCAGGACGTAACACGCGCGGAGCAGGCGCTGGAACAGGCACAGGGTGCGTTGCAGCAGGCGCAGGCAGGCGTGTCGCAGGCGCAGGCGCAGCAATCGGCCTCGCTTTCCCAGATTCAGGCGTCGATGGATCAGATCACCACGCAGGCGGCGCTTGGCACGGTCAAAGCGCCCTGCGCAGGCACGGTGACGGCGGTCAATGTGGTGCGCGGCGGCATGGCTTCGTCCGCGCAGCCCGGCGTGGTCATTGCGGAGGACGGCAAGGTGGAGGTCACCGCTTCGGTGGCGGAAGACGTTTTCACCAATATCCATGAGGGCGATAATGCGGGCGTTCTGATTTCGGTGCTGTCGGATGATATGATACAGGGCACGATCGGCTCGCTGCCCGCCGCGGCCAACGCCCAGACCAACCTGTATGACATTCCGGTTGCGCTGCCTTCGGACGCGGCGCCGCCGATCGGTGCGTTTGCGACCGTCACGTTCTATACGGCCCGCCGCAGCGATGCGCTTTCCGTGCCGACCGAGGCGATCCTGACCGGTTCGGGCGATGAGCGGTATGTGTTCGTGGTCGATGACTTCGGCGAGGGTGATACCGCCACGCGCGTGGTGGTGCAGACCGGTCTGGTCAGCAAAACCGATACTGAGATCGTGTCCGGCCTTGCCGAGGGCGACCGCGTGGTCGTCAAGGGGCAGTCCTATCTGGCGGATGGTTCGATGGTGCGCGTGGTGTCCGGTGAGGACGATGCGGCACAGGAGGACACCGCCGCAGGCGTAACGGACGCTACAACGGATACCGCCGCTACGGACGGGGAGGGCTGACACCCCTATGAAAATTGCGGAAAACTGTATCAAACACAATGTTATGACCATTCTGGCGTACATATTGGTCGTTGTGTTTGGCTTTTATTGCTTTCAGTCGCTGCCGCTGGCGCTCATGCCGGACATGGAACTGCCGGTGGCGATTGTATATTCGGCTTATTCCGGCGCGGGCCCGGAGGATATCGAACAGCAGGTGACCCGGCCGCTTGAGTCCGCCTGCGCGGGCCTTGCGGGTCTGGAAACGCTCAGCTCGACCTCGGCGGAGAACATGTCCATGGTCATCGTGCAGTTTGCTTACGGCACCGATCTGGATAAGGCGATGACCGATATGCGCGACAAGGTCGATCAGGCCAAATCCATGCTGCCCGAGGATGCGACCGACCCGACCGTTATGTCGATCGACATCGACTCCATGCCGGTTCTTATGGTCGCGTTGCGCGGCAGCGATCTGGCCAGCCTCCAGTCGATGGCGGAGGAGGAGATCGCGCCGGCGCTCGAGCGTTTGGACGGCGTGGCCTCGGTGGATATTTCGGGCGGCTATGAAAACGAGGTCGCGGTCAAGACCGATGCGGCCCGTCTGAAGGGCTATAACCTGACGGTCAGCTCGGTGGCGCAGCAGATCGGCGCGGACAACATGGCTGTGCCGGGCGGCGAGCTGGACAGCGGCTCGCAGACGCTGGCTGTGCGTACGGACGGCGAATACCAGTCGATCGACGATGTGAAAAACGCGCTGATCTCGCTGCCGATGGGCGGCACCGTGCGCCTGAACCAGATCGCGGATGTTTCCTTGCAGCCCAAGGACCGCGATGCGCTGGCCAAGGTCAACGGCGAGGAATGCCTGATGCTGTCGGTCAACAAGCAGTCCGGCTCGAACACGGTCGAGATTGCCGAGCGCGCCAAAGAGCAGCTGGACAGCCTGACCGAAAATAACGGCGCGCTGGAGTGGGATTTGGTTATGGACCAGTCCGACTACATCAACATGACGGTCGATAACGCGATGAGCAATATTTGGATGGGCGTGCTGTTCGCGGCGATCGTGCTGCTGGTGTTCCTGCGCGACTTTGGCGCGACGCTGGCGATTTCTATTGCGATGCCGTGCTGTATTCTGTTCACCTTCTTGCTGATGTTTGCGTTTGACATTACGCTCAACATCATGTCGCTGGGCGGTATTGCGTTGGGCGTCGGTATGATCGTGGATAACTCGATCGTGGTGCTGGAAAACGTGTTCCACTACCGGGCGGATGGCTATGACCGCTGGGATTCGTGTGTCAAGGGCACGCATGAGGTTGTGCTGTCGGTCACGGCGTCTACCCTGACCACCATCGCCGTGTTCCTGCCGATCGGCCTGTCCGGTGGCCTGACCGGCATGATGTTCAAGGAATTCTGCATCACGATTGTGGCGCTGTTGTCCTCGTCGCTGCTGATTTCGCTGACGCTTGTGCCACTGCTGTGCTACATCCTGCTGGACCGCGGCGGTGTGCATCGTCTGTCAGCCGCAGCGCCGGGCCTGCGCGAGAAGGTCATCTCAGATAAGCCCGCAATACGGCTGTATAAAAAAGTGCTCAAGCTGTTTATCACACGCCGTTGGATTGGCATTGCGGTGACCGTGTGCATCTGTGTGGTTTCGATTGCAAGCATTGCGGCGGCCGGCGCAGAGCTGATCCCGGAGATGGATCAGGGGCAGATTGATGTTTCGGTCAGCATGCCCAGCGGCTCGACCATGGAGGAAACGGCCGCGATTGAGGACCGGATCGTGCAGATCACCGAGCAGACTGTGCCGGAGATCGATCTGGTGTATTACAGCACGGGCAGCTCGACTTCGGTCATGTCGAGCGCGTCGGGCGCAAGCGTGACCATCATGCTCAAGCCGGTCGAGGAGCGCGACCGTTCGGCGGCGCAGGTTGCCGCGCAGCTGCGCCGCGATCTGGCGGATATCGCGGGCTGCGAGATCACCGTGTCGGACGCCGGTATGATGGTGATGGACAGCGGTTCGGATATCAGCGTGCAGCTGTCCGGCAAGGATTACGATGAACTGGCGCAAACCGCGGAAGATCTGGCGCGCAAGATCGAAGCGCTGCCGGACGCGGTCAATGTCGAGTCCTCCGCGGGCGATCAGGTGCCGCGCGTGGCGATTAAGGTCAACCGCGAAAATGCGTCCCGCTTCGGCCTGACGGCCGCTTCCATCGGTTCGCTGGTGCGCGGCGAGCTGACCGGCTCGGTGGCGACCACGCTGCGCATGAGCGGCGAGGAATACGATGTGACGATCTCAGGCGACGAAACGCTCACGCAGGATATGGATGCGCTCAAATCCTTGCAGCTGCCCGCGCCGACCGGCGGCACGGTGCCGCTGTCCATGGTTGCGGATGTGTATACCGAGCTGTCGCCGCAGACGATCTCGCGCATCAACCAGTACGAGACGGTTACGATCACGGGTGAAACCGAGTCGGGCGATAGCGTGACTATCATGCAGCAGGTAAACGACCTGATTGCAAACTATCAGATGCCCGAGGGCATTGAGGTCGAGAACGGCGATACATCTGCATCCAGCATTGAGGAGACGACCCGTTCGCTGATGACCGCACTGATGGTGGCGATTTTGCTGGTGTATTTCATTCTGGCCAGCCAGTTCAATTCGTTTGTGCTGCCGGTGGCGATCATGCTCATTCTGCCGATCGGCCTGCTCGGTTCGCTGCTCATGCTGTGGCCGACCGGCAACAAGGTGTCCATGGTGGCGCTGCTTGCGGTCATCATTCTGGCCGGTACGGTGGTCAACTCGTCCATCGTGCTGGTGGACTACATCTTGCAGCGCCGTGAGCGGGGCGAGGATAAGCAGACTGCCATCCTCAACGCCTGCCCGCGCCGCGTGCGGCCGGTGCTGATGACTGCGCTGACGACCATCCTCGGTCTGGTGCCGATGGTGTTCTCCGGCGGCGAAGGCTCGGAAATGATGAAGCCGATGGGCGTGGTGATGATGACCGGCATGGTGATCTCCACGGTGGCGACGCTGTTTATCACACCGGTGTATTATTCGCTGACCGACGGCCTGACCGAACGGGTGAAAAAACGCTTCCAAGGCCCGAAAAAAGAACGTCATTGGCTGAAAAAGTTGAAAAAAGGCGGGGAATGACGCAAAGTTCACGCAAGTGACCGTTGCAATTTTGTGCCGAATACGGTATGATTAAGGCGGCACCGCAGGGAGCGGTGCCGCCTGATTAGTAGAGGAAGAGAAGAAAGAGGGAGGCGGGCTGAATGAAACGATCGGTTGCCATGGTGGTGCTCGGCACCCTGCTTTTGTCCGGCTGCACCCAGCAGACCGCAACAATGGAACCGACCACGGAAGAAACCGCAAAGACCAATGCGCAGATGCAGGCATTGGAGGCGGCAACGCAGGCAGGACTGCTCAGCGAGGATGCAACAGCGGGCCTGAGTGAACAGGAGGCGCTGCAGCAGGTTACCGGGTCCATAGATGAAACGCAGTACGACGTGGAGGCGACGGAGGAAACGCTTTCTGTCGGCACGGATGCGTCGTCGTCGCGCGAATATTATGTGTTTGTGGTCAGCGACACCACCGGACGGACGGTCGGCAAGGTGGCGGTGGACCGGGAAACCGGCGAGAAATACAATTATCTCGGGGACGGCGTGCTGGATGATTACGCCACCTTTCCGCTGTATGACGCGGAGGCCGAACAGCACAAGGGCTGGCCGGGCAGCTATGTCAGCCCGGCGGGCGTGACGCTCACCATCACGCAGGAGGAAGAGACCGGGATAGTGTATTGCTTTTCCGACGGCACGGAGGGCACGGCGGCGGTCAATGGCGAGACGGCCAAATCTGCCGATGAGCAGGTGAATTTCCTGCTCGCGGACGGGATTATCACAGTCGCCGGTGGCGGCCTGACGGGCAATTACACCGCTCTGGCTGCAAGTGATGCGCCGACCGAAGAGCAGGATGCCGTACAAACAACCGAATAAAGCAAAATGCAAAGCCGCAGGACCATTGTCCTGCGGCTTTGTTGTGTTTTGCAACTTATTCGACTTCACTTTCGCCCAGCAGTTCGAGCACATCGACCGGTGTGCCTGCGCGGGCGGTCTCGACATGCAGGTGCGGGCCGAGCGCCGCTTCGGCGTCCATGGTCTCCGCAACCGTGCCGAGCGCTTCGCCTGCGGCAACGGCCTGTCCCTCTGCGACGCGCACATCGGTCAAGCCGCAGTAGGTCGAGGTCAGGTCAGCGTCGTGCGAGAGCGTGACGCAGGTGCCGTACAGCCCATCCTCGACGACCTGTTGCACCGTGCCGTCGGTCAGCGCCATGACGGTTTCACCGGCTTCAGCGGCAAAGTCCGTGCCGGTGTGCACGCGCCAGTCGCCAAAGGTCGGCTGGAACAGCAGTTCGTCGCCGGAAAACGGCGTGATGACTGCGCCGGAAACTGGGCGCACATAAACCGGGGCGGACACCGTTTCCACAGGTGCCGGTGCAGGATCTGCGGTTTCGGCGGCGGTGTCGTCGGCTTCTTCCCGCTGCGTCTCCTCGGCTGCATCCGTCGGTTCGGCCTCATCCGTCTCGCCGGTATCCTCGGACAGCACCGGCGTGTCCTCGGTCAGGTCAGGCAGCTGTTCCGCGGGTGTGACGATGGGCAGGCTGGCCTGCAATTCATCGTCCGCAGGTGCGGTCGCGTCCGACCAGAGCACCCATGCGGATGCTGCGATAATCAGAGCGCAGACGGTCAGAATGGTGTAGAAGCCGCGGGTCGAAAGGACTGCGGTATGTTTGGAATGGTATTGTTTCATATCCCTTTACCTCCGTTTTCCTCAGTATGACCGCGGAGGAAAGAGTTTATACATTGCCAAGCACGGTATTCGGATAATAATGCGCTAAAATTTCCGTATAATCTGCGCCCTGCTCGGCCATGTATTTTGCGCCGTACTGAGACAGGCCGACGCCGTGGCCGTAGCCGATGGTATGGAAGGTGATGCTGTCATCCGTAGTGGTGATGGTAAAGTTGGTCGATTGCAGGCCGAACAGCTCGCGTACATCCGTGCCTTCGACGGTCACGCCGCCCAGCTGCACGGTGATGACGCCGCCTGCGTCCGAGCGGACGGAGGATTTAAACCAGTCATCCGGCGGGCCGGACACATCAGCCGACGGGTAGGCCTGTGCGGCTTTTTCACGAAATTCAGCGGCAGAAAGGGTGACGGCGGCCTCATAGCCGCTGTACGCAGTGCCGCCCGGGCTGACCACGCTTTGCAGATACGGGACATCTTCGCCCCAGACATCGCGCGCGGCTTCGGTGCGCGGCCCGCTGACGCAGTGGAACACCGCTGCGATCGGTGCGCCGTCATAGGTCAGGATTTGGCCCTCGGTGTCCTGTACAGCCTGCTGCACGCGCGCCAGATCGTTGCCGGACGCGGTTTCCACCGCAATATTGCGGTAGGCCGCGCAATGGTGGAAGTCGTCGCATACGTCGGCGTCGGGATGCGCGTCGGGACGGCCCGCCGCCATTTTATAGACCGCATAGGTGCGCGCGGCGACTGCCTGCGCCTGAATCGCCTCGAGCGGGAAGTCGTTGGGGATCTCGGCGGCCACTACGCCGGCGACATAGTCCTCCAGCGGCAGCGCGGTTGGCGTGCCGTCGATCAAAACCGTGACAGTCGAATAATTGCCCGTTGGGGCGGTTTGCGTCTGGACTGGAGCGGAAGCAGATGTGGTTTGTCCGGTTTCGGGTTCGCTGCCGTATAGTAAGACGGTTGGCACAAGATACAGCGCCAACACGAGCCCGCAACCGGTCAGCAGCAGTTTACGCATGTCCGTTGCCTCCTTTCTCCGATAGTATATGCGGGTTCAGAAATTGATAGCACACCAAATGTAGGCTGATGTTGACAAGCCTACCAATATATTGTATTATAAAAAGCAAGGAATACGAACAAATGTTCGATGAAGATAAGGAGGCATAAAATGCAGCTGCAAGAAATGGCAAGGGAATACCGATCCAACACAGCGCTTCTGGAGCTGCGAGTGAAGCAATTGCAAATAGCGCGGCGCCGTGCGGGACAGAATGAAGTGAAATATCGTCTCAAACAGCGGATCAACTGTTTGCAAGCCATGATTAACGAAAACCGCAAAACGGCTTTTGTACTGGAGCATTATTATGACAGAGGAGGAGATGCACATGAAAACGGAAAGGCTGTCTGAGCAAGCGGCAAATCGCGCGGCATACGAACAGTATATTGCGGAACTGGGCACGGATGACAGTGCGTTTCGCGCCAAATTCCGCGAGGCATTCTTTCATGCCTTGCAGCAGCAGCTGACCGCGCGGCAGTATGAAGTGCTGTGGATGAGCGAGGTCGAGGGACTTTCCGGCAAGGAGATCTCCTACCGGTTGGGCATCAGCCAATCGGCGGTGTCGCGCCACCTGACGCGCGGGAAAAAGCGGCTGCGCGTGCTGCTGTCCTATAATCTGGAGCTGCGAAGCAATGTGTTTGCGTAGGCCGACGCAGACGCATCCCAAACAGTATGCGTCGGGCGGGAATAAAAAAACGCCTCCGACGGCAAAATGCCTCGGAGGCGCAGCGATGGGCAAAAAAAGAACGCGACATCAGGCCGCGCTATTGCACCGCCCCGTCGCGTGTCTTTAGCAATAAATAAAAACGGTTTCAAGCGAAAGGATGTTCAGCTGTCCACCGATGATGATAGAATTATAGCACTGTCGCAGTTGCGGGGACAAGATAAAAAATCGACAAAATCCTGTTCACAATTTGTTCATAATTGTACAATTCGACAAAATGGCCAAAGAAAAGTGCGAAAATGCGGCAAAGTAAATAAAAACGAGAAATTGCTTTACAAATTCGTGCGGACATGGTATCATATATTGTGCTTTCGCCCCGTGCTTAGCTGCCGGAGTTCCGGGCATGTCCCTACCGTGCCCATTTCACCAGCCGCAGCCCAGCCTGAGGGTAAGTAAAAAATTATATTTGAAAGGTGAAACGCAACATGATCCGTAAGGAAGAAAAGACTGCCGTTATCGAGGCAAACCGCACCCACGCAACCGACACCGGTTCTCCGGAGGTTCAGGTAGCCATCCTGACCGCGCGCATTCAGGAGCTGACCGAGCACCTGAAGGTTCACAAGAAGGACAACCACTCCCGCCGCGGCCTGCTCAAGATGGTTGGTCAGCGTCGTTCCATGCTGGCTTACCTGCAGAAGAAGGATATCAACCGCTATCGTGCGCTGATTGCCAAGCTCGGCATCCGTAAGTAAGAAGAACAAGCAAATAGGGGAGCAGTCTGCTCCCCTGTTTCTGTTTTCAAAAGGAAGGCGGCAAAACCGCTTTTTAGCAGTTGAAGCAGAGCCGGAGCCCGGTTTTCCGTGTTTGCTTCAAGTGCTAAAAAAGGGATGCGCCGCCCTCCGCAACACAAAAAAGGAGGAAAAAACATGGCAAACATCAACCCTTTTGAATTCAAAAACTACCGCGTTTTTGAAACTGAGATCGCCGGTCGCAAGCTGACCGTCGAAACCGGTAAGATGGCGCAGCTGGCCAACGGTTCCTGTCTGGTTCGTTACGGCGACACCGCCGTGCTGGTCACCGCGACCGCATCCGCCAAGCCGCGCGACGGCATCGACTTTTTCCCGCTCTCGGTGGACTTTGAGGAGCGCCTGTATGCAGTAGGCCGCATCCCGGGCAGCTTCATGCGCCGCGAGGGCCGTCCCAGCGAGCGCGCGATTCTGGCCTCCCGTCAGATCGACCGCCCCATGCGTCCGCTGTTCCCGAAGGACCTCAGAAACGATGTGTCCATCGTCTGCACGGTGCTGGAAAACGATTACGATAACTCCCCCGAGGTGGTCGGCCTGCTGGGCGCGTCCATCGCGGTTTCGATCTCGGATATCCCGTTTGACTACGTCGTTGCGGGCTGCCAGGTCGGCATCATCGACGGCAAGACCGTTATCAACCCGACGAGCGAGCAGCGCAAGCAGTCCGAAGTGGACGTTACCCTGTGCGCGACTAAGGACAAGATCGTCATGATCGAGGCGGGCGCGAAGGAAGTGCCCGAGGATGATATGTTCAACGCACTCATGGAAGCACATGAGGAGCTTAAGAAGATCTGCGCGTTCATTCAGGGCATCAAGGACGAGATCGGCAAACCGAAGTTCGAGTACGAGCATCACGATATCGACCACGACCTGTTCGACAAGCTGGAGGCCGAGTGCAACGACAAGTTCGAGGTTGCCATGGATACCGACGACAAGACCGTCCGCGATGCGGGCGTGCGTGAGATCGTCGATGCGTTCGAGGCAACGCTTTCCGACGAGTACAAGGAAGAGCACGGCGCGAACCTCGCCGAGTGCGTGGACAAGCTGCAGAAGAAGATCGTGCGCCGCTGGCTGGCAAACGGCAAGCGCGTGGACGGCCGCGGCATGGAGGAAGTCCGTCCGCTGGCGGCCGAGGTGCATGTGCTGCCGCGCGTGCATGGTTCGGGCATGTTCACCCGCGGCCAGACCCAGGTGCTGACGCTCTGCACGCTGGGCACGCTGGGCGATGCGCAGGAACTGGATACCATCTTTGAAGAGACCGAAAAGCGCTATATCCACCACTACAACTTCCCGTCCTTCTCGGTCGGTGAAACCCGCCCGTCCCGCAGCCCCGGCCGTCGTGAGATCGGTCACGGTGCGCTCGCGGAGCGCGCACTGCTGCCGGTTATCCCGCCGGTGAGCGAGTTCCCGTATGCGCTGCGTCTGGTTTCCGAGGTCATTTCCTCCAACGGCTCGACCTCGCAGGGCTCGGTCTGCGGCTCGACCCTCGCGCTGATGGACGCTGGTGTACCGATCAAGGCGCCGGTTGCCGGT
>ERZ1090868.1220-NODE-1222-length-13699-cov-12.142260_pt1 | contig 13699 bp, 8 predicted proteins | sample MGYA00478475_ERZ1090868 | MGnify/ENA primary metagenome ERZ1090868 (study PRJEB33644, sample SAMEA5815747) | chicken gut metagenome | biome: Chicken; feature: Gastrointestinal Tract; material: Caecum | place: Ireland | collected 2019-01-01 | study: A study of...
AAAAAAACCCGGGGGGGGGGGGGGAAAAAAACCCCCCCTATTTGGCGCCAAAAAAACACTGGGCGGGGGGGGGGCGCGGGGTTTGCGGGGGCCCCCCCGCCGCTTATCCTCTTTCCTCCCCCTTCTTCTGAAAAGCCGCGCTCCTTCACGCCCGCTTTTGCGGCTGCATTTGAATGGGCGAACGCCTTGCAAGCCGCACCGAAGGCACGACTGCCGCCAGCGCGCCCACGGCAAGGCCCAGCGCGATGACGGGGAGGAAGGCGACAAGATCGAACCCCGCCACGGCGATGGGGACACGCAGGACGGTGCGGAAGATCACGTTCACGAGCACGTTCCCCGCGAGACTCAGCGCCGCCCTGCCGCCGAACGTTTCCTCCAACTGCGCCACGTCCTGCGTATCCAGTCCAACGCAATCTTGTTGGCTGGGGCGGAGCTCGACATCGTAAAACCGCGAAAGGGCGACGGTATTGCCCTCGTAGGTGCGGAAGATCTCCGCCTGGGTGCCCATGTAGTCGTGCCCGTAGGCGCAGATGCACACGCCGAACGCCGCGCAGCACACTCCAAGCAGCACCACTGTGATGACGGCGCGGAAAAAGTTATCCATCAAAAGATGCAGCGAGAGCCCCGCCGCGTGCTTCCACGACAGGCTTCTTTTCTTCATAGCACACCCCCTTCTGAACTGAATCATACAGAACATTCTGTTGATACACTTATTATATACAGTAAATGCAGATTTGTCAAGAGGAAATGAAAAATCGTCCGAAAAAAAAACAAGGAACAGCGGGCCCTCGGTCTTCGGGGCGCTCTTTCGCTTGACAAATTCCCGAAGTTCGGATACACTATTTGGCGGAAAGCAGGAAGTCTTCATGAGTCCGTCATGAAAAACGCTGCGAGTAACATCCGCTTCCTCTCTCATAGGCAGAGGCCCGAGCTCAAGCCGGGTGAGCGGAGAACGGCATTGCGGCCGTAAAAAACAGCGGCCCAATAAGCCGCTGTTTATTTTATCCTTCCGAGGATGCGCCCCTCCCTCATCGCATGAAGGCGTCGGATGCGTTCGGTGCATCCTTGTTGACAAGTCTCTCCTTTTATGCTATAATATTATCGCGCTGGTGGGTAAAAGAACCCAAAGTCGGGAGCATCTGCGGTCCGACCGAGCGAAGTAGCTATAACGCTGAAATGGGGCCCCTTGAGGGCTGTCGTGGCTGTGAGGCTTCGCATTTGACCGTCCGTTTTGCGGGCGGCCATTTTTTTATGCTTTCGACAGGCGACAGGCGCGCCACTCCGCTCACTGACGGCGGTGTGATCCCGGGGTGCGTCTGCGGAGCGGGACGCCCTTGAAATGCGCCACGGCTTACATCGCCTCTGCGGGGCGGAATGCTCGGATAAACCCCAAAGAGCGCCATGCGGGGCACGGCGTCCTCCCGAACAATAAAAAAAGTACGGACCGCGCGGATCCGTACACCTATCCCACAGAGTGGGTAACCCGTGAGAAACTCATCGGGCATTTACAGTATAATGCGAAGCCCCGTCGTTTGTCAAGGGTTTTCATGGAATTTTGAACCAAGATTTTGATCCACGCACCCCATGCGGGGTGCGACTGACACCCGAAAGCAGGGCGTTTTCTTTGTCGATATTTCAATCCACGCACCCCATGCGGGGTGCGACTCGCCGCAAGTGGGACTACATGGTCGGCCCCGTTCAATTTCAATCCACGCACCCCATGCGGGGTGCGACTGGATCGAGATCAAGGAGCCGGCTCCCGCGGAGATTTCAATCCACGCACCCCATGCGGGGTGCGACGCTGGCTCCCGCTAAGGGGCATACGCCGGGCGCAATTTCAATCCACGCACCCCATGCGGGGTGCGACAAAAATCTCTGACGGTGGTAAAAGATATTACCGTAATTTCAATCCACGCACCCCATGCGGGGTGCGACTCGTGCTCCCGCTCGCGGGAGTGCCGTTATACCTACATTTCAATCCACGCACCCCATGCGGGGTGCGACCGCTCGGCCACCAGTTCGAGCTGGTTGAGGCAACGATTTCAATCCACGCACCCCATGCGGGGTGCGACGTGGCCGAGCGCGGGGATCTCCGCCTGCTCCAAAAATTTCAATCCACGCACCCCATGCGGGGTGCGACCCATCGTCAAATTCCACGCTCTGCTTGCGCTCGGGATTTCAATCCACGCACCCCATGCGGGGTGCGACCTTGTCGTGTTCAGCGTGTATATCTGCACGGGCAATTTCAATCCACGCACCCCATGCGGGGTGCGACTTATCGTAAAACAGATAATCTCTGCACCACTAAAGATATTTCAATCCACGCACCCCATGCGGGGTGCGACGTTGACCGGCGGCCACTGTTTTTAGGTGAGTCTATTTCAATCCACGCACCCCATGCGGGGTGCGACTTTACCCGCTCGAGGTAAAATAGCGCGAATTCGTGATTTCAATCCACGCACCCCATGCGGGGTGCGACTCTGGGAGCCGACCATGGCAATGACGGCGGATGCGATTTCAATCCACGCACCCCATGCGGGGTGCGACGCGGCAAAAATAGCACTTCGACGCGGCGCGGTTTATTTCAATCCACGCACCCCATGCGGGGTGCGACGATAATATTTGTGCAGTGCGTCCCACAACTCTCATTTCAATCCACGCACCCCATGCGGGGTGCGACTGAGCGGCGATTTCTTCGCCATGTTCCCACTCTGATTTCAATCCACGCACCCCATGCGGGGTGCGACGGTGCAGGGCGGCGGCGGCTCGTTCGGAAAGCCATTTCAATCCACGCACCCCATGCGGGGTGCGACGGGTACAGCCATATAAATAGACTCATTAGGATCAATTTCAATCCACGCACCCCATGCGGGGTGCGACTGTTAGTGTAAATAAGAAATGAATAAATTGAATATTTCAATCCACGCACCCCATGCGGGGTGCGACCGACGGTGTGCAATGCGCCGATACGACCTCCGCCATTTCAATCCACGCACCCCATGCGGGGTGCGACGTGTTTCATCCCGTTCGACAGCGCGTAATAGTCCATATTTCAATCCACGCACCCCATGCGGGGTGCGACTTTCGGGGCAGTACAGGCGATTGCAGGCGGGGCGGATTTCAATCCACGCACCCCATGCGGGGTGCGACCTGGGAGAAAAAAATGAGCGCCGAATCACGGACATTTCAATCCACGCACCCGCGAGGGGTGCGACTCAGATCGATATGTACCAAAATACCGCCACGTCTATTTCAATCCACGCACCCGCGAGGGGTGCGACCCCGGGCGGGGAAGAAAGACTCCGCGAAAGAGATTATTTCAATCCACGCACCCGCGAGGGGTGCGACCATGAGGTCGTCAAAGACCTGTCGCGCATTGATGTGATTTCAATCCACGCACCCGCGAGGGGTGCGACAGATTTATATTATCCCGTACACGCTTCTAAAAGATTTCAATCCACGCACCCGCGAGGGGTGCGACCATGATCAATCGCATCCCACGAAAGTACATTATCGATTTCAATCCACGCACCCGCGAGGGGTGCGACTTGCATACTGCGTCACGAAAGAAAAAGAAATAAATTTCAATCCACGCACCCGCGAGGGGTGCGACAGCCGCCGATGAGTTCCTTCGTCTCCTGTTCGGAATTTCAATCCACGCACCCGCGAGGGGTGCGACACGCAATCAAAACGCAATCAAAACACAACCAAACATTTCAATCCACGCACCCGCGAGGGGTGCGACAAATGCGATCACGAGGAGGACGAGAGAGACGAGGAGATTTCAATCCACGCACCCGCGAGGGGTGCGACTGCGGTTTTATCCAAAAAAATAAACGATTTTCAGATATCCCGCTCTTTTTTCTTTTGCGGCGCCGTTCAGGCCGCACATTGGGCGCGAAAACCGACGCTCAAGCCGCATATTCGGCGCACGCTTGCCAAGCGGCCCGTCCAACAAACCGCAGATCCGGCGCTCAGCCGCCCGAAAATGCGCGATCTTCGCCCCGATTTCGGTGCGAACCCCTCTGCGATCTTATGAACGCTTCGCCTTCGCACTACAGAATGAGCGGCTCTTCGGGAAGGTACGCCTGCTTGCAGCCGAAGTGCTCGATCTTGCTTTCGTACTTCTTTCCCAGATAGTAAAAGCGCAGGCTGTCTTTTTCCGCGTCCATGAGGGAAAGCAGCTTTGCCTGCAGTTGTTTGCATTGCGCCGCATCCAAAAGGCACTCAAACACGGAATTCTGCACCCGTTGCCCGTAATTGACGCACTGTCTGGCGATCAGCCGCAGCCGCCGCCTGCCCGCCCTGTCCTCGGTATTGACATCGTATGTGATCACGACCAGCATCTTATCCTCACTTCCACAAAAAGGGCGGATACGCGTCCAGATCGCCGCGCAGATACCGAGCCAAGAGCAGCGCCTGCAAAAACGGAACCAGCCCCCAGGGGAGCTTCTCCTTCAGATAGGGATGCGTCAGCTCCTCCCGCTTGCGTTCCTGCCAGCGTTTTAAGAACGTCCTGCGCCCGTTCTCGTTGAGAAGGACCGCCCCGTTTTCCCGAAAGTCAAAGTCCCCCTCCCCCACCATCCGGTTGTTGATGAGCGTCAGCACGAACCGTTCGGCAATGCAGGGACGCAGCTCCTCCATCAGATCGAGCGCAAGCGAGGCGCGCCCCGGGCGGTCGCGGTGCAGGAATCCGACATGGGCATCCAGGCCGACGCTTTCCAGAGCCGATGCGCAGTCGTGCGCGAGCAGGCTGTATGCAAAGGAGAGCATCGCATTGACGGGATCGGTCGGCGGCCTCCTCGTGCGGGAAGAGAAGGAGAACAACGGTTTTTCTCCCAGGATCAACCCGTCGAAGACGCCGAAATAGATGGTGGCAGCCGCCCCTTCCAGGCCGCGGAGGCTGTCCGGCGACGTCTCTCCGCCGATCTGCGGCAGCAGCTCCTTCAAGCGCAGAGAGGCCTCCGCGAGCGCCCCGTCATCCACGCGCAGCCCGTGATCACGGCGGGTGCGTTCGATGCTCCGTCGCGCATTATACACTTTGCCGAAGATCATGTTGCGCGCGATCATACAGCCCGCTTCCCGGTCGTCCGCCGTTCGGTACTGCGTCCGCCGCAGGAGGACGTTCCCCGAGCTTTCCCCCGACACACGGGCAAGGAACCGCCCGCGCGGCGTGCAGAAAGCAAGGGAGACATCCCGCGCGGCACAGGCGCCCATCAGGGCGGGAGAAGCCCCCGCATAAGAGAAAGAAATGATCCCCGAGAGCGCATGAAGCGGATAGCGGGCGACTTCCTGTTTTTCCCGGTTGACGACCACGTTTTCCCCGTCCAGCGAGAGATAGAGATCTTCGCTCGTGATATAGAGCGTATTGAGAAGGTGTCTCACGGCGTTTCCTCCATCGCATTCTTCAGATAGCCGCCGACGCTCCCCCGCCGCACCAGCTGCGGAAGGCAGCGCTCCTTCAGCGAACAGGCATTGCACGACTTGGAGGGCTTCGCCTTGGGCGTATGGCCGCGGGCAGCGTATGCATGCATCTCTGCCGCCATATCGCGGACCGTCTGCCGCAGTTCCTGTGAAAATTCTACGGGTGTGCGCCGTTTGGGCTCCCCGTAAAAGAGCGAGCCCGACGGGATGGAGCAGCAGAGCATCTCCTCAAGGCACATCGCCTGTGCGCAGAGCTGAAGCTCATCGGCGTCGTGCTCCTTGGGCTTTCCGCGCTTGTACTCGACGGGAAAGGGCGTCCAAAGCCCTTCCTCGCCCCGCAGCGAAATGCCGCCGGATGCGGCGCGGAACTCCACGACATCGCACTGTCCCGAAAGCCCGAGTTCGCGCGATTGCACGGGAAGGCCGCGCAGGATAAGAAGGGAGCCCCGCCGTTCCCTCAGAGAGACATCGTGTGCGCGGCGGTGCAGAAGAGCGCCTTCCACGGTGCGCAGATTTTCCTGCCACTGCGCCTCGAGATGGATGAGCGCCCACTGCCGCCTGCAGAACACAAAGTGCTGCAGCCCCGCAAGCTGAAGATATTCTTCTTCGCTGTAAAAAGGCATGATCGATCGTTTCTCCGTCCCGATCAACGCCCGACGAGGATCTGAGGCTCCAGCCCGGGCAGCGGCTCCAGATTGACATCATAATCTTCAAAGCAGGAAGGCGTATCCGTCGCGGACGTGACCCTGACGGAGCGATGGACTTGAGCGGAAGAATACTGGCCAATTTCGCAATTATGCTCCCACCAGAAAATTTTCCGAACTTCCATAGAACCATCGGGACGGGCAGCAGAGGCATCGTTTTCAAAGAGCGTGCACAGACACTCCTTAACGACTTGAGCATCCTCTTCGCTGAACCCTGTCTTTTTCGCAAGTTGCACATTGATGGAGCCCTTGATCTCATACAGGCCGAAGCGCACAAAGTGCTTCATTCCCATGCGGTCGGCAGCCTTCTTCCCGCTATCGTTTTCCCCCTTGTTCACCGCATTGCCGTTGACGCTCTTGGTGATCTGCATCGACTCGATCTCAATGGGAGAAATGCTTACCGCCTGGTGAATAGAGACAGGTCCGCGCACGCCGATGGAAAGGCCCGACCCCTTCTTGGGTTTTCCGTCCTTCCCTTCTTTCCCCTCATAGGCAAACAGCTGCCCGAACGTTCTGACGTCCAGCCACGTCTCACATGCCTTTTTTGCTTTCTCATCATCATTGAGGCCATCCAACACCTTTTTCGCACGTTCGGCAAGGCTCTTGCAGCCATCCGTGCAGCGGTCCTCCGACTGCACGAAGATGGGATAGCCCATATCCTGCATACGATTGCGGATCTTGCGCTTGATGCACACATCGGAGATCTCCCCGTATCCGCTGTAATCGCACCTGGGGCGGTTCCCGTCCAAGGGATCGCCGTTGCAATTTGCCTTCGTCACCGTGACAAGCGCCAAAAAATCGATCTTGTGCTGTAAAGTACTCATTCTGATTCTTCCTCCTCCGGTTTGTTTTGATTTTCGTTTTGATTTTTCTTCTGATACATTTGCCTCCGCTGCAGATAATACCCCATCAGATAGGTCTCCTTCAGCGGTTGATCCCATTCTTTCTCCGGGAAAGCATAGATCTCTTCCATGATCTCACCGATCAGGTTTTTGTAATATATCATGCCCGGCATCCCCAGCCGCGGGAAATACGCCCTCTCGAGATGCGTTTCGATCTGCGCCGCCGTTCTGAGCGGCTGCCTGCAAAACTTGGGCTGCAGGCGGATCGTGATCGGCTCGCGCCCATCGTCCCTATCGTAGGTATCCCGTTCCGCTTTCTCAAAGACTGCCATGAGCCTTCCGTATTGATAACTGCGGTCCGCTTTGGTTGGTTCAAGTTCCATCGTACATTCCTCCTTGTAAAGATCGAATCGATATTTTTGGATCACTGCGCACGCAATGAACAGGACCGTTTCCCGCATGGACTGTTCGGGATAACAATACAGCGCCGATGCCCGGTGGACAAGCGCCCGGACGATATCCGACGGAACATGAGCCCGCTCGGTGCGGCAATAAAACAATCGCTGAAACTGCTGCTTCAGAAGTTTTTCGTCTGTTTCCCATCTCCAATCCCCGCTGCTGCGCACAAGCTTGCCGAACGCACAGTCAACGATGCTCTTGAGATAAGGAGAGTCGATCGTCATACGATCCCCTTTGCGATAGTACCAGCAGCAGCGTTCATTCCAGTCGTGCAGCCGCTGCAGATAGTCGCTCCCCATAAGCTCGCTGTAATATGTGACAGACAAACGCCCTGGTGAAGCCGCATCGAACGATGCGAGCACGACCCCGCTGTTTTGTTCGGGGAGCCTGCTGATCTTCCCCAGCAACGTCTTTTGCAATGCGTCGCGATAGTTGGACGGCGTGACCGAATCGCCCCAAGGGTCGTTTTCATCGTCAAAAAATTTTTCGTCCACATTTGGCACCGATGCTCCCTGCGGGCTCCAACAAAGGAACTCCCTGCCGCCGATCCTGACCCCCTGCCCGGCTACCAACCATTGAAGCGCATTATGTATCTTCTGCGAGGCCTCCTGCCCTACGGTGAGCGCCTGCATCTCGTCCTCAAAACGCCCCCGAAAGGAATAGCCTCTCATATCATTGGAAGAAATGAGTTTCGCGTTGGAATAATGTCCGACGATATTTTTGGGATGATTGGACGCAACAACATCGTTTTGCCCCGTGATCATGCACAGTCCTCGGTTATTTCCGTCACTTGTCAAGGTGGACGTATACCACTCCCGGAACGCACGCACAAGGGAAGGCCGCTGCCAGCTCCCCTCCCGCCCCGGCTCGTCTCCTTCCAGCGCTTCGATGCCGTGCACCTTCCAGCAGACGAGCATCTTCTTGCCTTTCTCGGAAAGATCCCCGCAGTCATCGCAAGCGTCCTTGATCCCCGCCCGCTGCACATCATTTACGATCGACCCGCTCTTCACATAGGCGAGCACCGGCTGTAAAAACGGATGCGTGTGCTCCGACGCCGCCCAGGAAGAAAGCTGCTCGATATACTTTGAATATTTCTCCTTTCCCTGCGGGAACAGATAGCCCAGCTCTTCACAGAGGGGATTAGGCTCCGGAGCGCTCGTCCTGCCGTTAGATTTTTCCGTAACAGGAATGATGATCTTGACAACTTTTGAGTGTTCTTTCCCGCGCTTGTCTTTCCATGTATTCTTCTCGTCCCATGGCTTGAGCATATCGAGAGAACCGTCTCGATTCAATGTGATCTCAATAGCCGGCTCCCTGACACGATGAAAGAGAGGCGCCAATATCTGATGCCCTTCTATTTCCGCACCCGAATATTCCACGCTCGCGTCATAGGTTTCCAGCGCTTTCTGAAACAAACTCATTTTGCTTCTTCCCCTTCAAACTCATTTTTGAATTCGTCCAGTCCGATAAAATTTTGCAGCTCTTTTGAAAATATCTTCATTTGCATTTCACGGATCTCTTTATGGAAAGGGCATTCTTCCGGGCGCGGAAATTCGATCACGCCGTTTTTCATCACGGGATACCAGAAATTCGCCGTCATCTTGCCATCCGTTTCGGGAAGCGGCGACTCATCCGCATAGGTGATGCCGTGCAGCATGAGTCCGAAACCAAGTTCTGGAATATTGTCGTAGGCGCCTTCCCCTGCCCCGAATTCGCAAGGTTCCACATACCCCTGGCATTCACGGGTCCCCAAAAAGATATCGCGCCGCCCGCCTTTTTCGATCATCCGCCTGGCGATATTGTGGTGCTTGTTTTCATTGCGGTCGCATTCGAGTTCGGGGCGGTGATCGTTCCACTCAAAGTGCGCCTTCACCTGATAACACACATCCCGAAGATAAGTATAGTAGGAAAGATCGGACTCCCCGTTTTGATACTTCAGATTCCGGATCCCGACCGTTTCTGTCTGGATGGGGTTCATGATGCGCACGGCATCAATATACCAGACGATCGTCGGCTTCCAGTAGACGGAAGAAAGAATGCCCTTCAAGGCTTCGTACGTCGGTACCTGATAGGTACATTTTTCTCCGCCGACCCGCGTAACGGGATCGCTGAACAGCGCTCTTCCGCCCGTTACCTGAAACGTTACAATGTTTTTGTGAATAGGTTTCGACATATCTTTATTCCTCCCATAATCCGCAATTCAACGGCTCCGTTACGATCCCCGTTCCGTCATCATAAAATTCCGGAGCAAGAGCCAGTACTGCACCGTCCCAATACTCAAACAAAGCACCACGTCTTATCAGCGCTTCCCGCTCCCAACGGTAAAGCGAAACGGTATAGGGCTTTAACTTTTGCAAAAGCTCACGCTGCTCTTTGAGATCGTATGCAATGTCCCTCGCACCCAAACTTGCGATCAGCTCCGCTCCTTTCCCGTAAGGGATCGCGACGGAGACGGTATCGCCGTCAAAGACCTCAAATTTTTCTCCCGCTTCCCGAAATGCCTGATGAAGAAAGTATCCGTCGCCCGTTTGATCGTTTACACCATTTTGAGCGCACCAGCGATTCTCTGCCAGAAGGTCAAAAACCGTAATTCTTTCTCCGCAAAGAAGATCCTGTTCTTTGCTCTTCATATTGGCATACAAATTCCTATAATACAATGCGATCGAGGCATCCGAACAAAGATCGCAGCCAAACCGTTCGGGATCCATCTTATAATCGTGAAGCAGCTGCAGCGTTGCCGCCTTGGCTTTCGCGATGTCACCGAGACGGCGCAGATCTTCATCCTCACACAGCACGAGATAGACGGGAGCAAGTTCTTTTGATTCGCCGTTACGGTTGCACCGTCCCGCTGCCTGCACGATGTTGTCCATCCCCGCCGTCAGACGAATGACGGATGCGAATGAGATATCGATCCCCGCCTCGATCACCTGCGTAGAAACGCATACCACCTTCGGGCCGCCCCCAACACACTCATTCAGAGATTTGCGCAAATCGTTCAACACATCCTGACGGTGCGCCCAACACATTGATGCCGAAAGATGATAGCACCGAAGGCCGCTCTGTAGGAGCCCGTGATACAATTCTCTTGCTTCGGCCTTTTTATTGCAGACGATCAACAGGCTATCCGTTTTTTCCAGGATGTGCAGAGCAAACGGAAGCAGCTCTTTCAACGTATATTTTCCGCCATCTATAAGATGCGTCCTTGCAAAGGGCGCCCAAAGTTCGGGATCGTATGGCACGAGATCCTCGGCTTTTTCACAGATCGGACGCTGTGCGGCCTCTAAACAGGGCTGCGTCGCAGAACAAAGCACAACGGTCGCTCTGCACACATGGACAAGAAGGTTGACCGCCATGTTGAAGAGAGACAACATCCTGACGGGCACAGACTGCACTTCATCTATGACAATGACGCTGTTGCACAGAGCCCAAAACCGACGGATGCAGGAAGTCCGTCCATCGTAAAGCGTGTTCAGGAACTGGACCAGGGTCGTAATGATGACGGGAGCATCCCAATTTTCCGTCATCAGTTCCCGTCGGTCGAGTTTCTCCCGCTCCTCTTTCCCGCGCTTTTCCTGCACCAGATCGGAATGATGCTCCAGGACGAGCTCGTCGTCCCCGATCGCATCACGCAGATCTTTTGCATTTTGATCGATGATGCCAAGCAGCGGAGCGATAAAAATGATCCTGCGACTCCCATGTTTTTTGGCATGAGCCAGGGCAAACCGAAGAGATGCAAGCGTCTTTCCGCTCCCTGTGGGAACGCTGAGCCTGTAGACTCCGCACGGCCGTTCTGCCGCTTCCCGGCAGCGGCGTGAGATCTCGGCGCGCGCTTTGTCGATGGCTGTTTCCTGCGGAAAAAGTGCTATCTTCCGTTCTGTGCGCTCCAGTAAAGTCTGCCAGGAAAACTCTTTCGTCCGAAAAGGCGGCTCACCGCTTTCAAAGGAAGCCGTATCGCGCCTGTCACCATCGATGACGGCAGAAAGCAGCAGCCGCGCCATCATACCGCAATAAAAATATACCCCCTCTTTGTCTTTATGACGATCCCCGCAGCGTATCCCTTTGATCCAATCATAAAACGGATGCAGCTGCTCATCCGCCGAGTCAAACCGACCTGCAACTTTCTCAAACGGCTCAAATTGCTGATAAAACGCCCGCTGCGCCTCATCATATTGACAATACTCCGCATTCATCCTCTTTTGAAACCCATTTATCGCATCTTCATCGCGACAATCAAACAGGCCATGATGCGCACCTGCGGCATAGGCCAGGATCTCAGACGTGAAGCGGCGGCTGTCATTTCGGCCGTTAGGGATATGAAAATGGGTCAGAAAAAACCGGACTGCCTGATAGGTATGGATCACCGATCCTCGGCGCATGGAGGGGGTCTCAGACATTCCGTCTTCCAAATATTCCCTGAACTTCCCTGTCATCTTCCCCATATCATGCAGCAGTCCCGCCAGATAGCCTGCTTTCTCCAGCCCGACCCCTGCAAGATCTTCCGCGGCGAACTTTGCCGTATTCCGGCAATGTTCCTCCACCGTCTGAACGTGGAGCGCGCCGTCGGGATCCCGACAAAAATGCGCCAAATACCTCATCCCGATTCCTCCTTGTCATTTGACCTCATTCTATCACAACAATCAGGCACCCTTATGCCTGTTTTGTAAAATTTTTTTTCATTTCGAAAGATTTTTTTCATGCATCATAGTATCACACCTTCAGCTGTTTGTAAATACCCCGATAAAAACTTTATTCAAAAAATCCGAACCTCTTGTTTTTTTCAAAAGATCCGGATCGTTTTCAGAAGAAACTGTCTACGCAAAAAAAGAGCGCCAAAGGCGCTCAATATTTTTGGTGGAGATGTTCCTTCCAAATCCGAACCTAATTCCGCGTTGATTTCGTCTATCGTGGCCGTCTTTGAGCCGTCTTTATAGTTAAACGTGAACACCACTTTGTCGTCATAGACGAATACGGCATTCACAAAGCTCTCGACAAGCCGCTTGCGGCATGCAACGTCCGTCAGATCGGTATCGCGAAATTTGCTCATCCAAAAGGCGATGTGCTCCTTCGTGATCTTCGGCTTTTGCAGTTCTTCGCTGTAAATGGCGACTTTGATCTCTTCTCTTTCCTGCTCCAATGCTTCCAACCTCTCTTTCGTGGAGGGCGTGAGGATGCCCTGCTGGATGGCATTGAGCATATTCTGTATGCCGGCTTCGATTTCTTTCAGACGAGCATTGAGCTGCGGCAGCTTGGAGTTCTCTTGCGCAAGAATGTTCAAGATCGCATCGGCAATGTGGTCGATGAGTTCGTCGTCCATGACGATCTTCATGATGTAATGAATGACGGCGTCTTCTATCCAATCTTTCTTTACGGGCTTTTTGTCGCATCCCATCTTGCGCTTGGCGTGGGAGCACTTATAATAGCGATGAACGGTTCCCGTATGGCTCTTGCCGCTCTCTCCGACCATGAACGTGCCGCATTTGCCGCAAAACAACCGCGTCGTCAAGATGTAGTCATCCTCCGCTTTGCGCATGGCGGGGGCCTTTTGATTCCTCGCCATGATCTCCTGCACGCGGTTGAACAGCTCTTCGGAGACGATGGGCGGAATGGCGTCGTGAATTACCATATCGCGGAATTTGTATTCTCCAATATAACGCCTGTTTTTAAGAAGATAGTGTACGACGTTGAGCGTGATCTTGTTTCCCTGCGACGTGCGAATGCCGCGCCGCGTCAGGTCTTTGGCAATGTCGGTCATTCTCTCGCCGTCGGCATAGCGGGTGAAAATTTCTACGACGACGGGAGCGGTCGCTTCGTCGATTTCCAAGCGTTGGTCTTTCATGCGATAGCCAAACGTCAGCCCGCCGCCGTTCATCTTGCCCTTTAAGGCGTTTTCCGTCAAGCCGCGCCCGATTTTTTCGGAGAGATCGACCGAATAGTATTCTGCCCAGCCCTCAAGCATCGATTCGAGCAGCACGCCTTCGGGACCGTCGGAGATGTTCTCCTTTGCCGATATGACCTTTACGCCGTTCTTTTTGAGAATATTCTTGTAGTAGGCGGAATCGTAGCGGTTGCGGGCGAACCTGTCCAACTTCCAAACAAGCACGGTATCGAACAGCTTGCGATAGCTGTCTTTGATCATCCGCTGGAATTCGGGGCGGTTGTCCGTCTTTGCGGAGAGCGCGCGATCAATGTATGTACCGAACACGGTAATGCCGTTGCGCTCGGCAAATTCCATGCACTCGCGGATCTGACCTTCGATGCTCTCCTCTCTTT
>ERZ1090868.1222-NODE-1224-length-13675-cov-15.552937_pt1 | contig 13675 bp, 12 predicted proteins | sample MGYA00478475_ERZ1090868 | MGnify/ENA primary metagenome ERZ1090868 (study PRJEB33644, sample SAMEA5815747) | chicken gut metagenome | biome: Chicken; feature: Gastrointestinal Tract; material: Caecum | place: Ireland | collected 2019-01-01 | study: A study of...
GTACGGACATCTGCAAGCGGAATGGGAAGAAGAAACTTCTCTGGCTGGGGGATAAAAACAAAACGCTGAATTATTCTCCAAAATCCGATGAAATGGTATTGACCGTCCATCGCTGGTTCGCCAACAAGTCCTGTCCGGGAGATTGGCTGTTTTCCCGTCTTGGGGATCTGGCCTCCAAGGTAACGGCAAAGCTTAGCGGGAACACTTCCGCAAACACCGGTACGCTGTACCGTGTGCAGACAGGCGCTTTTTCCAAGAAAGCGAATGCGGACGCAATGGAGAAAAAGCTCAAGGCAAAAGGTTTTGACACCTATATGGTACAAAGCGGCAGCCTTTACAAAGTACAGGTCGGCGCATACAGTGTCAAGGCCAACGCTGAAGCAATGATGAAAAAGGTCAAGGCGGCCGGATTTGACGCTTTCATTGCGACCGCATCCGGGTCAGCTGTATCTTCCTCTAATACTAAGTCCATTGACACGCTCGCCAAAGAAGTCATTCGCGGCGATTGGGGCAATGGCGCGGAAAGAAAGCAAAGGCTGACAGCCGCAGGATATGACTATGCGGCGATACAGAAAAGAGTAAACGAATTATTGTAAGAACAGGAACAAACTGGCCTGCAGATTTCTCTTTGGAGAGTCTGTAGGCCTCTTTTTTATTTTATTCCGCTCAAAGCGACAGTTCATCTCCAGTGGAAACTGGAGGTGGATATGTTATGACAGACAAAACCACAAATGTTCAATCTGGATATTTCACGCAGGAGCGGATTCAGGGCGATCTGGACTACTGCAGAGCGCAGGCAATTGCAAAAAAGATGCTCGATAACGGCCTCATTTCTATGACTGAATTCAACAAATTAAACGCTATCAATCGCGAAACTTTCTCTCCCTTGTTCGCGGAAATAATGCCAAAAATCCCTTGATATGTAGCTGTTTTAGAGTGATGTATAGGCGTACAGAAAGGAGGAACTTCCCTTGAAAAAGATAACGAAAATCGCTGAAACAGCAAGCGCGAAAGTTAAACTCAAGAAAATCCGGGTAGCCGCCTACTGCCGCGTCTCTACGGATTCTGATGCCCAGCTTGAAAGCCTTGAGGCACAGAAAACCCACTATGAAAATTACATCACATCTCGTGATGACTGGGAGTTCGCAGGACTCTATTACGACGAAGGTATTACCGGCACTAAGAAGGACAAACGTCCGGAGCTGTTACGCCTCATTGAGGACTGCAAGTCCGGTAAAGTAGACTTTGTTATCACAAAATCCATCAGTCGATTTAGCAGGAACACAACGGACTGCTTAGAGCTGGTAAGGAAGCTGCTTGCACTGCGCATTCCCATCTATTTCGAGAAAGAAAATATCAACACCGGCTCAATGGAGAGCGAGCTTTTTCTGGCAATTCTCTCCAGCATGGCTGAAAGCGAGTCTGTTTCTATATCGGCAAATAGCAAATGGTCAATCCAGAAACGCTTCGAGAACGGCACCTATAAAGTCAGCTACCCGCCCTACGGCTACGATTGGGATGGTGAGCAGATGGTCATTAATGCAGAACAGGCGGCTGTTGTGAAAGAAATCTTCGCGGCATTGCTCTCCGGCAAAGGTACCCACGCCATCGCGGACGATCTGAACCAGCGTGGCATTCCTACCAAGCGAAACGGGCACTGGACGGCCACGACCATTCGCGGGATGCTTTCCAATGAAAAGTATGTCGGCGACTGCTTTTTTCAGAAAACGTACTCGGATTCACGCTTTGTTCGGCACAACAACCACGGCGAGCAGACGCAGTATCTAGTTAAAGATCATCACGAGGCAATCATCAGCCGGGAGGACTTTGAAGCCGCTCAAACTTTTATTCATCAGCGGGCAACCGAAAAAGGTGTCGTCAAAGGAAGTGATAAGTATCAGAATCGCTACACTTTCTCCGGGAAAATCATCTGCGGCGAGTGTGGCAATACCTTTAAGCGCCGAATTCACCACTGCACCGGATATAAATACGCTGCATGGTGCTGCAATACCCATATCAAGGATAAGGATAAATGCCATATGCTTTTTATAAAAGACGATGATCTGAAGCAGGATTTCATCACCATGATGAACAAGCTGGTCTACGCGCACCGGATCATCCTAAAGCCATATGTAGACGCATTGAAAAACACATCTTCTGATGACTCGCTTCGGCGCATTCAGGAAATACAGACCTTATTAGCTCATAACACAGAAAAGCGCGAGACGCTGACAAAGCTTATGACACAGGGCATCATCGACCCGATCCTTTTCAATAAAGAAACAAACGAGCTGCTTTCGCAGGCGGACAGTTTCCGAGATGAGATCAACGCCTTAAAAAACGCAGTTTCCGGAGATGTCACAAAAATTGACGAAGCCGCAGCACTCCTGCGCTTTACGGGAAAAGGTGGAATACTCCAGGAATTCGATGATGACCTGTTTCAAGAATATGTGAACCGCATCATTGTACGCTCCAGAAGTGAAGTGTGCTTTGAATTGAAATGCGGTCTGACACTTCGGGAAAGGATGTGAAGATATGGGACATATACCCTACGGCTACAGCATTGAAAACGGCTGCGCCACGATTAACAAGGATGAAGCCGATAAAATACGAAAGCTCTATGAAAATTACCTCTCCGGGATGGCACTAACCAAGGCTGCTTCCGCTGCTGGCATCGAAACCTATCACGGCACTGCAAAGCGCCTAATGGAAAACAGGCACTACCTCGGAGATGATTTTTACCCGGCCATCATCGATCAGGAAACCTTCGATAAAGCTGCTGCCATGCGTCTGGAACGCGCCGGAAAACTTGGCAGGCTGAACAAGAAAAAGAACACAAAGCCTGCAGCGCCTCCTACAAACTTTCGCATGGCAACGGCAGCGCAACACTATGAAGATCCAAGGCTGCAGGCAGAATACCTCTACAGCCTCATAGAAAGCGAGGTAAGCTAATGGGAAATGTTATGGTGATTCCGGCCAGACGGCAGGTCGGAAATACAGTAAAACAATCCGCTCAGAAAAAGCTCCGTGTTGCAGCCTACTGCCGCGTCAGCACAGATTCTGAAGAACAGGAAACAAGCTATGAGGCTCAGGTCACGCACTACACAGAATATATTCAAAAGAATCCGGAATGGGAACTGGCAGGTATCTTTGCAGATGACGGTATCTCCGGCACCAACACAAAAAAGCGGAACGAATTCAACCGAATGATCGATGAATGTATGGCAGGCAATATCGACATGGTCATCACCAAGTCCATCAGCCGATTTGCCCGAAACACGCTCGACTGCCTCCAATACATCCGGCAGCTGAAAGAAAAGAACATACCTGTCTATTTTGAAAAGGAAGCCATTAACACGATGGACTCTAAGGGCGAGGTATTGATCACGATCATGGCGAGCCTTGCCCAGCAGGAAAGCCAGTCCATGAGTCAGAACATCAAGCTGGGACTTCAATACCGCTACCAGCAAGGCAAGGTGCAGATCAACCACAATCGCTTCCTCGGATACACCAAGGATGACAACGGACACCTGATCATCGATCCAGAGCAGGCAGAAATCGTAAAGCGCATCTACCGAGAATATCTCGAAGGCTCCAGCATGAATAAGATTGCCGATGGGCTTATGGCCGACGGTATTCTCACTGGCGCAGGCAAGACAAAATGGCACACCAGCACCATCAACAAAATTCTCCGCAACGAGAAGTATATGGGCGATGCGCTTCTTCAAAAGACTTATACCACCGACTTTCTAACAAAGAAGCGGATCAAAAACAACGGCACCGTTCCTCAATACTATGTCGAGGACGACCACGAAGCAATCATTCCAAAGGAGCTCTTCATGCAGGTGCAGTCGGAGCTTGTACGTCGCCGGACAGTTCACGTAAGCCCGACAGGCAAGAAACGCAGCTTCTCCTGCAATCACTGTTTTGCACAGATGGTTTTATGCGGAGACTGCGGTGAGCTTTACCGGCGCGTTCACTGGAATAACCACGGCTGCAAGTCCATCGTCTGGCGCTGCATCAGTCGATTGGAGCCTATCTCCGCCGAAAAGAGCTGTACCAATCGAACGGTAAACGAGCTCCTACTACAGGAAATCACGGTCAAGGCCATCAACCAAATCCTCACCGAGCGAGACTTTTTCCTTAAAACTTTACAGCAGAATATCGCCAAGGCCGTAGTGGGTGCTGACACCCTCTCTCCAGACGGCATTCAGGCAAGGCTTGAAGAACTGCAAAAAGAGCTCATCAAGAAAGCAGATAGCAAACAAGACTACGATGCCATCGCTGACGAAATTTTCCGGCTCCGCGACCAGAAGGAAAAGTCCGAGCTCGACAGCCATCACCAAGAAGAAGCCATGAACCGGATTAAGGAACTGCAGAACTTCATCGCCGGGCAGGAAACCGATATTACAGAGTTTGATGAGGCTCTGGTTAAAAAGCTCATTGAGAAGATTACCGTTTTCGCCGACCACTTCACCGTGGAGTTCAAGTCCGGTATCACAATCGACATCGGAGCATAAAAAGAGCGAGTCTCCTTAATGGTAATAAACCAGATAGGCGACTTGCTCTTTCATGTTTAAATCATCGGCGATGGCTTCAGTATATCTTCAAGTGTATCTATCAACTTTCTGATGTATGGAAAGAGCTTATTGTCATCAAAATCCACCAATTGCACAATTGCATCCTCCAGTGAAAAAGAATACCTGACATCACTAATATCTGACGCCATCTGTATCTTCTCTCCCGTGTCTTTATTTTGAACATAAAAGCCCATCACTCGCCCAGAAGATAACTCTTCAATTTCCTGATATGCTGGTCTTCCTTTGTGCTTACAAAAATTATAACGTTTCCTTATTTCTGAATCAGAAAAATCATTCCAAAAATCAATAATCTGGTCGAAGGCGGGAATAAATTCAGGGCACATCATTTTCAGGTACTCAAAGGGATTATTCTCAGCGGTAGGTGATGTCACGTTTCGTTCAGTACTTCTAAGTAATGTTGCTGCCTCATCAATAGGTCTTATTCCGGATAAATCTACTCTTTTTCCCTGTTGGCTACAGGCAAATTCTGCCGACACATAGCATAGTGTCCAAGACATATCTACGATAGCATTATAATAAAACAATGCAGTCTCATAAAAATGTGACCTAAAAATCAACTTAAAGGCTTTATCAGTTACATCATCCTCAACTGGATTAAACCAGTGTTTCCAATCATCGGTTTCAGTCTCTCTCAAAAATATACGAGCCGCTGAGTATTGTTCGACAAGCTCTTTTTGTTTAGAACGAAAAAACAAATCGTGATTGTTTGGCAGCCTTGTTCCAACTAAGTTAAATGTTACCGATGACGGCTTATCTAATGAAAATATATCTGTAGTAAAATCCATCCAACTCCTCCTCTGACATCTATCTCACAGCCACAACTCCCCGACATCTAACTCTGCAACTCAACATAATGACATCTATCGTGGCAACTCAACTCTCACACTTTTTGATTCGGATCATGCCTTGATAAGTTACCGAGAAGTGTTTTGTCTGCCCGACGCCAAATATGCTCGATCACCCAGAACCACTGTATTACAGGGCTTTCGCGGTTATTTTCCTTCCACTCTTGACATCAAACAGACCGTCTCGACTGTGTTTTCGTTGAGCAACCGAATTGTATCGCCTTCACAGCCGTTATAATACACCGGGAACTTAAAGCTGATCTGCTTTATGATGCGCCCGCTGTCATCCCTTTCAGGATACAGCTCGATTGCCTTGATGAACGTTCTCATGAATTCCTTCTTTTCGAGATCCGTCATCTTTCTATATATCTTATCAAATTCCAGGAGGAATTGATAGATCTGTTTTCCGGTGATCTGCTCACCGCAGGATGCGGAAATCTTCTCTTCCGCATCCGCCAGCATCTCCTCCAGCTCGGAGATCCGGTCATACAGGTTATCCAGGCGTTCCTGCATATCCTGGTACTTCCGCTCATAATGCCGGTCATTGACATCCAGCTTATCCAGCATAAGCACCAGCTTCTTTTTAGCGCCCACCACTTGCAGAAGCTTTCCCTTCATCTGCTCCCGTTCCGCTTCCAGGGCGGAGACATCCACCTTCTCGTGCAGCTTGTCCTGGATGAAATCCCGGAACTTTTCCATCGCCACCATATCACGGATGATCTGAACCACTTCCCCATTCAGTTCGTCCTGATTCAGGGAAGGTTTAAAATCGCAGAAATGTTCTTCGTCAATCTTCTTCCTGTGCTGGCACCTGTAATAGAAATCGTCCTTGTACTCCCCTGTCTTCTTATTTTTCCTCCGCCTCACCGTCCCGGCCATCCCGGAGCCGCAGACCGGACATTTCAAAATCCCGGATAAAATATGCTCATGGTCCAAGCTGTGAGTTTTATTCCATTTCACGCCCGTGACCTTACGCTTGGCCCTGGCTGCCTCCCAGGTCTCCTGGTCAATGACCGCCTCATGGAGTCCCTCTGCCAGAAGATACTCCTCCTTTTTTACCCGCCGGTACTGGTCCCTGGTTCCTTTCACCTTTTCCGTCGCATTCTTCCCGTATGCGATCTTGCCTGCGTAGACCGGGTTATCCAGGATTTTCAGGATCGTGCTCCTGGTAAAATGGCTCACCTCCTGCTCACGCAGCTTCTTTTTGGAATACCCGTGCTGGTTCAGGTACTTGCTGATGGAATCCGCCCCCATGTCCGTATGGACAAATTTTTCAAAAATCAGCCGGACAATCTCTGCTTCCTCCGGGTTCACGATCAGGGTGCTGTTTTGGGAATCCAGGAGATACCCGAAAGGCGCCTGCCCTCCGTTCCATTTCCCTTCCCTGGCTTTCTGCCTGCGTCCTTCCATGGTCTGAACCAGGATATTTTCCCGTTCAATCTCAGCAACGGCGGACAGCACAGTGATGGTCAGTTTCCCGGAATCTTTGGAAGAATCAATCCCGTCTTCCACACAAATCAGGTTTACGCCGTAATCCTGGATATACTGCAGGGAATTCAGCACATCCGCCGCGTTCCTGCCAAACCTGGACAGCTTGAACACCAGGATATAACTCACCCCGTCCCGGTCATCCGCCACATCCTGGAGCATCCGTTGGAATTCCGGCCTTCCTGTAATGCTCTTGCCGGACTTTCCTGCATCGCAGTATTCCCTGACAATCTCCATGCCCTGAAACTCCGCGAATTTCACCAGCCGGTCCTTCTGGGCATCCAGGCTGTAGCCGTCCACCTGCATGGCGGTAGAAACCCTGATATAAAGATAGCATTTTTCTTTCTTCTTCACGCTTCCGCCTCCTCATATTCTGCCGTCCCCGGCACCATCCGGAAATGCTTCAGGGCGTCCAGGATCGCAAGTTCCTTCTCCTTCGGGCATTTCGGGACGCGCGCCTTCGGATCTTCCGGCTTATTGTAATTCTCCCTCATCTCTATGCCATATTTCCTCTTGATTTGGGCGATATACAGGGAGGATACTTTCAGCCTGGCCGTTTCCAGGACATACGCCTTGATCTCCGTATAGGTCGCTTTCGCTTCCGGCACGGTCACCGGCAGTTTCCGGCAGTCCAGTTCAAAAGACACCGTTTCATCCGGAAGTTCCAGATCCCCGGACGCCGCTTCCCCGTCATAGAAAACTGGAAACCGGAAGGCGATGGATTTCAGGATCCTTCCGTCTTCCTGCTCTTCCGGGAACACCTCGATCCTCTCAATGAACTGCCGGCACAGTTCCCGCCGCTCCGCGCAGGTCATTTTCCTGTAAAGCCGGTCAAAATGGTCCAGAATCCGGCTGATCTGCTCAGAGGAGTGGATCCCTTCCCGGACTGCGGCCAGTTTTTTCCTCACCTTCCTGATTTCCGCCTCCAGCTGCTCGATCCGGTCGTAGGCGGCATCGATTTTCTCCTGGATGGCGTCATAAGCCTTGTCATATTCCTCCGACAGGATATCCAGATGGTCAAGTTCCCCGCCCAGTTTGTATTTCAAGTGCTCCTGGCCATGTAGCCTCCTGCGCAGGTCTTTCAGCTGCCCCTCTAAAATCGCTTCAGATGAGGAATCTCCCACAGCCCCCGCAAAGGCCTTCCGGAATTCTTCCGTCCGTGTCAGCTGCACAAGGATCTCCATCACGGTGCCGTCGAGCTTCTTCTGATTATAGGTGTGATGGAATCCGCATCGCCGCCCCTCGGATTTCCGGTAATACCGGCAGGCGTAATAGTGGATCGGCTTGTAATGCCCGCCTCTGTTCCGATTGACCCGCTTGCTCTTTTTCACTACCAGCCCTGCGCCGCACACGGGGCATTTCACCAGGCCTGACAGCATGCTGATCCGTTCCGGCTCATCCTTTTCATAACGGACGGCACCCTGCTTCCTCTTAGTCTGTACTCTTTCCCACATTTCTTCCGAAATGATCGCTTCCTGCTTTCCCCGGACTGTGATCTCTTCCCTTTGGTCCTTTTCTGCCCTCCCCCTGTTCGTCCTGCGAAAATATACGATCTTCCCACAGTAAAAGGGATTGTCCAGCACACCGGCCGCAAAGTCCCGGTTAAAAGGGCAGGAGCTTCCTTTGGAAATCCGCCGGTATCCGTGGTCATTCAGCCACCGCACTACTGTGGCCAGCTGCATTTCCGGTTCCAGATACTTGGCGTAGATCAGCCGGACAATCTCCGCTTCCCCCGGCTCCACTGTCAGGCTGCCGCCCTCATTCCGGTATCCGAATGGTGCGGGACCGCCTGCCCAGCCTCCCTCCATCACCTTCTGCATCCGCCCTGCCATAAACTGTACCCGGATGTTCTCCCGTTCAATCTCCGCCACAGCGGACAGGATGGCAAGGGTCAACCTCCCGCCCTGGGTGGAACTGTCAATGCTGTCTTCCACACACACCAGATCCACGCCGTAATCCAGAAGCGTCTGGATGGACTTCAGAATATCCGCGGCGTTGCGCCCGAAGCGGGACAGTTTAAAAACCAGCACACAGGAGATCTGATCCTTCTCACTGGCAATGTCCTCCATCATCTCCATAAAGGCAGGCCTTCCAGCAATGCTCTTCCCTGACTTTCCGGCGTCACAGTATTCGCCCGCGATTTCAAGGTTCTTATACTCCGCGTACTGATGCAGGCGTTCCTGCTGGGCTTCCAGGCTGTAGCCCTCCGTCTGAGCAGCCGTGGAAACACGGGTGTAAATGTAGCATTTCTTTTTCACGTCCTCACCTCTTTCGGTTGCTCACTGTTACACGGTTTCCCGTGTATGATTAATATATCGGAGTCCGGCATCCCCGCCAACTCGCAGGACGCACAAGGTTTCGCCCTGAAAACTATGCGGAACGCACAGAAAAAGCCGACAGCCCAGATGACTGCCGGCAAGGATGTGGTTTCATGTTTGTTTCGCGTCAGAATCCTGTATCCTTTCTGATTCCAGTTCTTCCAGAATTTCAGCGCCGTACTTCTGGATCATCCGCGCCATAAATTCGGCGCACTGCTCCATGTTCAGATCTGCCTGTTTCTGCGTATACATGCCTGTGCTGACCAGTTCCCGTCTTTCCATGAGTTTCCCGCCTCTCTTGCCGCAGGGATAAGCCCTGCTTTGTTTCCTCATGTCACAGGCAAAGAAAAACCCAGGTATTTTACCCTGGGTTTACAAAAGTTGAAATATGTAACTATTTTTTCTAAGAAGATAGTCCCCTTTTATTATAAGGTAAACATCATCATTCTTTTACAGATATTTAAGCTAATACAACATAATATCAGATTATTTTTAATTCAACAATAATATTATCTCACTATAAGAGGTTTCTTTTTAAAACGACATCCGAATAACCGCTTGTGCATTATTCTTTCCCGAACGACCATCACTTGGAGTCTTCGCAAAAACAGTATGATACCTGTCATCGCCGTAATAGGTAACCTTATAATGCTTGCCATCTTCTGTAATTTCAAAACCAAGATCTATAAGTGCCTGTTTAAGTCTTCCGGACATGCCATTGTAATTCTTCAATAGTCGCTTTATCTCTTCAGCTTTTTGTTCACTTAGCCTTTTATAATCATTAGAATTAATTATATCTTTAATAACATCCATCCTTCTTGACTTTTGCGGTATATTAGAAAGAGTATCTGATAATGTCGAAAGTATGAGATCTTTTATCTCTCCTTGATAAAACTCATACTCATCCCCCATATATAGGACTGGTACTAAATCAGATGAATCTAACTTCGCCTTCAAACCTTGGTTCTCAAACTGTAAAGCTTCATTAGTTCTTGTCAATTCATCTATCTGCTTTTGTAGTCGTGCTATATCTTCATCAAAACTTTCCAAAATTCTATTTGCTTCTGATCGAGCATCGTCAAATGCCTGCTTTCGAATTCTTCGTTCTTCTTCATCCAATGTATCGAGAAGATGTGTAGCTTCCTGTTCAGCTCGTTTTTGTGCCTCTTCTGCCGCCAGACGATCTTCTCTTTGGCTGACAAGTCTATCTTTAAGAAGTGCATTATTTACCCCTTGCCATGTATAAAGTGAGTCTATCATCTGTGAATTGCTATACTGTATAGCAACTCGGACAACTTTCTCTAAAAGAAACGAATCAAATCCAATCGAACTCCGATATAAATATCTGCGATGGCCAATTGATTGATTTGGATAATAGATGCCAATGGCTCCATAATATTCATTCTGTCCATTACACATATCTTTTAAACGCAGATTAGTTACATTACTTTTCTGAACAAGAACATGTGCTACGCCTTTTAATCGTCCTGCAAGTAATTTAACATTAACAGGATCTTCATCATAATATGTTCTGGATATGTATACAACTGGAAGTTTATATCGCTTGTTCCCATTAATGATTTCAGAAACAAGTTCCAAACTATCTTCATCAATTATTACTGGGGTTCGAAGAACCGCTAAATCCCCATCATCCTTTAAATATCCACGTTCAATAAGTAATGTAATAAAATGTGGCGTTGAAAATCGGGAATCTGTTGCCAAAGCCTCTTGCGTGTAACTTCTGTCCAGACGAATAGCCATTTTCATAGCAGTAAAATTCATAACATAATCTGTGTCCCAAATAGAGCCATCGTCTTCCTGCTTTTCATACCTAACTGCAATGATGTTTTGATTACGATATTCTTCAATATCAAGCCACAACTTGTCATCGCCAAAACGTATGTTACGTTCTCCTTTCCAGTTTATCCCTGGAATAATATTACTCATATGGGGGCTTCCCTGATTCCATTCGATAACTAATCGGATGAAATCGTCTTTTTTCATTGATGCATTGATATCTAAAATCGTTGAAAACAGTAGCACTTACTATTCCTCCTTCGTATTTTTATAATTTGCGGATTTTGTTTATTCCTTTTAACATTTCTGGTCCATACTTTTTTAGCACACCTACAAACACAACAAACCCAGTGGCCACCTTACTTGTAGTCTTTAGCATTTTAGCTCCCTCTTCGGTCTTTTCATAATCCTCACTGTTAAGTTCCTGCTTTTGAAACCTCTTTTGATCTGCCATTTTCAAATGCCTCCAATAATTTTTCGCCACTGACTTCAAGGTTTATAGCGTCATATTCATAAGCATCTTCCAAACATATTTCTCGTTCTGTTGCCACATATTCCGCAGCATGAAAATACAACATATCTGCATTCTCTTTATGAATATAACGGAGTGTTTTGAGAGCATTAAAATCAATCTCTTTCATATCCTGCTCTGCAATTTCAAATACCTGTTCAGCCGCCTCTAATTGCCCGCAAATTATATATGATGTTGCCACCATTTGTGTAGCCTGGAGATAAAGAGCATAATATTCCTGAATCTCAGAAAACTCCTTATCCTTTCGTCTAAACGATCCACTATGCTTAAACTCGATCCAAAATCTACCCCAAATATTTTTAGGAATAGCTTCAAAATTTCTGACCCTTCTTTTAAAGGTCTGTAACAGTTGCTTTTGTGCAGTCAACATATTACTGCGCCCTAAGTCAATTGCCACCATTCTCTCCTCTGGTGCAGAGTACATAGAAAGCAATATCTGATCACGCCCCGCAAGAAGCAAGCCAATTCGGTCATCCATCTGTCCCTGTTCTATACGTTCAACAGCCTTGTATGTCTGACTCATTATTTCTGAAAGTTCTTTAATCTGCTGTTGCATATAGATATTGTGATAACTAACAGCAATACTTTCAAATGGATTACCATGTATAATCTGCTCCTGCTTTATTGGGAGATTGTCAACAAACTGTCTTTTCCCTGTATCCAATGTTTTATAAAGTGTTGGCCACATCACACCTGTTTTTGAATTCTGATTAATAAAAACTTTTCCTGTCTGAAATGCCTCTTTATGTTTAAGCGGAATCTCTACAACATATTTTAGTGTCTTCTCAACATGATTGAGAGCATCAGCAATGTTTGCATATTGCATCAATTCCACCAAAAGTTCATCGACACTCACTTCTGCGGTTTTTGATGTCACACGCATAATTTTTCTGTAAATAGGTTCGATATGACCTTCATTTTGTAGAGTGGGTTTATCGCTCTTTTTTTTAATGATAACATTTTCATTACTCTCTGGCATTAGCCCTTTACCTCCCCAGGTTCTTTAATTTCTGGAATATCCAGTGTACCTGTCAAATACTTAAGTGCTGTGTGACAATCTTCGATTTGTTGCTGTTCTTTTGAAATCTCAGATTGCAATTCTGCAATTGCTGCTTTTTTCTTTTCAATCAGCGCTTCACTTTCGGCAATATTGGCTCTAATTGCTCTTTCAACATCAGCAGAAAGCCTACGAACATCCTTCTCACTCTTAGACGACTTTCTCGTAAGAAGACTAACTAAAATACTTGTAACACCTGTACCAATTATAGTGGTCAATGCAAGTAGAGAATTAGACGCAACCATTCCTGCGGCAATGCCTGCATATTTTGACGTTGAACGAAGATACTTATACAATTCATCTTCTTGCACCATATTACCATCTTTACGAGAATACTGATCTGCCTTAAGCTTTCCCGCACGAATCCAACGCCGTACTGTCTCTGGATTCGCATCTAGCATTTCAGATATTTCCTTTACACTATACATTGTCATAAATCTGTTCTCCTTATACTTCGACATTATACTACTTTTTTACTACATTTTCAATTTATAATAATATAGTAAATATTAAACAAACTTCACAGATTCAGGTTCTATCTCTATAAAGAACAGAAACAAAAAATTTACACAGATGGCATAAAAATAAACCCGTGTACAACCAACCATTATTGCTCAATTGTACACGGGTTTATAGCAATTTCCGTTATTCTTTTTTTACTGTATAGTCCAGCGAGATCCAACCGGCGCCGGATTTCAGCTTGCCCCAACAGGAAGCTCCCTGTCCGTTTGCCTCCTCCACAATGGTAAAGACACCTTTCCCGGTATATTTCCCGGTCTTCCCATAATTCGTCCCCGGCCCTTTCCGGATGTTCAGATCCGTAATGGATACCTGTACCAGATACGGGGAAAATCCGCTTCCGGATCCCGATCCTCCATAGACAGCCTTCCCGGATTCATCGTATACAGAATACCCCGGATTCTCATCCGCACACTTCTTAGCATTGGCAAGCACTTTGAACGCCCCTTTCTGGGACTTCGCATCTGTCCAGGACTTCCTGACCCGGTACCATCCGCCGTTCTCCGGCTCCGTTGTCC
>ERZ1090868.1223-NODE-1225-length-13669-cov-30.436169_pt1 | contig 13669 bp, 18 predicted proteins | sample MGYA00478475_ERZ1090868 | MGnify/ENA primary metagenome ERZ1090868 (study PRJEB33644, sample SAMEA5815747) | chicken gut metagenome | biome: Chicken; feature: Gastrointestinal Tract; material: Caecum | place: Ireland | collected 2019-01-01 | study: A study of...
ATTTTTGTGCAACTTGCACAAAGGGCAGGGGAGTAGCAATCTGCACAACAAAACCCACCCTTACAAAAGTTTTCCACAATTTACCCCCATTTTTGTGCAACTTGCACAAAGGGTAGGGGACTAGCAACCTGCACAATAAAAGCCCTCGGCATTTGTGCAAAATGCCAAGGGCATATCTATCAGTTAGTGAACCCCATGAATCCCAGCATGCGTGCCGGAATGGAAGTGTTCCACTGGCTTAGGTTAGTTTGCGAACTGAACGTAGCATTTGTGGAAATTGCACCGGTATTCGGGTCCCACCTAATATACGGGCTTTCCGTTCCCGAAAGGTTCGTGACGTTCAGCCACGGGATGAACATCTGCTGATTGTACGGACGCAAGCAGAACGGCATTGTCCCGAGGCTTGCAGTATTGCTGGTAGACGTACCGTAAATACCGATATTGATCTGGTCTCCACTGTCAATCCACCAGAACAGTGTCATACCGTTATTAAGGTTAAGACGCTGTTTGACCTGCGGCCACATAGCATGGCCTGTGATAAGCCATTCATACAGAAGCCGGCAAGCCACGTTCGTACCTTTCGTAGTCGGGTGGATATTATCGCTCTGGAAATATTCCGAAACGTTACCATTCCATAGCCAGAGATACGAGTTAGAACAGAACGGCACGCCGGCTTGCTGGCAACCATATTTAATACCTTCCCAGATGTTATTCGGGTATGCACGGGGTGCCCAGTTATACACAACCGCAATCCGGGCATTCGGGAACAGTTCTTTTGCATTACCCAGCGTTCGGACAACAGCGAGTTGCTCGGCGTCCGCACCGCTATCCCCGTCGTTAATGCCCCCTTCAATCAGCACGAAAGTAACATTGTTCTTGAAGGACTGCACCGCTTTATACACCTGCCCGCCAGAACTGACCATATCCAGAAAAGACCCATTCGCCCCGGCAATCTGGAATCCACCACCGCCCGACGGGTAATTATAATGCGCCCTACACCCCGGAAGAATCCCCGCCAGCACATCACCCCACGCCGGATTTTGGTTAAGGTAACTATCCCCAATAAACACGCAAGTATCGAAATTATAAACATTCAAGCTATTCATATTAGCCTCAATGTTTGTCACCCGCGTACTTAAAGGTTCTAACTGTTCAGAAATCTGCTGGTCGACGTTGTCGATACTGGTTTTCAGCGTAGCAAGCCGGGCTCCAATATATGTCCGCTCGCAGTTAGAGCCGACCACAATTTGCGCGCCCTGGCCAATAAGTTTTGTCGCGCGGTAGAAATTCCTATCATTGCCGATGAAGTAGAACCCGCTCAAGATCAGTTGCGTGCTGTTTCCGCCAATAGTCTGAACGGGATAATCGGTAACAATGTTCCGTACATACTTTTGCCACTCACTCGGAAACCCCGCAATCTCTTTTTCCACCTGCTGAATCGCCTGCTGCCTCGCTTGCGTTTCAGCCGAAAGCGCAGTAGCCGTTTCCGTGTCGTGCACCAGATACGACGTACCGTCAATTTTGATTTTATCAAAGTTAGGCAATGTAACCCACCCCCCTTAGGCCGTCGGCTCATGATCGGACGTGGTAAACTTGATAGTCTCGGTTCCCGATTCATAGCTGATCTCAAGCCGAGAGAGATCAAGAATTTCCTGCACCTGGGCTTGTGCCTGCGTGGCCTTCTGCAGCGCAGACTGTGCGGCCGAACGCGCGGTAGAATCCTTGATATTGATATTCTGGTTATCCATGTTAAAAACAGATACATCAGGCATTAGTGGACACCTCCATTATCGTGCTGCTTTGATGATGATTTTCTGTTCGGGTTCGGAATAAGTATGTGTATCGCCCACGGCCTCACCAACAGGGGAAGAAGGCCCAGTGCGCACCCATCCAAGTTCGATGCTGGTATCCGATGCATTATACACCGCGTAGGCCGTTTGGTACACCTCATTGATAAGATCAACGACTGTCACCTTGTAGCAGTTCGTCCCAGGCACAATGATCGTCCCTGCCGGGATAACCTGCGGGGCATATACAAGGGTATCGGACGCCCAGAACACGGACTTAGCCGGAATTTCCGCGGACGTGGCCTGCCCGATTTCCGTTTCGGTAGTGGCGATGGACGTTTTGAGGAACGAAATAAAATTCTCAAGCGAGAAGATCGGCGTCCAATAGTCGGTGTCCGTGATTTGCACACCGGACGGCACCGGCTGCACCGAAAGATACGCGGTGCCGTCGTATGGGTCAACTACAACGGTGTTGGTGGCGTACTGCCGGGTAATATCCCATTGGAACGGGTCGGCGTACTTCACGGTGTTCAACGCCACGAACTGTTGAAGCTGTGTCTGCATCTCCCGGAACGCGGAAAGAATCCAATCCAGGTTCAGGTCATGGAAATTGGAGTACGGATACAAGTGCTGGAATGGGCCGAAAGCCATAAATTGTCACCTCCATTAGTATACCAACAGGCAGAAGTTACGGCGGATATCACTTATAATATACTCCATCACGTCGCTTCTGGCAAGCTCCAATTCACGGGCAATCAGATCGGGAACCGGCTGCCGTCTCCCAATTGTCTCATGCATATCGCTGCCCGTCTCGCTTGCCTGCCGGCGCTCGCTGCCCGTTTCGGCGCGCTCGGTTTTCTCGGTGCCGCTGGAATGGATAGAATTACCTGTTCCAAGCTCGGTTGTGGTCTGCTCGCTGGTTTCAAGGTTTTCGGAATTGAACCCCGCCCGCCGGATGGTAGACGTGTCAGCCCCGTTATTTTCGCCAACGGTAGTCAGATCGGGCGTCCTGGTTTCGCTGTACTCAAGTTCCGGCGTCCGGGTCTCCTCCCGCTGCAGATCAGGCGTGCGCGTAATGGTAAGATCGGTATCCGCGTCCATGCGATAATCCAGGCCATAAGCGCGCGCCACTCGCTGCCACTGCGGCAGGCGTTTCCGGGAAAACCATCCAAGCACAACCTTGATAATGCCCGGGTCGGGCTGCATAACCTCCAATTCCGCCGTCTCCACCATCAGATTATTGACCAGGGTTTCCCGGTCAATGCCAGAGGGCAACTGCAGATCATCAAAAATGGTAGGGTCGTATGAATACAGCCCCATGAAAGACACGCTAGCTTGCACTGCGCATCACCTCCAACCGTGGCCTGCCTGCCGGTGTGGCGTCGGTGGCCTCCTGCATCGTTTCCGGCGGTGTCCGCCAGTCCACCCACAACTGCGACTTATCCAGGCCGAACATCTTGTGCACCTTTTCGCACCCGCGCTGCATATAATCAAGCCACAACCCGGCCTTTGCGACAGTTTCAACGGAATTCGACTTGATTTCCTGGGAAGTCATACGTTCCTTCTTGTCGCTGTTCGTGTTCGGAATCCCGATTTCCGTGTCAAACATTTCTTTCACGCGCCGCCAACTGGAAATCAAGTCCGGCACGATAAAGGATTGCTTGAGATCCCCGGCAAAAGACTGCCAGCTGCTTCCCTTCGTTTTGTCCAGGCTGTTTGCCAGTTCCTTGTCAACAAAAACTGCCGGGTCGCCTTGCAGGATTTTGTCGAACATCTTTTTGAAAGCCTCGGCCCCCGCTTTGTTGGAAGCTGCAAACACATACGAAAGCCGGCTGTTAATAAGATTCGCCTGCATCGTCTGGCAGGTAAGCGCCAGCAAGTCGCCGTAAAATGCGCACACATCCGCAATCCCGGTATAGTCGGGTTTCATCTGGATTAGTTCGCAATTCCGGCCAATTTGCAGAGTTTCCGAACGCGGGATGCATGGGTTCGCAATTGTAACGTGCGTCGGCTGGTAAAAAATGTTAAAGCCATACGGTGCCGCATAGTCATACACAAGCCCGAAGCGGGACGTATTGAAAACCGTGACGCACCCTTTCCCGAAGATCAGATACTGCAACCGGTTATCCGGCCAGGTCTCCGGCACCGTCCACTTGAACACGCTGATTGCCTCAAGGAAAAGATACTTCCTGAAATAGTACGACAGCGCATTGCCGCCGGTGCGCATGACGTTGGGGGTTACCGGGCTGGTAAGGGTGTTAATCTCGGTATAGCTGTATGGTGCAGCCATCACCCAAGCCCCCCTTTCCGGGCCATTTTGAAGAGCAGCCAGACAGGGATTTTATCCCACGTCGGGCCAGGCCCCGGCCCGGGCCCAGGGCCAGGCCCCGGCCCGGGCCCCGGGCCGGGTTCCTCTGCGTCCCACGATACATCATATGTACCGCGCCCGTTTGGAATCCCCAGAATCTTGGAAGGGTCGTCGCGGTATCGTGTAGACTGCCCACCATTCCAGTATTCCCAATGCGTGTGAATGCCTGTTGCGTTACCGGTCCGGCCCTGCTGCCCCAGGTACGCGCCCTTGGCGATTTCCTCGCCGACGTGGTGTGTCTGCTGCGTAAAGTGTGCGGCCAGATAATATTGATTCGGCCCGAACTGTACGACGACGTAGTTGCCCCAGCTTTCCACGCTGCCCGGGTCGGTGGTATGCCCGTCCCAGGTATGTGCGACCACAACCGTACCGGCCTTCGGGCTATACGCCAGCCTGTCATTGTGCACGGTATCAATACCGCCATGATACCCACCACCTGGGTATGTAGGGTATCCGGCCGATTCAAAAATCGTGCTGCCGGTTGTAATGCTTTGCGGATAAGTAGCCATAAAATATCACCTCATTCCATGAAAAATCCGTTGACTAGATGCTGCTTCACAGCCTCCGCCTCCTCGCGCGTGCCGGCTATGGTAAGGTCAGCATCAACACACTTGATATACCCCGGCAGGGTTCCAAGCTGCCGCACCTGGCATAGTGGTTTCCCGCGCCGCTCGTTGTCCCCGTCGGCAAGAAGGTAGAACCGGGCTTGCAGATACGGCGCGGTTGAATATACAGCCACGGCCCCGCAAGTGCCCTTGTATTGCACCTCGGTCAACGACGCTTGCGCCGCATCGCCAACATTGTTGGCGACAGTTTCACCGACAGTCCCCAGAGTATCAAGCGCTTCCCCAAAATCCCCGGACAGCGCGCTTCCGACAGCGGAACCGATTTTGCCGACACTGTCCGCCAGCCCCTTGGCCGCGCCATACAAGCCCTGAATCCCCGTCTGCACCAACTGCCCGATGCTGTCCACCGTCTGATACGACAACTGCGCCAGCGATACCGGGACACCTACTTGCGCAGATCGTACCGCAATAATCTGCTGTGCCATGCCTCGCAGATTGTCCCCCGGGTCGTCGGTGGAAACATACAGATACCCGCCACCCGTATACATATCAATTAGGATTTTAACGTAAATCTGGGTAGCGGTGCCGATTTTGGAACCGTCCAGTTCGATTTCCCCAAACGGCGGGAAATACAGGGTGTACCGGGAATACGGGGCAGATCGGGTAAAGATTCCGCGCTCGGCCTGCTGCGGATGATCGGGCACCCGGAATGTGCGGTAGATATACGCCATATCCATGCCGGATTGAATTGCGCCGAAATATCCGCTGACAGGCAGGTTCCACCATCCCACGGCGAGTTGCGTGGACGGCGACGGCGACACCGATTGCAGCATGGGAAACCACATGCACGAAACGCAATACTGGTACGGGTTGAAAAGGGCCTTGGTAAGATCACCAGAAATTTCATCTGACGAAATATTAAGGTAGTCTGTAGACGAAAGAAGCTGCTCGCGTAAATTCGAAAAAGCCGCGTTGCTCATATACCAATAAGTGGCCGCGCCGAAAGCAACGTAGCTGCCATTGATCGTGGACAGCACGAACCCGCCTTCGTTGATATCGTCGGTATACGGGCTGTTGGTGTACACGCTCTCGACTTGTACGCCGGCTTTCGTGGGGTACAGCGTGTCAACCAGCGTTCCATCATAGGTGGCTGCGGCCCGGCTCACATATTCGCTGGCAGTTCGTATTTCTTCGCGCCATGTCGCGAGAACGTCCTCTGCCAGGTGCGCAACCCAAAGCCCGTTTTCCCAGGTCCAGTCCCTGACGAAATAATACCGGGTGAAATCCCCGATATACGCATAGTTCCACAAGGTCGGATTTCCGGCCCCGGACGGAAAGGACAGCTTGATTCGCGGGGTTATCACGCTGCACGGGTCAAAAATCTGGCACTGGAAAAGTTCGCCCTCACCTGTAGGCTGCAATGTGGAATTGGTGCGCTTCTCGAACTGGTAAAATCTAATGTTAACATGCGGCATTGTCTGCACCTCTATATAAATGAACCCCGCCCGGCGAGTTGCAAGCACCGGGCGGGGCCGGCAAAAGGAGTTATAGGCCTCGTGAATGTCTTAAATTAGTGACGGGTTCCGCTTCCTTCACCGAAGAAGATTTCAGCGAAGCAGCCGCACCGGTCGGGGCGGTGACGTCGCCGGACGTGAGCAGGAAAAGAACTGCATTTTCGGTGAAGTCGTTGTACCACCGCCAGCCGTAATGGTACCAGAAGTTGATATACCGGCTGCGGGCGTTGACCGGCGTTGCCAGTACCTGGGAATCAATAGGGGTATAGCCGATTGCGTCGTCATCGAACAGTACGCCGACAATATTCGCCAGCCCAACATTGGTTGCCATGGCCTGCGCCAAACCGCCGGTCGTGGTGGTGATGGGTTTCACCTGGACAGTCTCGCGTTCGTCGGGGGTCTGCCAGTACGGCACAAGCTCCATGTCGCGGTACTGAAGCGTGCCGGAATTGAACGTATCCGACAGAACCCGCGCGCCAATCTGCCGCTGAAGCCGGCTGGACAGGTACAGGTGCTGCCGATCATACGGGGTGTGCCGTGTGAAGTTGTAATCGGTGCCGTTGATTACCCAGTTCTGGTGCCAGTTGATGGTACGGGCGCGCAGCATGTCGGAAACATCGTTGATACGCGCAAAAGCGAAACGTGCGAAATCCGGGAAATTGCTGGGCTGGAAAACGGTAGTGGCGGTCAGCTCAAGGCCGGTTTCCTCGTTGTACTCATCCAGCAGATAGATAACCGCGCTCGGCGCAGTGCTCGGCGTACCGGCCATGCGGTTGACCACCAACATACGGGCAAGGTTTTCGCGATCCTGTTCAATCTGGTTGGCCATATGCGTGCTCATGCCTGACCAGAACTCGGCCAGCTGGTCAGGCCCCTGGAACGCGGCATTCAGCTGGATAAGACCCTGTGTGTACATCCGGGAATAGTTCGTCTGCCCGTAATAGTTGGTTTGAAGCACCTTCGGGCGCTTAACAATCCACGGGTCTACACTGTTCTCGCCGGCCTCGGTGCCGTCACCCGGCAGACTGTAGGTCGTGTCCTTGATAGGGTCAGAATCGAAATAGTTGATTTTCCGCACATGGTTGCCCCAGGCGCTGCCGCCCTTTTCAAGGCCCAGCATCTGCGCGCGGTACGGGCGTACTGCAAAAATCGTCCCGGTAAGAACCTGGGAAATTGCACCCAGCAGTCTCTCCCTGTCCATTCGCAAGGCGGCCTCGGCTACCGACACAAACGACGATGTATCGATAATGTCACTGGTCGGCTCCTGGCCGGTCGCGGCTTTGTTGATTTCAGCGAGTACCGCCGAAATATCCTGAAAAGTCATACCAACAGGCATTATATATCACCTCTCTATGTTATTTGTCAGCGGGCGGGTAAAAGAAGCCTGCCGCGTGCTGCGTTGCAGTGCGCAACTGGTCGGCCTGCGTCGGCTGCCCCTGGTATCCGGTAAGCACCTGCGACGCCTGGACAGTATCGCGCAAGCCCTGCACACTGTCCAGCACTTCGTGAAGCAGGGTTTCCAGCCCTGCCGGGTCTGCGGCCTGCGGTGCCGGTGCCGGTACGGGCTGCGGTGCAGGTGCCGGGTCTGCCGGCTGCGGTGCCTGGACAGCCGGGACGGGCTGCGGCGCGGGTGCCGGTGCAGCCGGCGCGCCGTCCATCAGCCCGGCGAGCCGTTCGATTTCAGCATCAGACACGCCGGATTTTGCAAGTGCAAGAATCAGTTTGATGTCCATTTCATTTCACCCCCTGTAACATGATCGGGTCGCCGTTTGAAGCGGCCATAATATCATAGATGGTTTTTGCATCGCCCTGCGACACCGGGCCGACGCCAACATACTGCGTTTCTTTGGTGTCGTCGGCATATTCGCTGTAATACGCGTTCTGCAATTCAAGGCCGACGGCCCGCGCAAAACACATATACGCGCCCTCGTTGTTCATGGGTGCACGGGACAGCACTACATATTGTGTCATGCGGCTTTGTCACCTCCATCGTCGAGCTGTTGGGTAAGAAGCTGCACAAGCTGCGCCGTGGTAGTCGTGTTTTCCTTGACAGCCGCCGTTACACCGTTGATAGCGTCCGTGTTGGCTTTCAGCGTCGTGTTGCACAGCCAAAACAGGGCGATGCAGGCAACGACGGGAAAGCCTAGGCTTCCGATAAGCTGCGAAATTGTAGCGATGTCCATATGGTTCACCCCCTATATAGTTTGAAAAAGAGACCGGGCAACATGTTCACGCGGTGGCGCCGCATCACCCGACCCGTTCCCGGGCTGCCTTGTTTCAGGGTCACATGTTTCGGTCTCTACAATTTGTATTATACAATATGGATTTTTGTTTGTCAAGCCATTCCCAGGACGCTGCGAAAATATAATTCACAGGTGTACGTTTCAAAATACACCTTCCCGGCCATGTAGGGATCAAGCAAATTGTACCGGCGTCGCACACGCTGGAAATTGATTTCACCCGGTTCGTATACCGGGCACGCGCCGGATTTATGCATGGTCACATACAGTTCCGGGCGCGTTTTATGCTGGTACACCTCAATTTCACCGGCCACGACAACCGGCTTGTATTGGCGCAGGTCTTTGGAAGCAATGTTCCCGCGCTCGTCCCCTGAGAAGCTGGAAAGCAGAGCCATGCGCGCAAACTCTGTGTTCTTGGTCAGCCGGTATAGCACGGTATCCACCTTCTGGGCGGATACCGGGGAATCGCTGAAATTGCAATAGTACAAGTCACGCGTCTTGAAACTGTGCCCGCCGGTCTGCTCCAGCTTGTCGGCCTTTTCGACTATTCCCAATTCCATCATTAGGGGGTTTGCGATTGTGTTTGAGTTGGCAAGGCATATCACTTTCACGGGCGGTTTGCCTTGCAGTTCGCGGTTGGAGTTCACACTTTCGTACAGGTTGAAAAACGCGCTGCCTTCTTTGCGGAAGCGCGGTACATGCGGTTCCGGGATGAATTCATCATAAAGAATCAGTTCAATCTGCCGCGCCGACAGGCCGCGCACCTTGGCGAAGGTTTTCACGCACGCGCACAAACCTACCTGTTCACCGGCAATTTTCCAATCGCCTTTGTCGTCCAGCTCTGCCGGGAACACCCCCCAGACGTGCTTATTCAGACGGAACATTTTCCAGGGTTTCCAAGCGGGGTCGGTGCGCTGCCTGTCCTCGTTCGGCGCTCTGAACGGATCAAGTTCAGGATCTTGGATTGCCAAAAGTTCATCTTCGGTGCGGCGTAGGAACAGGAAAAACAGGGGTTGCCTGTCCATAAGCTGCATAAGCGCGCCATAGGTTTTGCCGATTTGCCGGCCACCTATAAGGATGTTCCACGGGACACCGTTGTCAAAAATCCTGGCCATATCCACCCAGCCGTCTTTTGTGTATCGTTTGCTTGCCATTATACTTCGCCCTCCATATAGATGCCGAGAAGTTTCGCATATTCCGCTGTGATGCCCACGGTGTAGGTGTTGTCGCAGATGCACAGATTGCGCGTTACCTCCACAACCTGCCCGTCAGGGCCGATAATCGGCGGGACGTCCGGCGCGTCGTTGTAGACAATCAGCTTGCCGGCAGCCTCCATGAACGTGAAGCCGGGCTTGAATGCGTCGAACCCCCCGCGTTTTTCAAGTTCAGCACCGCCGATTTTCTTATTTACGCCGGCAATTGTCGTTGTGATGGGGCCGCCTTTTTCATACGTTGTGGCGTATTTTTTCGCGCCCCAGGTCATAAATTCGGCGTAACTCTTTTCTTGCTCATACACGCCCATATAGTGGCGCTTTCCTGCAGGGTCTTTAGCATAACAACCGGAAAACTCTGCGCTTTCCTCCACTTCCAGGTTGTACTCGTGCAGGTCGCAGGTGCCCAGATACTTTACACTGTCGGTGTCACAGTAGACGCACCCCGCACCGGCTGCGTGCTGCGCAATCTTGAGACGCCGGCGCGTGTGCGCGGTTGTCCAGACGCCCCATTGATACGGCAAGAACAGATGCTTTTTATTCTCTTCGTAGGTTGCCTCGGGGTTGGGGTCGTCGTTGATGAAGTCCTTGCCGTCCCATTTCCAGCCAGAGGGAAGCGGATCTTGCGCCGTCATCCCGTATACGCTGTTCAGCTTGTTTTTGCTTTTCATATAAAAGTACTCCTGTCCCTCCACGCCTTTTAGCTCGGTTTTCGCGGTGAAGTAGTCCTTCACCACGTCTTGCAGTTTCCGGGGCAGTTCGCCGTAACTGGCCTGCCATAGATCAAGGACTTTCAATCCGTCGAAGTCATATTCCTGCATGATAATCTGCAGATCAATATCGGTGATGGTGATTTCAAGGTATGCGGCAGAAAGCAAGCGCCCGTTGTCGTTCACATACTCGCAAGCCGCGCGGGTTTTTGCCAGAGGGATATAGGGCATGCCCCATTTCATATCACGCTGGCGCAGACCCCATATGGCAATGCGGGCCAGGACGGCTTTCCGATATTTCAACGCTTTTTGCAAGTTTTCAACAGAGGCTTCTTTCCGCGCGAACGGCGACGTGGGGAACAAACATTCACATTGCACTGCAGGGTATGCGCTGCTCATATCCACCGATTTCACGTCGTGCAGCAGTACTCCTACATAGTACCGGTTAGCGTGCGTGTCACCGCCTCGGAAAGCCTCTCGAAGGGCCTTGTATGTTTCAAAGTCGGGAAGCAGGCGTCGTATGTATTTGATGCCGTACTCATACATTGCTTTGCGGGCGTCACGGCGCACATAGCCGGTAGAAGTGGCAGGGATGGTGTACAGGTCGTCGCCGTCGTTCTGCATCTCGATCATCAGGGCCTCCACCAAGCCGCGCACGTCGTTCACACAGTAGTGCATTTCCTGGTCAGTAAGGGGCGTCCACGGATAGCGGGTGATGCTGTAGTCCAGATCACCAACGGCCTTGGCGTGGGGCGCGCCCATTTTCGATGTGAAAGCGGCCAGGCTCATGTTGGTTTGAAGCATAGAACAGCGCAGTTCAATTTTGCCCATATCGGCCTTTAGAACTTTGCGAGACTTCACGACAAACACATCGCTTTCCTCAAAGTTCCACACGCCGGCCAGGTATTGGAATTCATGGCTCAAGTTGTGCACATAACATACTAGCCGCCAGTCGTCGCCGGTCTCCTTGTCGAGCGAGTACAGCACTGTTTCCACCTGCCGGGCAATGTCCAGAAATTCTGCCCAGTACCTGCCATAGATTGTCACATCTAGGCCGAGTTGCATCTGCCATATATACATGATCGTCTGCGGGTTGCCGTTGTCGTCGGTGCAGACGCGGGAACTTTCAATATCAAAAGCCGTTACAGCGGGGATATAGCGACGGCGACGAGTTTTACGTTTCCGACCGCTTGTGTGCTTTTTCTCGCCGTCCGCGTATTTCAGCAGCCACGCGGAAATATCAAAAGCGTTTGCGGCCTCCAAAGACGAATCCGCGCATACTGTCACTGTCGCTGTCCGGTTCAGGTTGACTCTCATAGCGCCGTTTCTCCCATTGCTCGCGCTGGAATAACCATTCTTCAAAATCGCTGCGGCTCAAATTGTAGCCGCCGGCCATGAAATAGTACGCGCGTAACTCTTCACTGTCGTACAGCGTATCAAGGCCCTGGGCCTTGGCATAGGCCATCCAGTCGTCCAGGCTCATGTATGTGCCAGCGTCCTGTTCCTCGTCCATTCCTGCAGCTTTGGCGCGGGCGCGGTTTGCTTTGTGAACGCCTGAAACGGTCGATTCGGGGTTGCGGATGAAAAGGGCAAGATCGGCCATGGCAGATTCAAGCTTGGCGCGGCTGCCGTGCATGTCGCTGATGCGGGGGATGCCTTCGGGGAATATCTGCAAGACTTTGCTTTGGGCCCCTTCTGGGTCTGCGCGCAGACGCTTGATGCGTTTCTGTGCAATGTCGCGCAGGCGGGTGTATTCCTTGCGCAGATCTTTGAGCGGCCAGTCGTGCAGCATATACGGGGTGTACTTCTCGGGGTCGTAGCGCAGTGTCGCGCGGGCGGTTGCGTTTCCGGTTGCGGGCATGGTCTCACCTCCATAATAAGTAACGGCCGGCCAGATGGCCGGCCGTGCAGGCGATTGTTGTTATACCAGTTGCAGGCTCAAGACCTGGCCTTTGGCGGTGCTGGTCAGAACGGGCTTGATTTTCAGCGGTTCAGCCCAGGTCTCTGGGGTGCCGAACAGGGCAAAGATGCGTTTCAAGCTCTGGTATACGCCGATGCTCACACACTGGTAACTGTTGCCGTCTGCGGTCACAATGATAATCCGCGGGGCCAGTTCACCGGTTTTCAGTTCCGCAACCTCAATGGACACATGGGCCATGTCGAGAACCTCGTTAACGTGCTCTTTCAGCTTTCCGGTCGGGTTCGAAACGGCGTTGTAGAAATCGACTGCTGCTTTGCGCTCGGCAGTGTTGTAGTCGGTGTAGCTCATGCCGGTTTGCATCACTTCGGCAGCAAGCTGCACGGTGTTCTGGGCGGGGGTGGTCATTGCGGTGTTGGTCTGTTCGGTCATAGTAGTAGCTCCTTTCATTATAAGGCCTGTCTCATCAGTGCCGGGCGGCCATTCCCGGTCAGACGGCCCAGAGGGCCGTTTCGACTATTTCCAGTATGTATCAAGAACAAGCGCTATCAACATCTCGACCCTGTCGAGTGCGTCAACCGCATATTTTTCATGGTTACGCCAGGCGGCCGCGAGTTCAGTGCAACATTCCAAATCAATTTTTTGCAGGGCGTCCCGAATGTCAAGGCGTTCGGCAGATACGTCATTTTCTACCGAAAAAATGCGGTCGCCGGGCTCTTCATATTCTGTCGCATAAACTCTGCCATCAGACCGAATTTCCACATTGAATTTACGCATTTCCATTTTTTGTCAGCTCCTTGTATTTGTCGATAATCATCTGATTGTAGCCACGGCCTAGGTCGGTTAGCTCCGCTATGGCCTGTTCATGCTGTCGCTTTAGAATAGCGTCGTCTCGTGTTCGTCGGCGGGAAGATAGATCGTTGACGCGCGCAGCCGCGGCTTCTATGGCCAGTTCGTAGACGCGTTCAAGTTCCATCGTTGACTGCTCCTTTCCTCAAGATATAGTATTGTCTGCGGCAGTATCGAGTGGATTCATAACTGGGCAGGTCTGCGGTGTAACCGGTGCCGAAGCGGCCTTTGTAGGGTGTTACCGAAAGATGGTCATAGTCGGCTTTGCGGCTGACGTAGCCTTTGGCGTAGGACGTGTGGTGCAGGTAGTAGCGGGGGTCTTTGCGAAGGGTTCCAAGGGTGTTGTGAATGATTCGCATTGTTGGCCAGCTCCTTTCTATGGTTATAGTATAGCATGAGAATACTAGAATGTCAAGGGGTTCTAGTGTAGCATTGTGCACAAGGAATCAGTGGTTTTGTTGTGCAGATTGCTACTCCCCTGCCCTTTGTGCAAGTTGCACAAAAAT
>ERZ1090868.1232-NODE-1234-length-13611-cov-8.530909_pt1 | contig 13611 bp, 12 predicted proteins | sample MGYA00478475_ERZ1090868 | MGnify/ENA primary metagenome ERZ1090868 (study PRJEB33644, sample SAMEA5815747) | chicken gut metagenome | biome: Chicken; feature: Gastrointestinal Tract; material: Caecum | place: Ireland | collected 2019-01-01 | study: A study of...
CCTGGACCCCGAGATGGTGGCGAGGTGCTGCAGGTCATGAAGCAGCTGGCGTCGGAGGGCATGACGATGGTGGTCGTCACCCACGAGATCGGCTTTGCCCGGGAGGTGGCCAGCCGGGTCATCTTCATGGAAGGCGGCTACATCGTGGAGGAAGGCACCCCCGACGAGGTCATCAACCATCCCAAACAGCCTCGGACCATCGACTTTTTGAGCAAAGTTCTGTAAAATCCGGCGGGAAGGGGGCAAAATCCCCCTTTCCGCCGCTTTTTTTGTGGTTTTCCCTTGCATCGGGTCGGTTTTTGCGGTACTATTAAAAACACCGTTGCTTTGTTGCTTTAAGGCGATAAAGATTGTGCGTGAGGGAAAACGGTGATCATATTAGGGAGGAAGACATTATGAAAAAACTCATCAGCCTGCTGTTGGCCGCCGGCATGGTGGCCAGTCTGGCCGCCTGCGGTTCCACCGCATCCACCAGTGAGTCCGCTTCCACGGCGGATTCCACCAGCGAAGCCGCTTCCACTGCCGAGGCCGCCGAGGCCGAAACCACCGGCGAGAGCGACCTGCAGTACATCAAGGACAAGGGCAAGATGACCATCGGCTACACCGTCTATGCCCCCATGAACTACACCGACGAAAACGGCGAGTTCGTGGGCTTTGACACCGAGTTGGCCACCGCCGTCTGCGAGCAGCTGGGCGTGGAGCCGGAATTTGTGGAGATCAACTGGGACACCAAGATCGTCGAGCTGGATGCCAAGAGCATCGACTGCATCTGGAACGGCATGACCCTGACCGATGACATCATGGCCAACACTGCCTGCACCGAAGCCTACGCCAAGAACGCCCAGGTGGTGGTCATGAAGGCGGGCAGCGGCTACACCTCCACCGCCGACCTCGTCGGCAAGACCGTGGTGGCCGAGGCCGGTTCCGCCGGTGAGACCACCGTCCAGGAGGACGAAAACCTCTCCCAGGCTGACTACGTGAGCAAGGGCGTCCAGACCGACTGCCTGATGGAAGTGGCCGCCGGCACCGCCGACGCCGCCGTGTTGGACCTGACCCTGGCTTCCGCCATGATCGGCGAGGGCACCGACTACGCCGACCTGGAGATCGTGGATGAGCTCAACGCCGAGGAGTACGGCGTGGCCTTCCGCAAGGGCAGCGATGCGGCCGCTGCTGTCAACGATGCCTTTGCCGCCCTGCGCGCCGACGGTACCATGCAGGCCCTGGCCGACAAGTACGGCCTGACCCTGGCCGAGTAATGGGCGAGGCGGCTGTTATCTGGGGCCGTCTGACCGAAGCCTTCTGGCTGAACTGCCAGCTGTTCGGTCTGACGCTGCTCTTTGCGATCCCCCTGGGGCTGATTGTGGCCTTCGGGTCGATGAACCGGTTTGCCCCGCTGCGGGGTGTGGTCAAGACCTTTGTGTGGATCATCCGCGGCACACCGCTGATGCTGCAGATCCTGGTCATTTACCTGGGCCCCGGCCTGATGGGCTTTGAAAGCCCCTGGCCGTCCGGGTCCGGCGGCCGTCTGGTGGCGGCCGTGGTGGCCTTTGCCATCAACTATGCCTGCTATTTTTCCGAGATTTACCGCGGCGGCATCGAGGCTGTGCCCAAGGGCCAGACCGAGGCCGGCCAGGTGCTGGGCATGACCCGCAGCCAGATCTTTTTCAAGGTCACGCTGCTGCAGGTCATCAAGCGCATTCTGCCCCCCATGGGCAACGAGATCATCACCCTGGTCAAGGACACTTCTCTGGCCAACGTCATCGCCAACAAGGACATCATTATGATGGCCAAGGAGTACAGCGCCAAGGGCCTGATCTGGCCGCTGTTCTCCACCGCCGTCTTCTTCCTGGTGTTTGTGGGCGCGCTGACGCTGCTCTTCGGCTGGCTGGAAAAGCGTCTGGCCTATTTCCGCTGAGGAGGTGCAGCCAATGGCATTATTGGAAGTGGCCGGCATCGGCAAGAGCTTTGGCAGCACCGCCGTGCTGCGGGACATCTCCTTCACCCTGGACGAGGGCGAGGCCATCGCCATCATCGGGTCGTCGGGGTCCGGCAAGACCACCCTGCTGCGCTGCCTGAATTTTCTGGAAACGGCGGACACCGGGTCCATCACGGTGGGCGGCGAAACGCTGTGGAGTGCCGACGACGTCCGTACCCAGAGCGAGGCCGCCATCCGCAAAAAGCGGCTGCATTTCGGCCTGGTGTTCCAGAACTTCAACCTGTTCCCCCAGTACACGGCGCTGCAGAACGTCATGCTGGCGGGGCAGCTGCTGGCCAAGGAACGCCCCGACTACAAGCAGCACAAAAAGGAGATCCTGGCCGAGATCGAAACCCATGCCCGGCAGTTGCTGGACGACATGGGTCTGTCCGACCGGGCAGGGCATTACCCCCACCAGCTTTCCGGTGGGCAGCAGCAGCGGGTGGCCATCGCCCGCGCCCTGGCCCTGAAGCCGGATATCCTCTGTTTTGATGAGCCTACCTCGGCTCTGGACCCGGAACTCACCGGCGAGGTGCTGCGGGTGCTGCGGGACCTGGCGGCCAACAAGACCACCATGATCATCGTCACCCATGAGATGAAGTTTGCCCGGGATGTGGCGGATCGCATCCTGTTCATGGACGGCGGCGTCGTGGTGGAACAGGGACCCGCCAAACAGGTCATCGACCACCCCAAAGAGGAACGTACCCGCCAGTTTCTGGCCAGCTACGGCAAATGATATGGTGTGTGTGTCCTTTCTTTGCAAAGAAAGGACCAAAGAAACTCTAAACCGGGGGCAGGGGCGGCATGGCTAGTTTCGCGCCGGAGCCGGACGCGAGCGGCACGGAACCTTGCAAAGAAAGGACCAAAGAAACTCCAAACCGGGAACCATGGTTGGTGCGGTGGAGTTCGTGCCGGAGCCGGGAATAAGAAAATATGTAAAAAAGGCATGGTCAGATGACCATGCCTTTTTTGTTTGAAATGTCTTTGCCGTGCTTCCCTGCAATGGTAAGCCACGGAATATTCCATAGCTGCGGCTTACCGGGTCAATCGGTTGGAGTTTCTTTGCCTACTTTCTTTGCAAAGAAAGTAGGTCACAGCACGGTGCCCAGCCACTGCATCAGGGTCGCCTTGGGCATAAAGCCCACCTGGCGGGCCACCGGCTGGCCGTTTTTCAGCACGATGAGGGCCGGGATGCTGGAAATGCCGAACTGCTGGGCCAGGGGCAGGTTCTCGTCCACGTCGATGCCGTAGAACAGCGCCTTACCCTCCAGCTCACGGCTGGCTTCCTCCAGCACGGGGGCCAGCATCTTGCAGGGGTTGCACCAGGTGGCATTGAAATCCAGCACCGCCACGTCGGCGGCCTGGGCCTGGGTCAGATCGTTATGGTGTACTTCGTGTACCATTTTATATTACTCCTTTGTGTTGCGTTTTTGGGCGGCCAGGTATTCCACGGCGGACAGCGCCGCCACGTTGCCTTCCCCCGCCGCCTTCACATACTGATAGGGCAGTCCCACGGCGTCGCCGCAGGCAAAACAGCCCGGAAGGTTGGTCTGCATTCTGGCGTTCACCGCCACATGCCCGCCGGCACCCTCCAGCCCCGGCACCAGCTGGGTGGGGGCCATGGCGTCCCGCAGCAGGAACACCCCGTCCACCGGGTAGGTTCCGCCGTCGGTCTGCAGCGTCGTCACCTGGGCTTCCCCCGTGACGGCGGTGGGCTTTTCCCGCACCACCCGCACCGCGGCGGGCAGGTCCGGTGTGCCCTCATAGAGGGGCAGGTACAAAACCGATGCCGCCACCTCCGCCATATAGGCGGCCTCCGGCTCGGCGGCCGGGCTGGACCCGATCACCGCCACCGCCTTGCCCCGGTACAGCGGCGCGTCGCAGGTGGCGCAGTAACTCACCCCGCGGCCCAGGAATTCCTCCTCCCCGGGCAGCGGCTTGCCCTGCACCACGCCGGTGGCCAGGATCACCGTGGTGGCCTCCACCGTGTCGGTGGCGGTCTGCACGGCAAAATAGTCCCCCATGGCATAGACGGCGTTCACCCGGGCTTCCGTCACGGTCAGCTCCATGGCGTCCAGATGCCGCTGGAACGCCGCCCGCAGCTCCTCGCCGGTCACGTCCGGCAGGCCGGGGTAATTCTGGATCTTGTGGGCCTTGCCGATCTTGTCGCTCAGGTCCTTGCTGCCGAACAGCAAAACGCTCTTGCCCCGCAGTTTCGCCGTGATGGCCGCCGATACGCCCGCCGGCCCGCTGCCGATGATTGCAATATCCACACGCGTCATGAGGTCACGCTCCTTTTAATCAAACAATGGCGGAATTTTCCAATTCCTACAATAGTAGTGTACTATAATTTGCCCCGATTACAAGCCCTTTGCTGTGAACAAAGTGTAAATTTAGATGTTACAGCTGGTAGAGGGCGGTGTATTTCTTCTGCAGGTAGTCGGTGAAGTGGTGGGGGTCAAAGGCACCACCGCACAGGCTCTTGACCAGCCAGGCGGGTTCCTTCAGGTTGCCGTACTGCCACACCCGGCGGCAGAGCTCGTCCTTCAGGGGCTGCAGGTTGCCCTCGGCCCACTGGGCATCCAGGTCCATCGTCTTGCGCAGGTCGTCGATGGCCTGGGCGCCGTAGGCGCTGCCCAGGGCGTAGCTGGGGAAGTACCCCATGTCGCCCATCGACCAGTGAATGTCCTGCAGGCAGCCGTGGGCGTCGTCGGGCACGTCCACGCCCAGGTATTCCTTGTACTTGGCGTTCCAGGCGGCGGGCAGGTCGGCCACGGCCAGGGTGCCCTGCATCATCGCCTTTTCCAGCTCGTAGCGCACCATGATGTGCAGCGCGTAGGTCAGTTCGTCTGCCTCGGTGCGGATGAGGCCCGGTTCGGCCCGGTTGACGGCCCGCCAGATTTCCTCCTCGCTGACGTCGGCCAGCTGGGTGGGGAAGAGTTCCCGCAAAGTGGGGTACAGGCAGTGCACAAAGGCGCGGCTGCGGCCCACGTAGTTTTCAAACAGGCGGCTCTGGCTTTCGTGCAGGCCCATGGTGGCGCCGCCTGTCACCGCCGTGTAGTCCAGTTCCGGCGCGATGTGCAGCTCGTACAGGGCATGGCCGCCCTCGTGGGCCACGCTGTACAGGTTGGAGAACATGTCCCGGGGCATGTAGTGGGTGGTGATGCGCACGTCACCGCGCCAGAATTCGGTGGTGAAGGGGTGTTCGCTCTCGGCCAGCAGGCAGTGGGCGGGGTCCAGACCCCACAGTTCCATGATCTTTTCGGACACCTTTTTCTGGGCGTCCAGCGGCCAGTCCTGGTCCAGGAAGTCGGTGCGGATGGCCGCGCCGTGGTCCCGGATGGCGGCCAGCAGCGGCACGATGGTGGCCCGCAGCGTGGCAAAGAATTCATCGCACTGGGCAATGGTCAGGCCGCGCTCGTACCGGTCCAGCCAGACCTCGTAGGGGTCGCGGTCGGGGGCAAAGTAGCGGGCCTGGGCGCGGCGGGCTTCCACGATCTTTTCCAGGTAGGGGGCGAACAGGCTGAAGTTGTTGGTCCGCTTGGCCTTGGTCCAGACGGGGATGCTCTGCTGCACCAGCTTGGTGAAGGCGGCGTACTCGGCGGCGGGAATCTTGGCGATCTCGTCGTACTGGCGCTGCAGTTCCCGCACCTCGGCGGCCTGCTGCTCGTCCTCGGCGTCCAGGGCGGCCTGGCGCAGCAGGGCGGCGGTGTCCTCATTCACCAGCAGGTCAAAGCTGGCGCGGCTGAGCACCTCGCAGGCTTCGGCACGGCCTTCGGCGCTGCCCTCGGGGGCCACCGTCTCGGCGTCAAAGTCCACCGCGTTCAGGGCGTAGCGGTAGGCGTACAGCTGTTTTTCCAGCGCCCGCAGGCGCACAATCGAATCTTTCATACAAATGGTACCTCGCTTTGTCAGAATGGGTCGTCTGCCAGTATTCTACCACAGGGCGGCAGCATTTTCCATTGTGTACAGCGGTTTTTTATGGTATTGTATAGGTAACGAACCAAAGGGGGAATGCACCGTGCCACAGGAGCAGCCGCTGGTCAGCATCATTGTGCCGATCTATAACGCCAAGAATCACATTGCCCGCTGTGTGGAGAGTATCCGGCGGCAGACTTACCGCAACCTGGAGATTCTGCTGCTCAATGACGGCAGCGAGGACGTGAGTCTGCAGGTCTGCCAGATGTATGCCGGGGTGGATGACCGGATCATCCTCATCGACAAGGCCAACAGCGGGGTGGCCGCCACCCGGAACCTGGGGCTGCGCTGTGCCGGCGGCAAGTACCTGCAGTTTGTGGACGCCGACGACACCCTGATGCCCAACGCCACCGAGCTGTTGGTGGACCGGGCCGAGCGGTACGGGGTGGACCTGGTCATTGCCCACTACAACCGCATCACGCCGCCGCGGCCCCGCAGCGAGGAGGCCGCGGCCAAGAAGTCCCGGCCGCCCCGGCCCGACAAGGTCCAGACCTACGGCTTTTTGCTGGAAGGGCCGATGAACAAGCAGGAGTTTGCCGCGGGGCTGATGCAGGAGCCGGCCAGCTTTTACTACGGCGTCATGTGGAACAAGCTCTACCGGGCGGACCTGGTCCGTGCCCATGAGGACATCCAGTGTGCCGAGGAGCTGGACTGGTCGGAGGATCTGTATTTCAACCTGAACTACATCCGCTATGCGGAAACCTTCTATGCCCTGTCCACCCCCATCTACAACTATTACAACACCCCGGGCAGCGCCGTGCACACCGTGCTGAACCCGGTGAACGTGGTCACCACCCGGGCGGCCCTGTTCAACTATTACAAGGACCTGTACGAGCAGATGGGGCTGTATGAGGAGTACAAACCCCAGATTTACAAATACCTGGTGGCCATTGCCGAAACCTGAGCCACCGGGCAAAGAAAGGAGCATCTGTCATGAAACGCTGTCCCAAGTGCGGGGCCCCCTGTACCAGGCCGGGCCAGAAATTCTGCGCCAACTGCGGCGCACCCCTGTCGGAAACGCCGCCCCAGGCACCCAGCTGGCCGCCCGAGGAGGCGGTCCGGCACAAGCGGCGGATGCTTCTGCTGGGTGTTGTGGTGATCGTGGTGGCCCTTATCGTGGTGGTGGCCGTGGCGTTCTCTCTGCGGCCTGCGTCGCAGCCCGCCGCCGTTTCCACCACCACCGAAACCGCCCAGGCCACCGCGGTGCCGGCGGCCACCACCGGCCTGGCCGAGGACAAACGCCTTTACCTGGAGAACCTGACCGAGACCCCGGGCATGGTGCTGACCGCCGACGGGGTGGCCGTGGCCTACCAGGTGGCGGAGGATGGACGCCTCTACATAGACCGCAGTCTGCTGACCCAGACGGATACCCTGCTGCGGGCCATCCTGCCGGCGGGGGATGGGTACCAGACCAGCCTGGCCCTGGTGTCCAAGCCCAGCAACCCCACGGCGTCCTTCGGAGGTCTGACCGCCTGCGATGCCGAAGGCTACAACCAGCCCGACGGCGAGTACCTGGACGCCATGCTGACCGTCTATTACCGGTCCCAGCTCAAGGCCTTCAACAGCCGCCAGGTGGCGGATCTGCGGTTCTCCACCGACCTGAACGACCAGAGCTGGGAGGGCGCCATTACCATGGGCGCCTACGATGCCGTGGAATATGACCTGGAAGCCTCCGATATGGGCTTTACCACCACCGGCCTGGGCTACGGCGACCACAAGGTTACCCTCAACGTGGCAGGGCATTGGCAGGGTACCAACCGCAATACCGGCGCCGATGAATCCGGTACCGATTATATGACCATCCAGGCTATCTGGCGCGACGGCGTCTGGCAGGTGGACCGCTGCATCCCCTGCACCGAAACCGAATACAACGACGGTACCCTTATGCTGTCCACCCAGTAATGTGCGCGAAAGTTTCACCTACTTTCTTTGCAAAGAAAGTAGGCAAAGAAACTCTGAACCGGGTATACTGGGTGACAACGGGACGGTTCGCGCCGAAGCCGGGAAAAGACAACCCGGAATTTTGCGTTGACTCGTAGGGCGGGGATTCATCCCCGCCGACCGGAAAACCCTTTGCCCGGTTGCCGCCACCATGCCCACCATCCCACGACGCAAAGCCCATTACCGCACTTTGGGTGCAAGGGAAGGGCCGGAAAATTCCAACGAAAAATCCCCCGCAGGGGCTTTCCCTGCGGGGGATTTTTGTTCAGAATTCTTTTGGTTCTTTTCTTGTAAGAAAAGAACAGGTGCTCACCGGCCGATGGGGGCGCACTTGTTGGCGAGCCAGGCCTTTTCCTCGTCGTTCAGGCGGGGAGCCAGCGTGTCGTAGACGTGCTGGTGGAAGTTGTTCAGCCAGTCGATCTGCACGCGGGACAGCTCATCCACCAACACCGGCGTGGTGTCGATGGGTACCACGGTCAGCGGGGTGAAGCCCAGCCAGTGCCCGTACTGGTTTTCGCCCAGGTCGACGCATTCCAGCTCGTTCTCGATGCGGATGCCCACCTCGTCGGTCTCGTAGATGCCCGGTTCGTCGGTGATGGTCATGCCCGGCTTGAAGATGACCGCGTTGTTGGGACGCAGGCTCTGGGGACCTTCGTGCACGCCCGAGATGAAGCCCACGCCGTGGCCGGTGCCGCAGCGGTAGTTCACCTTGTGGGCCCACACCGGACCGCGGGCAAAGGTATCCAGGGCAAAGCCGGTGCAGTAATCCAGGAAGACCGCCCGGGCCATGTCGATGTGGCTCTGCAGCACCCAGGTGTAATACTTGCGCTCGTCGTCGGTCAGGGGGCCGACGGGGTAGGTGCGGGTGATGTCGGTGGTGCCGCAGTCATACTGGCCACCGTTGTCCACCAGCAGGAAGCCCCGGCGCTCGATCTTGCTGTTGACCTCGCCCTCGGCATGGTAGTGCATCATGGCCGCGTTGGGACCCCAGGCCGCAATGGTGGAGAAGCTGTCCTCCAGGTAGCCGGGCTGCTCGGCACGGCGCTTCTGCAGCATCGTCTCGATGTCGGTCTCGTAGAGCTCCTTGCCCTCGGCCAGGGCCTTCTCCAGGTCCATCTCGAACCGGACCACGGCCACGCCGTCCCGGATATGGCATTCCCGGATGTTCTTCAGCTCCACTTCATTCTTGACGCCCTTCAGCGCAAAGATGGGGTCGGTGCCCGCCACCGTCTTGTAGGCGGAAAGCGCCGTGTACAGGTCATAGTTGGTGGCACCCTCGTCCACCAGGAACACTTCGCCCGCGTCCACCTTGCTCACGGCGTCCAGCAGGTCGGTGTAGCCGCGGACCGCCACGCCGTTCTCGGCCAGAGTGGCGGCGTCCGCGTCGGTCAGACGGCCCGGCGCCACAAACAGGGTGGCGTCCTTGGACGTTACCAGGGCATAGGCCACGGCCAGCGGGGTGCAGGGCAGGTCCCGGGCCCGCAGGTTGAACAGCCAGCCCACACAGTCCAGACCGGTCACGGCCAGGGCGGTGGCACCGGCCTTCTGCAGCTCGGTGCGCACCTGGGCAATCTTTTCGGCGGCGGTGGCACCGGTCTGGGCCGGGGTCAGCAGCTCGCAGGGGGTGTCCGGCAGGGCCGGGCGGGCACCGGCGGCCTCCCAGATGGGGGTGGCCACGTCCCGGCTCTTCAGGGCGGCGCCGTTCTTGGCCAGCACATCGGCGTACTCGTGGGCCAGACGGGCCGGCACACAGCTGCCGTCCAAAAGCAGCGTCTGGCCGTCGGTCACGTGGGCGGCCAGGTACTCCGCCACGGTGGGCACCCCGGCGGAACCGGCGTGCATGCACTCGATCTCGGTGCCGGCCAGCTGCTTGTCCGCCTGGACATAGAACCGGCCGTCACACCACAGGGCGGAGCCTTTCTGGGTTACCACCAGGGTGGAATTTTCCCCGGTGAAACCGGAGAACCAGGGCAGGGCGTTGTAGTAGGCGGGCAGGTACTCGCTGCAATGGGGGTCGCTGGTCATCAGCAATACGGCGTCTGCACCCGCCGCTTTCACGGCGGCGCGCAGCGCGGCAATCTTTTCGTTGGTGGTCAAGGTTCAACACTTCCTCTATAGAATCTGGATAGCTTCATCATACCACGTTTTACAAAAAGGTCAAGCGGGCACAATATTTGCAAAAAGTTCAAAAAAAGGCCGCCCAAATGGCCCTAAACCCCTTGACGCGTTTGATATAATGGTATTAGCAGTTAGCGTGTGCAACTGCCAGAACCAACCATTACAGCGAAACAGAGGTGCCATCATGGCAGAGAATAAGACCAAGATTGATATTTTTTCCGGCTTTCTGGGCGCAGGCAAGACCACGCTCATCAAAAAACTGATCCAGGAGTGCTTCGCCGGGGAGCGCATCGTCCTGATCGAAAATGAATTCGGCGAGATCGGCATTGACGGCGGCTTCATGCGGGAAGCCGGCATCCAGGTCAACGAGCTGAACTCCGGCTGCATCTGCTGCTCCCTGGTGGGCGACTTCCGGGAAGCCCTGAAGCAGGTGGTGGAAACCTACCACCCCGACCGCATCCTCATCGAGCCCTCCGGCGTGGGCAAGCTGTCCGACGTGACCCGCGCCGTGGAAGGCGTGGCCGAAACCCTGCCCGTCCTCCTGAACAGCTTTGTGACCGTGGCCGACGTGAACAAGGTCAAGATGTATATGAAGAACTTCGGCGAGTTCTACGATGACCAGGTCAGCCATGCTTCCTGCATCATCCTGAGCCGCACCGGCAACGCCAGCGAGAAGAAGATCGCCGACGCCGTGGCCCTGCTGCAGGGCAAGAACCCCACCGCCACCATCGTGACCACCGACTGGACCGCTTTGTCCGGCGCCCAGATCGTCTCGGTCATGGACGGCAAGCGGGACCTGGTGGCCGAACTGCTGGACCAGGCCCGTGCCGCCAACGAGGCCCATGCCGGTGAGGAGGAACACCACCATCATCACCACCATCATGAAGACGGCGAGGACCACGAGTGCTGCCACCACGATCATGACCATGAGGAGCACGACCACGAGTGCTGCCACCACGACCATGACCACGAGGACCATGACCACGAGTGCTGCCACCACGACCATGACCACGAGGACCATGACCACGAATGCTGCGGCCATGACCATCACCACGAGCACCACTATGACGAGCACGGCGTCTGCAGCTGCGGGCATCATCACCACGACCACGACGCCGACGAGGTGTTCACCAGCTGGGGCCGCGAGACGGCCCACAAGTTCAGCCGGGCGGCGCTGGAAGAGGCCCTCACCAAGCTGGACAGCGGCGATTACGGCATGATTTTGCGTGCCAAGGGCATTGTGGACGGCGGCGAAGGCTGGCTGGAATTCGACATGGTTCCCGGAGAGCACGAGATCCGTCCCAGCACCCCCGACGTCACCGGCAAACTCTGCGTCATCGGCTCCCAGCTGAAAGAGCCGGAGATCGCGGCGTTGTTCGGTGTCTGATCAGAAAGGAACACGGCTATGGCAAGACAGATTCCGGTCTACCTGTTTGTAGGCCAGCTGGAGAGCGGCAAGACCAAGTTCATCCAGGAAACGATGGAGGATCCCCAGTTTGATTCCGGCGACAAAACGCTGCTGCTGGTCTGCGAGGAGGGCGAGGAAGAGTATGACCCCGACCGCTTCGCCTTTGGCGGCGTGCATGTGGCCCAGCTGGAGGACAAGAGCGAACTGACCAAGGAGAACCTGACCGCCCTGGAAAAGAAATCCGGCTGCGGGCGGGTGATCATCGAATACAACGGCATGTGGCTGATCCAGGACCTGTACGACGCCATGCCGGACAACTGGCTGGTTTACCAGTGCCTGGCCACGGCGGACGGCACCACCATCAAAACCTACGCGGGCGACAACGCCATGCGTTCGCTGCTGCTGGACAAGCTGCGGGGCAGCGAGCTGCTGGTGGTCAACCGAGCCGAGCATGTGAACGACGAGGAAAGCCGCCAGCTGATCCACAAGCTGGTGCGCCAGGCCAGCCGCCGGTGCGACATTGCCTACGAGTTTGCCGACGGCAGCGTGGCCTATGACGACATCCCCGACCCGCTGCCCTTTGACGTGAACGCCCCGGTGATCGAGATCCCGCAGGAGTTCTTCGGCATCTGGTATATGGACTGCATGGACGACCCCAAAAAATACGACGGCAAGACCGTCAAGTTCCTGGCCCAGGTGTGCCAGACCAACCGTGCGGGCAAAAACAGCTTTGTGCCCGGCCGGTTTGCCATGACCTGCTGTGTGCAGGACATCCAGTTTGTGGGCTTCCCCTGCAAGTACGACGACTACAAGAGTCTGGAACAGCGCAGCTGGATCACCCTGACCGCCAAGGTCAATGTGAAGTACCACCCCATTTATCAGGGGCAGACCCCCGACGCCGTCGGCCCGGTGCTGACCGCCCTGGCCGTGGAGCCCGGCGAGAAGCCCAACGACGATGTGGTCATGTTCAGCTGAACATTGTATAGAAAAGCAGCCCGGCCGTATGGCCGGGCTGCTTTTGTTTGTCTGTTTGGGGCAATGGGGATTACAGGTCCGGGGGCATCCCCGGGCGCGGGTATATCCGACGGCGGGGTCAAGACCCCGCCCTACAGACCGAGGAGAAAGGGAGTTTTATTCCCGGCTCCGGCGCGGGTGATACCGTGCCGCCCATGCGACCCGGTCTGGAGTTTCTTTGCCTACTTTCTTTGTAAAGAAAGCGGGGTGGAACGGGACTGTGCTTGTGCGGCTCCGGCGTGGATGGGGCCGCAGCGCCCATGTGACCCGGTCTGGAATTTCTTTGCCTACTTTCTTTGTAAAGAAAGCGGGGTGGAACGGGACTGTGCTTGTGCGGCTCCGGCGCGGGTGGGGGCCGTTACGCCCATGTGACCCGGTCTGGAATTTCTTTGCCTACTTTCTTTGTAAAGAAAGTAGGTCAGACGCGCTTGTAGAGGATGGGTTCATCGTAGCCGAAGGTACGTTTGCCGTTGACTTCCATGCTCTCGGACACTTCCAGCACTTCGGGGGAGAACCGCTCAAAGAGGGTGAACTTGAGCACGGGGCTGAACATCGAGGTGCTGCCGCCCTCCCAGACGCCGTCCTTTTCCCGGTAGAGGGCCGGGGTGAACTTCTTGGAAGGCTTCAGGTCCGCGTAAGCCACCGGCTGCAGCTTGTCGTAGGTGAAGCTGTCCTTGTCATACCCGGCGGGCAGGTCGTAGCTGGTCAGCAGAATGCCGTCCGGCTGCTCGGTGAACAGGAACAGATGCGGCGCCGCATGGGTGGACCCTTTTGCCGTGAAATAGCTTTCCTCCACCATAAACACCCCGGCAAAATCCGCCGGCAGCCCGGTGATCTTGTCGTTGCAGGCGGTGTTCACATGCTCCGCATAGGGGAAACCTTCCGCCTTCTTGGCCTCGTACTGGGCCTTGTTGTTGAAATGTCCGCAAAGAATCTGCATGAAATCGTTGAGCTTGCTCATGGTCTATACCTCTTTCTGTGGTGTCCCCACAAAGGGGGATTGTATTCGTTGTTTCTGTCCCGCGGTGGTTCCGCTTGACAATGTCAAGTATAGTCCATACGGTTGACTAAGTCAAGTATAAAAATTCCGAACTTTCTGTGAACAAAAAAGCCCCCGATCGAAATGAACCGAACCAGTAAAAACGGACAATAGACAAAACGCCCCCTGTGTAGGAAA
>ERZ1090868.1240-NODE-1242-length-13575-cov-6.126405_pt1 | contig 13575 bp, 20 predicted proteins | sample MGYA00478475_ERZ1090868 | MGnify/ENA primary metagenome ERZ1090868 (study PRJEB33644, sample SAMEA5815747) | chicken gut metagenome | biome: Chicken; feature: Gastrointestinal Tract; material: Caecum | place: Ireland | collected 2019-01-01 | study: A study of...
GTCCTGCAAGCCATGCCGCACCGGCAGCGGCCATGTGCGCCAAGAGCGCCGTTTTATTGGCAGTTGCGACCGCAGTGTTTTTAATCCACGCAGCCGTAGATTTTGCCAGGGCAACCGTCTGACCTGCCAGCCATGTCGCACCGCCTACGGCCTTGTGTGCAATCAGGCTGACACGATTTGCACCTGCCGCTGCGGTGTTTTTGATCCATGCAGCGGTCGAAGTAGCGAGCGCTGCTGCCTTGGTGCGCAGCGGGCCAGCGACCGCAATCACGGTCTGCGTAAATAGCCTGAGGTCATTGACTGCACGCGCTACGTTGCCCGCGAACTCCAGCACCTTGACACCAGCGAACGCAATGGCCAGAGTCTTAAGGATGCCGATCGAGGTGTCGCTGTTTTGACTGAGCCAGGTCAGTGCGTCGCTGGCCTTGTCAACAGCATTGCCAAATACAACGCCGACCTTTTCGGCGACGGCATCGATTGAGCCGTCACTCTGCCATGCGCTGATTTTGTCGGCAATCGACGTGATAGCATTGGTTGCTTTGCCTTTGATGGCATCGTAAAACGTCAGGCCGACAGTCTCAACCGCGCCGCCCAGCTGCTCGAGTTGCCCTTTGAGGTTGTTCTGCATGGTTTGCGCCATGCTCTGTGCAGTGCCGTCCGAATTGGCGATTGCCTGCGTCAGATTGTTAAAATCTGCGTCACTGGCATTGACGATTGCGAGCAGACCAGACATAGCCTCTTTGCCCGCAATGCCGGCAGCATACTCGGCCTTTTGTGCATCGGTCAACCCGGCAAACTTTTGCCGCAGATCGATCATCAGTGCAGACAACGGCTTGACGTTGCCTTGGGCATCGGTAAGAGACACATTGAGCGCGTCCATATATGCGGCGACCGTGTCAGATGGCTTCGCCAGATTGGTCAGTGCGCCGCGCAGCGCGGTGCCGGCTTTCTCGCCCTTGATGCCCGCGTTGGCCATCAGACCGATTGCAACCGCCGTATCCTCGATACTGTACCCCAGCGCACCCGCAACCGGGGCAACATACTGGAAGGTATTTCCCATCAGGGACACGTTGGTGTTAGAGCTTGAGGAGGCCTTTGCCAGCACGTCGGCAAAATGTGTCGAGTCACTGGCTTTGAGCCCAAACGCGGTCAGCGCGTCGGTGACGATGTCTGATACCTCAGCCAACTCCTCACCAGACGCTGCTGCCAAGTTCATGATGCCGGGCAGGCCGCCGATCATCTGATCGGTTTTCCATCCGGCCATCGCCATGTATTCGAGGGCCTGCGCACTCTCAGTCGCAGAAAATTTGGTGATCGCGCCCATCTCTTTGGCCTTGGCCGTCAGGGCCTCGACCTCTGTCGCGGTTGCGCCGCTGATGGCCTGCACTTTGGACATTTGCGCCTCAAACTCCATGCCCGTTTTAACCGAGAATGCCGCAAACGCGCCAACAGCAGCGACACCCAACGCAGCGACCTTCTTTGCGGCATCGGTAACGGCTGTGCCGACTTTGTTCTTAAAATTGATGACCTCGCGCGTCGCGGTGCGCATTTCGCGCGTCACGCCCTGGGTATTGCGTGCTGCGGCGAGCAAACCCTTGGACATGTTATCCTGCAAATTGAGGATCGCTTGGATGACTTTAGCCATATAGCTTATCCGCCTCCTTTGCTGCGTCCGGAGACAGTGCCGCGATTACTGCATTGTGCGTGAGCGTGTATGTCTCCTTGTAATAGATCTCGCGTGCTGCCTGCAAAAACGCCTGCTCGGCAGGAGACGCGCCGAGCACATAGGCAGGGGAGAGGCCACGCGGCGCGTAAAATGCCGCGAGGTTCATCACCCAATCACGCGCGATCAGTTTTTTGCTGGGTTTTCGGGTGCGGTGCCGTCGCCCTCATCCGACTCGGCAGCGCCATCGGTGGACGGAATAAAGCCCAAAAACCGGAACAGATCACCGCCCATGGTGTCACGGGGCGGGATGTCAAACAGCGCCGGGACAGTGTCCAGCGGATCCTTGACACCGATCGCCTCGCGCAGCTTGGGGTCCTGGAGCATCTCGCAGCAGTGATACAGCGCCTCGTCGACAACGACGAGAATCTCATCCGTGCTGCGCGCGGACTGGAACCGTGCATACAGATCCATCATCTTGCCCTCGGTCGGCTTGCGGCACAGCAGGTAATCATCTGTGCCGGGCACCGGGATTTTGCCGACCTTCAGGCGATCCGCCTCACGCTGCGCGCGTTTTGCGACCAGCGAGTCAAAACTGATTTGTGCCATAGGTGCTTGTCCTCCTTAGTATGTAATGACTTCGAGAAATTCAAAGTCGGAGAATTTATAGGGGATACTCTCGGTGATGATAGATTTCTTCTCGAAATTGGCAATATTTACCTCGGTAAAGGTAACCATGCCGATGCGGCAGCGTTCGCGCTTGCCGGTGGACGGGTTTTCCAGCAGCGTGATGATCTCGCACTCCGGGAAGTCGCCCGACAGCATCGCCTGCACGATCTCGTGCGCGATCTCGGTATCAACCTTGAGGTATTCCAGTGTGCCCTCGCCCGACCAACCATTATAGATGGAGTAGGTCGCAGGGTCGCCGCAGACGTTTACATCCTCAAAATCGCCGGTCATTTTGTTCTCGATCTTCTGCACGGTGGCGAGCTCCTTGCCCTTCCACCAGACATGAGCGTGCGAGCCGCGCAGAATGCGGTTCAGCGTCTGCTGCGTCAGTTTGTTTTTTGCCATAGGTGCTTGTCCTCCTTATGCCATGTTGACCGTAAACTTGAGGTTTTCCATGCTACCGAGGATCTTGATATTGGAGGCAATAAAGACCGACCGCTTAAAGGCCATCTTTTTGACCTTGTCGTCGTCCCACTCAGCTGCCTCGCTCTTGCCGGTGCCGAGCCATGCCGAGCGCTGCGCCTCAACGTCAATGTCTGCCAGATTGTCATACTCCCGGTCGAGCACATCGGTGCCCGGCTGAGCCAGTTCGCGGAAGTAGGCGTTGACCGAGGCGATAAAGAGCATCTGATTGTCCAGATTATTGCGGTAGTTGCCCAGATAGACATCGCGGAACACCGCACGGATGTCGTCCGCGATCAGGTTCATCGCCTCGACCGTCTCGATGTACTGCATATCCTCGGTCGCGGTCGTGCCGTTGGTCGTGGTCAGGCTGTTGCAGCCCGACAGGATGCGCACCTCGTCAACGTCCGCATTGTACAGGACGAGCTTGCCGGCCTCGACAGCTGCCTCATTATCCTCGGTTTCCTCGACATGGACGAGGTTGGAGCACAGGTAGTTGGTCGAGCCGCGCTTGATGTTGCAGCTCGCCAGAATGCCGATCAGGCTGGCGACATACCAGTCGCCGGTCTTTTCGCCGCGCGCGTCGGCAAACGTGACCTTAGGGCTTGCAAAATTGACGATCTGCTTGTTATCCGGCGCCGCGCCGTTGTAGACGACAGCGCGATAGTAGATCTGCCGTTGCTCCTTGGCCTTGATCCAGCTCACGAGCGCCGCTGCGTCCTCGGTCTTGGCGTTGGCTACGCCGATCCAGCCGGTCTTGACGTTGCGCTCAATGATGGCCAGCGCGTCTGCCAGCGTGCCCTCGGTGCCGATGCGCACGACATAGGTCATGTACGGGGCAAAGGTCAGCACATCGCGGATCTGCTGGAGGTTGTCCGAGGTGTACAGGGCGCTGTCCGCGTCAGCCTCGGGGATACTGGTATATTTTTTGATGTCAAACTCCTCGTTGGTGTCATCCCGGATAATGAGCGTGGCAATGCCACGCTCGCTGCGCGCAATCAGGCTGGTCGCGCGCTGGATAAACTCCACAAGGATACTGGGGATAGATGCCATATCATGTCCTCCTTGTCAGGTGTTGATAGCGACGGACAGCTCCTCAATGAGCTCGCCGTCGTCATGGCTGGGACGATCCTCCAGCCAATTGTATTGGATTGTGCCGATCAGCACGCCGTCGGTCGTGTCAAAATCAATGCCGTCCTCGCTGTAAATCTCAAAGGTGCCGACCATCAGACTGTCATGCAGCGCACCGCGCAATGCGTCCTGCATGGCATAGTTGGCATCGCGCCATTTGTGTGCGTCCGGGGCAAAATAATATATGCGCGCAGTCAGGGAGCGCGCGTCCATGTGGGTCGTGTCCTGGCTCGCTTGGTCGTTTGCCAGCTCGATTTTGATGGATGGCCGCACGATCGGTTCGGTCAGATCGCCGGCAATGACCGGCACCGTGATGTCGGCGTCGGCGCACGCCTGCTCGATCGTCTCGCGCAGGGAGATGTAAATGTCAGTAATACCGATCACGACTCTACCTCCCGCGCGACCTCGTCCAAGAAGTCCTCGCACGCCCGCTGAAACGTGGGCTGGTATGCCTGCCGGGCATCCTCAAAAACGTGTTTGCCATCCTGGAAGCCCACCTCATTGCCATGCGATACCACGCGGTGACCATTCTCGATCAAGTGCGCGTGTGGCGCAGCTGAGTAGACGCGGATGGCGTGGGTGTTATCGCTGCGATAGGTGTATGCCTTGCCGCGCTTGATGCTCTTAAAATAGTTGCCCGTCTTTTTGCGCACGCGCTGCTTGGCAACGCTCAAGGTCTTTGCCTTGAGTTTGGTACCCTGGGTCTGCATCAGGCGCTTGGCCTTCTGCGGGGCATTGCGCGCAGCACGTCCGAGCTCATCGGCAAATGCGGACAGCTCGGATACATCCAGACCATCACGCGCCATCTATGCTCACCTCCACGGGTTTGGTCTCCATCATGCAGATCAGCTCCACACGATCGGGATGTTTGTAGTGCGGCTGCCAGTACTCGACGTTGTACCGGTGACCTTTATATATCAGGTACATATCCTCGGCGGGATGGGGCAGGGCATTTGCACGGATGGTCACGATGTGACGTATCCCGACCTGTGCAATATCGCCGGGAAGCGACTGGGTATTGCCGCCCTGCGCCGTACTGGGCAAGATCTTTGCCCAGACCTGCCCTTGGGGGACATAGTCAAAATCTGTGTCCCCCAGCGCGGTGGTCACTTGCTGTCGTGCATACAGCGTCACACGGCAGTTTAGGTCATTGGTCAGACTCATCCGTGCTCACCTCCGGGTATTGACTGCACAGCGCAATGTGATGGAGCAGAAGCGTCAGTGTATACGGAATCTCGCGGGTATCGCTTCCGGTCGGCGTGCGGTTGTCGTACCAGTGCGCGGCAAGCATCATAACGGCAATGTCGTACAATTTATCGCCAGTCGGCGGTCTGGCCTTGCCGGTCGCGCCAGCAATGTACTGCTCACTGGAGGCAATCAGCGCCTCCAGTGTGGCAGCGTCATCCTGCACATCAATGCGCGCATAGGCGCAAAAGTCGTCGAGCGTTACCATTATCCAGCCGCCTTCTCCAGCTTAACAAATGCATCGGACATGCTGGGTTTGCAATCAAACATTGCGCAGCCGAGGAACTTATACGAGTTGGTGTCGATGTCAAAAGCACTGGTGACGGTGACATCCTCAGGCATATTGCCGATCACAGTGTACAGGTCGCCGAGGTATGCCTCGTGGGCCTTTACACGCTGATCGAGCTGGACCGGATAGCCGTAAATGTAGTAGCTACCGCCAGACATTACGACAATATCGTTTTTGCTCTTGTCCTGCAGCGGCATGAAATCGTTAAACAGAGTCTGCTTGCTCATGATAAACTCTGCACGCGCGTCATAGCCGCCGGGCAGCAGAGAGATCAGCTTGAGCACGTCCGCCGTGGTCAAGCTCGCAGCACTGCCGATCTGCACCGAGTTGGTGCTCTGATCCCAGGTTGCAGCCTTGTCAATGCCGGTGCCCTGGGTGCTGCCGGTGCCCAGCAGGATGGTCTCCGAGATTTTATCTGCGATGGAGCGTGCCAGCGAATCAACCAGCCATGTCTCAAACGCCGGGATGGACATCAGCTTGACGCTCTTGGAAATCGGAATCAGCTTGGTGATCTCGTACGCGCTTAGGGTGATCGACTTGAGTTTATCAGTGGAGGCAGAGATCGTGTCATTCTCTGTATGATAGGCAGCGGCATTTACGGTATCTTCGACCGCAAACGTGACCATGCCGGGCACGCGCAGCAAGTTGATCTTGCTCAGCAGCGGGGCGTACTGGGTGACCTTTTCGAGGATGGTGTTGGCCGTCTGGGTCGGGATTGCCGCACCCGCCGAGCCTGCCACAGTGGTAAATGCGCGCTGCTCAGCATCGGTCAGCGGGTCAACCGTACCCACATACGCATTATTGCGCAGGCTCTTGATCCAAGCCGTACGGTATTCGGGGGAGTCGATGGTATACGTCTCGCTGCGCTGCTCGGGATCGCCGGGCAGCTGCATATCCGGCAGCGGATTGCCGACAGTGCCGGTACCAATCTTACGCAGCAGTGCGGCGCGGGTTTCCGCGCCCTGCTTGAGCTGACCACGCTCGGCGATCAGGTTGTCCACCTCGTTGCTCAGCGCTTCGAGGTCTGCACCCTCCTGGTCCATCTCGGTGCGGATCTGCGACAGACGCGCCTCGATCTGACTCAGGCGATCGCCTGCGGGCGGGGCTGCAAAAAACTGGAGACCGATAAAATCTCTGGTGTTTGTACGTTTACGCATTGGCATTATCCTCCTTTTGGATGCCACATAATTTGAGTTTGAGCTCGAGTCTGCGCCGCATGGCCTCCGCCTGTGCATGGTCCCGCGCGGCCTCCGCCGCTGCCCAGGATCTGGCCGCAATCTCGGTGCCGTCATAGGCCGGGATATCGACCGCCGCCACATCGAAAATGCGTCGAAATGCTGTGATGCGACGCAAATGGGCAACACGATCATACTCAGCCTTACGCACGGTAAATGCGAAACTCATTTTGTCGATATAGCCGCCCCGGATCTCCTCGTAGAGCCTCCGCCCCTCCTCGGTACCGCCCAGGTCGGCGCTGATCCGCAGACCGATCGCGTCCACGGATAGTGACAGCGTATTGTTTCGCGTACGGGCGACAGGTTTGCCGCTATGGTTAAAATTCATCACGACATCGGTCATTTCCGCTCCCGAAAATGCCTGTCGGTCGATGACTTCTTTGTATTGGATGCCGTCGCATTCATAAAGCACGGTCTCCTCATTAAACTTGGCCGCATAGCCCTCTACGCGGTAGGTTTTCGCGCCCTCGCTACCGGGATCTGCCGGCAGCGCCCGCACCTCAAACGTGCGGTAATCGCGTGTTTCTGGTGTAATTGACATACTGTCACTCCTCCTGGTTCTGGCCCAGCGGGACAGGCTCCTGCCTGTCCGCGTCCAGCTTATCGATCTCGGTGTACTCCCGGCGGATAAAATGTTTATCGCCGCCCTCAATAGGCGACAGATTGAAAATTTCCAGGCCCTGGTTGTGGGTCAGAAAGCCTCGGTCAAATAGCTCGGTCACGACCTGCAGTTTGGTCGCATTGCTGGCGTATTGCAGCCGGTTGGTCGTCGCCAGGATCATACTCCCGGCCGTCAGCTCGCTCGCGGTAAACGTCATGTGACTGAGCACCTGCGACAGCTGGATTGCAAACGGCTCGACCTTACCCTCATAGTAGGCATCCCACTCATCCTCGGTGTAGGTGTTGGTGAGGATTTTCTCGTTTGTCCCGAAATATTGGGACACGCTATCGCGGATGTACTCCTGCTGTTTGGGGTTTACGACCTGCGCGATGCTCTCAATCTGCCGGACGTCGCTGAATTTGCTGTCAAACATCAAAACGCCGGTGCTGTTGCCGGACAGGTTGCGATCAGCAAACTGTGTGCGCGCCTCATCGATGTCCTTTTGTTTAAATGTTCCGGCCAGGCGCGCCAAAAACCGGATGGTCGTTGCATTTTTGATGCCGTTGATAATGCCCTCATCCTGCGTGTGTGCGACCTGCATCGTCGGGATCAGCGGCCGGTTGCTGTCCCCAAAAAAATCGTGCTCGTATTGGTGCTGCACGAGCAGGCCCGCCCGCTCGAATTCGACGGCTGCCGTCTGCCCGCCCAAAAAACGATATCGCAGATAGGGTACGCCGTCATACTCCCGGATCTCGGCCTGTTGCGGCAGGACGGGATAATAGCCGACGATCCGGCCTGTCCTGTCCTCCAAAGGGACAATAAACGCATTGTTCTGAATCTCATAGATCGTAGCCAGGCGCGCCAGAAATTTGCTGGCATCCTGCCACGGGTTTGGTTGATGGGCGAGGGGATAGGCCAGATCCGGGCGGCGGTCGCCGACGATCTCGAGATGAAGTTTGCTCGCATGCCGGGCAAACGTCGCGATCGCGGCGCGGGTCAGCGCCATCTCATACAGGCCGCCCTCGTATGTCGTATACACTGGCTGGTATGCGGTTAAGGTCTTAAAGTAATTCTGCACCTCCCGCTCGGTCGGTGCGCGCGTTTTGGTCGGGAAAAGTTTCTCAAACAGCCCCATGATTATCTCCTATACACATCTACTCCGGCGATGTTTGCACATACAACAACAACCGGACAGCCAAACTCCTCGCTAAGCGTTGCGGCAAGCTCACGCCGATCATCCGTGCGCATTATACTGTTTAAGCGCACAACGATGCGCTCTCCGGGAAATGCCCATGCACGCAGATGCGGAGGGATGAACGCAGATTTTGGCATATCAATCATTTATAGGTGCCTCCTCGTTGAGTCTAATGTAGTCGTCCATTTTGTCCTGCAACACGGTATAGGCACATAGCAGGGCAATCGTGCCGTCGATGCGACAGCGCGGGTCGGTTGATTTGACTGGCTGCACATTTCCGTTAATGTCAGTCTTGGAATCTGTGTTGAGCAGACAGATCTTGTCGAGTGGGTTGTTGTTGTCAACCACATGACCGGCGCCCAAGTCCGCCTTGAGGTCTTTCATTGGTTGAGATAGGGTATATGGGCCTTGTTTGATTGGGATCATGCTTTTTTCGCCGAACTCTGCTTGAAAACGGGCGAGTAGGCTGTCGTCGATGTGCCAAGGGTCGTAACCAATGTACAGGGCATATAGATCATCCTCATCCCTTAACTCGCAAAACCAGTCCAATGCAACCTGCTTGTCGACTTTGTTGCCGGGTACCGCGCGCATTAAGCCGCGCTTAACATATTGCGAGTATGGAAGGCTGTCGCGCTCGCGCCGGTTGCCGCTGGCAGCGTCTCTGTCCAGCACGGCTTGAGGGATCCAGTACATAGACCGGCGGTAGATGCGCGGGTCGCCCGGACGCATACAGATTGCGGTTGCTGCAAACAGATCGATGCTATCAGCCGCATCGAATCCGCCAATGCAGTAATCGAACGCAATGTCATACGTTGCAGGGTTGGAGCATTCCTCCCAAGTGAAATACCTGCAAAAGGCATTTTCCTTGAGGTTAAAATCTTTGACCAGGACTGTCGGTAAAAATGATGGGTCATGCTTTGCCTTTTTGACCATCTGCCGCAAATACTCGCGGCTTTTGATCGTGTCAATGCCGGGGTTTGCCTTGATCCAGTATTTTTCGTTGCGGTATTCCTCGCGGTCGTCCAACTCGTAGATCCACGGTAAAAATGTGTCGTCGTCAATGCTGCCATCGAGCACGCCGGAGGCATATTCGTATTGGGCATCAAAAATACCCTCGCGCACAAATCCATTGGTCGAGATCGAAAACAGTAATGGCTGCTGCCGCGCAGATTGCGACTGTTTCATGTCGTCATAGATCTGGCGGTTTTTGATCGCCGCCAGCTCGTCAATCAGGATGCCGTGCGCGTTAAGACCATCCAGACTGTTGGTCGAGCTGGCCAGCACGCGGATAAATCCCATGTTGGGAGCAAAATACAGGTCGCTTTGCCGTTTGCGGATAGCACCGGCAAGCTCAGGAGACTGCTGCCGCATATTGCAGCACGCCTCAAACGCCTTGCCAGCCTGCTCGCGTTTGGTCGCAATGTTGTAGATCTCGGGCGCACCCTCGCCGTCGTTAACCAGCAGATCGATCTCCATCGCGGCAATTTCGGTGGTTTTGCCGTTTTTACGACCCTCGACGATCATGCACTCCTTGTACTGCCGCAGGCCGGTCTCCTGATGGACAAAACCAAAGATCGCCTGCCAGCGCGCCTTTTGGAATAGCTCCAGCCGGATCGGCTCGCCGAGCCGTCCCTGCGGCTGCCGGCAGAAGGTCTCGACAAAGGTGATATGCCGGTTGGCCTCCTCCAAATCAAAGACGTAAGGAGCGTATTTTTCCGGATGCCGGATCTTATCCAGCAGCATCGCGCACAGCAGCTTGATCTTTTGGCAGGCGATCAGCTTGCCGGTCAGCACCAGAACGCAGTATTGCTCAAGATAGTGCGGGCCCTCTGGCGCGGTTTGCTTTTTAGCCTCCCGCACCATGCGCCGCAGCAGCGCTTGCCGTTTTCGGCGCGGATCAGCTGCCATCTGTGCGCCTCCTTTCCGGTGTCCAATTTGGACACGCGTCGGAGTGCGCTGTCTGCGGCTTGCGCGCGATGCGGTCGAGGGCCTGAGGAGGGCAGACGCGCGAGCGCTCAGGTGTGCGCATGGTGTCCCGGCAGTAGCCGTACTGGTTGAGCATCGGGCACATCTTGGGACACATCAGCATTTGCGGCGGCCTCCAGTCGTGACAAATTCCAGCAGCTTGCTGGCTGCCGGGTTGTCGGTCGGCAGCATTGCGCACAGGCTGTTGATAATTGCCGTGTAATTTTTAATCATCGCAAGGTAGACCTCAACCTCAGGCGACTTTTTGGTGCCAAACTGGTTCTCACCATTCTGGTATTCGCTCGTGACACCGTTTTCCTGAATAACCGCCCGTAAGTCCTCCAGCTGGACGGCCATAAATGCGGCATTGTCCAGCAATTTGTCAACGGTTTTGCGCCGTTTTTCGTCGAGGTCGGCAAAAACGGCGGAAAGCTCCTCGCGTGCGTTTTTTAATCTTGTTTTCGGGTTGGTCGTGGGTCGTCCCATCGTCCGGCCTCCTCTCTGTCAAACTACACCCCTCCTGCGGGAACCACTCAGTGTAAAATGGGTGGCTGATACGGTCAGGGAAGCCTCGGCCTCATGGCTCGGATAGGGGCAGTGGATTACCCCAAGCATCCAGTCGATAACGCAGCGGTGAGTGATCGCCCAGGTGCTCATCGTTGTGGCAATCCTGGCAAACGTACTCCAGATTGCGGTGGTTGAGTGTGATTGCCGGGTCATTCACGTTGCGGCGCGTGAGGTAAATCTTGTGGTGGACGATCTTGCCAGGTTTCCGATAGCAGTGCTCGCACAGACCGCCATCGATCTGGATGCGCGACGCGATATACGAGCGCCGGCAGGCAAGCCAGGCCTGTGAGTGGTAAAACTTACTTGCCCAGTCCTGCATCCGGCAGACACCTCCTCATGCTGTTGATCCCGTAGGCCAGATCGGCGCGCATGGTGAGTAATACCTGATGCTGCCGGTCCAGATCCAGCCGGCGGCGACGGTTCGGCTCAGCAGCTGCGCGTGCTCGGTTGATGGCGATTGCTTCGTCGATCTTGCGCTGGCCGTCCTCGTACTGTGCAATCAAATCCAGCAGACTGCTCACCTCAAACACCTCCGTGCAAATAAAAAAGCCCGTAAACGCAGTACAAACGTACTACGTTCACGGGCTCAAGACCTTTTCAGGTTCCCCGGCTCAATTCGGGGTTTTCAGTTCGATTTCTCTCCGGCAGCGTCGGCAGATCAGGTGGATGCCTGCTGCCGTGCCGCCTGGATCGCACTGCGCAATTTTTGCGCTGCATACTGGACATAATATCCAGCGTCGTTCCTGGGGTTGATTATATTTTACCACATGGGCTGTCGATCTCAAGCGAGTCAGCTCCTTTTCTCCGGGCGTGTCACTAAGATAAGCATGGTTTCAAGTCAAAAAATTATATAGAATTTTTCCTGCGTGAGCGCCGGCGGAACGGCGAAGACTGCGCGGGCAGTTCGGGCAGAAGGTACTTGATGTACACAAACTCGCCGAACTCTGTGCGCACGACAGGCGGTTGATCCAGCACTGTGGCATTGAGCGGCGGTGCCAGCGTGAGATCGTCCGATACAATCTCGGACTCGATGACTGGCTTGTTGAGATTACGCGAGGGTGACCAGCAGCGTTTGCCAACCTGAGCCTTGCCGTGCTCCAGCGGCTCTTTGGTCATGTAGCTGGCCAGAGCGGTGACCTGCTTGAGGTCAAATGCGTCGGCATCGGTGTTGCCATCCGTCCACAGGCTGCGGATGATCTCCTCGTCATCGTATCCATTGATGACAATGTGATGATGTAGCCGCTTATCGTGCAGGCCCTCGGTCGTATAAACATATTTGACATCCTGACCACGCGCTTTCCGGTGACGGCGCAGCTGGCGGATGAAACGCTGGATGCGCTTGACGGCTGCGGTGCGGTCTGCGGGCAGGTGGTCATTGTCATAGGTCAAAGTCACATAGTAATCGTGCTGGTCAAAATTTGCAGCGAGCAGCAGCTCCAGCTTTTGGCAGCTGTATTTGAGGTTAAGTTTTTGCTGTGCGAGGCTGGTGCAGCGGGATTTCTCGGCACGCACATAATCAGGATCGCGCGGCAGCGGCATAGATGCCAGAGTCACCAGACACAATCTGCCGGCGCGGATCGATCTCTTACGCTTCGCCACAAACTCACCTCCCAGAAACAAAAAAGAGTTGAGGCGTTGACTGCCTCAACTCTTGACTTGATATCTATTACTATACAGCTGAAATGCAGAGACGTCAATAGTGAGAATGCAAACATTGACGACGACCGGCTGATATGCGTGAACTCACAGCGTTGGATGAAATGCCCAATGCAGCAGCAATTTCGGAATATGTCATACCATTCCCATACATACGCAGCGCCTCGTGCTGCTTGTGTGTCAACTGATCGACACATTGCTCATAGAGCGCAAGTGCGGCTTTAGACACCTGAGGGCGGAAGTCATGAGTTGGGGTGCGGTCACCATAGGTATCATCACCGTCAAGGCACGGTGCATCAAGCGAAATCATTGGATGACTATTTGACTCAAGGTAGAGACTTGAAACCCGATTGCGGATCAATTGATAAGCAACCGACGAAAAGCTGAACTTGCGCAGACGCTCACTGGAGGTATACTTTTGCGCAGCATCCATAAGTGCAAGCGCAAACTCTCCATATACATCAAGTCCCGGATCTGTGAAGCGGTAGCGTCTCATTACCTCATAGATGATATGGTGATGATCCTCACATAGTTTTTGCTCCTCTCGCGTCAGTGGGCGTGTTAAAATGCGACCACGTTCTCCGATCACGATATATCACCCTCATTTCTGTTGTTTGAGTCATCCTGCAAAGACTTCCAGTACAGATACTTTGTCCGGTTTGCGAGATACTCCCGGAACATTCTGCCGAGTCGGACCTGTGCCGACAGTTCGTTGACCAGTTTGCGCAGCACAATCAGTGCGATTGCGACCAATGCGATCGCAATGATAAAACCGCCGAGCAGCAGGCTCACATACAGAAAACAGGTACTCATCATACTAACCCATTCGATCATTATTTTAAGCTCCTATTACAATAAATTTGGACAGGGAAGCCGGGCAGCCAGTCCGGTTTCCCC
>ERZ1090868.1246-NODE-1248-length-13544-cov-15.175995_pt1 | contig 13544 bp, 12 predicted proteins | sample MGYA00478475_ERZ1090868 | MGnify/ENA primary metagenome ERZ1090868 (study PRJEB33644, sample SAMEA5815747) | chicken gut metagenome | biome: Chicken; feature: Gastrointestinal Tract; material: Caecum | place: Ireland | collected 2019-01-01 | study: A study of...
GGCAAAGGTTGCTTGACATTGTGCAAAACACTACATATAATTAAGTAATGCACATAATAAGTTAAATTAAATTTATAATAAAGAAGGTATTTAAACATGGCTAAGGAAATTAAACTCTCTCAAGAAAGTCTGGATAATTACAAGCAGGAACTAGAGTACCTAAAAACCACTCGTGCTGATGAAGTTGCAGAGCAATTAAAAGAAGCTCGTTCTTTCGGCGACCTTTCAGAAAACGCTGAATATGATGAAGCTAAAAACGAACAGGGTAAACTTTATTCCCGTATCGCAGAGCTTGAGGAAATAATTAAACATGCTGTTGTTGTTTCTGGAGATACCTATGCAGCAGATGAGGTTTCCCCAGGTTGCCGTTTTGTTGTTGAAGATTTAGAATTTGGTGATAAAGAAGAATATCATTTTGTTGGTTCTCAGGAAGCTAACCCTATGGAGGGCAAAATCTCTGACGAATCTCCATTTGGTAAGGCTGTACTAGGTCATAAGGTTGGCGATGTTGTACAGGTTGAAGCTCCTATTGGTACTGTTTCTTACAAAATTATTGAGCTAAAGAAGTAAAAATATAAAGAAAAGGTGAATAAATAATGTCAAATGAACAGAAGGAAATGACACAGGCAGAGCTTGGGGAGCTACTGCGTATCCGTCGTGAAAAGCTGTCCGAACTTCAAAATGCAGGTAATGACCCATTTGAGCAGGTGCGTTATGAGCGTACACACTATACAACCGATGTAAAAAATAACTTCGACGAGATGGAAGGCAAAACTGTAAGCCTTGCAGGCCGTATGATGTCCAAGCGTATTATGGGTAAGGCATCTTTTGCTGACCTTTCTGACCGCTACGGCAGATTACAGATGTATATTAAGCGTGATGTTCTTGGCGAAGATGAGTACAAGACATTTAAAAAGCTTGATATCGGCGATTTAGTTGGTATTGAGGGCGAAGTTTTCCGCACTCAAAAGGGAGAAATCTCTGTTATTGTATCTAAGCTTGTTTTACTGTCTAAAAACTTAATTCCACTGCCTGAAAAGTGGCATGGTCTAAAGGATACAGACCTTCGTTATCGTCAGCGTTATGTAGACCTTATCATTAACCCTGATGTTCGTGATACTTTTGAAAAGCGTTCTAAGATTGTTCGTGAAATCCGCAATTTTATGGACTCTCGTGGATTTATGGAGGTTGAAACTCCTTGCCTGAACACTATCCCAGGTGGTGCGGCTGCTCGTCCATTTATCACTCACCATAACGCTCTTGATATTGATATGTACATGCGTATAGCTACCGAGTTACACCTAAAGCGTCTTATCGTTGGTGGTTTTGAGCAGGTATACGAAATCGGTCGTATCTTCCGTAACGAGGGTATGGACACTAAGCACAATCCAGAATTTACAACTATTGAGCTGTATCAAGCTTATACCGATTATGTTGGTATGATGGACATCACAGAAGATATGATTGTTCATGTTTGTGAAAAGGTGCTTGGCACAACTAAGGTGACATATCAAGGTGTAGAAATCGACTTTAGCAAGGGCTGGAAACGCATGACTATGGCTGACGCTGTTAAGGAATACTCTGGTCTTGACTTTATGGCTATGGACGGTGCACAGGCTCTTGAGGCTGTTAAGGCTAAGGGCTTAACTCCAGAAAAGAATAAGGATAGCTGGGGCGACCTGCTTGCATTCTGCTATGAGGAGTTTGTAGAAGAAAATCTGATGCAGCCAACCTTTATCACAGATTACCCAGTTGAGATTTCTCCACTGGCTAAGCGTAAGCCATCTGACCCAAGACTTACTGAGCGTTTTGAGCTATTTGTTTATGGCAGAGAGCTTGCTAATGCATTCTCTGAGCTTAATGACCCAATCGACCAGAGAGGTCGTTTTGAGCGTCAGGTTGAGCTAAGAGCTCAAGGTGATGATGAAGCTAATATGATGGACGATGATTTTATCACTGCTCTTGAATATGGTATGCCACCAACAGGCGGCATGGGTATGGGTATTGACCGTTTGGTTATGTTCTTAACAGATTCATCTTCTATTCGTGATGTACTTCTATTCCCAACAATGAAGCCCTTAGATTGACCGAAACGCGAAAAAGCCCGTAATATCAAGGGTTTTCGGACACAGGGGAAACGAAAAACCTTACGCCTTACACCAAACTTACACCAATCGATGTAGGAAAACGTGCAGAGGCAAAAAAATCGCATAATTTCAAAGTGTGAATGGGCGACTTTCTTTCGAGGTCGCCCATTATTTGAAAAGACAGATAAACAAATCGGGATTTAGGGGAGGAAAATATGGTCAGTATAACAGATGCAAAACAGATTATCAGACTTGCAACGGATGCGGAGATTAAAGTATTTCTTGACGGCGGTTGGGGTGTAGATGCGCTTATTGGATATGAAACAAGAAGACATAACGATATTGATATATTTGTAGAAAAGAAAGATTATCATAAATTTATACAGGTAATTAAAAACAATGGTTTCTATGAGATAAAAATGGAGTATACAACAACGAACCATACAGTATGGGAGGATTTGAAGAAAAGAATTATTGATTTACATTGTTTTGAATATACAAAAAATGGTGAAATTCTTTACGAAGGGGATTGTTTTCCATCAGAGATTTTTTCGGGAATAGGAAAAATTGAGGAAATAGAAGTTTCTTGTATTGAACCGTATAGTCAACTGCTGTTCCATTTGGGATACGATTATGATGAAAATGATATGCATGATGTAAAGTTGTTGTGCGAAGTATTTCATATGGAACTTCCTGAAGAGTATAGATAATCATAACTTCCCGTTTGTCGAATAATCCCTTGAAAGAGGATGAACCTTTTTCAAGGGGCTTTTTTTATTTCTCCCCATGTTCGCAAACTACCCCGATTTCTCTTTCCTCAATATAATGAGTGCAAACAGAGAGGAAGGAGCGGTTTTGCTATGAGTAATAGTTTGGCGAAAGTACATCCGGAGCTTGTTTCGGAATGGTCGGAAAGGAACTTTCCGCTTACTCCCGATAATATTACTTACGGCTCAAACAAGAGAGTTTGGTGGAAAGGCAGTTGCGGTCACGAATGGCAGGCGAGCGTGAAGGCTCGTTCCAAAGGCGAAGGCTGCCCCATTTGTTCAGGAGCAAGGGTTGTTGAGGGTATTAACGATTTGGCTACGGTAAAGCCGAAATTGTCATTAGAGTGGTCTGAGAAAAACACGATTAAGCCAACGGAGGTTACTGCCGGTTCTCATAAAAAAGTGATATGGAAGTGCGAACACGGTCACGAGTGGACGGCTACTGTCAAAAGCAGAACAATCAATAAAACAGGCTGTCCATACTGCTCACACAATAAAGTCCTTGCCGGATTCAATGACCTTGCTTCACAGTATCCCGATATTGCTGCTGAATGGTCTGACAGAAATCTTCCGTTGCTACCTACAATGGTGACAGCCTTTGCAAACAGTAAGGCTTGGTGGAAATGCAAAGATTGCGGAAACGAGTGGCACACTCTTATTTCAACCCGTGCCGGTGGGAGCAGATGTCCGTATTGCAGCGGATATACATTGCTCAAAGGATTTAATGACTTGGCGACTACGCACCCTGAACTTGCGGCTGAGTGGTCAGAAAGAAATTATCCCCTAATGCCTGATGAGGTAAACGCAAAATCAAGACACAATGTTTGGTGGAAGTGTAAGACCTGTGGCAATGAGTGGAAGTCCGTTATCAATGCTCGTGTAAAAGGAACAGTATGCCCGGTTTGTGCGGACAGGGCGGTTCTTGCAGGATACAATGATTTAGCCACAACGGACAGGAAACTGCTTGCTGAATGGGATTACGAAAAAAACTCTCTGCTCCCGACACAAGTGTCAAGAAGGTCGATGAAAAGTGTGTGGTGGAAATGTTCACTGGGACACTCTTGGAAAGCAAAAATCAGCGATAGAACAATTATCGGAGAAAAATGCACTGTGTGCGAAAAAGAATATCGCTCCGTATTCCCCGGCTTGGCGGTCGCCTATTACGCCAATCAAAAAGGATTAAAGGTACAGCTCGGTTCAGATAAACTATTAGGAATACCACTTGAAACCTACATTCCGTCAGAAAAGCTGGCGATAGAATTTACGAACGGCTCAGAACATATGGAGGTTCTCAAAAGCCATCTATGCAAGCAGCGAAATATAAAACTTGTAAAACTCCCTTTTAAGACAACCGAAACGGAAGCGGAGTATGCCGATAGAGTAAAAGCAGTTTTCAAAAGCGTACATATCTTTATTTATTCTGATGTCGAAGCAGATGTTTCGGTAATCAGAGCAAAATTCAATGAATGGAGGAAGCGACTGTGAGAGAAGAAAAGTACCATATCTATCTTAATGATGACGAATATAGCAGAGTAATACAATCACTTATCCGCTTAAAGAACAGTCTGATTGCACAAGGCAGATACACCGACGGAGTTGACGATGTTCTCTGCAAGGTGCTTTCAGCCAAGAAAAGAAAGGTCAAAATTAAATATATCTAAATACGAAAAGAGACCGCCTACACGATGTAAGCGGTCTTTGCCAATTTAGAGTAAGTTCGACAAATTGGAATTTGTCGGCTTCGTGTTATGCTCACGATATACAAATTTCGTATTACTCGCATATACGCTATAAACCCCCGTACTTCTTCATAAATAGTTCAGGTGATATAAGCGCATCAGCATTTTCATTAATTTCCTCTATACTCCAGTCCCACCATTTGACACGAAGCAGGGTTTCAATCATCTCCTTTGAGAAGCGGTAACGCTTGATTCTCGCAGGGACACCAACGACGACAGCAAAAGGAGGAACATTTTCCAGAACCACTGCGCCCGAGCCGATTATAGCACCGTCACCGATGCTTGTCACAGTGGAAGCATTGATGAATGCATGTGCGCCGATATAAACATCGCTACCTATGGTCATAGGTTCTTTGCTGTAAGCATAAGGGTGTTTCGGGTCCTTTCGCAGCTTTTCATGGAATATAGCCATACTCTCTTCATTGAAGAAGTTTTGAATATCGTCGCTTACAAAGGTCATGTTTAACTGATGGTTCACATGGATCTCTGCCGTGCCGTTAATCGATGTAAATTGGCCGATGCTCTTGATATACCCGTTTTTGCAAGCTCCTACGACACCGTCTCCAAAATACGTTTGCCTGCCAACGGGGACATTGAAGCACATTCGTTCAAACGGAAGTTCGCCTCCCTCATCGTCAAACGTCAGATAGTCATTAGCGTATTGAAACGACTTGCTCTGTTCATCGGATAAAAAGTCGGATAAGTCGTCATCGTTTACAGCAACAACATAATGATATTGAGGGTCAACGCGATCGTCAACACGAAATTTAAAAGGTTTTAATGCACGAAGCAAACGGCGTGTCGGAACACCCCATACAACTACCTCGCGTCCGTTGAGATAGCGTTCTAAAACTTGTTCAAGTCTGGTTTTCATAAGTATCTACCTCCCAAAATATGTAATCCCCAGTTCAAAACTGCCCGACAAATTCTTATTTGTCTTTCTCTTAATTTCCTATTATACACCAAAATTATGAATATTTCTACCCGCCGTCTATTGACCTCAATTACGAGGGAAATAGGCGGCTTTTTTGTTTCTAAAAAAATATTTTCAAGAATTTTTTGAAAAAGGGGTGATTTTGGGTGTGCATTTTGACCCCCTTTGTCCAAATGAGTGAAGGGGTTAATTCCGAACCACGAAAAGGTCAGCCCATTCACTTGTATTTTGACAACTGAATAAATCATTCACTAAGACTTTAATTCTGATGATTTTAGCCACCTTATCGGGTACGCCGTGACTTCTGCATTGCAGAACAGCGAGAACTCCCGGTATAAGTAATAGGTTGCCCCTGTTACGGCGATGACAGTCAGAAGGATAATGATACTTCTCTACGGAGCTGGCGGAGTACCCGGCAGAGGTGAAATTCCTATGATACAGATTAGCAATCTGTTCCTTAGTGACTTCCCGTGAGCTTTTTGCTCGGCAAGGGGTGTTGAGAACAAATATTGCCCGACCGGTTAGGAAATGAGCCGGTCAAGTACATAGCCATACTGCGATGGCTATGAATTTTACGAAAGGAGGACGCACAAAGTGTCGAACTGCAAAACGATTGCGATATGCAATCAAAAAGGCGGAGTTGGAAAGACGACCACTACGGTAAACCTCGGTGTCGGTCTTGCAATGCAGGGAAAGAAAGTGTTGCTCATAGACGCAGACCCACAGGGCGACTTAACCACTTGTCTCGGCTGGCAGGATACGGACAACTTGGGTATCACGCTTGCAACGAAACTCACAGATGTCATAAACGAAACGATGAATGACCCTACGGTCGGTATTCTGCACCACGACGAAGGTGTTGACCTTGTTCCGGCAAACCTTGAGCTTTCAGCAATGGAATTTAACCTTGTCAACGCAATGAGCAGAGAGACGGCATTGAGAAATTATCTCAGCGAAGTGAAGGACAAATACGACTATATCCTTATAGACTGTATGCCTTCCCTTGGAATGGTAACAATCAATGCGCTATCTGCGGCAGACAGCGTTATTATTCCTGTTCAGGCTCAGTATTTACCGGCAAAAGGAATGACACAGCTTGTTCAGACCATTTCACGAGTAAAGAAGCGTATCAATCCGGGCTTAAAGATTGACGGTATGCTTCTCACTTTGGTGGATAGCCGTACAAACCTCGCCAAAAGCACGGTAGAAGCTCTGAGAGAAAACTTCGGTAGTCAAATCAAGATGTATCGAACATATATCCCGATTGCCGTAAAAGCCGCAGTGACTTCTTCCAAAGGCAAGAGCATTTTTGCCTACGAGCCCAACAGTACGGTGTCAAAGGCGTACACCGAATTTACAAAGGAGGTGTTAGCCGATGGCAGGAAGAAAGAGCGACTTCACTCTCACGAAGCTCGATGACTTATTCTCAACGCAGGAACAGAGAGATGAAGAAAAACTTTCAAAAATCCGAGATATTCCCTTGACTGAAATTGACGATTTCCCCGACCACCCTTTTAAGGTGCGTGATGACGAGGATATGGCACAGCTCATAGAGAGTATCAAGGAACGAGGGGTAATCACTCCGGCAACGGTAAGGCAAAAAGAGGACGGCAGATACGAACTCATTTCAGGACACAGACGAAAGCGAGCTTGTGAGCTTGCCGGGTTTGATACGCTCCGCTGTGAAGTCGTTGACCTGAACCGAGACGAAGCCACGATTTTAATGGTTGAGAGCAACTACCAAAGGTCGCAGATACTTCCCTCTGAAAAAGCCTATGCCTACAAAATGCGTTTGGAAGCGATGAAAAGGCAAGCGGGCAGACCGAGCAAAGATAATTTAGTCCCAGTGGGACAAAATTTTTCAAGGGAAGAACTTGCAACTCAAAGTGGCGAAAGCCAAACGCAAATTCAGCGTTATATTCGCCTTACAAACCTTGTTCCCGAACTTTTGGATTATGTTGATGAGGGGCGAATTAAAATGCGACCGGCGGTTGAATTGTCTTTTCTCGATGAGGACAGTCAGCGTGATGTGGTTGATGAAATCGACCTGAACGATGCAACCCCGTCCCACGACCAAACAATCCGTATGCGAAAGTTCTTTGAGGAGGGCAAACTCACAACCGAAGCAATCCAAGCGATTATGTCGGAGGAAAAACCAAACCAAAGGGAGAAAATTGTTTTAAGGGGCGACAGGGTTCGACAGCTTATCCCGAAGAATATTCCCATAAGCCAAACGGAGGATTTTGTGTGCAAGGCATTGGAGCATTACAACAAGTTTCTGCGAAGCAGAGCCGACCGTGACAGCCGATAGCCTTCCCCCTTTCTCACACTCTAACCCCTATATATACCGGCTATTAACCTGCTGAAAAATATACTCTATCTCCCTTGAGTATATCTATCTCTAATAACATATAGCTGTCTATTAAAGGGTTCGCACATTTGGAGCAAAAGCAAAATGTCTGCTACGATAAAAAGTTCAGCCAATCGCACCTTTGATGTTTTGAACGGTTTTGATTACGATTAAGTCAGAAAGGAGCGATGGATATGAAAAAAAGGCTGATACCTTGTGTTCTTGCCTGCCTGATGATTTTCCTCGTAGGTTGTACCGGTAACACAGCAAAAGAAGCTGCACAGGAGATTACGAAAACAGAGACTTCTTTTCCGGCTGGTAATACCGAAACAAATTCTCAGGAAGAAACGGCTGAAGAACCGGAAAACCCGGCAATGGAGGAAACAGCACCGATTACGGCTGAAGAAAGCCAATCAACCGCTGAGAGTCAGACAGTTGCAACTGTTCAGACAAAACCGGCGGAAGATAAAACGGCTGAAACTCCTGTAACTGAAAAGCCAAAGGCAGAGCCGCCAAAGCAGACAACCACGCAGGCTGAACCCGAAAAGCAACCGGAACAGCCAAAAGAACAGACAACTGCCGAACCAAAGCCGGTTGAAAAACCGACTGAGAAGCCGGCAGAACCGAAACCGACAGAGCCGCCCAAGCAGACATTTGATGTCAGCCCTTATGTAAGTTACGCAAAAGAGTATGCGGTGAGCATAGGGCTTTCTCTTGACAGCACGGCGACAGAATGTTGGGACAATCCCATATCCGCAAATCCTAACCGAAGCGGTATTAAGTCTGATATTGAAAGCAGACTGAACCGATACAAAAACAGCGAAGGTTTTACCGCTGTGTGGATATGGACAGAAAAGCTATCCGATACGGAGTACAACATCTATATCGGCTACTGCTAAAACAAAATAAATTTTAAGCGGACGCACTGAGTAAAATCGGTGCGTTTTTGCATTTCAAGGAGGAAAACGCAATGGTTAAAACAAAATTCAAGAAAGCCGTCTCGCTTATGTTGGCGGCGGTTATGAGCCTTACTGCTTTTATGGGCATTGGGGCAACGACAGCCTTTGCAGCCGTAGGCGAAAAAGCCGATGTGTACCTCGTCGATTATCCCCGAAGCGGAGATACCAATAACAACGGCGAATGGGGACACGGCAATCTCAACTATATGAACGGTTGGAAAGGCTTGTCCACGAAATATACGGGACTTCGTGCAATGGGTTCGTATTCGGGCAATATCGCCTACTGTATCGAGCCGGGTACAGGTCAGCGGACTGGAGATACTCTCACCGAAAAGGACGAGAACTTCTTCAACAACATCAGTCCGAACGGTACGATTTCCGGCGATGATATTCGCCTGCTTATCGGTCGTATCTTGCAGTACGGCTACCGTGGAGGAATTTCGACAAGCTGGAAGTCGCAGAATGAAAGCGACGCAAACTGTATCGCCCACGCTTATGCCACTCAGATTTTGATTTGGGAAACGATTGTCGGCGAAAGAGACGCAGGCTTTAATCACGTTTCTACCGGCGGGTACAATGCCGTGCTTGAATGTGTAAGCTCCGCACACCCACTCCGCAGTAAAATCTTGTCTTACTACAACAGTATGGTAACAAGCGTTCAGAATCACACCAAAGTACCGAGCTTCTGCACAAGGTCAAGCGGTTCTGCAAAGGTAAACGAGCTTGAATGGAACGGAAGCAAGTATGTTGCAACTCTCACCGATACAAACGGTGTGCTTGGCAATTATACCTTCTCGGCAAATATTGACGGAGTTTCCTTCTCTACCAGCGGAAACAAATTGACTGTTTCAATGGAAAAAGCTCCGAGCAAGGAATTTACTATCACAGCCGCAAAGAAAAACGGTGTCCGCAGAGGTGTTGTCGTATGGTCTGACGGTATCCATCAGAACGGCAACGGCATTCAGGATGTGGTCACTTATGCTCAGGAGGTCAGCGACCCTGTCAGCGGATTTGTCAAAATGAAGGTCAGCTACGGCTCTTGTCAGATTGTAAAGACAAGTGAGGACGGAAAGGTTGACGGTATTCAGTTTACTGTCAGCGGTAACGGCGTCAATCAGACTGTTACGACTGCAAACGGCGGTAAATTCCAGCTTGATAACCTTATGCCCGGTGTTTACACGGTGACAGAACAGTCTATTGACAAATATGTTCCGCAGGAGGTTCACAGAGTAACTGTTGTTGCCGGTCAGGTGGCAAAGGTCAATTTCAATAATGTTCTAAAAAGAGGTAATCTTCAGGTTATCAAATCTTCGGAGGATAATCTGGTCGAGGGTGTAACTTTCCACCTTTACGGAACTTCGCTTGCCGGTATTGAGGTCGATGAGTATGCCGTAACAGACAAAAACGGTGTTGCTTCTTTTGATGATGTGCTTATCAGCGGCACTACCCCATACACCATTGAGGAAGTGGATACCGCAATCCGTTATGTTGTGCCTGCAAATCAGACCGCACCGATTAACTGGAAAGAGGTTACTACCCGCAATTTCACGAACATTCTCAAAAAGTTCAGCGTAACCGTAACAAAGAGCGACCGAGAGGAAGGCACACCGCAGGGCGACGCTACCCTTGCCGGAGCAGTTTACGGTATCTATAAGGGTGAAACCCTTGTTGACAAGTATGTAACGGATAAGAACGGTCAGTTTACCACAAAGGAATATGTCTGCGATAATGACTGGACAATCCGTGAAATCACTCCGTCCGAGGGTTATCGGCTCGACGGTACAATCCATAAGGTCGGTGCTGAACCGCAGCTTTATACGGTGGAACACAATCAGACCGCAAATGATGTTACCGAACAGGTTATGAAAGGCAATATCGCTATCATCAAGCATACCGATAATGGCGAAACTCAGATTGAAACACCCGAAAACGGTGCAACCTTTGAAATCTATCTCAAATCTTCCGGCAGCTTTGATTCAGCAGAAGAAGATGAAAGAGATGTCATTGTCTGTGATGAAAACGGTTTCGGGCAGACAAAGGATATGCCTTACGGCGTATATACCGTTCATCAGACCGCAGGCTGGGAAGGTCGTGAGCTGATGAAGAACTTTGATGTGTTCATTGCTCAGGACGGACAGACCTACCGCTATCTTATCAACAACGCAAACTTTGAAAGCTATATCAAGGTTGTTAAGGTGGACGCAGAAAGCGGTAAAAACATTCCGTATGCCGGTGCAGGCTTCAAAATCTTTGACCCTGACGGCAATCAGGTAACAATGACTTTCACTTATCCTACTCCGACAACGATTGATACTTTCTACACCGACGCAAACGGACAGCTTGTTACACCGGAGAAACTGGAATACGGCAAGGGATATTCTCTTGTTGAGGTTCAGGCTCCTTACGGATATGTGCTTGACAGCACACCGGTGTACTTTGATGTGGCAGAGGAACATTCTTCCGATGAGGGTGGTATTACTGTGGTTAAGGTCGATAAGCCTAATATGGCACAGAAAGGTACTGTCAGCATTGAAAAGACCGGCGAGGTGTTCTCAGGGGTAAATATCTCCGGAGAGGAAAACGCCGATGTGATTTATCAGCCTGTCTATGAAGTGAAAGGTCTTGCAGGTGCGGTTTATGAGATTACCGCAGCAGAAGATATTATCACTCCCGACGGTACACTCCGTTATGCAAAGGGCGAGGTCGTAGATACTGTTACCACAGATGAAAACGGACTTGCCAAGAGTAAGGAGATTTACCTCGGCAGATATACTGTGGTCGAAATCACCGCACCGGAGGGTATGGTTATCAATAAGGAAGCACACGAGGTCGAGCTGACCTACGCAGGTCAGGAAGTAGCCGTGACCGAAACGGCAACCAGCTTCGTAAACGAGAGACAAAAGGTTACGGTAAGTCTTGAAAAAGCTATCGAGAAGAACGACATCTTCAATATCGGCAACGGCGATGAAGTGAAGAACATCAGCTTCGGACTTTTCGCTGCTGAGGAACTTGTTTCAACAAGCGGTACTTCTATCCCGGCAGACGGTCTGATTGAGATTATCTCACTTTCCGAAAATGGTAAGGCTGTTATCAAAACCGACCTTCCTTTTGGAAGCTACTATGTAAAGGAACTTGCAACTGATGAGCATTATATCCTTACCGACGCCAAGTATCCGTTCACTTTCAGCTATGCCGGTCAGGATACCGCAAATGTTGAGATTGCGGTCAACGACGGAAAAGCGATTGAGAACAAGCTCATTTACGGTTCTGTTTCCGGTAAGAAGATTACCGAAAACGGCGAAGAACTCGGCGGTGCAGTAATCGGACTGTTTAAGGCTGATGAAACCGTATTTACAAAAGAAAATGCTTTGATGACTGCTACCTCTGAAAATGACGGTAGCTTTTCTTTTGACAAAGTACCGTATGGAAACTGGATTGTAAGAGAAATCGAACAGCCGAAGGGCTTTGTGCTTGATGAAACTTCTTATGAAGTTAAAATCTCCGAGGTCGGTCAGGTCATTGAGGTTGAAATCGTCAATGAGTATGTTCACGGCAATATCAAGTTGACTAAGGTTGATGAAGATTACCCGGAAAACAAGCTGACAGGAGCGACCTTTGAGGTTTACAAAGATGTGAACGGTGACGGTAAACTGGACGACGGCGACGAGCTTATCGGTACGCTCAACGAATCTTCTACGGGTATTTACGAGATGAAGGAGCTTCTTTACGGAAAATACCTTGTAAGAGAAACCAAAGCACCGGAGGGCTTCGAGCTTGATAAGGGCGTGTACTCCGTATTCATTGAGGAAGATGAAATGACCTATGAGGTAGAAAACAAAGCGGGTATCGGATTTATCAACACAGCTATGAAAGGAAATCTGAAAATCGTAAAAACTTCCTCTGACGGTAAGGTCGAAGGCTTCACTTTCAGAGTAACAGGAGTAAACGGTTACGACCGCAGCTTCACGACCGATAAGAACGGCGAAATCATTATCGACGGACTTCGTATCGGAGATTACACCATTTCCGAGGTTCAGGATTCTGTCTCTGCTTCCTATGTGCTTCCTGCGGATAAGAGTGCAACCGTCAAGGTTGGTTCTACTACCGTTGTGGAAATGCACAATGAGTTGAGAGACACACCAAAGACCGGAGATAACAGCAATGTTGGATTGTGGACTGCACTTGCGGGACTTTCTGCCCTCGGCATTGTAGGCACAGCCATTGTTGCGTACAGAAAAAAGAAGAAGGAGGACAATGAGTAATGGACGCTAAAACAATCGTAGCAGTTGTATTGGTCGCCTTTATTATCGGCGGCTTTATCTTCTTGCAGATTAAGAACAGAAAGAAATAAGGAACGCTTGTGTGGGCGGAGTGAAAACTTCGCCCACCGTTCTTTTACGGAGGTGCATTATGAATAAGCAAAAGACGGTTGACAGCAAGGTGCTTGCAATACTCAGAGAATGCCCCGAAACGAGGTATGACGATATGCAGCTTATCCTTTGCTATTACAACCGATACAGCTATATGAGAGTCGGAGATTTACCGCTTGAGGATATAGTCAACAACTATAAAGGCTACGGCTTGCCGTGCTTTGAGACTATCCGCAGAGCAAGACAGAGAGTGCAATCCCTGTTTCCCGAACTGTCAAGGCAGTGGACTATAGTCAATAAAGTGGACAAGTAAAATTAACTAAAGAATAGAGATTCCA
>ERZ1090868.1248-NODE-1250-length-13530-cov-7.667236_pt1 | contig 13530 bp, 18 predicted proteins | sample MGYA00478475_ERZ1090868 | MGnify/ENA primary metagenome ERZ1090868 (study PRJEB33644, sample SAMEA5815747) | chicken gut metagenome | biome: Chicken; feature: Gastrointestinal Tract; material: Caecum | place: Ireland | collected 2019-01-01 | study: A study of...
CACTTATGCGATCGTCGGCAGCGTCAGATGTGTATAAGAGACAGGCTCTGCATTTGATATATATTCCATTGATATCTTTTTGCCTTTTTATCTGCTTTTGCTGTAGCATGCATGCATTTCTTCCCCGCCTGGAAGGAACAGACAGCCCACGGTTACAGAAACAGCATCCGTCAGTGTACGCAGGAGCAGATCGGGGACATCGGCCGCAAACACCAGCGGCATGAAAAAATTAAAAAGCAGCAAATCCACTCCGAACAACACACCTCCCAGGAGAACCGCCCGCTTTATCCTGCCGCCTGCCACAAAGCGGCTCATCCATGCCATCACACAGGCGACTGCCCACCCTGTTATCAGACACCACAAGAGAGTTTCCAACGGCTGCTCTGCAAAGGATGCATAAATATCTGCAGCAAAATACAGAAACAGACGCCCGACCAGAAAGGCGGCTGTAATGCCCAACATCGGAAAGATCCCATAGGTTCGCGGCCGTTTTTCCGCTTTTGCCCTCTCTTTTCCAAACATCCGTCCCAGAAACAACCCCATGACGATAAGCGCCAGACTGTCTGCAATGGGATAGGTGATCCGGTCCATAGCCGCGACATGGGGAAGCGGCTCCCAAAGATACGTCACCCATACGGCACAGCATGCAAGACTGTAGGAAATCCCCTGCCAGAGTCGGTTTCCGTCCATCCGTTCCCGGATAAGCAGAAACATCGCTGCAAAAACAGAGTAAGCGAAAATTCCATAGAGAGTAAACGCCAGCGGCATCGTTCCGTTTTGGGCAAAGCTGCTGGGGGCCAGCACAGTCTGCGTGCCTGCCGGAATCAGAAGCTGTCCCACAATGCGGACGCCGGTAGTAATCAGCCCGATAAGAAACAGTTTCAGAACCGTCTTAATGCAATCTCTCATTCTCCCACTCCCGAATTCTCTCCACGACAGGCTGCAAGGTATCAAAATCTACAAAATCCACCTGTTTTCCATAAGTTTCCATAAGTGCGCGGTCCTCTGCGCTCCATTCCCCAGATGGTCTGTTTTTCAGGGAACGGTAAAGCAGGGACATCATCGTCCGGTGGGACAGGGAGAGCTTTTCATAATCAATCGCTCCGCGCAAATGAAAAAGATCCGCCGCCCCGTATATTCCTGCCGGAAGCTGTTTCTGCAGAGAACGCCGGATATTTTCCCGGTTTTCCGAAATACCGGGATCCGCCAGACCAACCGTTACAATCATCAGTTTCTGTCCGGGCCGCAGCGCCAGATTCCGAAATGTCTTTTTAACTCCTGATACGCCGCCTGCATACAGACTGCCAAGATAAATCATATAGGTTTTGCCTTTGAGCGGCAGCGCCTCATGATAATCCGCAACCGGTATGCCAGTCAGTTCAGAAAGCCGCCCGGCATACCGTCTGGTGCTGCCGTACCGGCTTCCATAAAGAATGATATGCTCCATAACCGTCACCGTATTCCTGTCCGATCTTTTTCGCTTATACTTTAACATAACAATACCAGAAATTACGGGGCATATCTATCAAATTCCGGTAAAATGGATGTAAAAAAGAAGGCCGGCCTTTCTCTCTCAGCCAGCCTCCTTTTTCCGGGCGTCATATTCTTCCCGCAGGATGGAGTAGTAGCTCGCATCGCAGATTCCCTGGTTGTTCCAGTCACTGTGACGAAGCGTGCCGTCGTATTTCATGCCGCATTTTTTCATCACTTTTCCGGAATTGGGGTTTCGCGGATCATGGCGGGAAGAAACACATCCCGCATGCACCTCTTCAAACAAAAAGCGGATCAGCTCGCCGAGCGCTTCCGAGGTAATCCCCTGATGCCACCGGCTTCTTGAAATACAATACCCGATATGGATCAGTTCTGCCTGTTCCTTAATGGAAACCACACTGATATTTCCAATCACCTCTCCAGTCTCTTTTATCACAATCGCCCAGTTATAAAAATCCGGCCGGTCATACTGTCCGATCCATTCGCTGAGGATTTTCTCTGAAACTTCGACATTTTTATGGGTCGACCAGGTAAGGTATTTCGTCACTTCCCCGTCTCCGGCCCAGTTCCGATACATTGCCGGAGCATCGTCCAATTGAAATCTCCTCAGAACCAGACGTTCTGTCTCCAGTGTTACCGTTCCCTTGTGTTCCATATGCGCCTCTCCTTCCAGTACATTTTTTGCAACAGCCCCTTCTGCGGACCGATTCAGACAGCCGGCCCTCAGTAAGTCACTCTCACTCCTGGAATGCTTCGTTCAGTTCCTCTGTGCCAGGGAGTACGAATCTTCCGTCCTCAATCAGAGAAATCTCTGAACCGTCCGCCCTCTGTACGCGAATATAATCCAGCTCATCATAAGGGATCGTAATATCGGTGTGGCATCCGAAGTAGGCCTTTCCGGGATCTTCTTTTCTCCGGAGAGAAATCTCGTTGTCTCTGGCAATAATCTCTTTTCCGTCCGGATTGAACACCGCCGTATCCTCCGCCCAGCTGTAGCAGGTGTCTCCCATCGCAAAATGAGGTCCCATCTTCTCCGCAATCAGAATCGGAAGCTTGTCGGCAATCTGATACTTCTGCGCCATCACATAGGCCGTTGTATTGGTGCCGATCGCAAACTCACCGATGGGCAGCGTCGGATGATGAAACAGAAGATTTGCCTCGATGTATTTCCTGTTTTCCGCCTCCTGGCCAAAATTTGTACAGCTGTACTCTGTAATCATTCCGTCCTTCAGCGTCAGGCACAGATTTCTGTAATTCAGTTCATTCAGATAAACGGAAGAGACATGAAGCACGCCGTCTGTTCCTTTCAGCACCGGGGAGGTAAACACCTCGCCCACCGGAATGTTTACATCCGCAACACAATTCTCAAAATTCGTCTGTTTTTCCGGGTTCTCCAGCTGGTGGAGCTGAATCCGGAGATCTGTCCGGTTTTCTCCTTTTCCTTTCACATGCACCTGGCTTCCCTGATCCAGCGCGTCAATCAGATGCTGCTGAATTCTCTGATACTTCCGGTAATCCAGCGTATTGATCTTCACAGTTTCCCGGAAAATCTCCTCGAACCGGTCCCCGATCTCGGGAACCGGATAGGCGATGATTGTAAAGCTGCGCTCCTCACCGATAATATAGCGGTTTGTGATCTGCCCTGCCTCATTGTCATACCGCACCTGAAGCTTCTGCTGTTTCTCGCTGAAAGACGGCGCATATTTATTTGCCCGGGGCGTGAACGGTTTCTCCCCGAAAATTTCAATGACCGCCGGCCCTGCATGAGTATTGGCCTCTGTTTTATGCCGTTCATAGGCCACCTGCATCGCCCGCAGCCTGCGCTGCACGAGATCCTCGTCCAGAAACAGCGCCGTATCTTCCCTGTGATCATAATCGAACTGCTTGTTTGGAATCGCTCCGGAATATCCGGTCCGGAGACCTCTGCGGTTTCTGTCCGCCACATGAACCGCGCTGCGGTAAATCACCGGCTGCAATCCCATCTCCTCAAACTGCAGGATCGCCGCGCGCACCATCCGCTCGAAGCCCAGATGATAGCGGATATTGACCGTTTTCTTTTTGGAAAGATCCTTATTTCCGAGAACGAAACCGATCCGGTAGCCTTCCGTATAAGTCCTTGCCATCGCATCGATCTCTTCCTGCGGCAGCCGGTTCAGAAACTCCGCCGTTTTCCGCTCATTTTCCGTAACATATTCTCCATACCGGTACAGATACCGCAGATCCGTCAGATCCGCATTCCGTACAAGATCCGAAGCGAAAGTCAGCGACGGATCTACCTGCTCTCGGATGCGGTATTCCATGGTTTCATCCGTATAATCACTGACATACCAATAGAGGACATCCCGAAGCGCAGACTTAGTCGGCAGTTCCTCCTCCTCAAACATCCTGTAAATCTCCAGAAACAGTTCCATGACAATCACACAGTCCCACAAACGTTCTTCATAGACGGATACGACCATTCCCTGCACCTCTGCCCACAGACAGCTGAGCATCTGTCCGTAACCGTCCCCAAGCATCTGCACCGCATACGCCGGATTTCCATAGGAATGCTCATATCTTCCGGAAAGAAGCTCCCGGTACGGCGCTGCATTCAGGACTTTCAGCTCATCCTCATCCGCAGTCTCCAGCACGCCGTTTTTCAGACGTCCGCCCACTTCCTGGAGCTTTACAATATATTTTGCCGTTTCTGAAAAATACTCCCGATATGCAACCGGGACACTCGTTTCATCCGGAATCTGCCGGATTCTCTCCAGAGAAAGTTTCCAGCGTTCCATGAGAAACTCTCTCTCTTCCGCGTCGTTCCTGCAGTCAGTCATCTGTTCCATCCTCTCTGTTATTTTTCTTTCTGTCTGTCATCGATCAGTTTTCCATCGCTCACATTTTTTTCCAGCAGCTGTTTCATATATTCCCAGATTTCCAGGGAACCGGCGCCCGTACGCTCGTTGCGTTTCAGAACCTGTGAAACTCTGACCTGATGACTGGTCCAGTCTTTTCCCTCATTATAATCATTCAGGAGCATCGGCTGAAAATTGTCCATCGTATGAGCAAACTTTGCCTCCGGCGTTTCGCAGGCCTCAAACTCCTCCCACAGCCCCTTCAGCTTCCCCTTCTGATCCTCCGGAAGCAGCCCGAAGATCCGCTCTGCCGCTTTCTTCTCCCGCTCTTCCTTCGTGCGGTTGGCCGCCTCATCGTATGCGTAGGTATCCCCTGCGTCGATCTCTACCAGATCATGAACCAGAATCATTACCATTGTCTTTGCGAGGTCGATCGGTTCATTGGAATACTCCTGCAGCAGCCACGCCATCAGCGCCATATGCCAGGCGTGCTCCGCATCTCCTTCTCTTCTGGAATACCCGCAGATATGCGTCTGCCGCTCGATCTGTTTTTCCCGGTCAGCTTCCAGAATAAATTCTATCTGCCGGTTCCACCGTTCCAGGTTCATCTCAAATCACACTCCTATCAGAAACAGGGAAAGCCACAGGACAGCGAGCACTCCGCAGGAAACCGATCCGATGACCGACCGACCGTGGCTCACCTTCGTCTCCCGAAAGCTTTTCAGCCCCAGATAAAATCCGTAAATGGCCGTCAGCATGGCAAACAGCGCCACCGCGCCCACATAGACGCCTGCATTCCCGCCAAGAAAGAATGAGAGAAACGCGTCCACCACGAAAAGGCCTCCGGAAACCACCGCCAGACGGACGGAGGATCCGCCTCCCTCAGATTTCTTTCTGATAAAATTATAGTTATACTTCTTCGCCATACCTGTGTCTCCTGATTTTATCACATAGTAAAAAAATCCAGTATCCGCTTACCGCCCCCAGCGTGTTCAGCATCAGATCATCCACATCAAAGCATCCGACCTTGCAGATCAGCTGCACAGTCTCAACACCGAGACTGAAGGCAAATCCCAGCAGTGTCACCAGCCACCCGCTGCGCATCCTCCGGTGCATAACCGGAAGAAAAAATCCGAACGGCCAGAAACCGATCACATTTCCTGCCAGATTCAGAAACGCCGCCAGAAAGCCTACCTGATGGCGGTAACGCCAGAATCTCCGAATTTCCTGAAACAACACCAGATTATATCGGTAATCCTGCTCCGCAAAGGAATCTCTCCCGTAAATTTCAGCAAAAAACAGAAAATATACCAGAAGCAGGACATAAATCACAAACAGAATCCGGCCGATCACACGGATTCTGTTCTTTGTTTCTGCTTTCAATGACTTCTCCTTTTCAACGCCAGAATATGCCTGAGATCAGAATGTAATTTCCGCTCGCCGTTTCAGGAGTTTCGCACCGTTTACAATCATCAGCACGCCCATTGTGACTCCCGCCACAAGAAGGAGCACACCCATCGCAATGTTTCCGCCGCCGGTACGTCCCATGGTCCTGAAAACTTTTTCGTTCATATACAACACCTCTTTAACTTTGGATTCATTTACTTTGCGCCGTATTCCGCATAATATGCATCGATTGCAGCTTTCATGGTATCGTCAATGACAATTTTTCCCTGGCAGGGTCTGTTATACAGGTATTCAATCACTTCTTCCATTGTGACAATCGCGTTCGCCGGGAATCCGTAGGTCTCCTGAATTTCCTCCAGCGCACTCTTTGTTCCCTTACCTCTCTCCATACGGTTCAGAGACACCATCAGGCCTTTGATCTGCACATCGCCCTGCGCCCGGATAATCGGGAACGTTTCCTCAATGGATTTTCCGGATGTCGTCACATCCTCAATAATCACCACCCGGTCGCCGTCCTTGATCTTGCTTCCCAGAAGGATGCCGGTGTCCCCGTGATCCTTTACTTCTTTCCGGTTGGAACAGTAGCGGATATCCACGCCGTACAGCTCACTGATGGCCATTGTCGTGGCAACGCTCAGCGGAATCCCTTTGTAAGCCGGCCCGAACAGCACATCAAAATCCAGACCATAATTGTCGTGGATCGCCTTAGCGTAATACTCTCCCAGCCGTCTCAGCTGTGTTCCCGTCACATAGGCGCCCGCGTTCATGAAAAACGGGGACTTCCGTCCGCTTTTCAGTGTGAATTCTCCGAATTTCAGCACCTGGCTCTCCACCATAAATTCAATAAATTCCTGCTTGTATGCTTCCATTGTTCAAACCTCCGTTATTTTCTTTTATCGTATGTGAATAACAAAATCCTGTTTTCATCCGTAACCTCTGCAGAACAGCGCACGTCAGAATCACAAATAATCTGTACTCCGCAGCGGATACGCCGCAGTCTGCAGACTTTTCGCAGTGCCTCTTCCCGATACGGTGTATCGCAGAAAAGAACCGCTCCAATTCTTTTCAATTCTAACATACCTCCCGGCGTTTTTCAATTATAACAGCCTGAATCCTGCAGGAATTAGTGTAACAGTTCAGCCAGGTCTGTGCATTCACTGCACAGGCCGTATGAAAACGCAGAGCCTGCGAGCATCCGGCCGTATGAAATCGTCAGGTTTTAATTCTACAGGGGATGAAGTTTCCTGTTATATAGAAAACCGCCCGGAACAGCCACGCGCTGTACACGCATGACGCTCCGGACGGTTAACATGGCAACCAGAACTTTACTGAACTGCTCCGATCAGCTCATGAATATCGCTGATACGGTATGTTCTCATATATTCCTCAATCCCATGGACCGCCTCCACCGTCGCATAGGGATTGACAAAGTTGGCAGTTCCGATGGAAATCGCCGTTGCGCCCGCCATCAGGAACTCCAGCGCATCCTCCGCATTGGAGATGCCGCCCATACCGATGATCGGAACATTCACCGCCTGCGCCACCTGATAGACCATCCGGACCGCGATCGGCTTCACTGCCGGTCCGGACATTCCGCCGGTCTTGTTGGCCAGCGCAAAGGTTCTCCGGTGAATATCAATCTTCATCCCCGTCAGAGTGTTGATCAGGGAAAGAACATCCGCGCCGCCGCTCTCTGCCGCCCGCGCCATCTCTGTGATATCCGTTACATTGGGGCTCAGCTTCATGATCACCGGCTGCTTCGCATATTTCTTCACCTCCCGGGTGATAGCCTCCACTGCTTTCGGATCCTGTCCGAAAGCAATACCGCCCTCTTTTACATTCGGACAGGAAATATTGATTTCCAGCAGATCCACAGGCTCGTCGGACAGACGTTCCACAACCTCGCAGTAATCTTTCGTACTTTTTCCACAGACGTTGACGATTACCTTCGTGTCAAATTTCTTCAGAAACGGAAGATCACGCTTACAGAACATTTCCATTCCAGGATTCTGAAGTCCGATGGCATTCAGCATGCCGCCGTAAACCTCGGCGATTCTTGGCGTCGGATTTCCCGGCCACGGCACGTTGGCCACGCCCTTCGTCACAACCGCGCCAAGCTGGTTCAGATCCACAAACTCGCTGTACTCCGCCCCTGACCCGAAAGTGCCGGAAGCCGTCATCACCGGATTTTTCAGTTCCACACCGGCCAGGCTGACGCCCAGATTCAGGGTTTCCTTCTTCATCATACTTCCACCTCCGTGCTCAGAAATACCGGACCGTCCTTACAGATCCGCTTGTTGTGGACCAGAGAATGGCCGTCAACCTCCGTGGATTTGCAGACACAGGCAAGACATGCGCCGATTCCGCAGGCCATCCTCTCCTCCATGGAAATCCAGCAGGGAATTCCTTTTTCCAGCGCATAAGCCTTGATCGCCCGCAGCATCGGCGTCGGTCCGCAGGCGAAAATCACATCCGCCTCCAGACGGTTCGCCCGCACTGCATCGAGAACATTTCCTTTCGTCCCCGCGCTGCCATCCTCTGTCGCCAGATACAGCTCACCGGCGGCATTCAGCTCCTCTGTCAGAAACAGCTCGTCCCGATAACCGGAGACAATCAGCTTTTCCCCCTGAATCGCCTTCGCTGTCTCCAGCATCGGAGGAATTCCGATGCCTCCGCCCATCAGCATCACGCGCTTCCCTTTTGTCTCCTCCAGAGGAAACCCGTTGCCCAGCGGTCCGAGAATGTCAATCGAATCCCCGGAGCGAAGTCTGGAAAATTCCCGGGTTCCGCCGCCTGCGATTCGGTAAACGATGCGCAGCGCCCCCTTCTCCCGGTCGATCTCACACAGAGAAATGGGCCGCGGAAGCAGCTTGCCCGCATCCTTTGTGTAGACAGAGATAAACTGCCCCGGTTTCGCCTCTTTCGCGATCGCTTCCGTGGAAATCCACATGCTGTAGATATCTTTCGCGATGCATTCCTGGCTGATAATCTTGCAACACTCTTTGATTTTCATACTGTTTCTCCTCATTCTGTATGAATTTTTCTTTTTTCGCCAACAGTCTCCGCAGGAAAAATTTCCTGCGGAGACTGCAAAAATCATAACTGTTCAGCCAGCCGAACAGTTACAGACACCGTATGTTTACAGGCGCCGGCCGGCATCCATGTCTGACTCAGGCATTCTCCAACGCTGTACGGATGTCTGTCACCATATCCACAACTGCCTGGCGGGACGCATCCGCAAAATTTTCCGCGCCGAAGGACGCATATTTCTCCTGTTTGTACGCAGCGATAATACCTCTGGACGAATTAACGATCGCTCCCAGACCATCCTCGTTGAAGAAATGCACCAGATCCTTGCCCTGTCCGCCCTGCGCGCCGTAGCCCGGAACCAGGATATAGGATTTCGGCATGATACTTCTCAGCACCTTTCCCATCTTCGGATACGTTGCGCCGACAACAGCTCCGATATAGCTGTAGGAATCTCCCATATGTTCCTCGCCCCATGCGGCAACCTGTTCGCCGACCCACTCATACAGCGGGCGTCCGTCGATCAGCCTGTCCTGGAACTCTCCGCTGGAAGGATTGGAGGTTTTTACCAGGATAAACAATCCTTTCTTCTCCTCCTTGCAGACCTTGATAAACGGCTTCACTCCGTCAGAACCGAGATATGGATTCACCGTCGCAAAATCCTCATGAAATCCGGCGTAGGACCTGGAGCCGACCTGAACGTGTCCCAGATGTCCCACTGCATAGGCCTCGGAGGTAGATCCGATGTCTCCCCGCTTGATGTCTCCGATCACAACCAGACCCTTCTCCTGACAGTAGGAAACTGTCTTTTCATAGGCAGCCATTCCCGGAACACCGAACTGCTCGTACATGGCAACCTGCGGCTTTACCGCCGGAATCAGATCGCAGGTTGCGTCTACGATCGCCTTGTTGAACTGCCAGATGGCTTCCGCTGCTCCTTCCAGCGTCTCACCGTACTCTGCAAACGCTTTTTTCTGTACATGCTCCGGCACATAGGACAGCATCGGATCCAGTCCCACAACGATCGGCGCGTTGGTTGCCTTGATTTTTTCGATCAGTTTATTAATCATCTTTACCCTTATCTCCTCATTTTACGATTTTTAACAACTTTTATCTCGCCTGATATACAATCTTTCCGCCGCAGATTGTATACTTCACGCTTCCCCTGACCTTTTTCCCTCCAAACGGAGTATTTTTCCCTCTGGACACAAAAGTTTTCGGGTCGATCACATACTCCTCGTCCGGGTCAATGATCGTCACATCCGCATCCTTGCCCGGCTTCAGAGATCCTTTCTGCCCCATATGAAGAATTCTGGCAGGGTTGTAGCTCATCTTCTCCGCCATCTGCATCGGCGTCAGGATTCCCGTATCCACCAGCTCTGTAATTGTCAGCGCCACGCTTGTCTCAAGACCGACGATTCCAAACGGCGCCTTCTGGAAGCTCTGCTGCTTCTCGTCAAACGCGTGAGGCGCATGATCTGTACTGATCACGTCGAAGATATCGTCTTTCAGCCCCTGCTTCAGAGCCTCCACATCCTCCTTCGTACGAAGCGGCGGATTCATCTTAAAGTTTGTATCGCCCTGAACCATATCGTCCGTAGAGAGCGTGAAATGATGCGGGCACACTTCCGCAGAGATGGATACCCCGTTTCTGCGCGCCTCCTCTACCATTTTTGCGCTGTCCTTTGTGGAACAATGGCACAGATGCAGATGCGCGCCGGTCTCTTTTGCAAGAACGATATCACGGGCAATGATCACATCCTCAACCGCATTGGAAATCCCGGGAAGCTTCCATTCTTCCGACTTGTCTCCCTGATTCATGCAGCCGCCGTGCACCATATTGATATCCTCGCAGTGGGCAAGTACCGGAAGATTTCTTTTCGCTGCGATCTTCATTGCCTCCTCGTAAAGATATGCATTCATCACCGACTTGCCGTCCTCGCTGATCGCCGGAATCCCTGCGTCCGCCATCCCGTCAATGTCTGACAGTTCCTGACCCATCATTCCTTTTGTGATCGCTCCCACCTGCAGAACATGGATCGGCGCATGCTGGCGGGCCTTATTCGTCACATAGCGGACACGGTCCGGATTGTCGATGACCGGCTTCGTATTCGGCATGGCCAGAACGGTTGTCACACCGCCTTTTGCCGCAGCCATCGCGCCGGTAATAACATCCTCCTTATGGGTCTGCCCCGGATCTCTGAAATGCACGTGCATATCGATCAGGCCCGGCATTACATAACACCCTTCTGCGTCAATGATCTTCGCCGCATTGTCTGAAAGCTCTTTTGCCACTTTTGCGATCTGTCCGTTCTCGATCAGGATATCGCAGATCTCATCCAGACGGCTGTCCGGATCAATGACACGACCGTTTTTGATTAAGATTCTCATAATCTGATTTTCCTCGTTTCTGTTTCTTTTTCAGCGCTTTCCCAGCGGTATCCGGCTTTGAAAACCGCTTTTCCACGGTCTGCGCAGGGAATACACAACCTGGCTGAAAGACAACATGATTTTCTCTTTTATCATACACGAAATCCTCTGTGAAATAAAGAGTTTTTTGTAACAGTTCAGCTGGCTGAACTGTTACAGTTTTTTCTTGACTTTTTCTATTCCTGATACTATAATGAAGGCAATTAAGAGAATGTTGTGGATGTAATACGAGGTCACTAGCTATTAGAGATTATATTAACGATTCACCTTCAATATAATCTGTAATAGCTGGTGAATTTTTTTCTCCGAAAAACTTCGCCCGCTTACGGTGAGCAGGTCTCGCCGACATCACGTTTATTTATTTTCTATGGAGGTAACACACAATGAACAAGGGAACTGTAAAATGGTTTAACGCTGAGAAAGGCTATGGCTTCATCACCGGAGAAGACGGAAACGACGTTTTCGTACACTTTTCCGCAATTCAGGGCGAAGGCTTCAAGACTCTGGACGAAGGCCAGGCTGTAACCTACGATCTGACCGAAGGCGCTCGCGGAATGCAGGCTGCCAACGTTGTAAAATGCTGATCGTCTCCGACGAAAGCGTACACATTTGAGCCGTTTGCTCAAAAAAACAGGGGGACCGCTGTTTTCCATACAGCAGTCCCCCTGTTTTTATCTTACATTACTCAGTCTGGGCAGTATCCGTGTCTTCCAGAGAAGAACTGATCTCAGACAGATAATCCTGAATTCCCGTCACGTTCATCGTCGTCGTGACAGCCTCACGCTCGCTCTCCCTTTGTGCCTGCACGTTGCTGTAAACTGCCATGGAAAACCAGGCGATCAGCCCTCCAAGCACCAGTACCGTTGCCGTACACTCCAGACGGAACAGCCATTTCTCGCGGCGCATAATCTTCTGACGACTTGCTTTCTCTTTTTTATATTTGTCAACTTTTTCCTGACTCATCTTCTGACTTCCTTTCCAGCGCTGTAATACTTTCCGCCGTTTCACACGGCTGCACAATTATTTTCGATTATACTACAGATTCCGTCAAAAGAAAAGCCCTTAATCGCCAAAATCATAAGACCGGTAGTTACAGTTCAGCCAGGTCTGTGCATTCCCTGCACAGACCTGGCTGAAAACATAGCGCCTGCGGGCATCCGTCCCATCGCTAAGCGTTTTTTATCGTCAGATCACCACGATCACACCGCCGTCGTTGGCGTACATACTGCTTACTCCCCGTGTGTCCAGAATAAAGGAATCCTTCACATGGATTCTCTCAAGAATCGCATCTCTGACGATCTCCGCGCGCTCCGGACAATTACAGTGAGAAATTGCCAGTACCTTTTTCTCCGGTTCCCTGACGTCCTTCACAATGTAATCCACCATCTTCATCAGCGCTTTATTGATTCCCCGCGCCTGATCCAGCTGACAGATCGTCCCTTCCGGCGTAGAGCCCATCACCGGCTTGATTTTCAGCGCTGTCGCCACAAAGGCTTTCAGATTGGAAAGACGTCCGTTCTTTCTGAGCGTCTCAAGATTTTCCAGCACGAAATACGTATTCTGCCCGGAAATATACTGCTCCACAGTGTCAACCAGCTGCCCGAAAGGCATCCCCTCTTTTTCACACTCTGCGATTTTTCTTACGATCAGGGTTTCTCCCACAGAAGCGCTTCTGGAATTAAACACATGGATTTTCTTTGTCCCATCCTGTTCCATCGCCAGACTTCTGCCCAGCATCGCGCTGTTATAGGAGCCGCTCAGCTCGGAGGAGAGCGTCACCGCATACTGATGATCCTCTTCTCCCTCAAAAGCTTTCTGATACACTTCCGGGGACGGACATGCAGATTTGGGGCATTCCGGACAGGCCGCAACCTTTGCCAGAAAACTTTTCTGATCAAATGTCTCATCATCGACAATCGTCTCTCCGCCAACCTCAAGGGTCAGGGACGCGGTCTCAATTCCCGGATCTCTCCTCATCTCCTCCGTCAGTTCGCAGCAACTGTCTGCAATAATATGATAGGACATAACTCATACCTCCAAAATCTCTCGATCTTCTATCCATATCTTTCGCACAGCCAGATAGCCGTGTCAACATCTCATCATCTGGTTTTAATAACTACATTCTATGATAGCATACTCTTACTGCCAATGCAAAACATTTTTGCTGTCTTTTTTTCTTTTTTTGAGGTATACTAATTATATCGAACACGAAACGGAACCGCCCCGTCTGCATGTTCTGACCGTATCATCGGAAAGCAGGCAGGCCATTTTGTACATATTATACAGAAAGCTTCCTGTATAATTTAAATCAAGGAGTTGACCAAAGAAAATACCTCAAGTA
>ERZ1090868.1251-NODE-1253-length-13523-cov-7.264850_pt1 | contig 13523 bp, 13 predicted proteins | sample MGYA00478475_ERZ1090868 | MGnify/ENA primary metagenome ERZ1090868 (study PRJEB33644, sample SAMEA5815747) | chicken gut metagenome | biome: Chicken; feature: Gastrointestinal Tract; material: Caecum | place: Ireland | collected 2019-01-01 | study: A study of...
ATATTATATATTTTTATGAAAATTTGCCTTTTGGCGCGTAAAATTTTTTTCTGAATTTGATTCTTCAAAACATTTGTGCTATAATGCAAGCATGAAAGAAATTCATTTCAGGGACATCGGCAATCGCGAACTCAATCTGATGGCTTGTTACATCAAGCGATTTTCGCCGTCGTTCTACATGGGGACGCACAACCACCCCTATTTTGAACTGATGTATGCCGCCGACGGAAATTTCAATGTGGAGATCGTCAGGCGCGACGCGGAAGGCCGCGAGGAGATCTTCACCGTCACCGTCCATCAGGGCGAACTCATCTTCCTTGACTCCTATCTCTTTCATCGCCTGCAGATCATCGAGGAAAACGTCGTCATCTACAACGTGGAGCTTCTGCCGCAGATGGACAGCCGAAACGACACCTTCGACACGGGAACGCTGTTTGCCATCAGCTATGCCGCGCTCATGGAACGCACCAACCTCAAAGCGCTCGCCGACACACAGGACGGATATCTCGTCATTCCGAATCTCTCCAAAATCGATCTTTCCCTGCGCGAACTCATCTACGCCATGATGAATACCAACCAGCGCCTGGAAGACGTCTGCTGTCTGCGCGCCCATATCCTCATGCTCTTCATGGAGATCTCCAAGAGCCTTGCTCTCTACGAACAGAGCGGCATCCACTACATCAAGAAAATCCAGCTCTATATCAAACACCACCTCAATCAGAAAATCAGTCTCGACGACATCGCCGCGGCCGTCGGGTATCATAAATCCTACGTCGCCGCACAGTTCAAGTCGTTTACGGGAAAGACCATCATGCAGACCGTCAACGAAATGCGCGTCTCCAAGAGCCTTCTTATGCTGCGCGACACGGGGACGCCCGTCGCCGAGATCGCCCGTCAGGTCGGATTCCCCTCCTACGCCCAGATGGTACACGAGTTCAACAAATTGGTCGGAATGCCCCCCAACGCCTGCCGCAAGGTCTTTCAGAACGACGAACTCGATTACGACAACCCCCAGTACAGTTCCATCGCCATCCGCATCAGCGAAGAGGACTTCCTCCTCGACGAGACGTCCTTTACCCACGCCTATTACAAAAAGAACCTCAAATCCAAGTCCAAGGAACTGCTCAATTACTGATCTATGCCCGCCTTCGCCTTGTCCCCTTGTGCTCCACGCGCCGTCCTTCGCGGGAACTGATAGCGCCGTTCTCCGTCCCGAGGCGTTCGGATTGCACCGTTTTGTACGTAGCGTCTCTTTGTTTCGGCGCCATCCCCGTTGCGCAGGCGCGTGGTTTGTCGCTTTCGCGGCATTCCTCGTTTTCGTAAGGCGCGCAGACGCGTGGTTTGTCGCTTTCACAAGGCGCGCGGCGCAGTATCGCAAGACAGTTTTCTCCGATTTTCCAAAAAGGGAGGCTCTCCGCTACGGAGAGCCTCCCTTTTTGACGAATCCATATTTTTTTTCACGAGATCGGAAAAGCGTCTTTTGCGTCCGCGTCAGAACTCCTTGCCGAGGAGCGTCCGAAGCGCGACCTGGGCATAGATACGGTGCATGAAATCGTTGGGGTGATTGACGTTGTTGGAGATGGTATCCTGCAAATTTTTGCGTTCCAGGAGAAGTGCGTGCATGGCGGTCACGTCCGCGCAGGCAACGCCCGAGAGCTCCTGTTCCAGCGAGCGCAGTGCGCGGGGGTATTCCGCGTGATAGTGGAAGATGGACGAGCCCGCCGTAAACGCGACAAGCGGATTGGGCAAAAGCGGCGAAACGAGCAAAAACTCTGTTTCGGGGCAATGATTGCGCACCTTTCGGATGATCGTGCGCAGGTTCTGCAAAAAGTCCTCGGGACGGAAAACGCCCGCATCGTTCATGCCGAACGCAAGAATGACGAGATCGGGCGCGGCCTCGATCACGCCCGCCACGTTTTCATCCTTCGCGCCCCAGTCGGCACACATTCCGCTCACCGAACAGTTGACGTGCGTCACCTCCGCCCCGTACCGAAGGCGCAGATAATCGGCCATCATCTCATTGTAGGGCTTGCAGAACGGCGGTTTGCGGATGTCCCGCATCCCGCTCGCCGCCCAGCCGTAGGTGATGCTGTCGCCATAGCTCGCGATCGTCACCTTCTTCTCCTGCGTGAGTTTTTTCAGAAAACGCGCAAACCGCTCCCGCTTGCCGGGGACAATGTCATAGAGATCGCTCTCCACGTGCGTATAGGTGACCGCGAGCTGATAGGCGCGCATCCCCTCGCGGTCGGCAAACAGATCGCCCGTGCGATAGGCGCCGAGCGCATCCGCTGCCGCCATCTGATCGTCCCGCGACGCATCGAATGCGGGAAGCCGATAGTCCTTCCACAGAATACGCGGGATCCGTCCCTCGCGCACGATTTCCAGCTCGCCGTAGCCGTTGATGCGGTAATCCCGCCCCTCCTCGTACACCTTGCTCGCGTCCGGACTGCACACGCACAGGACATCGCGCACGGGATACGCCAGACGGAAGGGCCGAAGCTCCCCGAGCGCGTTCTCCAGAACGAAGATAAACTCCCCGTGTACCGTGTCCCCCTTCCAGATCGGAAGAAGATCGCGCATGCAATCATACTCCATATTCCGACGCTCTCCGCCCTCCATCGACGATTCCTCCTTGCAATCAAACATCCTTTTGTGCTTTTCGATCATTCTGACCGCGTTGGTCCTTTTGTTCGTTTCGATCATTTTCCGCTTCCGCGATCGGTCCCGAAATCGGCCCCGCTGCAAGAGCGTTCCCGCGGCGCAACCGACGGCGTCACAGATGCTTTGACGCCTTAACTTTTGCGGCTGTTTTTCTTCTTCACCGCGAAGAAAATCCCGACGCCGATCGCCGCCAGCACGACCGCTCCGCCGACACAGCAGCCGATGATCAGCCCCGTGTTGTTCTCTCCTCCGCCTGCGGGGACATCCGCCTTGGCATAGTCCACACGGAAGGCGCGGGTGAACAAAACGTCCTCGGCCTCCGTGTACGCCGCAATCACTTCCGCATAGTCGCCGCAGTCACGGAAATTGAATATGGTCCCGTTGACCTCGCTCTCGTCGCCCGCATAGCTCTTGATCCGTATGCGCACTCTTGCCCCGCGCACGAGTTTTTCCATCGTCTGCCCTTCCACGCCCGCAAGCGCCCCGACGCGTTCGCCGAATGCGGACGCCGCGTTGTTGGTCAGGCCGTACACGCCGCTTGCCATGGCCGCCACACAGTCCTGTCCCGCACCGTATGTCCAGAAAAAGCTCATGTAGCCGCGGTCTTTCATCATGCTGTCGTAGTAGTCCTTGTCGCCCATATCCCCGATCGTCGCATCGACGACCGTGTTCATGGCGTTGTATCGCACGACGTTTGCGTCAAAGTCGACACGGCGGAAATTGGGCAGTGCCGCCGTGGGAACCTGCGGAAGCTGTTCATGCGCCGCCGCAAGCATATTGAGATCAAACGAGATAAACACGAGCTGATCCCAAAAATCATATTCTTCCACCGCCGCCGCGATCGCGGGCAGGACATCGGTGTCCGACGTCTTGATCTCGCAGACGATGACGACGCCCGTCCCGTCAAACGCCTTCAGAAAGTCTTCGAACGTGGGAATGGGCTGCGGCGGAACTTCCGCACCGCCGTATGTCTTGGTGATCTGATACTGACCGAGTTCCTCCAACGTCATCTCCGAGACCGTCCCCGTGCCGTTCGTCGTGCGGTCGATCGTCCCGTCATGCATGATGATCGGCACGCCGTCCTTGCTGAACTGGACGTCGATCTCGATGTGCGAAGCGCCCGCATCCACTGCGGCCTGCGCGCCCGCAACCGAATTCTCCGCCGTCGTCATCGGCAGCCCGCGGTGCGCAATGTTGAGAGAAATGCGCGAGACGGCGCGCTCCGGATATTCCCGATACGCCGCATATACGTCCCGATAATCCTCGCAGACGATCCCGTACGTCCCCGACGCGACGACATTCTGCACGGAGAAAATATCCCCTTCGCTTGCCTCGTCCAGCTGTGTCCAGACCGTCTTGAACCGACCCTGCAGGTACGCCACGGTCTCCGGTTCGGACTGCGCCTCCGACAAAAGCACGACGTTCGCCATGGACAGCGTAGCAGTGCGCACAACTTCATAGAGCGCCGCCTCGTCCGAAAGAGTCTGACCCGTCACGTCGTAGATCCCGCGGATCCCCGTCAGCTCCGAGCGCACGTTTGCCAGCACTTGCGCATCCGAAGACATAACGGCCATGTCCGAAATGCTCCACTCGCTCTTCCAAAGCCCGATGAGCGCTTCCGCCGCCGCCTCGTCCTCTATTTCGACAATGGGAATCATCAGCCCTGCGATCTCGTCCGCATAGATGTCCGTCAGAGCGCCGAGCACCGCGCCGTCTTCGCCGACCACGTTGCACGCCGCATCCACGCGCAGGATGATGCTCGCAGGAATGTCTCCCGCATACGACCCGAGCTGTTCCTCCCGCTCCAGGCGCGTCACCACCGTGGGCGCCCCCGCAAGTTCGCTCTCCACGATCGTCGTCTCGATCATGGACGCGTCCGTCATGGCCCAAACGGGCAGAAGTCCCCCGCCGCAACCGACCATGACAACCGCAAGGCCCAATGCCCCGATTGCCTTTTTCGGAATGCTTTTCATCCTTTCTCTCCCCTGCGGAATGCTCTCCGCATTCTGCATTATAGATTGACACCCCCGCTTTGTAAAGAGCGCCCGAAAAGGAAAGAATGATATATTTTATATTTTCTTCGATATTTTAATTTTTTTCTTTCATCGTACGACCTTTTGTTCCTGCGCCTTACAATATGCTGTATTATAAGATACAGACGGTCAGAATTCCCGACGGAGCCTTTGTTGCGGCGTTCTCCGATGGGACGATTTGCCCGCGTCAGGCACGTTCTTTGATCAGCGCGAGCGCCATGGACAGAATGCAATCGTTCAATTCCAGCGGACGGACGAAGCTGTCGCCCATTGCGTTCCGTCCCAGGAGCGCGCCCATGATGTTCCCCGTGACGGCGCCCGTGGAATCGCTGTCACCGTCATGATTGACGGAGGCCGTGAGCGCATCCGAAAAGCTGTCCGAATAGCGCAGAACGCAGTACAGAGCGATGGCGACCGTCTCCTCCGCGACCCACCCGCCGCCGAGTTCCCGAATGGCATCCAGATCATCCGAGCCTGCGGGCGCTTCCGCCAGTTCGGCCGCCCGCCTTAAGAGCTGCGTGAAGGTCTGCAGATCCGCGTCGTCGTCAAAGATCGCATACATATCCCGCCATGCCGCTTCCGCGGCCGTGCGCAACGGCTCGCCGCGCAGGAGGAAAAGAAGGAGCTCGGCAAGATAGGCCGCAGGGATATATCCGAGCGGGTGGCTGTGCGTGATCGCCGCCGCCCGTGCCGCAAGGTATCCGACATCGGCGGGCATGACGGCCTTGTGCGCAAAATGAACCGCAACGGGCGCGACCCGCATGACGCCTCCGCAGCCCTTGCTGCGGTTGAGCTTCTCCGTAAACGAGCCGCATTTCCCCGACGCCAGCGCGGAAAGGCACGTCCCGCCGGGAGCACGGCGCGAATAGAGATCGCGCTCCTGCAACAACGGAGAACGGGCTACGCCTTGCGGGAGCGCAAACGTCTCATCCTGCGTACAGAGCCAGTTGAGGTACTCTTCGTAGATTCCTCGTATGTACTGCGCCGCCGTCGGAAACGCGGCATGCGCCTCCGCGCGCAAAAGTCCCGCCGCCGTAAAGAGCGTCATCTGGGTATCGTCCGAGATGAGCGCTTTCCCGCCGATGAGATCATATTTCACAATGCCTCTCTCGCCGTAGCGCCGAAAAATGGCGTCCGCTTCCATAAACTCCACGGGATACCCGAGCGCGTCCCCCGCCGCACCGCCCAACAGACATCCCGCCGCCCTGTCCTCTGTCCGATTCATAATCGTCTCCTTTCGTCGTTCTTACCCGAATTGTTTTCGAACTACCCGTTCCGCACGGACCTCGGACGCCCTCGCTGTCGCCGTTCTCTTCACCGAAGGCATTGCCGATCTTCTTGCCGACTTTTCCGAAGCCGCCGCCGAGGTTATGAAGTCCGCGTTTTAGGCCTTTTTGCAAGAAGGCCATACAGTCCGTTCCTCTGCCTCTGCCGAATTTTCGTTTCTCGGCCTGCTTACAACCAAAAAACAGCCGCATGAAATAAGCGACTGTTTCCATCGCAGGGACGGCAAATGCAAAATTTCAGAAGATAAAGAAAAAACCTAACCCGAGCAGTTCGGATTAGGTTTCGACTGGTGGAGATAACGAGATTCGAACTCGTGGCCTGTACGTTGCGAACGTACCGCTCTACCAACTGAGCCATATCCCCTTGAAGTGTAGTATGATTATAGCACAATCCACGAAAAAAGCAAGCGTTTTTGCAGAGATTTTCAAAAATTCCCCAACGATGTCAGACAGGAAACTTCTTTTCGATGTTAAAATCCAGTCCTTCGTCGAATGCCTCTTCCCATCGCTGCTGGATAAATTCGAGCACCTGCACCTGCGCCGTCTTGATCCCGACACCGTATCCGTCCAGTTCGCCGCTCTCTTCCCGTCCCTGCAATTCCTCCAACGAAATCGTGATCTCATCGATCAGGTCAAGAAGCGTTTCCCGCGCACTCGCAGGAACCATGGAACGCATTCCCTCTTTCATCCCCGACGCCTCCCGTCTCTTAACTGCCGTCTATTATATCATCCCTGCAACAGATGTTCAAGCAGTTTACAAGACTTTCTCGGAAAAAGTTCAAGGAATTTTTCAACGCCCCATAAAAACGGTTGACAAACAAGCGTTTATAGGAGTAAAATAACAAAGTAACATTTACGGGGGCATAGCTCAGTTGGTTAGAGCGCATGCTTCACATGCATGAGGTCACAGGTTCGAGCCCTGTTGTCCCCACCACAGTCCGGCACCGTTTCCACGGTGCCTTTTTTGTTGCAAAAAATTCATGCTCCCAAAGACATTTGAAAATCCGTCAAATATTCCCCCATTCCGAACACGAAGAAATCCCTTATCGATCCTTCCAAAACACCATTTTTGCATATACGAAAGAAATATTTCCCGAGTCATGCAAACGCTTATTTTGAACCTATGGAAGGAGCGTTTTCCGAACATGGCAAAACAATCGTTTTTGCGGCAATGTTCCGAGCCGAGTCCTTCCTTCCGTCAAAGCACGCCGCCGCGTGCTTGTTTTTCTTTCGGGACGTACCATGTCCGAAACAAGCCCCCTCTGATCGGTGTAATGACAGGGAATGACAAGCAAAATGAAAGTCATTTTTTCTCATTATGCTTAATGAAATTGACAAAGATTTTCCGCGAAATATGCGTGAAATCTTCAAAAATGTGGCGCTTTGGCGGTTGAAAAACGCGTAAAATATGGTATAATTCACTTGGAAACAAAATGACGGGGACGGTGCAAAACGTGAGCTATCTGACCTTGACAAATGTATGCAAACAGTACCGAACGGGCGACATCTGTGTGGACGCCCTGAAAGATGCCTCGTTCACCGTGGAAAACGGAGAGTTTGTCGTCGTGCTCGGCTCTTCCGGTGCGGGCAAGACGACACTGCTCAATCTTTTGGGCGGAATGGACAGCGCAACGTCGGGGAAAATCATTTTGGACGGCAAGGACGTCACGGCGCTTGACAAGCGCGGCCTGACCGCCTATCGGCGGACCGACGTGGGGTTTGTCTTTCAGTTTTACAATCTGATGCCCAATCTGACGGCGCTTGAAAACGTGGAAATCGCCGTGGAGATCTGCAAGAATGCGCTTGACCCGCGCGCCATTTTAACGGAAGTCGGCCTCGGCGCGCGCATGAACAATTTCCCCGCACAGCTCTCGGGCGGCGAGCAGCAGCGCGTATCCATTGCGCGCGCACTCGCGAAAAATCCGAAACTTCTGTTGTGCGACGAGCCGACGGGCGCGCTCGACTATGTGACGGGCAAACTCGTTCTCAAGCTTCTGCACGACGTCTCCAAGGAGCAGAAAAAGCCCGTCATCATCGTCACGCACAACGCTGCCCTCAGGGATATGGCGGACAAAGTCATCCATATCCGAAGCGGCAGGATCGAGGCGATCGAGGCCAACGCCCATCCCATGCCCATCGAACAGATCGAATGGTGAAGCCATGAAAACATACTTAAAGACATTCGGACGCATGTTCGTACGACATGCGACCCGTCTCGTGTCCGTCGTGCTCATGGTGCTTGTGAGCGTCGGATTTACGGCGGGAATCGGCATGGCAAAGGACAAGATCGGAGACTCTCTCTCCGAATACTACACCGCGCAAAATGTGAGCGACATCATCCTCATGAATGAGGACGGTGCCTTTTCCGATGCAGACGTATCCGCCATTTCCGAACACTACGGCGCAGACAATGTCCAAACGGGCGGAATGCTCGAATTTGAAGTCCGCGACGGAAAGGCGATCGTAAACGATACCGAAGTCACCTTTACCAATGTGCCGGACGGCGTTGTGCGCGTCTATCTCTTTCCCTGTGACGCCCCCGAAGACGTCACGCAGAACACTCTGACAACCGTAGAGACGTTTGATCGTTCGTCCGCGCCGGAGAATGCCATTACCGTCTATACGGAGCGCGCCACCGAGCAATTTTCCGAGCCCGCAGATCATACCTTTACGCTTTCTGCGACGATCACCGAGCATTACGACGAATACGAAGTACAGGGATATACCCTGACGGATGCGACCATCACCGCCTCCGTCGAACAGACGTATGTGCTGGGCGGAACGCTTCTCAACCCGCTGCACATGGCGGTGCGCGACGACGCCAGCTTTACGGACGATCCCGCTTCCGACGACGAAGAGGACACCCTTCCCCTTGCCGCCGTCTACTATGTGTTCGGCGAAAATCTCATCCATACGACCGCCCTGCCGCACATCACGGGGACGATCGAACTGTTCGGAAACAGCCAGACGATCGATATGGACGCCCAGGAAGAACAGGCGATCACCGTTCCCGCGTCAGAGCTTTGCAACCGCGTCTGCATCACGCTGCCCGACCGCAGCCATACCCTCTTCGGACGCGGATATGACGACTACGTAGACGGCGAAACGGAACAGATTTCCCGTCTGCTCTCCGCCGACTCCGCATCCGAAAAGAACTATGAAGCGCTCACCCTGCACGAGAACTTCTCCTTTGAATCCTTCCGCGAATACGGCAATAAGATCGCAGGGATCGGATATGTCCTGATGGCGGTGTTCTTGTTCGTCACCATTCTCGTGGTCCTCTCCACGATGACCCGCCTTCTGGACGAGGAGCGCGGACAGATCGCCTGCCTTCTCACGCTCGGCTACTCCCCTTTCCGCATCATCTTCAAATATCTGCTCTTCGCCCTGATCGGAACGCTCATCGGCGGGTTCGGCGCCTACTTCGCCGGTCTCGGCCTCGCAAAGATCATCTACGACAACTTTGAATGGAACTATACGCTTCCGCCCTATTCCGCGCGTATCTCGATGGCGTTCTACCTCATCACGTTTGCGGTCATCCTCATCGCGACGCTCGCCGCAACCGCGATCGCAGGCTTTAAGCTCACCAGCCGCGAACCCGCCGACCTGCTCCGTCCCAAGACGCCCAAAGCCGGAAAAAAGGTCTTTCTGGAACGCATTCCCTTCCTCTGGAATCACCTTTCCTTCAAGTACAAATCGACGATGCGCAATGTCCTGCGCTTCTTCATGCGGTTCTTGATGACGGTCGTCTCCGTCGCCCTCTCCACCGCGCTCGTGCTCGCGGGACTCGCCGTGCTCGACTGCTGTCTCTTCCAGGACATCGGCGGCACCGCAATGATCACCATTTCCGTGATCATCCTCGTCTTTGCCGCCCTGCTCAATTTCGTCGTCACCTATACCCTCACCAACATCAACATCAGCGAACGCGAGCGCGAACTCGCCACCCTCATGGTGCTCGGCTACTACGACAGCGAAGTCGCCGGCTATATCTACCGCGAAATCTACATCACCAGCTTTATCGGCATCCTCTTCGGACTGCCCCTCGGCTGCCTTCTGTGCCTGTTCGTCTTCCAGGTCATGGGCTTCGGCTCCATCCCCGGGATCTCATGGTTCGTCTGGGTGCTCGCCCCCGTTCTATCCGTCCTCTTTACCATCCTCGTGACGCTCATCCTCCGCCACAAGATCGTGAGCATCGACATGAACGACTCCCTCAAAGCCATGGAATGACCCCTGCCTTTCGCGGAAGGCCCTGCATCGGCTCCGCGTATATCTTGTTGCGTGGCATTCTGCTCTTCCTGCGTGGCATTTTGCTCTTCCTGCATGGCATTCTGCCCCGCTATATGTGCGAAGGCCTTGCAGCGTACACATAAACGCCCTGAAACGAACGCGAAATGCCCCTTCTGCCCGCCCTCCGCATGGGCGGGTTTTTTCTTAAAGCAAATACGCGCAGGACGTCCTTTTTATGAAAAAGCACCGAAATGCAGGGAACGCTCTGCGGAAAATGTGCCGTAAGCGGCAGATGGGTACGGAAAAATCCCCGACCTTTCTGCGAAAGACGAGCATACGGCGACAGGATCTTCCAAGGAAGAAAGGCGGAAATCATTTGCGAAAACATTTGACAATCCGCATGCTTTGTAATAAAATATTATTATATTTTAATTTTAAGCAGAGAGGCAATCATGCGCGAATTTACATCTCCGGAGGCTGAACTCCGCTTTCGTCAGCGGAGTCTGATTCCTCTGAACATCTTTGTGGCACTTTTGTCGGTGATCGCAGCGCTCTCCATCCTGTTTCTTCCCCTGATGCGCGTCGACGTGGACGATCTGACGCCCCTTCTGGAACATCAGACGTCGGACGAAAACGCGAACACGCAGATCTCGATCGCGGAAACGTTGAGCGGGACGGGACTGAGCATCTCGATGACCGGCATGGACTTCATCAACCTCGGTCTTTCCAAGGAGCCCGTCACTTTTCTGATCAGAAAAGCAGGCAGCACGCTCAGCGAAAACTCCACCGAGATCGCGGCGAAAGCGGTCGTCATAGCAGCGGCGGAGAACGCGGGGTATGAAGTGAACGAGAATACGGCAGACGAACTGGACAACGCCATTCAGGGTCTGGAAGCCGCCGATAGCGATGAAGCAATCGACGAAGCCATCACTTCCATTATCAACATCGTAAAAACCGAGATCCTGCCCGAGGAAGAGCTTGCGGGATGGGATGACGCAAAGGTTCATGAATCCGTCCGCGACCTGTACGACAAGACCGTCGAACAAACAGGAGAAGGGAACTTTACGGCAGAGGCATTCATCTGCGTGAATCTCTCCGAGGCCCTCAACGAAAACGGCAGCGGAACGGGCGAAGTCTATACCAATTTCTCCGACCTTGTGACCGCCGTAAGCGAAAGCAGCGGCGTGGAGGAAATCCAGTCGAAAATCCCCCCGTCATCTTTCAGGCGGCGGCCGGGTTGATTGCCCTTTATACCTTCGTCTGGGCTCTGCTCTTCCTGTTTGCGTTCTTCCATATGTTTGCGCGCAATAAGCGCTTCATGATGTGGTACGTCAAGCTCTTCGGGTTCCAGCCCTGCCTCATCTTCGGAATCGTTCCTCTTGTGGCAACACGGTTTATCCCCAACGCAACGGTTGCCGCCGCGATCGGCGCGATCTCCACACTCGCATGGGTGAGCGGCGCCTGCTACCTGCTCTTGTGGTTCATCTCCATCGTCTGGGCGTTCCCCATCAAACACCGCATCCGCAAACTCAACCGCGAACTACTCGCCTGATCACACCCTTTTCTGCATTCCGCAAGAAAACTGTATTCTGCAAGAAGGTGCAAAAAAAAGATGCACCTTCTTGTTTTTTTTGTCAAAATGTGCTATACTTTCCTCATAGGAGATCAACCGTATGGATCAGTTTTGGGAAACAATCCGCCAGATCGGCCATGACTTTGTCCAGAATACCGGCCTCGCCATCGTGCGTACGGTCGCTTTTTTCGTACTGGGCCTGGTCATCATCCGCATCGTGCAGGTCATCGCCCGCACGACCGCACTCAAGAGCAACAAACTCGATAAGTCCGCTTCGACGTTTGTCGTCTCCCTCATCACGGTCGTGCTGTATGTCGTCCTCGCCATCGTCGTCGTCAGTTCGCTTGGCTTCTCGACGGCAGGCATCATCGCCGCCTTCTCCGCGGTCGCCCTCGCCATCGCCCTCGCCCTGAAAGACAGCCTCGCAAGCCTCGCCAACGGCGTCATCATCATCTTTACCAAGCCCTTCAAAAAAGGAGACTATATCTCCATCGGCAATATGGAAGGCCTCGTGCAGGACATCCGCCTGTTCAATACCAAAATCGTCACATACAGCAACGAGACGATCATCGTCCCCAACAGCGAAGTGCTCGGTTCCAAACTCATCAATTACAGCGATATGCCTCTGCGCCGCGTCGTCATCGACGTCCCCATCCCCTATTCCGCCGACGTGGAAACCGTCAAAGCCTTCCTCCTCGAGAGCGTGAAGGCCTATGAAAACGTCGTCTCCACGCCCGCACCCTCTGTCGTCCTGTCCGAATACGGCGACAGCGCCATCAAGCTCTCCGTCCGCGCCTGGGGAACAACGGAAAAATACTGGGACCTCTACTATGACCTGCGCGACATCCTCTACAAGGCAATGAACGACCATAACGTCTCCATTCCCTTCAATCAGCTCGACGTCCATGTCTGCGACAACACCGCTGCGACCACTACGGGAGGTAAATCCGCATGAACCCGCTTCTTTTGCTCGCCGATCCCGTTCAGACCGAGACACTCCCCGTGACGCAGATCATCATCGAATACGTCGTCTATGCCGCCATTATCGTCGTCGGTATCCTCATCCTCCTGCTGATCCGCAGAAAGATGCGCCTTCCGCGCCATGCCGATCTTCGGAAGATGCTCACCGATTTCACCGCGCTCCTCGCGGCGTTCTCCAAGACGGCGGTCTCCCTTCCCCGCCTCAAGTATCTCAAAAACATCTCAAACCTGCTCTATCGCCTGGATAAGCTCATCTACACCGCAGACCGCATGGCAGAGAAAGAGCGCGACGGAGAGCTGGAGAGCATTTCCCTCCTCCTCGGACAGGCCCGCGCCGAAATTGCCGCCTATAAATTCGGGGCGCGCGGCGCAGACGACAAAGAAGGCCTTGCCGTCGCACAGCAGAAAATGGCGGAATCGATCGCCCTCCTTGACCGCATTCTCGACCGCGACGCGCAACTCCGCAAGAACCGCTCCTGACTCAACGCTTCTGCCCCCGTGCTTCTTGCCTCGCATTCCCGCTCTCGCGTCAGGTCTTCGGCCGTTTCTGTCCTACGGGGACATTGTCCCGTAAAGGACGCAGCATCTTCCATGCCGCGGCATATTCCGAAATGATATGCTTCGGACACAAAATCGCCGCAGCGTGACCGATCAAACAAGACAGGCGCCGCCCCCGCCGGATGTTGGCGCGGGGGCCGGCGGGTTTTTTAGATATTAAAAAAAAAATAAAATAACCCCCCCCCAAAGAGGGGGCCCCGCCCC
>ERZ1090868.1253-NODE-1255-length-13510-cov-4.923077_pt1 | contig 13510 bp, 9 predicted proteins | sample MGYA00478475_ERZ1090868 | MGnify/ENA primary metagenome ERZ1090868 (study PRJEB33644, sample SAMEA5815747) | chicken gut metagenome | biome: Chicken; feature: Gastrointestinal Tract; material: Caecum | place: Ireland | collected 2019-01-01 | study: A study of the...
AAGGAGGAGTTACCATAAACCCATATATATTTTAATTTAATTGTCAAATTTTCAATTGGGAAGGAGAGGGCGATTGCCTCTCGGCCTCTCACAGCACCGGACATACGGCTCACGTATGATGAACAAGGTGCAATTTCCGGCTGACTGAATTTGTTGAAAAGAATAGCCGGTGCAGCGTATAGGATTAACACCAAGGCCATTTCATGGCCAAACCTATCGAGCGAAAGGGCCAAGCATGAACGGTGTTATTTATGCGCGCTACAGCAGCGACAACCAGCGGGAAGAATCCATTGAGGGGCAGCTGCGCGAGTGTAAGGAATACGCGGAGAAAAACGGCATCCTGATCGTAGGAACCTACATTGACCGGGCGTTTTCAGCCAAAACAGATCATCGTCCTCAGTTCCAGCAGATGATCCGGGACAGTAAAAAAGGCCTGTTCGATACGATTCTTGTGTGGAAGCTGGATCGCTTTTCCCGCAACCGATACGATTCGGCCTATTACAAGCGCATCCTGAAAAACAACAAAGTGCAGATCATCTCGGTGACAGAGCCAATCTCCAGTACGCCGGAGGGCATCATGCTGGAAAGCCTGCTGGAAGGCATGGCAGAGTACTATTCCGCTGAACTGGGCGAAAAGGTATCCCGCGGCTTGAAGGAGAACGCGCTGAAGGCCCGGTTCAACGGCGGTTATGTCCCGCTGGGTTATCGCATTGACGATGAGCGGCACTATCAGATCGACCCGCTGACAGCGCCGGTTGTACAGGAGGTATTCCGACGCTATGCGGACGGCGAAAGTATCAAGCAGTTGTGCCGTGAGCTGAACGAGCGGGGCGTTCGCACCAGTTTGGGGCGATGCTTTACCAAGTGCAGTTTTCAGAATATGCTGAAAAACAGGCGCTATCTTGGCGAATACCGATATAAAGATGTGGTGATTGAAAACGCCGTTCCCGCTTTGATTGATGCAGAGACCTTTGAGCGTGTACAGCAGCGCAGCCGGCAAAATCAAATCGCGCCCGTCCGCGTTCGCGCAGATGTTCCCTTTATCCTGACTTCCAAAGTGTTTTGCGGCAAGTGTGGTGCAATGGTGGCCGGTGACAGTGGTACAAGTAAGACCGGCACGGTTCATTACTACTACAAATGTGGCAATCGCAAACGCGGTGGGAAGGAAACCTGTAGTCTCAAGGCAGTGCGCAAGGAATGGCTGGAGCACGCGGTTACATACGTTGCGGTCACCTATGTGCAGCGCGATGAGATCACGGAGCGCATCGTAAACCTGGCGGTGGAAAGCAGCGATAAAGAAAACCCGAGGCTTCCGGCTCTTCGCGGGCAGCTGCGAGACGTAAACCGCCGGATCAGCAATTTGATTTCCGCCGTAGAAGAGGGCTTTATCAGCGACAGTTCCAAACAACGGCTGGATGAACTTGAAAAACGGCGCCGGGAGCTGGAAGCCAGCATCGGCCAAGAGGAACTGAAGCATCCTAAATTGGAACACGACCAAATCGTGTTCTGGCTTTCACAGTTCAAGCATCTGGACTTGGAAAATGTTCGGGTGCAGAAGCAGATCATCGACTGCTTTGTCAACACCGTCTATCTTTTTGATGACCAGCTGGTCGTCAACTTCAACTTTGACCGCGAGCGGCGGAAGATCAGCCTGGCTGAGGTGGAGGCTCAACTTGATGCAGTAGAGATTAGGCGTGATACAGCACCGCGGGGGGAGAAACCAAATCTGCTATTCTATGGCGATGGATTTGGATTGATGTTGCTATATGGAGATATTTCGATTGTTTAACAACCGGATGTCGATTAGATCGAAGAACAACATTTTCAAATCGAGCATACATATAGTATAGTAGAAAGGCTTTATATATGTTCTAAACAGAGGAATTATACAATTTGTACAAGATTTGTTCCGGGAATTTGGTGGCACCAACAATTGAAAACTCTTGCTGTTTGCACTATAATACTAGTATCTTTGATGGTGGAATGACTCATTCGGAAAGGATTGTTTTTCCTACCATCAAGAATTCCTGCTATCGCTCGACCGATGGCAATGAAAGCAGCAGTCTGCCTCGGAGTAAAAGCGAAGGAATAGATTAAAGTTAATATTTTTGATAGATGGCGCTGTTTTAGTTCCGAAATGGAACGCGGCGCCAATTCTTTTGTTGCTATTGTTCGATATGGAGGAATATTAAAATGTGTGGGAATGCGAGCAGCACATCTGCGCGGACCGGGGAAGAAAGTAGCTCGTCTAATCAGAGTGTGAATTCTAATACGCGTAGCGAGCGAGCTTTGACATTATACAGAGCCTGGCAGATTTTCTCGGGCATAGCTATTTTGTTACTATTTTCAACGATTGGAGCCTTATTATCTGCTCAAGATCATGAAATCGTAGTACGGCAATACACTTCCACGTTTATGATACTCAGCGTTTCTATGGCACTGGCTGCAGTATTTTTAATCTTTGGATGTATAGAATATCACGCCCCTTGGATCAACGGGATTTTCGAAAAGCAGAAAGACACCTGCGATGTGGACTCAAGTGATTTCCAGAAATTCCGAAATGGCTACAATAAAATGAGACGCGCGCGGGTAGGCATTTATATTGAAGTCATTCTTTCGCTTTTTTTGTATTTGCTCCCGCAGTATATCACAAGAATTTCTTACTTTACTACATATTCGGTGATATATGATTGGTTTTTTGTTCTCAGTGTACTTATGAACGGCTTTGCGCTTGCGCAGTGTTCTTTTCAAACTTCATGGATTGGAACAAGCCGACGAACCCCCAGCATTGGCATTGCCGTAGCAAATGTGATTTTATACTTTGCAGTTATATTGGATCTGGTTTGCAACGGCACAAACCAAATACTCCTTTACCCTTTTCTCGACATAACCGGAGCTTCGTTACGCGAAAATATCAACAATATTTTTAATTCTATTCCTGACGGGGTGAAAACGGGTGTCATAGTGGCCACCGGCGTCGCACTCTTGAAAGATTTTATCTCCCAGATGTTTGCAAGCATTAACAATCAGCACCCGGCCAACCTTACCCAACAACGACGGCATATTCGTCACCGATTGCTGACTCATTGGAATTATACTGGACGTGTCTCTACCTTTTCGAGAGAAAATTTCCGTGCTGAATTTCTCACCACTAATGTCCTAATTGGAGCGTTCTTTGTTCTTATCGTGATAAGTCATAACGCTTGGGACACTGTGCCCAGCCCCGACACCCCGGAAGACGGCATCGTCAGTGTGGCCATTTATTCGTTGATTTTTATGCTTTTCTCGTTTGCCTCGCTTTGGAGTATCCGCGATGAGACATTGATTCAAAGCGAACATATGTATTTAAGTGTCAAAAGCATCAAATTGGATAAGGATTCGATCCGGAAGAATGATAACGGTCAACCAACATCTGCGTGGATGGATTTTTGCCAAGTATTGTGTAATCTCACTGCAAACGTGAGCGGTATCGACAGCGAAGACGCTGATTACCAGAATATAGCTCCTATGATTATCGCAACTGCACAAATGATTACGCTTACTAATGACAAGGATTGTAAACCTGATGAGTGCAAACGAACTCTCTTTTTCTGCGATATACTGCGGGCCAAGGGTAACATACAAGCTCTCATTCTTCGTGACGCTAGCCACGAAAAAAATGAAAATGATACAGTGTTCTACTCAAGCAACGCGCCGTTACAAATCGCTCGTGACTTGCGCTTCGCTAACTTGATGGAGGATTTAATTGGGGATGACGGCTTGTATCCTGTTGAACTAGCGCCTAATGAGCGCGGTGGCTCGAATCAACATGAGGAGATAAAGCTGTTCAAGCCATATGATTTAACACCACTCTGCTTTGTTAAAAAGCTTCTGAAGTTGTTCTTTGACACAGATTTGGATTTTGGCTCCACGCCCGACATATACAATTGCTCAAATGAGGATGTCATTCAGCTTTTAAAAATCGATGTTTTCCATTTTCTATTTCGGTATGAAATCGAACATAAAAATCTCGAAGAATAAAAACTTGCGGACTATCTTGGCTAGGGTGCAACTGTCAAGTTCCGCAGGTTCCATGTGAAGCCAAAACTGACATTAAGGGGAAAAGCCCGCGAGAGGAACTAATCCTCACCATGCCATTCATTGTGGTCAAATGTTTTGACAGGAGATGGGAAAACACAAAAGAACCTATGCTTGATCATGTATTATTGTGGCCTATTCTTCATTATTATATGCTTCTCCCTAAAAATTGGGCTGTTCAGTGCGGAAACGATGTATTAGATGAAATAGCATTTACTACATTCCGACAATTGGCTGATATGCAGGCGGATTTGTCTTTTGTCGAAAGGATTGTTTCCATATTGAGTGAACATGGGAAGCTAGACGATGCTATTTTGCCTGAAGAAGAAAATATGACAACTCAGTTGATGGTGAATAAGCAGAAGTGTAACGGAGAAGGAAGCGGCGCAGAAGATCGAAAAATTCAAGAAGCGGTGCTTCAAAGACGAGTTGAAGAATTGCTTGGGAATGGCGGAAATGCTACACAGAAAAAATCCAGTGTGGACGCAATCAATGGGGGTGAGTTGTATGGCGGCTGGAAAAAAATTGTCTATATGATTTTTATGAAGCAGTCAAATGAAGATAATTGAAAAGGTGGTGCACATGATGTCTGCAAAGTAAAAGAAGTTGCCAACAGGAAATTTCACGCCTTGCGAGTTCCAAACAGTGGCAAGGAACAGTTCCTTGTGCTTGCTTGCGGTGTGGGCAAGGTGTCGAAGAGGGCTTTCGCTGTAGAGACCGGTTCGGCTTTCGCAGTTATACAAATATAAACATCTTGGTGTTTTATTGAACAGGCTTGGACCTTTTTAATCGATGGAATCCATATCTTTTTGTCGCAGGAAATTCGATGCCATTCCATTTTGCCGGGAGATGCAGCGACGTTATTTAGCTGTACCGAAAATCAACCCAAAAAGTTCGGATGCCGAATGTTCCGCTGCACCAAGATGAGGTTTTGCGGAAATGCAAGACCTCATCTTTTTTTGTTGCTTTCATCCGGCGATGGTGGACGAAGCGCGTTGCAGAATAGACATCTGCAGCGCGCCGTTTTGCTGTGAACAAATACGTTGAAGAAGAGAGAAAAGCAAAAAGGCAGGCAGCGCAACCCTTTTTCGGGATGATATGCTCCCTTCGGGATGCGCTGCCTGTCTTTTTGGCTTTTGGCTTGGGGCGTATCTGAAAAATCCCCGGCGCTGTTCAATTCTACTAAAAAGCAGCGCCTGCTGCGTTGCTTAACCTTGGAATACGCAATATTTAAAGTATTCCAAGGTTTCGCGCCTTGCATTCGGTATCTTTTCGCGAATTTTCCAGCACTTTGGATTTATCAGATACGTCCTGGAGTTGTTTTGCAACACGCCCTTGCCGGTTGTTAGGACTGGCTGGCGAAGGTTTGCAGGATTTTGAGCAGGCGGGCCTTGACGGCCTCGTACTGGAAGTCTTGCAGGCGACAGTTCTGGCTTTCGATCACCTGGGCGCGCAGCGCTTTGTCCTGCACAAGGTGGTGGATTGCGAGGGCGGCGCGCACCGGGTCGTTATCCGGCAGGAGCACGCCGGAGCCGTCCAGCGTGCCGGGAATGGCCGAGGTGGCCCGCGCCACAATGGGCACCTGGAAATGCATGGCTTCGGCAAGCGGTACGCAGAAACCTTCGTGCTCGCTCATGCAGACAAAGACATCGGCCAGGTGGTAATAGGCAAGGATTTCATCGAACTTGATGTGCCCGGGGAAGATGACATCCTGGACGCCGAGCGCTTCAACATAGGCGGAAAGCCGCTGGTTGTAGCGCTCGGTGTTGCCGCTGCCCACAAGGAACAGCCGGCTTTTGGGGTTCAGGTGCTTTTTGTACCAGGCAAAGGCGCGGATGATATCCTCCTGGTGTTTGTGCGGCGCAACCCGCCCGACAAAGATCAGGTTAACCCAATCATCGCGGTAGCGGTCCAGCACGGCCTGGTTGGGGGCCTTGTCGTAATCTTCAAACGGGATCAGGATGGGACAGACTTCAATCGGGCAGGTGAAGCCGGCTTCGCGCAGGTCCTGCTTGTTGTAATCCGATACTGCGATGCAGAGCGCGGGCTGGCCTGCCATGGCGCGCAGCTGGCGGCGGCCCCAGGCGCAGATCGAGTAGGAATTGAAGTCATACGGCAGGAAAAATTTGGCCGGCGTGATGTTGTGGTATTGAACCACAAGCCGCCCGCCGAAGCTGGGCAGCCGGTCATTGAGTTCAGAGCCGATTGCCATGTGGTAAAGGAGGATATCCTCTTTGCCAAGGTGGCCCATCTTTTTAAGCGGCAGCACGGCGCCTTTGGGCAGCCGTTTGTCAATATCCAGGGCGTAGAGGCCGGTTTCATACCCGCTTTCGCGCAGAATTGTTTGAATGGCCAGGGCGTTGTTGCCCACGGCGTCACCGAACGCGGCCGAAGGAAGAAGCTGTACTATCCTCATTTCTGCGCCTCCTTCGCTTGCTGCAGCGCCTGGAGCTGGGCTTTGAGCGCGGCGACAGTCTGTTCAAGATCTTCAATCCGCTTGGCCTGCTCTTCGGCCTGGTAGCGCTGGTCCACGGCTGCGTTGCGAAGCTGGGACATTGCAAGGACGCAGGAACGGTGAAAATCGGTGATATCCCGGGTAATCGGCTCGATGTAAAATTTCATGAGTTTGCGCAGTACCCGCTTGACCAGCAGTTTGAGGCCGTGGTTGGGCAGCGGGCGGAAAGCTTGGATCTCCTCGCCCATCTGCAGGCAGGCAAGCTGTTCTTCAAGGACATCGCGGGAAAAGGCCTCCACCGGGATGGCGTTTTCGTTCTGCGGCAGCGGGATGTCGCTGAAGCTGGTGAGCTCGCAGGTATAGCCGTTGGCGGCGATCTCCCGATCCCACTGGGCCAAGAGTGCCTGGCTGTCAATTTTGGCTTGGACGCGCATCGGTGAACCTCCAATCGATTGTTTCGGATTCGGCGGCGGGGTATACAACAGGGAGTAAACCGCTTGAATTTACCAGGGGTATAACCCGCTTGTCTCAGTATATTCTTTCTGGAAATGCTTGTCAAATCCGCGCCGCCGGTTTGGCCGGAAACAAGGCAGAAACCCCTGCGCGGAGAAATTCCTAAATTTTCCGCGTGCAGGGGCCTTTGTTTTGATAAGGGTGGCAATTGACGAACGATATACCCCGTGTTATACTGAAAATATTCTCTCTATTATTAGGGTGTATCTGAAAAATCCCCGGCGTCGTCTAATCCTGTGAGGAGGCAGTGCCTGCTGCGTTGCCCAACCTGGGAATACTGCAGTATTCCTGCGGCTCCACGCTCTGCATCCGCTGCCTTTTCGCAAATTTTCCGGCACGTTTGATGTATCAGATACGCCTTAGGAGTGTGCGGTTTCTTACCCCCGGCAAATGCGCAGGGGCAGCCGCCAGCCCGAATGGGAGCAAGATTGCCCCTACCCCCGCGAAAGAGGTTCGTGTATATGAAATTGATTATCCAGATTCCCTGCTATAATGAGGAAAAAACGCTCCATGTGGCGCTGGAACACCTGCCCAGGCAGATTGACGGCATTGATGAGATTGAAACCCTGATCATCAACGACGGCAGCAGCGACGGCACCGTGGCGGAGGCGCGGCGCCTTGGGGTGAACCACATTGTCAGCTTCAAGCGCAACAAGGGGCTGGCACGCGGCTTTATGGCCGGGCTGGACGCCTGCCTGCATCTTGGGGCGGACATCATCGTCAACACCGACGCGGACGACCAGTATTACGGCCCGGACATCGCCAAGCTTGTCCGCCCGATCCTTGAAGGGAAAACCGACATTGTGATTGGCGAGCGTCCGATTGATGCGACGGAACATTTCAGCTGGAAGAAAAAGAAATTCCAGCATTTTGGCAGCTGGGTGGTGCGCCAGGCATCCAACAGTGATATCCCCGACGCGCCGAGCGGGTTCCGCGCCTACAGCCGGGAAGCGGCGCTGCGCCTGAATGTAACCAATGAGTATACCTATACGCTGGAAACGATTATCCAGGCGGGGCAAAACAAGATCGCCATGACAAGCGTGCCGATCCGCACCAACCCCGAACTGCGGAAGAGCCGGCTCTTCAAAAGCATGTGGGCGTACATGAAACGCAGCGCAACGGTGATTATCCGCAGCTTCATGATGTACAAGCCCCTGCGTTTCTTCTGCACCATCGGCGCGATCTTCTTCCTGATCGGGGTGCTGATTGGGCTGCGGTTTGTGGTATTCTATCTCGGCGGGGACGGCAGCGGGCGGGTTCAGAGCCTGCTGTTGGCCGTGGCGCTGATGATTATCGGGGCGCAGACGATTTTTATGGGCCTGCAGGCGGATATGATTGCCCAAAACCGGAAACTGCTGGAAGATATCCAGTACCGTGTGCGCAAGGCGGACTGCGAGCGGCCGGACGCGCCGGACCTGCTGCGGGACACGGACAGCAAAGGCGCGGCGGCCGGCCGGGCGGAAGATGAGCAAAGGGAGAAAGCGTTGGTATGAAGATTACGGTTGCAGGAACCGGCTATGTCGGTCTGTCGATTGCGGTGCTGCTTGCGCAGCACCATACGGTGACGGCGCTCGATATTGTGCCGGAAAAGGTGGCGTGCATCAACGAGAAAAAGTCTCCGATCGTGGATGCGGAGATGGAAGATTATCTTGCAAACAAGCCGCTGCAGCTGCATGCCACGACGGATCAGAAGGCGGCTTATACCGGCGCGGACATCATTGTGATTTCAACGCCGACCAACTATGACCCGAAATTGAACTACTTCGATACTTCAAGCGTGGAAGCGGCGCTGGGCATGGCGCTGCAGTATGCGCCGGACGCGACCATCGTGATCAAATCGACGGTACCGGTTGGCTATACCCGGTCGCTGCAGGAGCGTGCGGGGCACAGGAACATCCTGTTCAGCCCGGAATTTTTGCGCGAAGGGCATGCATTGTATGACAACCTGCATCCGAGCCGCATTGTTGTCGGCTGTGATGGCAGCGACCCTGAAATGCTGCGCCGGGCCCGGGAATTCGCCGGCCTGCTGGCCGAAGGCGCGCTGGACGAGAACGTGCCGACCCTTTTCCCCGGCCTGACCGAGGCGGAGGCGATCAAGCTGTTTGCCAACACCTACCTGGCGCTGCGGGTCAGCTATTTCAACGAACTGGATACCTATGCCGAGATGCACGGCCTGCGCACCCGCGATATTATTGAGGGTGTCTGCCTGGACCCGCGCATCGGTAACTTTTACAACAACCCGAGTTTTGGTTACGGCGGATACTGCCTGCCCAAAGATACCAAGCAGCTGCTGGCCAACTATGCCGATGTGCCGGAAACGCTGATCCGCGCCGTGGTGGAGTCCAACCGAACCCGCAAGGATTATATTGCCGAGCGCATCCTGGCGGCCAACCCGCAGCGGGTTGGCATTTACCGGCTGACCATGAAAGCAAATTCGGACAATTTCCGCCAGTCGAGCATCCAGGGGATCATGAAGCGGATCAAGGCGAAGGGGGTCGAGGTGCTCGTATATGAGCCGACTCTCGAAGAGGAAACCTTCTTCCATTCGCCGGTCACCCATGACCTTGGGTATTTCAAGGAAGCCTGTGATGTGATTGTGGCCAACCGGTTCAGTGCGGAACTGTCTGATGTGCAGGACAAGGTCTATACCCGCGATCTCTATGCCCGCGATTGAGGTTGCTTCCCGCAGCCGGGCTGTGCCCGGCTGCCCCCAAGGCTGCGGGCTGTGTCTGGAAGGAAAGGAGATCCTATGGCCATCCTGTGGGCGGCGGTCGCGCTGGCAACGGTCTGCAACGGAATCTGGTTTGCCGCATCTGCATCGGAGAACCGGCGCCTGACATGGCGGCCGGTTTTCCTGGCGGTGGTGTGCAGCTATCTCTGGATGGGGGCCAATGCGACGATACTGGCTTGCCTGGGGGTATACAGCCTGCCTGCACTGACCATTCTTCTGGCGGGGGAGCTGGCGCTCTGCCTGCCGTTTCATCATCGTCATACCGGCGTCGGGGCCAAGCTCCGTGCGCTGCTTTCGGTACCGCTTCCCGTCGGGCTGCTTGTCCTGCTCGGCGTGGCAGCGGTATTGTATTTTGGCTTCCCGACGACCTATTTGTCCGGTGGGCGGGACCCGGGGCTTTACCTGATCAATGCCATCCATATTGCCGAAACCGGCTCCTTCCAGTATGCATCCGACCCGTATATGGTGCAGCACTATGCCGCGCTGTCCGGCGTTGCGAGGCTGGATTACCCGGCCCTTTACTCTGCGTATGAATACGGGCTGACAAACGATGTCGGCCAGGTGGTGCCGCAGTTCCTGCCGGTACTGCCCGCCATGCTCGCCGTGGGGTATGACCTGGGCGGGATCGGCGCGGCGGTGCGGGTTAACGGCGTCACCGGGCTGCTTTGCCTGGCGGCGGCCTATGCGCTGGTGAAACCGCTCTATGGCGGCAAGGCGGCCACCCTGTTCACCGCGTTTTTGCTGGTGAACCCGGCCCAGCTCTGGGGGGCGCGGATCACCCAGACCGAGTTGCTTTGCCAGCTGCTTTTGTTTGCGGCGCTCCGGGTACTTTGGGAAGGCTGGCGGGCCAAACGGCCGGCTGACGCCTGGCTGGCGGGCGTTTTACTTGGCTACGGCACCTTTGTGCGGATCGACACCTACCTGTTGGGGGCGGGCTTTTTGGTGTTTGTGCTGTACGAACTGGCCTGCCGGCGCCCGCATGCCGGGTATCTGGCGCGGACGGCAGCGGTCTACGCAGCGTTCACGGCAGGGTCGCTGGCATATGGGTGGGTGTTCTCCTATCCGTATTTCTTTGAACACTGGCAGGCCGGCGTACTGGCGCAGGTGGTGGTCTGCAATCTGGTTTTGCTGGCGCTCTGCCTGGCGGTGTGGGCGGTGCAGCGGGCGTTTCCCCGCGCCGTGCTGCCGAACGTCTACCAGAACATTGCCGACAGCCCGCGCGGGATGCGTGTGTTTTGCGCGGCGCTCTGCGTGCTGTTCGTGTTTGCATACGGGGTTCGGCCGCTGCTGAACCCGGAGGATTTTAACCACCGCGCGGCGTTTGAATTCTGTATGTATACCTCCCTGCTTGCGATCCCGCTTGCGCTGTACGGGCTCTACCGGACTTTTGTGCGGCAGGGCGCAGCGCGGGAGGCATGGCTGCCGTTTTTCTTTATCGGCGGGTCGAATCTGTTTGTCTATTTGTGGCGGCCGAGCATCTCGGCCGACCATGTCTGGGCGTCCCGGCGGTGGGTGACCGCGGCCATTCCGTTCATACTTGCGCTGGCAGCCCATGGAATTGCCGAGCTGCCCCGGCTGCTGCGGCGTGTGGGCTGCAAAATGGGCGGCGCCTGCCGCTGGACGCAGCGGGCCTGCGCCGGCATTGTCGCAGCGTATATGCTTTTTCAGTGCCGCGGGTTCCTGCTGACCCCGATGTGGGCCGGTATAGAGGACACCTACGCGGCAGTGGCCCAAACGCTGGACGACGATACGCTGTACCTGACCACCAACACCGAGACGGCTTCGGTTTTTAAGGTGGTGTACCACAAAAATGTCCGCCTGCTGGAGGATGACCCGGCGACGCTTGTGCGCTATCTGCAGGAAAACGGGTCGCTCCACTATCTTGGCAGCGAGCGCGACCTCAAACTGCTGGAGCTGGACGCGACCCTGCTGGCGGAGGGGGAGGTGGGCGGCAGGATGCTGCGCGAAACCTACGGCGAGGTGCCGGATTCCGCTGAAGACAGGGTTTATACCTGCAACCAGTACGAGGTGACGCTCCGCTCGCTGGAGGAGCCGCAGCCGATCGAGCTGACCAGGTTTTTTACGACGCCGGAGATTTCAACCTACCAGGAAGGGCGCGGCATTGTAGGCACGGGCGCTGAAGGGCATCTGCTCTATGGCCCGTACTGTACCTTGCTGCCGGGGGAATATGAAGTCTGCTTTGCGCTGGAAACAGCGCCGGATGCGCAGCTGACACTGGAAGCGGTGGCCGGCAACCAGCAGACCCTTGCCGCTGAGACCGCCGCCGGCCCGACCGAGATGCGGCTGCGGTTTACAGTGGAGGATACCTTGCCGGAGGTGGAATTCCGGCTGCATGTAGACACCCCGGCGCAGGTGACCTGCACGGGGGTGTGGGTGGAGAAAACGGTGTAAGGAAACAAGGACGCGCCTGTGGCGACCGAGAAGAGAGGGGAGATTTGGATGGAAAAGAAGAAATTGCTGGTGACGGCTTCCACTTTCCCGCGGTGGGAAGGGGACACGGAACCGCGTTTTGTCTATGATTTATCGCGCGCCATGCTCAATCAGTTTGATATTACGGTGTTGGTGCCGGCGGCGCCCGGCGCACAGGATCATGAGGAAATGGGCGGGCTGCATGTGGAGCGGTACCACTATTTCCCTGTCCATCGGTGGGAAACGCTGTGTTACCCGGGGGCAATTGTGCCGCGCATCAAAGAAAAGAAGTTGCGTGCGCTGCTGGTTCCGTTTCTGTTTGCGGCGTTGTGGTGGAATATTTTCAAGCGGCGTAAACAGTTTGATGTGGTGCACGCACACTGGTTGATTCCGCAAGGGATTGTGCAAAGCTTTTTCAAGATGCCGTATCTTGTGACCGGGCACGGCGGCGATGTGACCAGCCTGAACCAAGGGGCGCTCAAGGCGCTCAAACGCCGGTGCCTGCAGCGGGCGGGGGCGGTGACGACGGTGTCGCAGCCGCTTAAAGACATTTTGAATGAGATCTGTCCGGACAAACAGATTGAAATTATGCCGATGGGGTGTGATACAAAAGAATTTTCGCCGGAGTACCGTAAAGAAAATTACTTTGGGCAAAATGGAAAACCAGTGGTTTTGTTTGTGGGGCGCTTGGCGGAGGTGAAGGGTGTTACCTATCTGATCGAGGCAATGAAGCAGGTGGATGCGATGTTGGTCATTGTTGGCGACGGGCCCCTGCGCGAGCAGCTGGAAGAACAGGCAAAGCCGCTGGGGGATAAAGTGCAGTTTCTGGGAGCAAAGACGCATGACCAGCTGGCGGAAATCTATGCTTCGGCTGATGTGTTTGCAGCTCCGTCGGTGCGAGCCAAGGATGGCGGCGTAGAGGGGTTTGGTTTGGTTTTCCTTGAAGCAATGGCCCGCGGATAGCCCATTGGAGAACGCCGCTCCGGCGGAATCCCGGATTTAATCCACAACGGGGAAAACGGATTGCTTGTGGAGCCGGGAAATGCGGAGGAACTGGCGGAGGCGATTGAGAGGGTACTGTCGGATCATAATAGAAAAAAATCTCTTGTTTGCGCGGCAAGAAAGATGGTAAAAGAATACGATTACGAACAAACGGGAAAGAAGTACGCAAATTTGATAGCAGCAATACAGGAAAAGAAGGCCGTCAAAAAGGAATGACAAAATTTTGCGGATCCATATCTATTGAATGTGATTAGAAGAATGACTATTGAATTGTTGACAGAGCATCCCGCATGGAATGAGGA
>ERZ1090868.1254-NODE-1256-length-13508-cov-27.117966_pt1 | contig 13508 bp, 11 predicted proteins | sample MGYA00478475_ERZ1090868 | MGnify/ENA primary metagenome ERZ1090868 (study PRJEB33644, sample SAMEA5815747) | chicken gut metagenome | biome: Chicken; feature: Gastrointestinal Tract; material: Caecum | place: Ireland | collected 2019-01-01 | study: A study of...
TTTTCTCACTGGGAGACTGGGTTTGGCAAGTACGCCGTTTCGTGAGGCGCTTACATAGGATCTACCAGAAATATAACAAGCTGGAGGACGACATCCATATCCAGACCCGTCATAAACGGCCCATAGATAATAAAAAGGCGGCATTTATGCCGCCACGTTCTACGCGAGTGATACGCTGCCCGCATTACTCTTTTTGGATTTTGTACAGATGTGTGTCCAGGACCTGCCGGTCGCCGTCTGCGAAAGCTGTCACCGGCTGTTTGTCCCATTCTCCAGCCGTGCCAAGCATTGCGAGCGGATGCCGAACCCGAAAACCGGCGCCACCTGCAAAGACATTGTTGCCAAGCTGGCCTATGCTGAGGAGCTGAAGGCCAACAAAGCTAAGGAACTCTACAACAAAATGAACAACCACTACCAGATGCGCTGCTCCCGTGTCCCCTGCAACCAGAAAATGCGGGACGACTATGACGCCTGGCGCAAGCAGGCTCAGATGGCACTGAGTAAGTACCAGTTGGGGGGGATCGACTGGGAAGAACTTAGAAAGATTACGCAGCTGGAGTTTTGATATATCCTTAGCCTTAATGTTTTTGAAATGGAGTCTACTTGTGTGTAGAGAACGTTAAATTTTCTGATAGAAGTCTTTAAGATATAAGTGTTTCAAGTATTTCTTTTTAGCTTCCACTTATATTCCGACTGTTTATATAATCCGAATAAAAAAGCAAAGCATTATACGCCATTTCTGCTATACTATCAAAGCACAAATTTTCATAGGGTATATTTTGCTTTTTCCTGTTTCCTGGATTTGAATTGATTTTTTTGTTTATTTGCTTTTTTAATGCAGTTTTAATTTTTTCAAGCGCTACTGCTCGCTCAACTCCGTCCTTAACGATGTCTCCGCTAATTTCAATTTCTGCTGTAGCATATTCTGCTTCTTTTTCTTGAATATCTTTATACTCACCAATGTACGTAAAATCGTAATGGCATCGATGATGCTGCGTTTCATAGCATTTAGACGTTTTATTCACTCTAAACAAATAATTAAAGACCGGGGTTTTGGTCGGCTTACATGTATTGGAGTATATATACTCTTCTTTTTTTCCTCCAGCTGTCTTTTCATAGTATGCAATGTCATAATTTGGATCCAAGAAGGTCATATCATATAATCCAGCTTCTTTTTTCACTTTTTGCTCTATAATACTTCCGGGTGTTACTTTAACCTCAGAAAGATCAAATGTATCTGACAGCCTATTTGACGTAATATCAACATGGCTTCCTGGAAACATCCATTGACATTCTTTGTGTGATTCATTTTTAATTAAGACGATCATAAAGCTTTTATGGTCCTGATTATATTTAATTGGTATACAAGTCGCTGTATATCCTACTTGACTAAGCTTATTAATTGCGGACTCTATTTTAACGGCTCCCTGCTGTACTTCATTCATCACATTTTGCGTCATTTCCTGTGACTTTTTCACTTCATTGACAATGTTGTCAGGAAAATCATCAGCCTTGTTTCCTCGAATGGAATTTAACACAACTCTTTGATTCTCTACAAAAGCAAAGATCACGCCCCAAACAAAAAGCAAGAATACTAATACCCATTGGTTGTCTCTTTGGAATAGCCATTGTATTGTAGCATCAAAATATTCGATATCTGCAATATTTGTTTGAGTGTAACGGTTTCCAGCTGAAATAGAGCCCAAAGCAAATATCAAAACAAAAAGAATTGGTAGCACTAACCGGTAAAACGCTTTCTCTGTATTACTAATCTCCTTAGATTTTAATTTTTCAGTTTTTATCGAGTAGATTTGTACTAAAACAAACAATACTGCTAACAACCCTGGCGCAATATTTAGCCATACTAAACCCATTACTTGATTACATATAAAAGTTGCTACTAACAGCACAAACCAACCCCAAATAGTATTGGGAAATAAAGGTTTAATTTTCTCTTGCTTTTCCACTGCCATTCTCTCTTGACTCATTTTGTAAAAACCTTCTTTTCTACAAATTTACAAATTCACTTCTGAGATTCTGGTGCTTATTTACATCAACATATAAAAATATGCGTGATATATCTTCCGTCAATAAACTCAGCACATTGTTATATTTTTCTCCATCATATACAACAAGTTTTCCCTCCGATGATATTGTGATGTATGAGTTATTAAAAGAATCAAATCCATTAACGGTAATTTTCATTTGCTTTCTTTTTTCTATTTGTTTATTAATTAACAATACTTTTTGCACCGCATCTTGATATTGTTTCTCATCAATAAAATATTTATCTTTCAAATTTAGTGCATTACCTCTAGATGGCAAAAAACGAAAAATTTTCCATCGTTTTACATTATAATTTACCAAATCATAATATAATTCTTCCATGCTGTTAATATTAATTTTGGATACTACTGTATTGATTTTAATTTTATTTTTTACATTATTATCCTTTAAATATTTTAATATTCCTTGAACTCTAGTATAATGTTGTTGATTTCGTCCCATAATATGCTGAAGTTCATTATTGGGAGCATCTAATGAAAATGTAATCCAATCAAAGTGTTCGAACACTTCCCCTAATAACTTCTCATTAATAACTAAGTTGTTTTCTTCAACGGTTGCCAATAGTGTAGCATTCGTTGTTATTGAATAAAGTGTTCGCTTATGTTTATCATATGTACGCGCCCATTTAACCAAATCAAACAAATGTGGATATAGTAGAGGTTCACCACCGACAAAAGATATTTTGCTTACGCCAAAATCTAGAAGCTTTTTTAAAATAATAACATTACTTTCATAATCTAAATCCGTCGCCTGAACGTTTCTATAACAAAATCCACATTGTTCATTGCATCGAGATGTAATATCCCAGCATATACTTCTTAAGTCAAAAAGATCTTTACTTTTTATAATATGCTCATTATACACACATTACCCCCCCTAGATAGACATTTGCCCGTAACAAAGGCATAAACAATATATTTTATTATATCATATCTATCGTCATGCCGCGGTTACATATTTGTTGTTTGTTTTTGTGCAACTTGACAAATGCTCTTTTCAAAAATGATAGCCATCTATGGAGTGATCCTTGGAGACTTTAATAAATTAAGGCAAAAAACAAATCCGAACGCACCTTCAAAAAGAAGTGCGTTCGGATTTTCATGCTTTGGTGCGGATAAGAGGACTTGAACCTCCACCGAGTTGCCCCGATTAGAACCTGAATCTAACGCGTCTGCCAATTCCGCCATATCCGCTTATTCACTTGGCGTCCGGCTGCCCGGAACGATGTTTATTATAGCGCAAAAGGCGGCAAATGTCAACAGGGAAAACAGGATTTTTTCCACAAAATTTTGCGGCGATTTTGCTGCACTCTGCGCGCGGCAAATATGGTACAATAAAAGAGTTTCTAACACTCTGCATCAAATGGAAGGAGAAGTACATTTTGTTCAACGTCATCATTTTCTTTGCCGGCGCGGCGCTGATGCTGGTCATGGCGGTGCGGGCCAGCCGGGCCCGGCTGGCCCTTGTGAACAAGGGCGTCAAGGTGCAGGCGGTGGTGGCCGGCACCATCCAGAACCGGGACGGCGTGTCCCTGGCGCTGGCGTTCACCACGCCCTCGGGGGACACCCGCCGCCTGCCTTACCCGGTGCCCCGCAAGGCCAAGGGCCTGCGGCAGGGCAGCCAGGTCACCCTGTATTACGACCCCGACCACCCCGAAAAGGTCTATGTGGAAGGGGACAAGGCGGTCCTGGGGGCCGAGATGATCTATTACGTCCTGGCGGGCCTGCTGCTGGCGCTGGGGCTGGTGCTGCTGGTCATGCTGTGAAAGGGGGGGACGGCACAATGATCCTGGAACATCTCTATCAGGGTGAGCCCGGGGCCTGGAAGATCGTATTCCGGGCCAGCGCAGAGGAGCTGGCCCGCGCCCTGGCGGCGCTGGAAGCGGAGGCGGGGCCTGCCCCCGACGGCGGCGAGGAGGACCGGCTGGCCGAGGCGGTCAACCGCGCCATCCTGGCGCCGGACGGGTTTTCCACCGTGTGGGCCAAGGCAGTGGAAAAAGCCGGCCTCCAGCCGGTGAGCGACCCGGACTTCAAGCTGGCGGCCCTCAACAAGGCGGAGGGCTTCCGGGCCGAGGCGGTGTTTTTTGCCCTGCCGCCCCTCACCCTGGGGCAGTACACCGGCTTTGTCCAGCCCATTGAGCCGCGGCCCATCCGCCGCCTGGCCATCGAGCTGGAGATCAACCAGCACCACGGCGCAGAAGAGCGCGCCGCCGATGCGGCGGGCAAGGCCCAGCTGCGCCAACAGGTGATCGCCGGGCTGTACGCCCGGCGCTGCGAGCAGGCCCGGCAGCTGGCCCAGGCCAGGCTGATCCTCTGCCTGGGGGACCAGGTGACCGGCCCCCTGCCCAGGCAGCTGATGGCGGAGCATTACTTTGCCGAGCAGCGCCGCTTCCACCTGAGCCTGCAGGCCCAGCGGGTCAACTTCGACCAGTTCCTGCAGGTGCGGGGGCAGACGGTGGAACAGTTCCGGGCCGAGCTCCACGCCAACGCCGAGCGCAGGCTGCGCAGCCGTCTGGGCCTGCTGCTGGTGGCGGACAAGGAAGGCCTCTGGCCCTCGCAGGCCGAGGTGGACGCCGCGCTGGCGGCCTGGGATGACAAGCGGGACGGGGAGCGCACCTTCCCCGCCAACGACGCCCGCAAGGCCCGCCAGAAGCTGGCGAGCCAGCGGGCCGAGGCGTTCGTCCTGGAGCATTCCACCCTGCTGCCGCCGCCCGCCCAGCCCACCATCGTCGAAACCGCATAAAAGGCAGGGTGCGGCCCGCATCCTCCCAAAACAAGCAAAACAGCCAGTTTTTTACCCTTTTGTCCCGCCCGGGACGGGGGATAAAACTGGCTGTTTTTGGGATATGATGGGTTAGAGGAGGGCCCTCACCACCGCGAGCCCATGTCCGAGAAGGCGATCACGATGCACTCGATGCCGAAGGCCACCAGGCAGAAGGCGATGAGGTAGCCCACCGCCACAAAGGTCAGCACGGGGCGCAGCAGCATCAAAAAGCCCAGCGCCAGGCCCAGAATGTTGACGATCAGGGAAAAGTAATAGTAGAAGTCCCCCGCGATGAAGCGGATCAGGGCGGTGTGGGTCAGCCGGGAGATGCAGTGGGTGATGAACCACAGCGGGAACAGCAGGGCCACGATCCACTCGGCAATGCCGGGGTAGGCCAGCAGGGCGATGCCGGTCATCATGCTGAAGATGCCCGAGATCAGGGACACCACCGGCCCAAAGCCGGTGAAGCGCTCTTCCTTGATGTAGATGACGATGTCGCAGATGCCGGTGATGACGGCGGCGACGCCGTACACCACCGCCACGCCGGTAAAGATGCTGCGGGGGCTCAGAAAGGTGAACACACCCAGCACGATCAGGCACAGGCCCATGATGAACTGGCTGACCCCAAAGCCGGAACGGCCTTTCATCCCTTTCATTGTGCTGCGCCTCCTTCGATGGCTGCGGCCTGGCCGGGGGTCTGCCCGGTCTGCCGCAGAAGCTGCATGAATTCCTCGCCGGTGATGGTTTCTTTTTCGTAGAGGTACTGGGCCAGCCGGTCCAGGGCGGCGCGGTGCTCTTCCAGCAGCTGCCGGGCCTTGGCGTGCTGGGCCTTGACCAGGGCCACCACCTTGCGGTCGATGGCCTGCTGGGTCTCGGCCGAGCAGGCCAGGGAGGTGTCCCCGCCCAGGTACTGGTTGTTGACCGTCTCAAATGCCACCATGTCGAACTCGTCGTTCATGCCGTAGCGGGTGATCATGGCCCGGGCCAGCTTGGTGGCCTGCTCGATGTCGTTGGAAGCGCCGGTGGTGATCTGCCCAAAGGCCACTTCCTCGGCCGCGCGGCCGCCGGTCAGGGTGGCGATCTTGTTTTCAAGCTCCTCTTTGGTCAGCAGATTCTTGTCGGCGGTGTCCACCTGCATGGTGTAGCCCAGCGCCCCCGAAGTGCGGGGGATGATGGTGATCTTCTGCACCGGGGCGCTGGCGGTCTGCAGGGCCGCCACCAGGGCGTGGCCGATCTCGTGGTAGGCCACCACCCGCTTTTCCTGGTCGGAGAGGATGGCGTTCTTCTTCTGGTAGCCCGCGATGACCACCTCGATGCTCTCCTCAAGGTCGGCCTCGGTGACGACGGTGCGGCCGGCGCGCACCGCCCGCAGGGCCGCCTCGTTGATGATGTTGGCCAGCTCGGCGCCCGAAGTGCCCGCCGCCATCCGGGCGATGGTGTGGAAATCGACGTCCGGCGCCGTCTTGATCTTGCGGGCGTGCACCTTCAGGATGGCCTCACGTCCGGCCAGGTCGGGCAGCTCCACCGGCACCCGCCGGTCGAACCGGCCGGGCCGCGTCAGGGCGGGGTCCAGGCTCTCGGGGCGGTTGGTGGCCGCCAGGATGATGACGCCGTTGTTGCTCTCGAAGCCGTCCATCTCGGTCAGCAGCTGGTTGAGCGTCTGCTCGCGCTCATCGTTGCCGCCGATGCCGCTGCCCGAGTTGCGCTTCTGGCCGATGGCGTCGATCTCGTCGATAAACACGATGCAGGGCGCTTTCTCTTTGGCCTGCTTGAACAGGTCGCGCACTTTGGAAGCGCCCATGCCCACGAACATCTCGACGAACTCCGAGCCCGACATCGAGAAGAAGGGCACCCCCGCCTCGCCGGCCACCGCTTTGGCCAGCATGGTCTTGCCGGTGCCCGGAGGGCCTACCAGCAAAACGCCTTTGGGCATTGAAGCGCCCACGTCGGTGTACTTTTTGGGGTTGTGGAGGTAGTCCACGATCTCGGCCAGGTTCTCCTTGGCCTCGTCCTCGCCGGCCACGTCCGCAAAGCGGATGCCGTCCGAGGACTGGACGTAGACGCGGGCGTTGGACTTGCCCATCCCGAAGGACATGCTGTTCTTGCCGCCCATCTGCTCCATCATCTTTTTGCTCATATACTGCCCCAGCCCGATGAAGATGGCCAGCGGCAGCACAAAGGACAGCAAAAAGCTCAAAATGGGCGAGCCCTGGTCGCTGACGCTGTCAAAGGTGGCGCCGGCTTCGTGCAGCCGCTCGGTCAGGGTGGGGTCGTACATGGCCCCGGTCTGGTAGACCTGGGTATTGTCCTTGTTGGTAAAGGTGATCTCGGTGCTGGTGACCTCCACCACACCGACGTCTTTTTCCTCGATCATATCCATGAAGGTGCCGTAGTCCACCTCGTCGATCTGAGGCCGCATCAGCATGGGCGATACGATCAGATTGAACAGGCACAAAATGGCCAGCACCAGAACATAGTAGTAGATCAGAGGTTTTTTGGGGCTTTTGACTTCTTTCATCGTCGGTCTCCTCCTCTGGATTTCATAGGGCGCAGGTTGTACGGCAGCGTACAATCCGCTTACAAACTTAGTATAGTCCCCTCATGCGGCACCGGCGTGTATAAATTGTTAAAAATGTGATAACAAGGGGAGAGAGGAACGCTCCTGCGCGGCTGCTTGACAATCCTGCCTGCCTGCGCTATACTGAATACAGAAAGGGTGCTGCCGGACAAACGGTAGCCCTTTGGTCCGGTCAGAGAAGTAACCGCACGTGTGGGCTAGACAGGGCGGTTACTTCTTTTTATTGTCTGTGATTCCGTTCGATCTCGATGATCTGAAGGACCAGTCCAATGATGCCAACGATCAAAATGCCGGTTTGAATCAAATCGGAAAATGTAACCATGGCCAAGTCCTCCTTTCCTATGCAGTCAGGAGAACCAAGAAGCGCCCCTGACCGCACAAAGTCGGACCAGAGGGGACAACCGCTTGCCGTTTATCGACAACACCCAACAAAAGAATAGCATACCTACAGACAAATGACAAGAGCCTCTGCCCGAATGGACGGAGGCTCTTCAGACTGTCAAAAAAGTCCCGTCCAGCCGACATGTGCGGATGGACGGGACACATACAGGGAAATTGAGCGCTGAGAGTGTGCGAGCCGCCTTGCGGCGAGTGCGCGGTTCAGCGCTCAATTTTGTCCCCAGGGGGCAGCCGCGCCAAGCGCGTCCAGTGGACGAAGCAGCGAAGGCGCGGCTGGCGCAGCGCTCCGGTTTTTGCAAGCGCCCACCGTGGCGCGCTGCGAAAACCGGCTAAGCGCAAGAGAGCCAGGGGGAAGGAATTTCTGTCCCGCGTATGCGGGCAGAAATGGGTTCCCCCTGGAGCGTGTCGCTGATTACTGCACCGTCTCGAACTGGCTGTTGTAGAGCCTGGCGTAAAAGCCGCCCCGGGTCAGCAGCGCGTCGTGGGTGCCCTGCTCCACGATCTTGCCGTCCTGCATCACCAGGATGATGTCCGCCTCCCGGATGGTGGACAGCCGGTGGGCCACGATGAAGCTGGTGCGGCCCTCCATCATACGGGCAAAGGCCTTCTGGATGCGCACCTCGGTGCGGGTGTCGATGGAGCTGGTGGCCTCGTCCAGGATCAGCATGGGGGGCAGGCAGAGCATCACCCGGGCGATGCACAAAAGCTGCTTTTGGCCCTGGCTGATGTTGCCGCCGTTTTCGGCCAGGACGGTGTCGTAGCCCGCCGGCAGCCGCTGGATGAAGCTGTGGGCGTGGGCGGCTTTGGCCGCCGCCACGATCTCCTCGTCGGTGGCGTCGGGTTTGCCGTAGGCGATGTTCTCCCGCACGGTGCCTGCCCGCAGCCAGGTGTCCTGCAGCACCATGCCGTAGCTGCCCCGCAGAGAGGCGCGGGTGGCCTGGCGGATGTCGGCGCCGGCCACCCGGATGCAACCGCTGTCCACGTCGTAAAAGCGCATCAGCAGGTTGATGAGGGTGGTCTTGCCGCAGCCGGTGGGGCCCACGATGGCCACACGCTGGCCGGGCTTGACGTCCAGGCTGAAGTGCTCGATCAGGGGCCGGTCGGGCAGGTAGCGGAAGCAGACATCCTCCAGCGATACCCGGCCGTCCGGCTGCAGGACGGCCGCGCCGGGCGCTTCGGGGGTCTGGTCCCCGGCGTCCAGCAGGGCGAACACCCGCGCCGCGCAGGCCAAAGCGTTCTGCAGCTCGGTCACGACGCCCGATATCTCGTTGAAGGGCTTGGCGTACTGGTTGGCGTAGCTCAAAAAGACGCTCAGCTGGCCGATGGTGATGCCCCCGGCCGCCGCGTAGAACGCGCCCACCAGCCCCACGCCGGCGTAGACGATGTTGTTCACAAAGCGGGTGGCGGGGTTGGTCAGGCTGGAAAAGAAGGTGGCTTTCAGGCTCACGTCCGCCAGCCGCTCGTTCACCTCGTCGAAGGCGGCCAGGCTTTCGGCCTCGTGGCCGAAGGCCTGCACCACCTTCTGCCCCTCGATCATCTCGTTGACGAGGGCAGTCTGCTCGCCCCGCACCGCGCTCTGGCGGTGGAAGTAGCCGTAGGAGTGGTTGGCGATGAAGCCCGCCACCACCAGGCTGAGCGGGGTGATGAGGACCACCACCAGCGAGATGAACACGTTCTCCCGGAACATGAACAGCAAGGTGCCCACAATGGTCAGCACGCCGGTGAACAGCTGGGTGAAGCCCATCAGCAGCCCGTCCGCGAAGGTGTCCACGTCGGCCACCATCCGGCTGACGATGTCCCCGGCGGGGTGGCTGTCCAGGTAGGCAAGGGGCAGGGCCTGGATCTTGTGGATGGCGTCGTTGCGCAGGTCCCGCGTGACCGAGAAGGTGATCTTGTTGTTGCACACGCTGAGCACCCACTGGGCCAGCGCGGCCAGGGCCATCACCACCAGGATGCCGGCGATGATGCCGGATACCCCGCTCTTGTCCACCTGGCCGGGGCCGAGCATCAGGTCGATGGCGTCGCCGCACAGCAGGGGGATATACAGCTGGGCCGCCACGCTGCCGGCCGCCACCAGCAGGCTGGCCGCCACATAAAAGCGGTAAGGCCGGATATAAGCCAGCACCCGGCGCAGGGCCGCGCGGCTCTCGGCGGTGGAGAGGGGCTGTTTTTGGTTCGGTCTGCTCATGCCGGCGCGCCTCCTTTCACAAGCTCCGAGGGCTTTTTGAACTGGCTGGCGTAAATTTCCTGGTAGACCGGGCAGCGGGCCAGCAGCTCCTGATGGGTGCCGCAGCCCACCATGTGGCCGTCGTCCAGCACGATGATCCGGTCGGCGTGCTGGAGGCTGGCCGCCCGCTGGCTGACGATGAACACCGTCATGCTGCCCGGCAAAGCCGCAATGGCCTTGCGCAAAGCCGCGTCGGTGGCAAAGTCCAGGGCGCTGGCGCTGTCGTCCAAAATCAGGATGTCGGGCTTTGCCACCAGGGCCCGGGCGATGGTCAGGCGCTGGCGCTGCCCGCCCGAAAAGTTGCGCCCGCCCTGCTCCACCGGCTCGTCCAGGCCCAGGGGCTTGGCGCGGACGAAATCGGCAGCCTGGGCCGTCTCCAGGGCGGCCCACAGCTCGGCGTCGGTGGCGGCGCGGTTGCCCCACAGCAGGTTGGAGCGGATGGTCCCGGTAAACAGCTGGGCCTTCTGCATCACGGTGGCCACCCGGCCCCGCAGCAGCTCCCGGGGCCAGGCCGACGCCGGCCGGCCGAACAGCTCCACGCTGCCCTCGGTGGCGTCGTAGAAACGGGGGATCAGGCTGACCAGGCTGGACTTGCCCGCGCCGGTGCCCCCGATGATGCCGATGGTCTCCCCCGGGCGGGCGGTGAAGGTGATGCCGGTCAGGCTGGGGGCGCCGGCCCCGGCGTAGGTCAGGCCCGCATGGTCGAAGCGGACGGCCTCCCCGGCCCGGCGGCTGTCCGCCTGGCCGGTGACCACCGCCGGGAACGCCATGCCGGGCCGGGTGTCCAGCACAGCCTGCACCCGGCCGGCGCTGGCCCAGGCCTTGCTGATCTGGACGATGAGATTGGCCAGCTTGACCAGCTCCACCAGGATCTGGTTCATATAGTTGACCAGGGCGATCAGGTCTCCCTGGGCCATGCCCCCCGCGTCGATCTCGATGGCGCCGGTGTACAGCAGGGCCACGATGCCCAGGTTGATGAGCACATAGGTCAGGGGGTTGGTCAGGGCCGACAGGTGGCCCACCTTCAGCTGCAGGCCGGTGAGCTGGTCGTTGGTCTGCTCAAAGCGCCGGGTCTCGCTGGCCTCCTTGCCAAAGGCGCGCACCACCCGCACGCCGGTCAGGTTTTCCCGGGTCAGGCCCAGCACCCGGTCCAGCCGGCCCTGCACCTTGCGGTAGAGGGGGGACGTCACCGCCATGATGCTGAACACCACCACCGACAGCGCCGGGATGGTGACCACGAAGATCATCGCCGCCCGGGCGTTGACGGCAAAGGCGCAGACCATGGCGCCCACCACCACAAAGGGGCTGCGCAAAAACAGCCGCAGGAACATGTTCAGCCCGCCCTGCACCAGGTTGATGTCGCTGGTCATCCGGGTGATGAGGGTGGAGGTGCCGATGGTATCCATCTCCGAAAAGCCCAGGGACTGGATGTGGGCAAACAGCGCGTGCCGCAGGGCGGTGGCGTAGCCCACCGCCGCCTTGGCCGAAAAATACTGGGCGGTGACGCTGCACCCAAGGCCCACCATGGCCAAAAGCAGCAGCAGGGCGCACCGCGTGAGGATATAGCGGGCGTCGCCGGCGGCGATGCCCACATTGACGATGTCGGCCATGACCAGGGGGACCAGCAGGTCGAAGCAGGCCTCCAGCATTTTGAACAGGGGGGCGATGACGCTCTCCTTTTGGTAGCCGTTCAGATAGACAAGCATCCGTTTCAAGTGTAAAACGCTCCTTTCCCGGGGCTGTGGATGGCAGATTGCGCGCGGTTATCTTTCATTATACCGCGCCGCGGGGGCAATTACCAGATGAAAACGCCGCTTTTGGCAAAAAGCAGGCCGCACCCCGCCGCAACCGGTTGAGAAAAGGCGGAAATCCTGCTATACTAAAACGTACAAGAGAGGGAGGGACGCCAAGCCATGCCAAGCGGGAAAAAGCACATCCGGTACCGGCCGGTCAAAAACCGGAAAAAAGCCCCGGCGGGGGGCCTGCGCTACGGGCCGGTCTTTACCGGGTGCCCGGCGGTGGAGCTGGCCGTCGAGCGGCTGTACCAGGCCGGCGACGCGCAGCGGGAGGAGCGGTTCTGGGGCCTGGTCAAGGGGCTGAACTACGCTTTGCAGATGCAGACCCATGTGCTGGTGCCCGTCCGGCTGACCCCCGAGGGCAGCCAGGGACAGTTCAGCTGGGCGTCCCACCCCATCCCGCCCGAAAAGGCCGGGGGGCTGGAGCTCTGGGCCCTGAGCACCCCCAAGGGATACAAGGTGCTGCCGGCCTTTACCCGGCCGTCGGAGGCGGACGCCAGCCCCGCCACCCTGGGCCTGCCCATGGCCGAGCTGCCTCTGCAGCAGGTGATGGAGGAGGCCCTGCAGCGGGAGGACCTGAACGGGATGGTCCTCAACCCGTGGGGCCGGTCGGCCACGCTGGACAAGGGGCTGCTGCGGGGCCTGCTCTACGCCCACGGCCCCGAGGACGCCCCCGGTGAGGCCGAGGCCCGGCAGGGCCGCCAGCTTGCCGCCCGGGGCCGCTGGGCCGAGGCCGAGCCCCTCTTTGCGGCGTCGGCCGCCCTGGGCTGCCCCGAGGGGCTGCGCCGGCTGGCCGGCTGCTACGACACGGGCCGGGGCATCGGCCGGGACCGGCGCAAGGCCATGACCCTGTGGCGCAAGGCCGCCGCCCAGGGGGACGTGCTGGCCCAGGTGGCCATAGGGGACCGGTACGCCGCGGGCACCGCCCGCACCCCCGGCGACCCCGGCAAGGCCCTGATGGTCTACCGCCGGGCGTGCGCCATGGCGGAGACCGAGATGGACATCACCACCTGGCCGGTGCTCTGCCTGCGGATGGCCGGGGCCGAGGCCGGCGCCACCGACAAGGAGCAGGCCGCCCGGCTGCTGGCCGAGGCGGTGCATGGGCTGCACCTCCTGTGCAAGGAGGAAGAGGACGCCGAGGCCCGGCAGGAGCTGGCCCGGGCGGTGGACGCCCTGGCCGACTGCGCCCGGGAGATCTACGCCGGGGCCGCAAACCTGCAGGAGCTGCTCCAGAAGCTGGCCGCCCAGCTGAACACAGAATCTTTACATTTCAACTGAAAAAGCGCCACAATCCCACGGTAAAATAAAGGAGAGACAGAATGGATGCGGCCCCGCCGCGTCCGGACAAAGCAAGGAAAAGAGGATTTCACATATGGGCAAAGTGATCGGGATCGACCTGGGCACCACCAATTCCTGTGTAGCGGTGGTGGAAGGCGGCAAGCCGGTGGTCATCACCAACGCGGAAGGCGAGCGCACCACCCCCTCGGTGGTGGCTTTTACCAAGGACGGCGAGCGGCTGGTGGGCGGCGCGGCCAAGCGGCAGCTGGCCACCAACGCCGGCCGCACCATTTCCAGCATCAAGCGGCGGATGGGCAGCGACTACCGCGTCCACATCGACGGCAGGGACCTGACCCCGCAGGAGATCAGCGCCATGATCCTGTCCAAGCTGCGCCGGGAC
>ERZ1090868.1263-NODE-1265-length-13488-cov-9.842924_pt1 | contig 13488 bp, 10 predicted proteins | sample MGYA00478475_ERZ1090868 | MGnify/ENA primary metagenome ERZ1090868 (study PRJEB33644, sample SAMEA5815747) | chicken gut metagenome | biome: Chicken; feature: Gastrointestinal Tract; material: Caecum | place: Ireland | collected 2019-01-01 | study: A study of...
TCTACACTTATGCGATCGTCGGCAGCGTCAGATGTGTATAAGAGACAGTGGAAGAAGCAAAAGCTACAAGTGATATGTTTGATTTACTGCTTGGAGATAATCTTGCAGGCAGAAAGGAATATATTGCAGAAAATGGACACGAATATTTAGAATTTGCCGATATTTCTTAATAATTATTTAGAAAGGTAGAGCCTAATGGCAAAAAAGACGGAAAAAGAAGTTATAAAACCACTAGAACCAACTGTACAGCCGATTACCGATACACTTAGAAAAAATTATATGCCTTATGCAATGAGTGTAATTGTATCCCGTGCTATCCCAGAAATAGATGGTTTTAAACCTTCTCATAGAAAATTATTGTATACAATGTATAAAATGGGACTTTTAAACGGTACTCGTAAAAAGTCTGCTAATATAGTCGGTCAAACTATGAAACTAAACCCTCATGGTGACCAAGCTATATATGAAACTATGGTGCGTTTAACTCGTGGCAATGAGGCACTTTTAACACCTTTTGTTGACTCAAAGGGTAACTTTGGCAAGGTTTATTCCCGTGATATGGCTTATGCCGCATCACGTTATACTGAAGCTAAACTTGACACAATCTGTCAGGAGCTTTTTAGAGATATAGATGCTGATGCAGTTGATTTTGTTGATAACTATGATGGAGAAATGAAAGAGCCAGTTTTACTGCCAACTACTTTCCCAAATATTTTAGTTTCTGCTAATACTGGTATTGCAGTTGGTATGGCATCTAGCTTTTGTGGTTTTAATCTCAGTGAAGTTTGTAAAACCACTATTGAATATATTAAAAACCCTGAGCATGATATTTTATCAACACTGCCTGCACCAGATTTCCCAACAGGTGGCGAAATAATTTTTGATGAAAGCGAAATGCGTAAAATCTATGAAACTGGTCGAGGTTCATTTAAGGTTCGTGCATGTTGGAACTATATCAAAAAAGAAAATATCATTGAGATTACAGAAATTCCTTATACCACAACTATTGAAGCTATTATTGATAAAATCGCTGAGCTGGTTAAGGGTGGCAAAATCAGAGAAATTGCAGATATTCGTGATGAAACAGATTTAAGCGGTTTAAAAATTGCAATAGATTTAAAACGTGGCACTGATGCAGACAAGCTTATTGATAGACTGTTTAAGCTAACTCCGCTTATGGACTCATGTTCATGTAATTTTAATGTGCTTATAGGTGGTATGCCTAAGGTATTAGGTGTAAGTGGCATACTTGAAGAATGGACTGCTTGGAGAACTGAAAGCATAAGACGTAAAGTTTATTTTGACCTTAACAAGAAAAAGGATAAAATGCATTTGCTTTTAGGTCTTAGAAAAATTTTACTTGATATTGATAGAGCGATTAAAATTATTCGTGACACCGAGCTTGACAGCGATGTTGTGCCAAATCTTATGAACGGGTTTGAAATCGACCAAATTCAAGCTGAATATATCGCAGAAATTCGTCTTAGAAATATAAACAAAGAATATATTTTAAAGCGTACCAAAGAGGTTGACGAGCTTCAAAAAGAGATTGATAAGTTAGAGGGTATTTTACAAAGCAAAACCAAACAACGTAATATTATTATTAAAGAGCTTGAGGCTGTTATTAAAAAATATCCTTCTGAACGCCACTCTAAAATTATTTATGCTGATGAAGTCAAAGAATTTGATGCAGATGACCATATTGAAGATTATACTGTACTTTTATTCCTAACAGAGCAAGGATATTTTAAAAAGATTACTCCTGCATCATGGCGTATGTCAAGTGAGCATAAGCTAAAGGACGGAGATAAAATTGCTTGGCAAACCGAGTCAAGCAATAAACAAGAAATTATCTTTATGACAAATCAGCATCAAGCTTATAAAGCAAGGCTCTATGATTTTGAGGACAGCAAAGCATCGGTTTTAGGTGACTTCTTACCGCAAAAACTCGGCATGGACGAGGGAGAAGTGCCTATATTTGCGTTTTTACCACTCGATTATAAAAGCACAATGGTTATTGTTTTTGAAAATGGTAAGGTTGCGAGATTTTCTCTTGAATCTTTTGAAACTAAAACAAATAGACGTAGACTTACTGGTGCATATTCAGACAAATCTAAGGCTGTTGCGTTTTTCACACCTGTTACAGATGAAACAGAGATAACTATTTTTGGCACATCATCACAGGGTAATAGAGCACTGACAATAAATACAGGTATGCTTGATATAAAATCTACACGTTCTACACAAGGTGTGCAAGTTATGACTTTAAGAGGTAAGCATACAGTTACAGATGCGACATTAACACCTAATTTAAATGAGCCAGAACGTTATAAAGCAAAAAATATACCAGCACTTGGTGCAGTATTAAAAGATGAAGATTTACCAGAACAGCAAATGACATTATAAAAAAGACCTTGGGATTTAATTTTAATCCCAAGGTCTTAAACTTTTTTATTTTGCAGCGATTACATGGCTCATGTCATAAAGACCAGCTTTAGTTTGCTCTGCTAGGAAAGCGGCAGCATCAACAGCACCTACTGCAAATACTTCACGAGAAAGTGCAGTGTGCTTTAGCTCGATTATTTCATCTCGACCAGCAAACATAACGGTATGTTCACCAACGATAGTGCCGCCTCTAACCGCATGAATACCTATTTCGTGCTGTGGACGTTTTTCACGTCTTTCGTGGCGGTCATAAGTGTATTCAGCTTTATATGGCAGTGCTTCCGCTACTGCATCAGCAAGCATTAAAGCTGTACCACTTGGTGCATCTAGCTTTTGATTGTGGTGCTTTTCTATGATTTCCACATCATAGCCATCACCCAGAACAGAACCACATTTACGCAGTAAATCCATTAGTAAGTTAATGCCAACAGACATATTGCCAGAACGGAAAACAGGAATTTGAGTAGCTGCTGCACCAATTTGTGCGAGCTGCTCAGGTGAATGACCTGTTGTACAAATTACAACAGGAGTTCTGTTTTCAAGGCAATATTTTAAAAGGCTATCGGTGCATGATACATTTGAAAAATCAATAACAACATCAGCACCGCCAGTATATTCCATTGGGTCAGCATAAACTGGAAAATCAGCAAGTTTTACAGCGTTAACATCAAAACCTGCTACGATTTTCATGTTTTCTTTTTTTTCGCAAATATCAGTTATTGCACGACCCATTCTACCGTTACACCCAGAAAGTGCAATTTTAAGCATATTTTTTTAAACTCCTTTTAAAAACACTCGTTTCATATCTTTTTAAATTTTAGATTTCGCAGCCCATTTGACCGAGTGCTGCACGAATACGAGCAGTATGCTCTTCGGTTGGCTCAACAAGTGGCAGACGAAGTTTTCCAACATTCCAGCCTAAAATCTGCATAGCTTTTTTAACTGGAATTGGATTTACTTCACAAAATAGTGAGTTAGCAAGCTCTAAATAATCAAGTTGCATTTTAGCAGCCTTATCGAACTTACCATCAAAACATAATTGACAAATGTTATGCACAGCTTGTGGAGCAACATTGGAAAGTACAGAGATTACACCCTTACCGCCCATAGACATTAAAGGTACAATCTGGTCATCATTACCAGACCAGATATTTAAATCATCTCCGCAAAGTGCTAAAGTTTCAGCAATTAAAGAGAAGTTTCCACTTGCTTCCTTAACACCGTTAATATATGGGTGCTTGGAAAGCTCTTTATAAGTATTAGCAGTAAAGCTAACACCTGTACGGCTTGGAACGCTGTAAAGTATAACTGGGATTTCGCAATCAGCAATAGCATTAAAATGTGCGATAAGTCCAGCTTGAGTAGTTTTATTATAATAAGGTGTTACTGAAAGCACACCATCAGCACCGCTTGCCTTAGCACTCTTAGTCAGCTTAACAGCAGTTTTAGTATCATTAGAGCCTGCACCTGCAATTACAGGCACACGACCTGCAACATGCTTACAGCAAAAATCTACAATTTCCTCATGTTCATCTTCTGGGCATGTTGGGGACTCGCCAGTTGTGCCCATTACGATAATAGCATCTGTGCCGTTAGCAATCTGATGGTCAATAATTTTGCCAAATTCCTCATAATTGACTGTTTCATCGTCAATAAATGGGGTAACTATTGCAACGCCAGCACCTGTAAAGATAGGCTTTTTCATACATAACCCTCCTAAAAAAAGTTAGTCCATGTAACCCTTAGCACATAAAAGCTCTGCCATTAGAACTGCACCGCCAGCAGCACCACGCAGTGTATTATGAGATAGACTTACAAATTTATAATCATATACGCTGTCCTCACGCAGACGACCGATAGAAACACCCATACCGCCTTCTAAATCACGGTCAAGACGGCTTTGTGGGCGGTTATCCTCCTCAAAGTAGGTGAGGAACTGCTTTGGAGCACTTGGTAAATTCATTTCCTGAGCTGTGCCAGAGAAATTATTCCAACGAGAAATGATTTCTTCCTTGCTTGCCTTGTTTTTCAGCTTCATAAATACAGCAGCCATGTGACCGTCAGAAACTGGTACACGCAGACATTGAGCGGTAATCTTAGGGCTAGTTGCATGTTCAATATGGTCATCTGCAACATGTCCCCAAACCTTCATAGGTTCTTTTTCGCTCTTTTCTTCTTCGCCACCGATGTATGGAATTACATTATCAATAATCTCAGGCATGGTTTCAAAGGTTTTACCTGCACCAGAAATAGCCTGATATGTGCAAACAGCAACTTCTTCAACGCCTAAATCCCAGATAGCAGAAAGTGCTGGAACATAAGACTGGATAGAACAGTTAGACTTAACAGCGATAAAACCACGCTTTGTGCCAAGACGCTTTTTCTGAGCCGCAATAATATCGGTGTGATGAGCATTGATTTCTGGGATAATCATTGGTACATCAGGTGCCATACGGTGAGCAGAGTTATTAGAGCAAACAGGACACTCAAGTTTAGCATAACGCTCCTCAAGAGCCTTGATTTCATCTTTTTTCATATCAACTGCACAGAACACAAAATCAACCATAGATGCAATTTGCTCAGCATCAGCTGTTGCATCAAAAAGCACCATATCACGATATTTTTCTGGCATATCGACTTTCATTTTCCATCTGTTTTCACAAGCCTCAGCATAGGTTTTACCCTTGTTTCTGCCGCTTGCAGCAAGACAGACCACATTAAACCATGGGTGATTTTCAAGCAGCAGGGAAAAACGTTGACCTACCATACCGGTTGCACCGATAATACCGACTTTGTACTGTTTCATCTTTTTAAAAATCCTCCTCAATTTAGTGAAATAGTCAAATGGGCTATAGCACTATTTTATCTGTGTAAGAAAAAAACCGGTTGAAAAACCGGTATAATCTATACTATAATGAAATGGATATATGAAAGTCCATTCATTTTGATAGCTCTCCACCGGTAAAGGTGACAGACTAGCAGATATTATCCAACTAATCCAGTGCGAAGCCTTTCGCAGTTAGGTTATCGCCTTCGGCGGATTTACCCTTTCTCGCTCAAGTCAAACAGGACTGCGAACCCTTATCAAGCGATACTAATGAAAAACCGCACCTCTATCTAATACAATATTTAGCTTGCAACATTATTTTAGAGTATTAAAGTTATTTTGTCAATATGTCAGTAAAAGGAGTTATGCTATGAAGCGTATTTTTTGCAGTTTATTTGCACTTGTTGTAATTTGTGTAAGTTCATCAGCAGAGGCTGCTTATACAAATATTATTCGTGTAGGCTTGGCTTATGGCTCGACTGCTAAAGCTACCGCAACAATTAAAAGCGAGTCGGGTTTTAAACTTGGCTCTATGAATAATTTAACATTTAATAGTGAAGCCACAACAAATGAAACAACACTTAATATAACATATTCAAATGGTACATATAATGTTACAAATTCTTCAGGTAAAAATGTTTATTCAGGGGCAAATGTAGCAGCCGAAGCGATATCTGGCACTACAAATTTCGACGGATATAATTATTATGGTGCTTTTGGCTTTAATGCTGAAAGCTCAGGTAAACTCACTGTTATAAACTATGCAAACATTGAAGATTATGTCAAAGGCGTTCTGCCTTATGAAATGAGTGCAAGCTGGCCAATAGAAGCTCTAAAAGCTCAAGCAGTTTGTGCAAGGTCATTTGTGCTTGGCAACCTAAATAAACATAAATCATATGGTTTTGATGTATGTAATACAACAAATTGTCAAGTGTATCATGGCACAGAAAGAGCCGATGCAAATACTAATAGTGCAGCAGACCAAACAAAAGGTCAAATTTTAATGTATGATGGCAAGCTTGCTGTTGGTTATTTCTTCTCATCTTCTGGTGGTGCAACCGAAAATAATGAAAATGTTTGGGGCGGAACACCTATACCATATCTTCGTGGTGTGGTTGATATTTATGAAGATGCATCAGCCTCATCTAAAAATACATGGAGTGTTACCCTCACAGCTGAACAGGTTGCAAGTAAATTAAAATCTGCGGGTTATAGTATTGGCACAGTTGCAGATGTTAAAGTAACAAAACGCACAGAAATGAATAATGTAAATGAGGTTACAGTAACAGATACAACAGGAAAAAGCGTTGTTATAAAAAACGATAAAGTTCGCACGGTTTTTGGTTTAAACAGTATCAGATATACCATAAATGGAGATGACTCGTCTTCTGGTGGAAGCACAAGTGGCGGAGTTTATGTCAATGGCTCAAGTGTTGCAGATGGAAGTTTTTATGCCATTGGTGCAAATGGCACTAAAACTTATATTGGCTCTGTAAATGGTAAAACCGCAATTACTGGCTCTGGAACAGAAAAAGTCACCGTTTCCTCAGCTGCAAGAGCGACCACATCAAATACTTATACATTCTCTGGCACAGGCTGGGGACATAATGTAGGTATGAGCCAATATGGTGCAAGGTCAATGGCAAAAATGGGCTTTAATTATACCGATATACTTAAATTTTATTTTACAGGTGTTACAATATCTCAAATGTGATATATAAAGGAGAAAACATGAAAAAAAGCGATTTTTATTTTGATTTACCCGAGCATTTAATAGCACAGCACCCGCTAGAAAAGCGTGACAGCTCAAGACTTTTAGTGCTTGACCGTAAAAGTGGAGAGGTAGAACATAAACATTTTACTGATGTTATTGATTATATGGAAGCGGGCGATTGTCTTGTTATGAATAATTCAAGAGTTATCCCTGCAAGACTTATGGGACAGGCAGAGGGCAGAACTACACCTATTGAAGTTTTACTGCTTACCGACCATGGTGACGGTTTATGGGAATGTTTAACCCGTCCAGGGCGAAAAACTAGAGAGGGTACAAAATTATCCTTTGGTGATGGACTTTTAACCGCTACTGTTGAGTCAGTAAATCCAACTGACGGCAATAGAATGATACGTTTTAAGTATGATGGTATTTTCTTAGAAATTCTTGATAAACTAGGCTCTATGCCACTTCCGCCATATATTCGTGAAAGATTAGATGACCCAGAGCGTTATCAGACAGTTTATTCTAAAACCCCAGGGTCAGCTGCTGCACCTACTGCTGGACTTCACTTTACAAAAGAGCTTTTAAAGAAAATTGAGGATAAAGGTATAAAGCTTGCATTTGTAACTTTACATGTAGGTTTAGGTACTTTCAGACCTGTAAAGGCTGATGAAATCACAGACCATATTATGCATTCTGAATGGTACACAATGGACGCTGAAACCGCACAAATTATAAATGATACTAAGAAAAATGGCGGTAAAGTTTGGGCGGTAGGCACAACCGCAACCCGTACACTGGAAACCATTGCAGATGAAAACGGAGTTGTCGAGCCAAAATCAGGCTGGACAGATATTTTCATTTATCCAGGATATAAATTTAAAATTGTTGACCATCTGATAACCAATTTTCATTTACCAGAGTCTACACTTATGATGCTTATTTCTGCATTTGCAACTCGTGAGCAAGTTATGAATGCTTATAAACAGGCTGTGGATAATGAATATAGATTTTTCTCATTTGGCGACTCTATGATGCTTTATTAAACACAAAAGCCACAGTATTATTTTACTGTGGCTTTAATTTTTTAGTTTTCTGCCCAGTGCATACTGCGACCGACTGCTTTATCCCAACCGTTAAGCAGTTTTTTTCTTGTGTCTTGCTGCATTTCAGGCTTAAATACTTTGTCAACTTGCCAAAGAGCTTTAAGCTCATCTGTATTTTTCCAAATTCCGACCGCAAGCCCTGCAAGATATGCTGCACCTAAAGCAGTAGTTTCACGAATTTCAGGGCGGTAGATATCACAATTTGAAATATCTGCTTGAAACTGCATTAAAAACGCATCTCGGCTCGCACCGCCATCAACTTTTATTTTTTCGAGTGGTTTTCCAAGCTCTTGAGTCATAGCTTTTATTAAATCTTGACACTGATATACAATAGATTCCTGTGCTGCACGAATTATATGCTCTCTTGTTGTGCCACGGGTTAGACCAATTAAACAGCCTCTAGCATACATATCCCAATGAGGTGCACCAAGTCCAGTAAAAGCAGGAACTAAATAAACACCGCCTGTATCCTTAACTTTAGAGGCATAATATTCAGCATCTCGGCTTTCACTGAAAAATCGAAGCTCATCTCTAAGCCACTGAATAATTGCACCGCCGACAAATACACTTCCTTCAAGTGCATAATTTACTTTATCGTCTAGCTGTATAGCAATAGTGGTAAGCAGTCCATGAGTGTTATGAATGATTTTTTCACCTGTATTCATAAGTAAAAAACAGCCTGTGCCATATGTGTTTTTAACTTCTCCCGAAGAAAAACAGCTTTGACCAAATAGTGCCGCTTGTTGGTCGCCTGCAATGCCTGCAATAGGTATTTCAGCTTTAGGCATGGATACAGTGCCATAAATCATGCTAGATGGGCAAACCTTAGGCAGCATACTATCTGGAATATCAAGTGCATTAAGCAGTTTTTTGTCCCAACATAGATTATGTATGTCATAGAGCATTGTGCGTGATGCGTTTGTTGCATCAGTAACATGTACTTGTCCGTTTGTAAGTTTCCACACAAGCCAGCTATCAACCGTACCAAAAAGTAAATCTCCGTTTTCTGCTTGTTTTCGTGCATCAGGCACATTGTCTAAAATCCATTTTATCTTTGTAGCAGAAAAATAAGCATCAGGTATAAGTCCTGTTGTTTGTCTTATATGCTCATCAAGACCACTTTGTATAAGTTCATTTACAATAGGTGCGGTTCGTCTGCATTGCCACACAATAGCATTATATACAGGCATACCTGTATGTTTATTCCAAACAATGGTTGTTTCACGTTGGTTTACAATGCCTATACCTGCAATATCATTCGGTGAAATATCAGATGCAGCTATAACTTCCATCATAACAGCGTACTGAGTGGAATAAATCTCCATTGGGCTTTGCTCAACCCAACCTTCTTTTGGGAAAATCTGAGTAACTTCCCTTTGAGCGGTTGCAATTATATTTTGATTTGTGTCAAAGAGTATAGCACGAGAACTTGTTGTGCCTTGGTCAAGAGCGAGTAAATAGCGTTTCATATCAAAATCTCATTTCTTCTCATGTATTTTTATCATCATAACGCTATTTATATTGGTGTGTCAATAGAGGTATAGTTTGTTGCATTATAAATAAAAATATGATATCATAATGAACAAGTATGGGTATGTCTATACAGTCAATAAGATAAAAAAGGAAGTAAAATATATGAGTGAAGCTAAAAAAACCATATTTTCTGGTGTTCAGCCATCAGGTAAATTAACACTTGGAAATTATCTCGGTGCAATTCGTAATTTCCCTATTCTTCAAGATGAATATAACTGCATTTATTGTGTGGTTGATATGCACGCAATCACAGTGCGTCAAGACCCTGCACAGCTTAGAAAGCAAACTCTTGAAGTGCTTGCACAGTATCTTGCTTGTGGCTTAGACCCAGAAAAAAGCACATTGTTTATACAAAGCCATGTTCCAGCACATGCAGAGCTTGGTTGGGTATTAAACTGTTATACAATGTTTGGTGAGGCATCAAGAATGACTCAGTTTAAGGATAAATCCTCAAAACATGCAGATAATGTAAATGTAGGTTTATTTGATTATCCTGTGCTTATGGCAGCAGATATTTTATTATATCAGACCGAGCTTGTGCCAGTAGGTGTCGACCAGCTTCAGCATATAGAGCTTGCTCGTAATATTGCACAGCGTTTTAACGGTGTATATTCAGATACATTTAAAATGCCAGAGCCATATATACCAAAGGCTGGTGCTAAAATTATGAGCCTTGCTGACCCAACTCGCAAAATGAGTAAGTCAGATGAAAACCAAAACGCTTTTATTCTGCTTATGGATAAGCCAGAGGATATTATGCGTAAGTTTAAAAGAGCAGTTACAGACTCTGACAGCCGTATTATTATGTCTGAGGACAAAGCAGGTGTATCTAACCTTATCACTATTTATTCTCTTGCAACTGGCAAAACAATAGAGCAAGTAGAGGCTGAATTTGAGGGCAAGGGTTATGGTGAATTTAAACCAGCAGTAGGTGAGGCAGTTGTTGAGCTACTTCGTCCAATTTGTGAAAAGACCGAAGATTTACTGAAAAATAAGGACTATCTGGAAAGCGTATACCGAGAGGGTGCAAATAAAGCTGCATATATGGCAAGAAAAACACTAGATAAGGTATACCGTAAGGTTGGCTTTGTTAAGAGATAAATATGCATTTTTGGTGCTTTCTATGCCAAAAATGCTTAAATAGAGAGGTTAAAATATGTCAGAATATCAAGTCATTGGAATGATTGTTGGTGCATTTATATTATCTGGTATTCTTTCTTATGCACTCACACCGCTTGTAAAGCGTTTTGCTTATAAAATCGGTGCTATTGATGTGCCTAAGGACACCAGACGTATGCATAAAAAGCCAACTCCTAGACTGGGTGGTTTAGCTATATTTATTGGATTTATGGGTGCAATGCTCGTGTTTTTCGAGTTTGATGTGCAAATGCTCAGTATTTTAATCGGTGCAATGCTTATTGTTGTGCTAGGTATATTTGATGATGTTTTAGCACTTGGTGCAAAGTTTAAATTTATCGTTCAAATTATAGCCGCAGCAATTCCAGTATGCGTTGGCGGCATGAAAATAGCATTTTTCTCAAACCTAAATCCATTGTCATCAGAGCCTTATTTTTCACTTGGAATTTTTGCAATTCCTGTAACTATTATTTGGATTGTAGGTATAACAAACGCTGTAAATTTAATTGATGGTTTAGATGGTCTTGCAGCGGGTGTGTCTGCCATTGCATCACTTACCATGCTTGCAGTTGCACTTTTAAATTATGAATTTGGTGTTGCTGTTACCATGGCTTGTCTTACAGGTGCTTGTTTAGGCTTTATTCCTTATAATTTTAATCCTGCTGAGATTTTTATGGGTGACACTGGTTCTACATTTTTAGGTTATATGCTCGCTACTATGTCAATTAGCGGATTTTTCAAATTCTATGCGGTTGTATCTTTTGCAGTTCCGCTTTTAATTCTTGGTCTGCCTATTTTTGATACAGCATCTGCAATTACACGTCGAGTTCTTGAAGGCAGAAGCCCTATGAGTCCAGATAGAGGTCATGTGCATCACAGATTGGTTGATATGGGCTTTAATGTAAAACAAGCGGTTGCTATTTTATATGCAATAAGTGGTACACTTGGACTTGCCGCAGTTGTGCTGACAACAAATGGTGAGGCTAAAGCAATGCTTTTACTTTTGGCTGTTATTTTAGCTATTGCAGTTGGTGGCTGGATAATCATAAACAGAAGAAAAGAATCACGTCAAAATATAGAAAAAGTTTTAGATGACTCTGATAAAGAGCAGGAGGAAACTCAAGATGAGCAAAATTAAGGTAATGACTGTTTTTGGTACTAGACCAGAGGCAATTAAAATGGCTCCACTTGTTCATGCGGTGGAAAAAAACGAAAATATGGAGTCAATAGTTTGTGTTACTGCACAACACCGTCAAATGCTTGACCAAGTGCTTGAAATCTTCGATATAAAACCAGATTATGACCTTGATATTATGCAGCCAAAACAGACACTATCAACTATAACCGAAAAGTCACTTCATGGCTTAGATGATGTATTAAATACAGCTAAACCTGATATTGTTTTAGTGCATGGCGATACTTCAACCGCTTTTGCAGGTGCTTTAGGTTCATTTTATCATCAAATTCCAGTAGGTCATGTTGAGGCAGGACTTCGCACATTTGATAAGTATTCACCATTCCCAGAGGAGATGAACAGAAAGCTTATCGGTCAAATTGCAGAACTTCATTTTGCACCAACTCCAAGAAACAGCGAAAACTTAAAGCGTGAAAATATATGTGATGGAGTTTATATCTGTGGTAATACTGTTGTTGATGCAATCCATATGACTGTAAAGCAAGATTATCAGTTTAAAGATGAAAATTTAAATAAACTTGATTTTGAAAACAACAGAGTTGTACTTGTAACCGCTCACCGCAGAGAGAACTATGGCGAGCCAATGGAAAATATTTATAATGCAATCTTAGAGCTTGCAAATAAATATACAGATGTACATTTTGTATATCCAGTGCATTTAAGCCCATATGTTCGTGAAACATCAGAAAAAATTCTAGGTGGTCATGAAAGAATACATCTTATTGCACCTCTTTCTGTTGATGAAATGCATAACTTAATGTCACGCTGCTATATGATTATGACAGACTCTGGCGGACTTCAAGAGGAAGCTCCAAGTCTTGGTAAGCCTGTTTTAGTTTTAAGAAAGGAAACCGAAAGACCAGAGGCTGTTGAAGCGGGAACAGTTAAGCTTGCAGGGGTAAATAAGGAAAATATTTATAAGCTCGCTTGTGAACTTTTTGATGATAAAACTGCTTATGAAAAAATGGCTCATGCAGTAAATCCTTATGGTGATGGTCATGCATGTGAGCGTATTTTACAGGCAATCGAGCATCATTTTAAGCTTAGACAAGATGCACCACAGGCTTTTATGCCTTAAAATTTAAAAGGGAGGTGTAAATTTTGAAAAAGTTAAATCCTCCTATGATTGCAGCACTTGGCACATTATTTATTATAATTGCTCTTGGTGTAGGGCTTTATTTATCAGGTGTTGCATATCAGTCACCAGATGAAATAATATCTTTATCTGATGCAGACCGCTCGCCGACTGATTTGCAAATGTTTGAACAAAACCTTGCAATAGCAGGTAATGTACAGATTGATAATACAAATGTAAAACAGGTTATATCAAGCCTTATAAGACCTAAAACCTATACGGCGTTAGTAACAAACACATTGTATTATGATGATACATTCGGAAGTATTTCATGCAAACAGTATGTAAGAGATAATGCATCTCGTATAGATTATCTAAAAGCTGACGGTTCTACCGATTATTCACAGATATATTTTGAAGATATATGTTATATGCTTACTCGTGATAGCTTTACAC
>ERZ1090868.1270-NODE-1272-length-13426-cov-13.035899_pt1 | contig 13426 bp, 10 predicted proteins | sample MGYA00478475_ERZ1090868 | MGnify/ENA primary metagenome ERZ1090868 (study PRJEB33644, sample SAMEA5815747) | chicken gut metagenome | biome: Chicken; feature: Gastrointestinal Tract; material: Caecum | place: Ireland | collected 2019-01-01 | study: A study of...
ATAATAAGTAGTATGCTACACTGAATACAGCGTACAACTGCAGTCAGTCCACGGATGCGCCCGGATTCAGCAAAGGCCGGACGACCCCGCACCTGTCTGCTTCCGGCCGCCCGGCCGCTGCCGGCCCCGGAACCCATGAAAAGAAAATGGAGGAACCTAATGAGTACAGTAAAACGCGTATATGTAGAGAAAAAACCTGATTTCGCAGTACAGGCGAAAGAACTGAGCCACGAGATCAGACATTACCTGAACCTTCCGTCCGTGAAAAACGTGAGAGTCCTGATCCGCTATGACGTAGAGAATGTCAGCGACGAGACCTTTGAGAAAGCATGCCACGTAGTGTTTGCGGAGCCGCCGGTAGACGATTACTACCTGGAGGAATTCCCCCATGCACCTGAAGATAAGATCTTTTCCGTAGAATTTCTGCCGGGCCAGTTTGACCAGAGAGCGGATTCTGCTGTTCAGTGCCTTCAGTTCCTGAAGGAAGATGAGAAACCGATCATCCGTTCCGCGACGACCTATGTGATCGAGGGAGACATCACCGACGAGCAGCTTGAGATGGTGAAACATCACTGCATCAACCCGGTGGATTCCCGCGAGGTCGGCCTCGAGAAACCGGAAACCCTGGTGACAAAGTTTGAGGAGCCGGCGGATGTAAAAATTTTTGACGGTTTTATCGGTATGCCGGAGGCGGAACTGAAAGAACTGTACGATTCTCTCGGCCTGGCGATGACTTTCAAGGATTTTCTGCATATCCAGAATTACTTTAAAAGCGAAGAAAAGAGAGATCCGTCCATGACGGAGATCCGTGTGCTCGATACTTACTGGTCCGATCACTGCCGCCATACGACGTTCTCCACGGAACTGAAGAATGTAACTTTCGGCGACGGCGATTACAGAGAGCCGATGATGAAAACCTATGAGAAATATCTCAGTGACCGGGAAGAGATCTATAAAGGCCGCGACGACAAGTTTGTCTGCCTGATGGATCTGGCGCTGATGGCGATGCGCAAGCTGAAAGTAGAGGGCAAGCTTCAGGATCAGGAAGAGTCCGACGAGATCAACGCCTGCTCTATCGTCGTTCCCGTGGATGTGGACGGCGTCGAGGAAGAGTGGCTGATCAACTTTAAAAATGAAACCCATAATCATCCGACAGAGATCGAGCCTTTCGGCGGCGCTGCCACCTGTCTGGGCGGTGCGATCCGCGACCCGCTGTCAGGCCGTACCTATGTATATCAGGCGATGCGTGTAACCGGAGCGGCGGACCCGACCCGTCCCCAGAGCGAGACGCTGGAAGGAAAGCTTCCCCAGAAAAAACTGGTGCGCGAGGCTGCTCATGGCTATAGTTCTTACGGAAACCAGATCGGTCTGGCGACAGGTTATGTAAAGGAAATCTATCATCCGAATTATGTGGCGAAACGCATGGAGATCGGTGCGGTTCTCGGCGCGGCGCCGAGAAATGCCGTTGTCCGTGAAAATTCCGATCCGGGCGATATCATTATCCTTCTGGGCGGCCGTACCGGCCGTGACGGCTGCGGCGGAGCCACCGGTTCTTCCAAAGTCCACACTACAGAGTCCATCGAGACTTGCGGTGCTGAGGTACAGAAAGGAAATGCTCCGACAGAGAGAAAATTGCAGAGACTGTTCCGCAGAAAAGAGGTTAGCCTTCTGATTAAGAAATGTAATGACTTCGGTGCGGGCGGAGTTTCCGTCGCAATCGGAGAACTGGCAGCCGGACTTCAGATTAATCTGGACAAAGTGCCGAAAAAGTATACAGGTCTGGACGGAACGGAGATCGCGATCTCCGAGTCCCAGGAACGTATGGCGGTAGTCATCGATCCGAAAGACCGTGAAGCATTCATGAAGTATGCAAACGAGGAAAATCTGGAGGCTACCGAGGTAGCGGTTGTGACTGAGGATCCGCGTCTCGTGATGAGCTGGCGAGGAAAAGAGATCGTCAATATCTCCCGTGCATTCCTGGATACCAACGGGGCACATCAGGAAAATGATGTGTTTGTGGAGATTCCGGCGAAGGCAGATACGGTTTTGAAACGTTCCGGAGACATCGCGGATGTGAAGGCAAAATGGCTGGAAACTCTGTCGGATCTGAACGCATGCTCCCAGAAGGGACTGGTGGAAATGTTTGACTCCTCCATTGGAGCGGCCAGCACTCTGATGCCTTACGGCGGTAAATATCAGATGACCGAGACACAGGCGATGGTTGCGAAGGTGCCGGTTCCGGATGGAAAGACCGAGACGGTTACAATGATGAGTTACGGATTCGATCCTTACGTGTCCAGCTGGAGTCCGTATCATGGCGCGATCTATGCGGTGACAGAGTCCATCGCGAGAATCGTGGCGGCAGGCGGCGATTTCCGTAAGATCCGCTTTACCTTCCAGGAATACTTCCGCAGAATGACTGAGGATCCGGCGCGCTGGAGCCAGCCGTTCGCGGCGCTGCTGGGCGCATACGACGCACAGATGGGATTCGGACTTCCGTCCATTGGCGGAAAGGACAGTATGTCCGGAACCTTTAACGATATCGATGTTCCGCCGACTCTGGTATCCTTTGCCGTGGATGTTGCGAAACTGAAAGATGTGATCACTCCGGAACTGAAAAAAGCCGGAAACAAGCTGGTATGGATCCACATTCCGACAAACGGATACGACCTGCCGGATTATGAGAATGTGATGGACCTGTATGAGAGAGTACACCAGGATATGCAGGCGGGACGGATCGTCTCCGCTTACGCGGTGGACCGCCAGGGTATCGCGGCGGCTCTGTCCAAGATGGCCTTTGGAAACCGTATGGGTGTGAAAGTGGAGCATAACGTAGACTCCCGTGATCTGTTCAGCCCGCTGTTCGGCGATCTGATCTGTGAAGTGGAGGATGGAAAAGTCGGAGAACTGGCATGCACCTACACGGTGATCGGTGAAGTGACCGGCGACGAGACCTTTTCCTACGGAAATACCACAATTTCTGTGCAGGAAGCAGAGAACGCATGGAATGCGCCGCTGGAGAAAGTTTTCCGTACGGTATCCGGCGCGGAGATCGCTCCGGCAGAGGAACTGAACGTAGCGCCGGCACAGGCGGAAGCAAAGATCGAGAACGGCCTGTACCGGACAGACAAGGTGCACATCTGTGCCCATAAGCTGGCGCAGCCGACAGTATTTATCCCGGTATTCCCGGGCACTAACTGTGAGTACGACAGCGCGAGAGCATTTGAGCGCGCCGGCGCAAAAGTGATCACCAGAGTGTTCCGGAACCTGACGGCGGAAGACATCCGCGATTCTGTGGAGATCTTTGAAAAAGCGATCGATCAGGCGCAGATCATCATGTTCCCGGGAGGCTTCTCGGCAGGCGACGAGCCGGACGGCTCCGCGAAGTTCTTTGCCACCGCGTTCCAGAATGCAAAGATCAAAGAGGCCGTTATGAAACTTCTGAAAGAGAGGGACGGTCTTGCGCTGGGAATCTGCAATGGTTTCCAGGCGCTGATCAAGCTGGGACTGGTTCCTTACGGAGAGATCACAGGACAGACGCCGGATTCACCGACGCTGACCTTCAATACCATCGGACGTCATATTTCCAAGATGGTCTACACGAAAGTTGTCACTAACAAGTCCCCGTGGCTGGCAAATGCGCAGCTCGGCGGCGTTTACACAAACCCGGCGTCCCACGGAGAGGGGCGGTTTGTGGCGAGCCGTGAATGGATCGAGAAGCTGATGGCGAATGGACAGATCGCTACCCGCTATTGTGATCTGGACGGAAACTTCACCAACGACGAGTATTGGAACGTCAACGGTTCCTACTGTGGAATTGAGGGAATCACCAGTCCGGACGGACGTGTTCTCGGCAAGATGGCTCACGCAGAACGGCGCGGCGATGGAGTTGCCGTAAATATTTACGGGGAGCAGGATCTGAAGCTGTTCGAGTCTGGTGTGGCTTACTTTAAATAAATGAAATACGGCGGCGGAATCTGAAAGAGAGTTGTTTTTCGGAAAAGCTTGATAAATGAAAAAAAATCCTTCGGAGAGGTGAAACTCTTCGAGGGATTTTTTTTCGGAACGGATGGGCAGAAGTATCTATGTATCTTCAAATGCTTGGAAGATACAGGAAAATTTTGTAAAAAAATTTCGGAAAAAGTGAAAGCTTTTCATATCTCCTTACATTATATAAGTAGAAGGGCCCCAGGCGGGGCAGGGATTTGAAAGATGCAGCAGATGTTTCAAATGCCTCTGAACGCAAAAGAAAAGTAAGGAGAAATAATATATGGAAGAGACAAATGAGGAGCGTTTTACAAGATACTTCTGCCAGTATAACGATGATCTGTTTCTGTATCTTGTGCGGGATCTGAGTGTGGATAAAGATACGGCGATCGATCTGCTCAGTGACGTCTGGGTGGTATTCTGGGAAAAATTCCATACGGTCCGGAACCTGCAGGAAAAGCAGATCCGGAAATGGCTATGGAAGACAGCGTATAATAAAGTGCGCAACTACAAGAGAAGAAAATGTTATTATAGTGAAGTTCTGTATACAACGGAGAAGCTGGATGAATTTCAGGCTTCGGAGCCGGAAGCAGATAACGAACAGAAGGAAATACTGGAAGAATGCATCCGTTTGCTGCGCCCTTTAGAACAGGAAGTTGTCAATACCAGGAGAACAGGGAAAAGCTATAAGGACATCAGCCAGAGGATGAACAAAAGTGTAGCGTCCCTGGAATGTATCTATTGCCGCGCGGTAAAGAAACTGAAGCTCATGATCGGAGACAAGCTGACTTCTTTCTGGTAAAATAACAAAAAGTATGTTAAAATAGCCATAGATTATCTGAGGCGGCAAAGCGATTCTCAAGGACCGATGTTTCTGACAGTTCAGAGCTCTGAATCGTTGCGGACAACGGAAAACGATCGGAACGCTCATGCGGCAATCAGGAATACACAGCTGTTCCGGGCGAGGTGTTTAGCGCGGACTGCATATGGTTTCGGAAGACAGCAGAAACGGACAGCTGGGAACTATGGAAAGCAGAAAGGATGGAGCTTGTCATGAGTGAGAAATATGTAGCGTATGTGGGTACCTATACACACGGAAGCAGTATAGGAATTCACCTGTATGATGTCGATGTGGAGGAAGGGACTCTGACAGAACGGAAGGTCGTACCGGTGAATAACTCTTCCCATATTTGCCGGTCGCTGAACGGAAAATATCTGTATTCCATCGCAGATGAAGGCGTAGCGGTATTTGCGGTAGAACCGGACGGGGATCTGACACCGATCAATAAAGTAGACATCGACGGTATGAGAGGATGCTATCTCTCGGTGGATCAGACCGGAAGATATCTGTTTGTGGCGGGATATCACGACGGAAAAGTGACTGTTGTCCATACACATCAGGATGGACGGCTGGGAAGCGTCATGGACGGAGTCTTCCACAAAGGATTGGGCAGCGTCGCGGAGAGAAACTTCCGTCCGCATGTAAGCTGTGTGGTACCCACACCGGATAATGAATATCTGTGCGCGGTAGACAACGGGATCGATCAGGTAAAATTGTATCGGATCAATCAGCAGAGAGACCGGCTTGAGCTGGTAGATATTCTCCGCTGCGAGCGTGAGTCCGGCCCGAGAGAGCTGGTGTTCAGTTCCAACGGGAAATTTGCGTATCTGATCTGCGAACTTCACAATGAGGTAGAAGTTTACACATATAGCAACAGCGGAAAAGGCCCTGTCTTTGAGAAGATTCAGACTGTCAGCACGACTTCGGACAATGTGGACCGCGCCCATGACGCTGCATCCGGTATCTGTCTGTCGCCGGACCACAACTACTTGTTCACTTCGACGGCGGGGGACGATACAGTGGCGATGTTCAAGATTGATCAGGAGACCGGCTGCCTGGAGAAAAAATTTGCTCTTCCGATCAGCGGCGAGTATCCGAAAGACATCGCGATGTTCCCGGACGGAAAACACATCGCCGTGGTGAATCATGAGTCCAATTCTATCACGACGTTTGCCATTGACTATGAGAAAAATGTCCTGGTACAGAAAGGCCGTCCGATGAAAGTAGAGACGCCGAATTGCATACTAATCACGAAACAGGGCGTGTGATCACTCGGAGGCAATCTTTCAGCGGAACTCATGCCTGTTTGCACCGGAAAGAAAGGGGAAATGAAAATGAAGAATTATAGACTCTTTTCAAAAATCGTGATATTGGTAAGTATCTGTCTGATAGTATTGACAGCATTAAATTATGTTACCGGCATCCTGAATTCGGCTCTGCCGGGAAGCAGCCATGTGATCTGTATTGCAGCATTTTGTTTGGCTGTCTTTGCAGTAACAGTCATGGAGAAAGACAGACTTGGAAAACAGAAAGAACGATAAAAAGTTTCTATCATTTTTCCGGCAGCTGTAAATATACTGGATAAATTTGTATCAAAAAGCCCCTTCGCCCGGGACGGGGAATGTGTTTCGCACATTCCGGTACCGGACGAAGGGGCTTTTTGATCTGGTGTGCTCCAAAAACATCCTGTGTTATTGGTGCAGTTAATTGGTGAAAAGTGTACTATTTCCAGATTTTCTGCAGATATTCCAGACGGGAAGTGCTTCCGATCAGGAGCGCATCCGCCAGTGTGACCGCTGCCATGGCTTCCACAACGACCACAGCTCTCGGGACGATCACCGGATCATGGCGTCCCTTGATGGAGACGGTGATCTCTTCCCCGGACTTATTGACTGTTTTCTGCTCAGAAGCGATAGAAGGCGTCGGTTTTACAGCTGCCCGCAGAATAATATCGCTGCCGTCGCTGATTCCCCCGAGTATTCCTCCGGCATGATTTGAGGTTTTCTCTACCTTGCCGTCCGGGCGGATATGAAATCCGTCGTTGTCGTCAAGTCCGGTGGACGAAGCCACGGAGAATCCGTCCCCGATCTCCACCCCTTTCATGGCGCCGATAGACATGACTGCCTTTGAGAGAGAGGCGTCCAGTTTGTCAAATACCGGTTCGCCGAGTCCCGCCGGCACACCGTGAATCACACATTCGATAACGCCGCCTGCAGAATTCCTGGAAGCCATGCAGTTTTCCAGATATTCGGCTGCCTTCCGGGCAGCGTCTCTGTCCGGCATATAAAATTTATTGTTAAAAATCTCTTCTCTGGAGAAATCCCGGATTTCTACCGGCCCGATCGAGCGGGTATATGTGCAGAAAGAGATCCCCAGGGAAGCGAGCAGACGGGCGGCAACAGCGCCTCCGGCGACACGTCCGATGGTTTCACGGCCGGAGGAACGGCCGCCTCCTCGGTAATCACGGAATCCGTATTTTGCGTCAAACGTATAGTCTGCATGACCGGGGCGGTAATAAGATGCGATCTCACTGTAATCCTTGGAGTGCTGATCTTTGTTAAATACGATCAGAGAAATCGGAGTTCCGGTTGTCCGTCCCTCGAAGATACCGGAGAGGATTTCTACCCGGTCAGGTTCGCTGCGCTGTGTGGAGTAACGGCTCTGACCGGGTTTGCGCCGATCCAGGAATTCCTGAATGTCCAGTGACTTCAGGGGAAGCCCCGCAGGGCAGCCGTCGATGACGACACCGACACCTTTGCCGTGTGACTCTCCCCAGGTTGTAATACGAAAAACAGTTCCAAATGTCGAACCAGCCATAAACGATTTCCACCTTTTTAGAAATTTCAGCCGTGAAAGCAGGAAAAGGTGTGCAACCGTTCCGCCGACGGGACGGTTGCACAGTGTTACTTTCAGGTCTGTAAAACTTATTATAACGGATTCGAAAGACTACGTAAAGATGGAAAATACGGCGGGAAAAGGTCACGGAATTGTTTGACAAACCTATGGGCAGCGATTATAATGAGTTTGTGTTTTGGGCAGAATGGGCACAATAATATAAGAAAGGACGTGTTGTTATGGAAAGCGGACCTGCGCCCCGATTATGTAGCTATAACAGAAAAAAAGAATAGGCTGATGAGGGACGGGTCAAGCGCTGATTCTTTGTCCCTCAGCGGACAGAGAAAGGAGATAACAGCATGATTCGTATTTTTAAATCCGTAGAGGATGAGATCAGACCTGTAGATACCGCATGTGAAGGATGCTGGATTGCCCTGACGGATCCGACGGCGACGGAGGTCTTTGAGATCGCCCAACGCCATGAGATCGATGTGGATCATCTGCGGGCAGCACTGGATGAGGAGGAACGTTCCCGTATCGAAGTGGAAGATCACTATACACTGATACTGGTCGACATCCCTGTGATCGAGGAGAGAAATGATAAGGATTGGTACGGAACGATTCCGCTGGGTATTATTGTCACGGAAAATGCGATCTTTACAATTTGTACGGAAGATACTCCGATCCTCAGTTCTTTTATGGAAGGACGGGTGAGAAACTTTTCCACCGGAAAGCGGACAAGGTTCATCCTCCAGATCCTGTACAAGAATGCCAGCATGTTTCTTCACTATCTGCGTATCATAGATAAGAAAAGTGAACAGGTGGAGAGCAAACTTCACAAATCCCAGAGAAATCAGGAATTGATCGAACTGCTGGAACTTGAAAAGTGTCTGGTTTATTTTACCACATCTCTCCGTTCCAACGAAGTGGTCCTGGAAAAACTGATGAAGACGGAGAGCATCCGACATTATCCGGAGGACGAAGAACTTCTGGAGGATGTAATCATCGAGAACAAACAGGCCATCGAGATGGCGAATATTTACAGCAACATCCTCAGCGGAACGATGGACGCTTTCGCATCCGTTATTTCCAACAACCTGAACATCGTGATGAAATTCCTGACTACGATCACGATCGTCATGTCAGTGCCGAATATTGTATTCAGCGCATATGGCATGAACGTAAACAGCAGCGGAATGCCGTTCGCTTCCAGTCCGTTTGGATTCTGGATCGCGATCCTGATCGCGGCGGTGATCTGTCTGGTCGTTGCAATGATTTTTAAAAAGAAAGATATGTTCTGATTGAAGAAAGAAGAGTATAAATGAATTTTTTGAACAAACTCGAACGAAAATTCGGGAAATATGCGATCCCCCATCTGACAAGGTACATCATTATTACCTATGTGATCGGATATATCCTGTACTATGCGTTTTCGTCACAGGCTCTTATGTATCTGACACTGGATCCGTATCAGATCGTTTTCCATGGGCAGATCTGGAGGCTTGTGAGCTGGCTTCTGATCCCGCCAAGCAGCTTTAACATTTTTACGGTGGTTATGTTGGTCTTTTACTACTCCATCGGTACATCGCTGGAGCAGGCGTGGGGAGATTTCCGATACAACGTTTATATCTTTTTCGGAATTCTCATGACGATCGTCGGAGCGTTTTTACTGTTTGTCTTTACGGACTTCAGTTATTTTAGCTTTTATGCGATGAGTTTCAGTACCTACTATATCAGCTTATCCATTTTCCTCGGGTTTGCGATGAGCTTCCCGAACATGCAGGTCATGCTGTACTTTCTGATCCCGGTGAAGATGAAATATATGGCCATCCTCTATGCGGTGATCGTGGCAATCGATTTCTTCCGCGGAAATCTGGTTACCAAGGTGGCGATCGTCTTTTCTCTGGCGAGCGCGATCATTTTCTTCTTTGCCACGAGGAATTATAAACGGTACAATCCGAGGGAGAGAAAAAGGAAGAACGACTTCAGAAAAGCAATGTCCAGGGGCAGCGCTCAGAATTATGCCAACGGGGCAAAACATAAGTGTACGGTCTGCGGAAGAACGGAACTGGATGATCCGAATCTGGAATTCCGGTACTGTTCCAAATGCAACGGCAATTATGAGTACTGCCAGGACCATCTGTTTACCCATCAGCATATCAAGTAAAGACGCAGAATAAAAGTAACCAAGGAAATAAGAAAAATAAATGAGCAGGAGAGTGAGACAATGAGAAGAACCAAGATTGTTTGTACAATGGGACCTAATACGAATTCAAAAGACATGATGAAAAAACTTGTGGAAAACGGTATGGATGTGGCGCGTTTCAACTTTTCCCATGGAGATCATGAGGAACAGAAAATGCGCATGGATCTGCTGAAGGAAGTCCGCAGGGAACTGAAGGTCCCGGTCGCAATCCTGCTTGACACAAAGGGACCGGAAATTCGTACCGGTGAACTGAAAGATCATCAGAAGGTAATGCTGAAGGAAGATCAGACGTTTGTGCTCACTTCCGAGAACGTTGTCGGAGATGCATCCAGAGTTTCGATCACCTACGAAGGACTGGTTGAGGATGTGAAAGTCGGCGGAAAGATCCTGATCGACGACGGACTGATTTGCCTGGAGGTGGAGAAAGCTGAAGGAACAGAGATAGTCTGTCGCGTGATCAACGGCGGTGAACTGGGAGAGAAAAAGGGCGTCAATGTTCCCGGCGTTTCCATCAACCTGCCGAACATTACCGAGAAAGATAAAAGCGATCTGCTGTTCGGAATCGAGCAGGGAATCGATTTTGTCGCGGCTTCCTTTGTCCGCAATGCGGATGCGATCCGTGAGATTAAAGAACTGCTCAACGCGAACGGCGGAGAGGACATTGATGTGATCGCGAAGATCGAAAACGCTGAGGGCGTCGAGAATATCGACAGCATCATCGATGCGGCGGACGGCGTTATGGTAGCCCGCGGAGATCTGGGTGTCGAGATTCCGGCCAGCGATGTTCCCCATGTCCAGAAGATTATCATTGAAAAATGCAATCATAAATATAAACCGGTTATCACTGCGACACAGATGCTGGATTCCATGATCCGGAATCCCCGTCCGACCCGTGCGGAGGTATCCGACGTGGCGAACGCCATCTATGACGGTACCGATGCGGTCATGCTCTCCGGCGAGACGGCCCAGGGCAAATATCCGGTGGAAGCTGTACAGATGATGGCGAAAATTTCGGAGTCCTCTGAAAAATTCCTGAAATTTGCAGATTATCGGGATTCTGATTCTCTGAGAGGAAAGCTGAACGTGTCCAGCGCTGTCGGATTTGCGGCGGTGACAATGGTGGAGAGACTGAATGCATCCTGTATCGTGACCCCGACGATGAGCGGACAGACCGCCCGGGTGATCTCGAACCTTCGTCCTTCCGTGCCGATCTATGGTGTGACGCCTAACGAGCGGACCCGCCGGAAGATGCAGCTTTACTGGGGAGTAAAGCCGGTGATGGGTTACGAAGAGGACAGCACAGAGAATATTATCTCCCATGCGATGTATATGGTACTTCGCGAAGGACTGGTACACCGCGGCGAGATGGTGATCTTCACAGCCGGAGATCCTGCGACCAATGAAGTATCCGGAGAGGGATACATGACGAATATGCTTCAGGTGATTCAGGCAAAATAAATGCGGACTGTGCAGTGAATGCGCGGATCCGACGGAATCATCGGGAAAGAGATTACCGTTTCCGCTGCAAAGATGTGTCGGAAAGGCAAGGATGCCTTTTGTATGCATTTCCGGGAACGGTAAATATTTTGTCTGAACTGCATCAGCAGTGGTTACAATATTCTAAAAAAGAAGGAGAACAAAAGAAGATGGTAAAAAAGCCGTTTGTAACAAAAGAGAAACTGGAAGAAATCGCAGCGCAGATTCCCACACCGTTTCATATCTATGATGAAAAAGGGATCCGCGAAAATGCAAAAGCCGTACAGGAGGCGTTTTCCTGGAATCCCGGATTCCGCGAATATTTCGCGGTAAAAGCCAACGCAAATCCGGCGCTGATCAAGATCCTTGGGGAATACGGCTGCGGATGCGATTGTTCTTCCGAGACGGAACTGATGCTTTCAGATGCGATGGGCTTCCATGGGGAGAAGATCATGTTTTCCTCCAACGTGACCCCGGCCAGAGAATACCAGCTGGCAGAAAAACTTGGAGCGATCATCAACCTGGACGATTTCACCCATATTGATTTTCTGGAGAAGACGATCGGTTACATTCCGGAGACAATCTCCTGCCGCTATAATCCGGGCGGACTGTTTTCCATCAGCAATGATATCATGGACAACCCGGGAGATGCGAAATACGGTATGACCACAGAGCAGCTGTTCGAGGCGTTCCGTGTGCTGAAAGCGAAAGGTGCAAAACGGTTTGGAATCCATGCGTTCCTGGCGAGCAACACGGTGACCAACGATTACTATCCGACATTGGCGGGACTGCTGTTTGAACTGGCAGTGAAGCTGGAGAAAGAGACAGGAGCAAAGATCACATTCATCAACCTGTCCGGCGGCGTCGGGATCCCGTATCGTCCGGACCAGGAGCCGAACGATATCCGTGCGATCGGAGAGGGGGTTCACAAAGCTTACGATGAGATCCTTGTTCCGGCTGGAATGGGAGATGTGGCGATCTACACAGAGATGGGACGTTTTATGATGGGACCTTACGGCGGACTTGTGACCCGCGCGATCCATCAGAAGCATATTTACAAAGAGTATATCGGATGCGACGCCTGCGCGGTCAATCTGATGCGGCCGGCAATGTACGGCGCTTACCATCACATCACCGTCATGGGCAAAGAGGATGCACCGTGCGATCACAAGTATGATGTGACCGGTTCTCTGTGCGAGAACAATGACAAGTTTGCCATTGACCGGATGCTTCCCCAGATTGATGTCGGAGATCTGCTCTTCATTCATGATACCGGCGCTCACGGCTTCTCTATGGGATACAACTATAACGGCAAGCTGCGTTCCGCGGAGGTACTGCTGAAGGAGGATGGGAGTTTTGAGATGATCCGCAGAGCGGAAACACCGAAAGATTATTTCGCGACGTTGGACGGGACGGAAGAATACCGTAAAATGTTTGGTGAATAAAAAAAACTTGCAGTACGGGACAGATTGTGTTATTATAATTAACGGCTTGTAAAAAATACAGGCCGTGGATCAGCCGCTGTGGCGGAATTGGCAGACGCACTTGACTCAAAATCAAGCGGGAAACCATGCCGGTTCGAGTCCGGCCAGCGGCATTAGAAATTCAACCCTGAACTTCACGGTTCAGGGTTTTTTTACTTTATAGGAAATTCCAATTTTTATGAGAGCAAAAAGAAACACATGTTCATCGAACATATGTTAGATAAACATGTGTTTAGACATGAGAAAAAGACGGTGATCCGATCAGAAAATATAAAAACCTTCTTCTCCGAAATCATCATCGTCAAATGGGTCATCTTCATTTAAAAAATAATCCATGTCGAGAAGGTCATCCTCGCTCATACAGCGAATGTCCTCGGATGTCATTCCCTCCGGTGGATGTTCCATATATTTTTTGCGTAGTCTCTCTGTGTTTGGGTTCATATGCGCAGCCTCCTTTGAAAGGAGTATACCATAGGAATAAGATCTATGGAAGTCATGCGGATGACCTTTTTCCACGAGAACGGGACATGGCTTTCTCGTACTGATATTGTCAATATTAGTTGACACATTTTTCTCAAGGATATCACTATCTATGCC
>ERZ1090868.1276-NODE-1278-length-13380-cov-7.018011_pt1 | contig 13380 bp, 14 predicted proteins | sample MGYA00478475_ERZ1090868 | MGnify/ENA primary metagenome ERZ1090868 (study PRJEB33644, sample SAMEA5815747) | chicken gut metagenome | biome: Chicken; feature: Gastrointestinal Tract; material: Caecum | place: Ireland | collected 2019-01-01 | study: A study of...
CGGTAATCCTCCCGTCAGACCGTTACCCTGTGTAGTCCCTTGTAAACTGTACTTTTGTATGTGATAAACTATTTGTATCGTTCATCTGAACGTCCTCCTTTTGTTGTCCTTGCAGTTGCCAGACCGCAAGTCTATTTTACAACAAAAGGAGTTTTTCTTTCTACATCATCGGCATAAGCCTTCTTTTGAACCACTCGCCTAGCGAGTGGTTTTCGTCATACAAGAAAGGGTACACGACACCTACTGTTCGTGTACCCTGATTTTTCCTTTATAAAGTTATGGCTCAATTGCAGGTGCTTGCTGTAGAGGGATGTGCAGCATCCGCATCATGTCACGCTCATTTTCCAATACCTGTTCCGCAATGAATTGACAGAAAACAGACGCATCGCCGCGATGCTGATATCGTGCGATGGCAGACAGATACTCCGCCCGACTAACCGGCGGTACAACCGCCATTTGATACCCTCGCTGGATCAATGCCAAATTCATTGCAAGGCGTGCAGTTCGTCCGTTACCATCTGCAAAAGGGTGAATACTCACAAAGAGCAGATGAAGCCATGCGGCATACTCCACCGGATGCAGTTTATAGCGCGCTTCTTTCATCCAGATTCCAAGCTCCTCCAACTTTTCAGGAAGTTCATCGGGAGAAGGGAAGGTATAAGTTGAACCCGTTACGATTACATCATGGCTGCGGCAGCACCCCGCTGATTGTGGGTCAATGCGCTGATAGAAAAGCTTGTGCAGTTCAAAAATATCATTCACTGTAATGTCTTTTTGATGTAACAGAGAAAACATGTGGTCATAGGCATCCCCATGACCGACAGCTTCATACACATCTCTCAGCGGCTTTCCACCGACAGTTATTCCGTCCTCCAACACAACCTTTGTTTCGCTAATGGTCAGCGTATTTCCCTCTAATGCATTGCTGGCATAGGTTAAACCGATTCGGTAGTAATCACGCAGCTGCTCCAGCATAGGTGGTTCAAAGGGACGGCAGTGATCCAACTGCTCTTTATACAAATCAATTTTTTTCAACAAAACATCCATCGAAAGATATCTCCTTATCTGTTGAGGCAAGTGCAGCTGCCTGCTGCATCTGCGATTAGCCGGACAAAGGCCACTCAGAACGGAATAGAAAAGCCCCGGAGTTGCGACCTCCGGGGGTGTGTTATTTGGACACTCACACTGCTTCTTTATCCATTGAAATTATATCATATTCTCATTCTGTTTGCAACGATACAGCTGTCAATACTTTGTCTTATTTTCAGCGGTTACTTTTAAATGAACCTGTATAGGTCGTTCGGTCGTGCCAAACTTTAACGGCATTTCAAAATCCAAAGATACAATCACCTGCAAAGGTGCATCTTCCGACTGGAAGTCTGGATTATCCAGTTCAAGTGAAATATTGCTCAACTGATAAAGCATTTTCCCGGTGTCGTCATATTTTACAAGCTTGTTCGCCTGACGCTGTACTGCCAACATTTCCTTCAATTGTGACACAGCATCCGGATAACTTAGCTCCGCATCCCAGTCGCTTCCACTTTCAGAAGAATATGCTCCATGATAGGATTCTCTCTTGGATTGATAGGTTTGCTCTGTCTGTCGTGCGATTGCAGTAAGCGCCGCCTTTTCCATTGCTGCATGGACGGTGTTTACAGATGCCAACACCGCATAATTTTGAAATAACGCGGAAATCAGCATTAAAACAAACATAATCCCAAGAATTCCTAGCAGAAGGCCTGCTCCGCCGCGGTCATTCTGCAAATGCCTAATCATTTTTCATCCCTCATTTATAGTAAAACTCACTTGTACCTGAACGTCGTACATTCAACGTAAGTTCATATGTTGGAAAGTTATAGAGCTTCATTTCATGTGCCGCCCATAGGTGCAGGCGGATATCACTATTCAGCTGTACACGCTGCGTGCCGGAAACATATTCAGTTCCTTCCCAAGACACAAAAAAATCCAATCCGGTATCTTCACGAAGCGCTTCAATCTGAGCATTAAGGTCTGTACGTCCAGACAGTTCCGCACTGCGCATGAGTTTATCTGCTGCATTTGATAAATCGCTGTACACCTTAAAGACTCCGGCAATATTGATAAAAAGCAGAACTGCAACAACGAACCAAAACACCACAACTATTAACGCGATGTAACTGCTATCTCCACGGTTATTTTTGAGCGCATTTATCATTTTTTTCATCCGAATAAATCCCCACTTTTCACACTTAAGTCGATGAATAAAACACCAAAAATTAAGATAAAACAAGCAATCAAGAGAATAGCTGCGCCAATTGTGAATTTTGGCTTCAGTTCCAGTGCCTTTCGTTTTTGGCGTGTCAGCTCACTCTGACGGATTGCCTGTGCAAGCAGCTGAAAATAGGTTGTTTCATCATTACCACGCGTTACGCCAATCAATCCGCGAACAACCGAGGACATATGGCTGGAGCAGACACGGTATTCCAGCCTCAATAAAGCCCTCTCATAGCTTCCTGATTGCATATCCAAAATGGTTGTACTCAATTCTTTTTTTAATTCAGAACCGGCATAGGGCAGATAATTTGTCATCATCCGAATGATGTCGCGCTGCGCTGAAAGTTCTACCAATATGGCAGCGATAAAATCCGGAAGTTCTTTTTCAATGGTTTCTTTTCGTATGCGCACCACATTTTCCAGATTATGATATTCTTCAAAATAGGCCACAAATGGAGCTGCCAGCGCGATCAGAATAAGTGGTTTTACAAAAAAGCTTCCTGTAACACTAACCAAACACAAAAGAATTGTTTTAAAAAAACATCCCGCCAAATATACCTCTGCTGTACGCTGTTTCTTATCCTGAGCAAGAATCGGCTGAATTTTTTCAGTGAGTGCAGGGAAAAACGGCATTTTTGCAAGCCATGCACCCAAGCTGATTTTTACTTTTTCTGCAAAATGTTTTGGTTTAAAAAGACGCTGCGTTCGGTAAAGCGCAGCGGCCTGAGCTGCACTCGGTATTTTCAAAAAAACGGCAAGCAGAAGATAAACTGCTGATGTCAGCGCACAGGCAGTCAGAAAATAAAATATCATCACAAACAATCACTCCTTTGAAATTGCACGCTGATAAGCAAAAAAGATGAAACCGCAGGAAACAAAGACACCCATCAAAAAGGCGGCAATCAGCAGCTTTCCGCCTGTGCTTCGCAATAGAATTTCCTGCCAATCCTGATTGACAATACATAGAAAGAAGGGCATTGCAACAGAAATCGCCAACATCAAAAGATAACTTCTCCTGGCATCCTCCAAAATGGTATTGACTTCTGCTTCCACGGCGCGCATATCAGCGAACTTATCTAAAATTTTCGTCAGATTTTTCTTCATATTGAAGTTCGTTTGAGATTGCACCAAAACGTCAATCCATTCATGGAAAATCCGGTTATGGATCATCAGCTTCATTCCTTCCAAGGAATCAGCCACACTTGAATCAACATAAGTAACCTCAAACAAAAAATGCTCAAATACCTGTTTGAGCGGCGAGGGCAATTGTGTCACATTTTCTTCGACGGCCTGAATCAAGGTTCCGCTTCCTCTCAAATAGCTGCTTGTAATGCTGTTCAGCGATGGTTCCAATGTGGCATTTAATTGTTTTTCTTTGTACAGCCAATATACCTTTACTGCCATCATCGGCATAAAAAGAAATGCGCATGTTAATACAGCAGATAAGAAATAGTTTTGCAAAAGGTGTCCGATAGAAAAACCAAAAAAAGCAAAGACAGCTGTTCCGAAATAAACAAACCAAATCCCACCCGGAATTTCATAAACAGATAAAATTTGCTTTATTTCCATCAACTGCTTAACAATAAAGTTACGGTTTGAATCGTCTGCCCGTGCAATTTTTCGTTTTAAAGAGATTTTGGGGCTTACTTTCAAAAGAGCACTCAGGTCTTTGATCTGCACTCCAAATAAAAGAAAAAATGCAATACATAAGAGAAAGAATACAACTACCATCACGCTCATCAGCACTCCTTTTGAAAAACATTCAGCCAGTGTTTCTCAATCCCGTTTTCCTTCATTTGCTGTAAAAGCCGATTGGAAACACAGCTGCCTTTTTGAATCAGCCCTTGCACCGTTTCCGCATTTTTTTCAATTTGAAAACGATATAGCTCTTTCATTTGAATCTGACCATCCGTATATTCTGCTTCGCAAATTGTCAAAATTCTGCGCGAATTATCCTTGAGTTTTTTCATGTAAACCGTAATCGGAAAGGCACGGACAGCAAGCTGTGTCAACAGCTCCTCATCCATGTTCGGATACTTCATTTTGCACAACGAAACAAGACGGAAATATGTATCTTCACAGGAATTGGCATGTGTTGTTGTAATCACCGCATGGCCAGTATTGGCGGCGTTGATCGCCTGCATCGCCTCAGCACCTTTGCTTTCACCAACCGCAATATAATCAGGATTCATCGTCATCATGGTTTCCAACAGCTTTTCTTGTGTAACGCTGTGCTTTTCATCGTCAGACAAACGTGTTTGCAAATGCACCACATTATTTTTGACGGTATTATCATCATCACGGTATACACAATCAAATTCTCTTGTACCCTGCTCAACGGTGAGCAAGCGTTTGTCTTTTGGTACATGCTTGAGGATATAGCTCATCAGCGTGGTCTTGCCGCTGCCTGCGCTGCCCGCAATACAAATAGATGTGCCGTTTCGATACGCTTCTCGCAAGAAATCAATCATTTCTTCATTGCAGGTTTTGCCAACAAATCGCATCCGCAATAAGGACAATAGTTAATTCTCTCGCTCAATTCCTTTGCGCAGTTTTCGCAATTCATTTCCAACACTTCCTTTTCGGGTTTTTGCCGTCTTATATTACATAAAAACAGCCTACCTCTCAAGGGACTTTTCAACCAATATTGCAGATATATCAAGCTGTCGTTTTAGACATTGATAAAGGGGGTACGACATTGTGTCGTACCCCCTGAGAGTGTCGAAAAACCGCCGCCTGATTCAAAAAGAACCTAGGCTGCAAGGGGAAAAAGGCTTGGAAAAGGGGGCTAGCCCTCTTTTCCATTTGAAATAGGCACACAGTTTGTGAAAAAGCAAAGCTTTTTCGACAAACTGAGGGGGTACGACATTGTGTCGTACCCCCTTTTGTCCGCTACATCTCAAGAAAAGGCTGATAATCCAAAGCTCTTACAATCGATGCAATCGGTGTCTGTTGATAACCCGTCATCACAAATTGATGCAAATAATTTAAATCGGCCTGCATTCCGGTAGCTTCATAAGCCCTATCAATCATTTCAGGTGTTACTACCGGCAAAGGATGTCTGGCAGCATAAAGCCCTGCGGCATTTGTTTCCTTTTGCAATGTACAAAGGTCATCACCAAAGATATCCGGTTTTCTGGGTGCAGAATAATACCCCCGACTAATCAGCGCAATGTTATTATCAAAATTCGGTGCCATCCCTAAGATTTCTCCGGTGTCTGGGTTTCGCAGAACGCCATAATTACCGGTATGTCGGTCTGCATTCAGGCAAATTGCATCCATCAAAATGATTTCAAAATACTGGTCAGCTAAATCTTGGCTAATCTTTTGAAAAACACGATAATTATACACATAATCCTCATTGTCCCCCACTAAGCCAAAAGCCGGTTCAAAGTTCACTGTTGCATTCTCCGTGAAGTCACGTGTTTTAATGTAGCCATCAGAGAATTCATAGTGCGCCATCGGGAATCCCAGCTGACGCCCCAGCTGTTCAATGAACAATTCCGAAAAATACTCGTTTTCATTTCCGGTTTTATACATCCACCACTCGCCGTTTTCAAGCCGCCAACACTTTTCAAAGCTTCCGATATTAGTTAGCTCCGGTGTGCGGCTGGGGCGTTGGCTGAATGCTGATAAATCGCCGCGCAGAGCCAACGTATCAAAGTAGTTTACCGTAAATCGCACCTGATCCCAGCACAGATTGCTGTCCCAGGGACGCACCCAATAGGTATCCGTAATGGTTGCACCGTTAAATTTTAAAGCAGTGCTGATATCATCCTTCTCCTCTAAGCGCAGCACTTTTTTCAGCAGTCGGGAATTGACTCGATGTTCATCAATCGCACGCATAGAAAGCCATGTTTCCATATCACCCATCCGCTGAAGCTGCAACGGCAGCAAATGCTCCTCAATCGGTTCAATTCTGCGTCCGCGAATATTTGCAATCGGTGTATCCTTACTCATCAGTGTCGCCCGAAAGTCCTTGTCATTAAGCACGGTCATCTTTATCATCTCCTTTTAATCTAATAAAAAGGCTGAAACTTTTATCTAATATTGAAATTATACCCGCAAAACAACGGTTGTACAATACTTAGCGCTTACGTTCCTTTTCTCATTTGTAGTCAGCAGGTCGGGGGTTCGAATCCGTCCACCAGCTCCAAACGGCAAGCCCATTGGGCTTGCCGTTTTTGTTTTATCACTTAAATTCTTGCTTTGCCTTTTTCTTCTTTGAAGATTAAATAAAGGCGAACGGTACTGTTAAAGCTTTTCGTTTTTGAGAAAGCCGCTTTTCGGTATTCTTTCAATCAAATTGTGAATAGGATATCATGCCATTAAGCGAAAAAGACAAAAGTATCCAAATGACACGAAAAGCCCCCGGAGGTCGCATCTTCGGGGGTTTCAGCGTCTTTTCCTGTTGTTTTTGCAGGCAGAATACATATAGGCGTGCGGCCAGTACGCACAGCCTTTTTCTATGGAGAAATGATGTTAATGGATACCAAACAGATCGTTTAATAAGGGAATCACGTTTATCAGCGGTTCCTCATAGGGATGAATTTCTTTGATAATTTTTAAGGCTTCCTCTACGCAATTGAAAGGACAGCGCACCTCTAATCTATATTCCTGACCGCAGCATAGCTCGTCGATTTTTCCCTGAAAAGGGTGGCTGCCCACTTCGGGCTTCCATGTTCCCGACACCTCAGAATACGAAGAAACATGACTATAAGCGCCAACATTGCATGCGCCGATTTGCGACAATGCCAAAATGAGCGGCTGTATATAGTCTTTCGGCGTATAAATTTCTAATTTGACCTGTTTCACTTTGAGCTCCTTTCCTATCTGGTGTCTAATGGTTCGCCAATCGATACACCTCAAGTGCTCTTTGCGCATTCAGCGGACGGAAACTGCCCAGCTGAATGGTGTCGCCTCGTGTGGCTCGCATTGCCATGTCTTGCAGCACTTCTTCCGGCTGTACGCCAATGCCAAGCTCCGTGAAGCTCGTCGGCATTTCCAGCTTGCGGAAATAATTCACCACTTCTTCAATTGCCATTTCGCCCGCGCGTTCAATGTCAGTTTCACTGATGCCAAGCACTTCTTTCGCAAACTGCGCAAAGCGTTCCGGGTGCTCAGAGCGGCTGTATTTTGCCCATGCCCCCCACATGACAGACAGGCTCGCGCCGTGTGCCACATCGAAGCGGCCGCTCAGCTCATGGCCGAGTTTGTGCGGGCAGAAGTCCATTAAACCGCCAAGGCCGGTCAAACCGTTGTGTGATACACTGCCGCACCACATCAATTCGCTCATCGCCTGCTCATCGTGCGGATTATTCACCGCGGTTACACCATATTTCATTACGGTGCGCAAAAGTGCTTCGGCGAATGCATCTGTCAAATCGTTGCCTTTCACGGGGTTGAAATAGCGGTCCATCGTGTGCATCATAATGTCGACTACGCCGCACGCCACCTGATAACGCGGCAGCGTGTAGGTCAGTTCCGGGTTCATAATGGCAAAACGCGGACGATTAAACGGCGTGTTGATGCCGCGCTTCGTTCCGCTTTCCTCATCGGTCAAAACAGCGGAATCGCTCGTTTCGCTTCCCGCCGCAGAAATCGTCAGCACCACACCGACCGGCAGGCTGCGCTCTACGGTTTTTGTGCCTTTCCAGTACTCCCACAAATCTACGTCAGGAGTTGCCGCGCCGTGCGCAATGGCTTTCGCCGTGTCGATGACACTTCCGCCGCCCACGGCCAAAATAAAGTCTGCGCCAAACTCAACAGCCTGTTTTGCACCTTCACGCGCCAGTGCTGTGCGCGGGTTCGGCTGTACGCCGCCCAATGTACAGCAGGGAATCTCCTCTTGCGCCATAATTGCTTCAATTTCCGCCAAAAGCCCGCTTCTCACTACACTGCCGGAGCCGTAAACAATCATGACACGCGATGCTCCGAACTCCTTGGCAAGTTTCGCCGCCTGCTTTTGTGTGTCTTTTCCGAAAACGACTTTCGTAGGGCTGTAATAAACAAAACTGTGCATGCAAAATTCCTCTTTCTCAGGCGTCATTGCAGCGCCAATTAAACTATCCTTATTGTATCGCTTTTTGCTTTTACCCGCAAGCAGAAATCGTCTTGCGTTCGGGCGCTTCACACGTTGCTTTACCTGAATCATTTTTCAAAGGAGTATTGCTAAAGCCTTTGCGCACCGCTTTGTCAGGAAATTGAAACTTGTACAAGCTGTCTTTATCTCTTATAATGAAAGTACGTTATCGTCCTTTCACAAACCTCAAAAATAGGAGGAAGTTTTATGAAATCCTTGCTTTCTTTGATGGCAGCTCTTGCTTTGGCAGGCAGCCTAGCAGCTTGTACCGCTCAGAGCACCGCACAGTCGGTGGATCAGGCATCGTCCGCTTCCCAAGAGCCTGTGTCCTCTTCGTCTGACTCTCTTTCCAAAGCTTCAAGCACATCTGCTGAAGAAGATGGTTGGCGTACACTCAATGAAGAAGAAACTCTCGAATTGATGGATAAGCTTGGTGCCAGTGAGATCAACGGGGACGGAAAACAAACCACTTGGGCGGCAAAAACCGAGGATAACCGTGTTGGTATCAGCTTTGCAAAAGACACCTCTGAAAAGGACGGCCCCGCGGCGCGCATCGGTATCTATGAAACTGATAATTCAAAAGATTATCTCATTGACAAAATCACCACAGACGATGGAACGCGCTACCGAATTTCTTTTTCCAAAATCTATATTTTTTCCGGTCCCGGTGACAATGAGCCAGCCGGATATGAAGCGATTACAGAAGGTGCAACCGGCATTGTGATTGATGTGAGCGAAATCGAGAATAACTCTATCGAGCTTATCTCCTTTGTACCGGAAATGGAGGATTACAACGGGAACCCCGAAATTATGCCCGGTGTGCTGTACGCTGGATGATGATTTATTAGGGAAGCATTTCCTGCCAACTGTTTGCTTTACTGGAAGTGAAACATCCGGAAAAAATTATCAAAATTGTTTTCTCCTTAACATTTGACAAAGAGCCATCAAAATATTCGATGCAAAGATGCACAGAGTATTTTGATGGCTCTTGCTATTGTTGCAAAAAAAACAACCCCACGATATATGCGCAAATTCCTTTAAATTTTGCTGACAAAGTTTTTACAGCTGCGCCACGCTTCACGTTCAAACGCGCAGACATTGCAATATCCCTTTGCACCGCGGTCATATTCCCAAAAGAGTTTCATACCGGAAACCGGACGAATATACATATTTCCTGCGTCATTCCAATTTCTGCAAAAAGCGCAAATCTTTCCGTTTAATCCTTTTATGCCCACTCTTACCATATTATTCTTCATCTTCATCATAGAAATCCCCGTCTACCGTGACGGCTTTTGCCCGTTCACGGTAATATTCGGGGTTTGCCATATCAAGCCCAGACAAATAATTTTTGAGTTTATTGGCCATCGGTCGATAGGTAATATAGGTTAAGCCGCCCGATGCTGCACCTCCGATTAGCGGAACAATCTTACTGACACCTTTTGCAAAGATATCCTTTGTCATCTTTGCACCGATTAGTGCTGCCACTTTCTTTACAATGGGATAGACAAAACCTTTCGTCAAGGGTTTAGCGGCAATTTTTTTACACAATGTAGGAGCCATTTTTAAAGAGAGTTGCGTAAGCAGCTTTCCGGCTTCCTGCACGCCGAACATAATTCCCAAAAATAAAGTCAACAAATTTGACGTTTCTGCATCCATCATTCCATTTTCGTCAAACAGGTCATCCCATCCATAGAGATAAACCAGCTTTTGCAGAATTCGCAAAACGTGCGCAAAATATTGAGCCGTGTCGGCAGGCACCGTTCCGAGCATGGCGAAGCCGCCGGGCATTCCTGCCGCAAACGAAATGGCGCTGACCTTATTGGTTTCAAACGTGATCGATTCTGTTGCAATTCGATCAATCACCGCTTCGTCAATTCCGGCATAAGCCGGATTGTTTTCAATGGCGTTTTGTACAACATCCGTGTCATAGTATTTTTTCAATTCTGAAAACAAAAAAGTTTCTCTGTCTATTCTCACACCCGGAATCGACATGGCACCTTTCAGCACCATCTCATAGGTATTATTAGGGTTTGATTTTACCGCTTCCATTTACCACATTCTCCTATCATTTTATGTTGAAAATAAGTCTTGCAAGAAGTCACTTTTTACCCGAACAGATTATTGAGAAACAGCGAAGCAAAAAGTTCCTCAATATCTCCGTTAAAGCCGTACTGCATCACAATGGATATTTCTCCCGAAGACAGCGGCTCGCCGTTTGCATATCCTTCTTCCACCAAAAAATAGTAACCATCTCCTGTTTTCCTTGCGGAAAACTCGAGTTCAAGAAGGCTTTCCCCCATCTCGCCGAGGTCAATAAAACCACTGAAACGAATGTATTTCTTGCCCTCTTTTTCAAATTCTTTCCATGAGGTGTTATCAAAGTTTTTGTCAAACGCCTCGCCCAACGTCTGCCCGGTACTGTCATATTCGTTCCATGTGGTCTGTTTCAAAGCGGACACGGGGCCGATGGATATTCCCGAAAGGATAAACAAAACCAGAATCATGACCGCCGTACCGACATAGATTCCCACTTTGACTTTCCCGACCTTATCCTTGTGCCGCATCTTCTGTTCCTGCGCAAAGTTTTCCGGCAGCGGCTGGCCGGCGACAAAGTACGCGAGCGCACACTTCAAGTCATCAGCAGAAAAGCTTTCCTGCAACTCCCAATGCCCTCCGCTTTTCGCCGAATTAAAACGCTTGCTATGCTCGACAGTGATGCTCAGAACACCGTTTTGAGCGGAAAGATGCATTTTGGCATCATTGAGCAGATAGACGAGCGCGTTGTCCGGCTGATTGTCCAGAAGTACCGCACCCTGAAACGAAAATTCGTTTCGTATCTTTTCCATCCACTCTTCTTCGCTCAGTTGATTGGGCAGAGCAACAGTCAGCCCTTGCTCCACTCCTGCCGCATTCCAAAACTGATATACGCCAAAAACATAGCCCCATACTGCGATTAAAAGACTTGCTGCCGTGCCAATCAGAAGTTCAGAATTCATCGTTAACAGAAGTACAACCAACATCAGCACACCAAATACTCCAAACAGCGTGCCTAAAATCAGGCTTCCCCACCCCGTAAACGAAAGCATCTTCAAGGTCGCTTTCAAACGCTTGATGCCCGGGTTATCCTGCCATCTATTCTCTGCTGTCTTTTTGAAGTTCGCCTGCTGCACAGGCGGTGTCTGCTGTGCTGTTTCCTGTGTTTTGAACGTTTCCTGAGAATGGATAGGCGGCGTTTGCGGCAGAGTCTTCGGCGTTGCCGATGCCGTCTGCACCTGTTCCGCCTGCATCTGCTGCACCGGCTCGCCTGTCGTCACATTCTGTGCCTTTCCGCAATACTTGCAAAAAGTGCTTGTCCCTTCAATTTCTTTTCCGCAATACTTACAAAACATCTTTTTCCCTCCGGTACATACACTTCCCAAAGAAATTCCTTTTCACAACATTTTTGCCCATTTTTGCCGTTTATCCGACGCGGCTGTAAGAACCGAGCACATCTCCCTTCTCAATACCCGGTCCGACCTGCACACCCTCATAAATCGTCATGGAATCGCCCGCAAATTCAAGAAAGCGCTCATCGATTGTTTCGTCACTGCGTGTGATTGTCACAGGAACCTCACCGGACTGATCGCCGCTCCTGCTGATAAAGTTTGTATGGACGATCTGATAAGGGCTTCCGCCGTAGGTTGTACCGTCAATGACCAGCTCTGTTTCTCCGTCACTGCTGACCCACGTTCCCTGCATCTCCTTCACGAGTGAGGTCGGCTGTGTCCCTGTCAGCTCATGATAACGGTCGCACAGTCGCGCCATCAGACCGGCAATGTCATGTCGCGATAATGAATACATCGTACCGTCTGCCTGATAAACTGTCGCTTCACTGATAGGCTGTATCATGGCGTACAATTGGGAAAATCGCAGGCGCAGCTGCGCACCATCCAGCGTGCAGACAGCGTCATAAACCGTCGCCTCTGTTCCCTCTTCAATCATATAGCTGTCGTCCCATGTATAGGAATCAAACACTGTGCCAAACAGCTCGCCGAGCGTCATCGAATCGTCTCCCAAGAGAGAAAAACCGTCGAAACCGTTTCCTGTTTGTGAATCCGCCCAAAAACATTGCGAAAAAAGCGTCATTTGCTGCGAGTCCAACTCCGGCAAGGAAGAAAGATCAAGAAGATTTTCTGAGTTCGCCGTCTGCTGTTCGTCTCCATTTGAAACAGCGCTGGAGGCTGCATTTTGAGATACCGAGCTGCTCTCGATGTTCCAATCGCTTGATGCCGTATCTGCGTCATCCGCGCTTTCGGAAAGCGTTTCCACATCATAAACGTCGCCGCTTTCCTCCAAACCGCTCATCCATGCGTTTGCCACCATTTTTCCGCCGATGACAGAAATCAGAACCGAAACCACAAGGATAACACCAACATATCCCACGAAAAGCAGCAAAGCGGGCTTTTTTCGTGCAGGGATCGCCTCGGCATTTCCCTGCACCTGCTCATACAATTTTTTGTTATAATTTTTTCCGTTTAAAATAGCCAGCACAAGTCCCCAAACGGAAACACCCATGCTCAAGAGTGACAACAGCCCCGTCACAGCCAAACCAGTCACACTCAAGGAAGCCGCTGTGAAAAGCGCGGCGATCTGCCCGCCGAGCGTCACTGCAAATACAGCGATTAAATAGGGCAAAAAGGTCTTTTGAAACAGCTTAACACTACCGTGATACAGCTGATGGAACGGCCCCAACAGAAAAGCCGCCCAGTTAAATTTTGTCGCCTCTCCTGCCTGAATCTTTTGAAATTCCGCTTCATAATAGGGGTTTCTTCCTGTATGTCGCGGCACATCTCCCCCAACAGGCTGGGCACTCTTTTGAGGCTGTGACGGTGAGTTTTCCTGCGGTAAAGCAGATTCACCCGTTTCTAATTCCCTTTCTTCGGCACAAGATGTGCCGCACACTGAGCAGAAAGCACTGTCATCATCCAATTGCGCTCCGCATTTTCTGCAATACATGCTTTTTCCTCCTTTTTCACATATATTCCCTTTGAGTACCAGTATAATAT
>ERZ1090868.1279-NODE-1281-length-13372-cov-4.395359_pt1 | contig 13372 bp, 10 predicted proteins | sample MGYA00478475_ERZ1090868 | MGnify/ENA primary metagenome ERZ1090868 (study PRJEB33644, sample SAMEA5815747) | chicken gut metagenome | biome: Chicken; feature: Gastrointestinal Tract; material: Caecum | place: Ireland | collected 2019-01-01 | study: A study of...
TGAACTGCGGAGCGCGACGGGCAGCCTTGAGGCCGTACTTCTTACGTTCCTTCATGCGCGGATCGCGGGTCAGCAGACCAGCCGCCTTGAGCGCGGGACGGTACTGCTCGGAATCCGCCTGCAGCAGAGCGCGGGCGATGCCGTGACGGATCGCACCAGCCTGGCCGGTGAAGCCGCCGCCGGTGACGGTGCACTCTACGTCGAACTTGCCGGCAGTGCCGGTCACTTCGAACGGCTGACGGCAAACCATCTTCAGGGTCTCCAGACCGAAGTAGTTGTCGATGGTGCGGTTGTTGATCTTGATCTCACCGGTGCCGCCCGGAAACAGACGAACGCGGGCAACGGAGGACTTTCTTCTGCCGGTGCCGTAGAAATAAGCCTTCTTAGGTGTATACATCAGTTAGTTCCTCCCTTACTTATCCCAAACTTCGGGCTTCTGCGCCTGATGGTTGTGGTTCTCGCCAGCGAAAACCTTCAGACGGGTAGCCGACTGACGGCCGATCGAGTTCTTCGGCAGCATGCCCTTGACAGCCAGCTGCATTGCAAACTCCGGCTTCTCGGTCATCAGGGTCTTGTACTGCACTTCCTTCAGGCCACCGACCCAGCCGGTGTGGTGACGGTAGTACTTCTGGGTGAGCTTCTTGCCGGTCAGAATCGCCTTGTCCGCATTGATGACGATGACGAAATCGCCGCAGTCAACATGGGGGGTGAACTCGGCCTTGTGCTTGCCGCGCAGCAGCATGGCGGCGGTAGCGGCGGTGCGGCCGAGCGGCTTGCCCGCAGCGTCCAGCACGTACCACTTACGCTCGACAGTCTCTGCCTTAGCCATAAAAGTAGACATGTTTTCTTCCTCCGTTTATTCTATCAAAAATTATTTTGACAACATTTTCATGCGCTCTAAGCGAGCATATCTATTAAAACACATCGTTTTGCGCAAGTCAAGCGGAATTTTTAAAAATTATCTCAAATCCAATAAGAACTCTTTTATTCTCTTTATTTCTCTTTCATACTCTCGTTTTCTCTCTTTGTAATTCAAAATTTTAATTTGCGTCCGCACCGGTTTTCTGTTATAAATAATTGTATTTGATTTCATTTTACGAAAAATCGGAGACCAAACCATGCAGAAAATGCTCTCTTATGTCCGCCGCGCGGTGGACCATTACCATATGATCGAGGACGGCGACCGCATCGCCGTCGGTGTGTCGGGCGGCAAAGACTCGCTCGCGCTGCTGGTTGCGCTGGCAAAGCTGCGCGCGTTTTACCCCAAGAAATTCGAGGTCATTGCCATCACGCTCGAAATGGGCTACGATGAGATGGACTTTTCGCCCGTGCAGACGCTGTGCGACGAGCTGGGCGTGGAATACATCCGCATCCCGACCCAGATCGGCCCGATCATTTTCGATATCCGCAAGGAGGAAAACCCCTGCGCGCTGTGCGCCAAGATGCGCCGCGGCGCGCTGCACGAGGCAGCACTCGCCGCAGGCTGCAAAAAGGTTGCGCTCGGCCACCACTTTGACGATGTGGTGGAAACCTATATGCTGTCCCTGTTTTATGAGGGACGCATCTCCTGCTTCCAGCCGGTGACCTTTCTCGACCGCACGGGCATCACGCTCATCCGCCCGCTGCTCTACACGCCCGAGTACTACGTCCGCTCGTTCGCGCAGCGGCATGCGCTGCCCATTGTGCACAACCCCTGCCCTGCCGATGGCAACACCAAACGGCAGGAGATCAAGGACCTGCTCAAAAATCTGGAACAGACCATGCCCGGCCTGCGCGAACGCATCTTCGGCGCCATCCAGCGTTACCCCTTGCAGGGCTGGGCGCCCGACCGCACCCGCACCCCCAAACGCCCCAAATAACCCTGCCGCCGCTGTCCCCATCCGGGACGGCGGTTTTCTTTGTTTTTACAGAAATCCCTTTGTGTTTCCCTCCGTTTTATGGCATACTAAAGAAAAGAGGTATAGAGAGGAGCTGCATCCCATGGACAACCGCACCGACCGTCAAAAATATCTGCGTTTGCTTGCGCTGCAATACCCCAATGTGCGCGCGGCAAGCAGCGAAATCATCCATTTGCAGGCCATCCTCAGCCTGCCCAAGGGCACCGAGCACTTTATGAGCGACCTGCACGGCGAAGCAGACGCTTTCGTACATATCCTGAACAACGCTTCGGGCGCTGTGCGCGAAAAGGTGGATATCGTCCTGCGCGACAGTCTGCCCGCCGACGAACGCGCCCGGCTCGCCACCCTGATTTACTACCCGGAGGAAAAGCTCGAAGAGCTGGCCTCCGCCTCACCCGACCGCGCCGAATGGTATCGCATCACGCTCAGCCGTTTGCTTGAGATCTGCCGCCTGTGTGCCTCCAAGTACACGCGCGCCAAGGTGCGCCGCGCGCTGCCGCGCTGGAATGGTGACATCATCAACGAGCTGCTCAACAAGAATAACGACATTTACAACAAGCGTGAATACTTCGATACAGTCATTTCCTCGATCATCGAAACCGACCGCGCCGAAGAATTCATCATCTCGATGTGCAACCTCATCAAGCGGCTGGTGGTCGATCACCTGCATATCGTGGGCGACATTTTTGACCGCGGTCCGCGCGCGGATATCATCATGGACCTGCTGATGGACCATCACTCGGTCGATATCCAGTGGGGCAACCACGATGTGCTGTGGATGGGCGCCGCCACGGGCAGCCGCACCTGCATCGCAACTGTACTGAGCAACTCGATCACCTATAACAATCTGGATGTGATCGAAACCGGCTACGGCATCAGCCTGCGCCCGCTTGCGCTGTTTGCGGACGAGACTTACCGCGGCCGCGATGTATCCTGTTTCCTGCCCAAGACGCTGGAACCGGCCGAGCAGACCGGTGTAGACACTGCGCGCGCCGCACGCATGCACAAGGCGATCGCCGTCATCCAGTTTAAGCTCGAGGGACAGACCATCCGCCGCAATCCCTCCTTCCATATGGATGACCGCCTGCTGCTGGATAAAATCGACTTTGAAAAAGGCACGGTGACGCTGCCGACCGGCGAATACAAGCTACGCGACTGCGACTTTCCGACCATCGACCCGTCCGATCCTTACCGTCTGACGCCCGAAGAGCACGACCTGATGGCGCAGCTGAAGAACTCCTTCCTGCGCAGTGAAAAATTGCAGCGGCACATTGGTTTTCTCTATTCCAAGGGAGGGCTGTACAAGTGCTTCAACGGCAACCTGTTGTTCCACGGCTGCATTCCAATGGACGACAAGGGCGAATTCCTGCAATTCTCGTTCGGCGGGCAACAGCTTTCGGGCAAAGCGCTCATGGACTGGTGCGAAACCGTTGCGCGCGAGGGCTACTACGCGCGCGAGGGCACGCAGGAACGGCAGTTCGGCAAGGATTTTCTGTGGTTTTTGTGGTGCGGGCGCAATTCGCCCTCGTTCGGGCGCGACCACATCGCCACCTTTGAGCGTCGCCTGATCGAAGACAAGTCCACCTGGACCGAACCGAAAAACCCGTACTATTCCTTCTACAACCAAGACGAAGTATGTGTGCGCATCCTGCGCGAATTCGGTCTGGAGGGCGAGCACTGCCATATCGTCAACGGTCATGTGCCGGTCAAAACCAAGGACGGCGAAAGCCCGATCAAGGCGGGCGGCCGCCTGATCGTGATTGACGGTGGCTTCTGCCGCGCCTATCAGCCGACAACCGGCATCGCGGGCTATACGCTGGTGTTCGACTCGTGGGGCATCCACATCACTGCACACGAGCCCTTCCCCGGCAAGGAAACTGCCATCCGCGACAACAAGGATATTCTGTCCACCTCGATGGCGTTCGACCGCTCGGAAAACCGCATCCGCATCTGCGAAACCGATGTCGGCCATTCGCTCCAGCAGACGATCGACGATCTGAAAGAACTGCTCGCCGCGTTCCGCCGTGGCGAAATCAAGGAGGACAACAGCGCCAACTGAACCCATACGCAAACCAAAAAGGCTCGCAGCCGAGCGGCTGCGAGCCTTTTGTTCGTCTTTTGTTTCTTGCTTACTCAGCTGCCGCAAAGGACAGGAAGTTATCCGCGTAGTAGTCGCCGTTTTCTTCATCGAGCACCACACAGATCAGATTGCCGTTGCTCTCCACGCGCACCTTATCCGGGTTAACGCCGACGCAGACCCACTTAAACGGATCAACGCTCTCCGCGATTTTCGCCTTGGTCGCTTCCATATCCGTGCCTTCCGGCATACGCAGCAGCACGATCGAATGCGCCTGCGAAGTAATCATCGCCTCGGACGCGAGGCCTGCCTCGAACTTCACGTCGTCCGTACCGATAAACCAGGTCAGCGGCTGGGTCATGCCATCCGCGCCCATGCCGTTGTACAGCACGGTCTGACCAACCATAATGTCCTTCTTGTCGCCGTAGATCTTATCCATCAGCGCCACCAGAGAAGCGTCCGCTTCAGGTGCTTCCGGCTCGACGGGCTGCTCCGGCTCCTCCGCCTTCTTGTAGCCCCACTCGGCCTCGCCGTACTTCTTCATGAACAGGTCATAGTTCTCGCCGTAGCGCTGGGCATATACGCTTTCGATCTGCGGATCGAAGGTATAGGCCACGCCGTCGATCGTGATCTCGGTCCATGCATGCACGGACTCGCTGCCCTTGGGGGACACGCCCGTACCGACGATCGCCTTAGCATCAAAGCCCACCTGACGGGCAAGGTAGGTAAACACGCTCGACCACGAATAGCAATTGCCGCGCTTTTCGGTCAGCATATTGATCGCCTGCTCGATCTCCCAGCCGTCCTTGGAGGTATCGACCGTGCCGATGCCCAGATAGCCGAAGGTTTTCTTGGCGTAATCATAAACCGCGCGCAGCTTTTCCATCTGCGTCATCTTGTCGTTCACCACACCGGCCACGGCATTTGCCAGCAGCTTGTCCAGCTCCTCCGAGCCGGTCGTGTAGCGACCGTTGCGGTCGAGTTCCAGACCGTCAACCGTCGTATTATAATCGAACTGCTGCGCACCATTGACATGGAACAGCAGACCATCGATGTTGTGCCAGCCCTCTGCCAGCGTTGTGGTTTCCTTGTCATAGGAAGTCCAGGTTTCACCGGCCTCTGTCTTTTCGTATTCATGATCGGTCGTTGCCTCGAGCATCGCCAGATATGCCCAGTGGGTATCCGGCACGTCCGGCATGATGCGGATGCCCTCGCCGGTGGATGCCATCACGGCGTCGCCCGTGCGGCCCAGAATACGGTTGAGGACGGTGACGACCTCAGCGCGGGTGATCGAGTCATCCGGGCGGAAATTGCCGGACGGATCGCCCGTCACCCAGCCCTGTGCCAGCGCGGTCTGCACCGCGTCATACGCCCAGTGCGTCTTGGGTACATCGGTAAAGCTGCCTTCCGTGCCCTTATCATCGTGCGGGATACGGGACAGGATGGTCACAAACTCCGCGCGGGTGATTTTCGCGCTCGGACGGAACGTGCCGTCGCTGTAACCGCTGACGAGCGAATAGCCGGTCATTTCCTCCACTGCCTCGGCATACCATGCATCCGCCGTCACATCGGAAAACAGAGCATCGCTGCCGCCGGAAGATTCGGTCAGCAGGGAAGCAATCAGTTTGCAGGCCTCGGCGCGCGTGATCGAAGCATTGGGACGGAACGTGCCGTCGTCATAGCCATTCATATATTGCATATGGTCGGTCGTGTTGAGTACCGGCGCTTTTATCGGAGCCTGATCGTTCGTCGCGGCCGCACACGCAGAAATCGGCAGCGCAGAAATCGCCACCAGAGCGGCGAGAGACGCCGCGGTCACTTGCTTTTTCATGAGAAAACTACTCCTTTTCGTCGTTCTGATTGATTGGACGGGACGGGTCCGCATTTGGTTCCCTATCCGAAGCATTTTTCTTTGATTTTTTCTCTTGCGTATCGCTGCCCTGCGAGTCGAGCACAATCGGGATCAGAGATGCAGCCAGTTTTCCCTTGCCGCGCGTTTTGACATAAAAATATCCAATAATGGAAAACGCGACCGCGCCGATGAAGTTGACCTGCAAATCCTTCATCGTGTCGATCAGACCGATGTCCAGATAGCCGCCCGGGAACTCCATCCAGTCCTGCCCGTTGACCTCCAGACTTTCGATCGACACATCCACCACGTTATTCAGTCCATCGGGATTGAGCGAAACCGAATGGATATTCTGCACGATGAAATCCTTCTGCATATCGGTTCCCATTACCTGATCTGCGCCAAACTCAAAAAATTCCCACAGAACGCCGACGGTCATGGAAAAGCAAAACGCCACGATCGCCAAAAACAGCGGCGACAGCTTGAAAGTGAACCGCTCGCTGCGGTTGAACAGATCGACCAGCGAAAAGCCGACCGCCGCCACCAGAAATCCATTGATAGTGTGCAGCATGGTGTCCCATCCGGGAATAATGGTGTAAAACGAGTTGATTTCCCCAAGAATTTCCGCCGCAAAAATAAAGCAGTAGATGATCGCTTCCATCAGCGGCGGGATGTCAATGTCCAGACTGCGCTCGATCAGCATGGGCACACAAAACAGCACCAGTGACAACACACAAACGAACATATTTTCATATCGGTGCATAAACGCCGCACGCACAAAGGTCAGCACGATAAAAAACGAAAGAACGCCGCGGATGGTCAGTCTCCGGCGGGTCTGGTGACGTTTTTCTATGCTGACTTCCGCAGATGTTTGATTTGCCTGCGGTTGTTTTTTCATAACAATCCCTCCCAATCCAGCCAATACCTTGCTATGTTACAGTATAGCATAGTGCGTTGCAAAAGAAAAGCACGCAAAAGCGCCATTTTGTCGGTTTTAACCTCCGAAAGTCAAAATTTCCGGGTTTTTTCTCATTGCTCTGCAAGTAAGAGCGATCGGATTGCCTGCCGTGCCTGCATTACGGGAAAACAAGCGCTTTTTGACTGTGAAGTCCAATTGTGTCAGATTGATTTAGCCATTTTGCACAACCATATATTGCTATATAAAATCTTTATTATGAATTTTGTTTAAAATGCATCTGGTCAAAATAATACCAATATGGTATTCTTTTGTCATTGATAAAGAGAATACATATTATTTGAAATTGATATTGATTAAGGAGGTTTCCCCCATGTTGTTCCGAACCACCGACGCGCATGAGAAGCTGCGCGCTGAGATCCGCTCTTTTGCGGAAGCCGAGGTCAAGCCACAGGCTTTCCTCATGGACAAAGAAAATGAATTCCCCACGGAAGCCGTCAAGAAAATGGGCGAGCTTGGCTTTATGGGGCTGCCTTATCCCAAGGAGTACGGCGGCGCCGGTCTGGATGTGCTGAGTTATGCGATCGCAGTCGAAGAGCTGTCGCGCGTGGACGGCGGCACAGGCGTTATCTTGTCCGCGCATGTTTCGCTCGGTTCCTGGCCGATTTTCGCTTTCGGCACCGAGGAGCAAAAGCAAAAATACCTTGTCCCGCTGGCAAAGGGCGAGAAAATCGGCGCGTTCGGCCTGACCGAACCCAACGCCGGCTCGGACGCGGGCGGCACCGAGACCACCGCCATCGATAAGGGCGACTATTACCTGCTCAACGGCGGCAAAATCTTCATCACCAACGCCCCCAAGGCGGATACATATGTTGTGTTCGCGGTCACCACGCCGGATATCGGCACCCGCGGCATCTCGGCGTTTATCGTCGAAAAGGGCTGGGAAGGCTTCACCTTCGGCGACCATTATGACAAAATGGGCATTCGCTCCTCGTCCACCGCGGAGCTGATCTTCAACGACGTGAAGGTGCCCAAGGAAAACCTGCTCGGCAAGGAAGGCCAGGGCTTCAAAATCGCCATGGCAACGCTGGACGGTGGACGCATCGGTATCGCGTCGCAGGCACTCGGCATTGCGCAGGGCGCATACGAAGCGGCGCTCGAATACGCCAAGGAGCGCGTCCAGTTTGGCAAGCCGATCGGCTTTCAGCAGGCTATCTCGTTCAAAATTGCGGATATGGCGACCAAGCTGCGTTGCGCGCGTATGCTGGTTTACTCCGCAGCCGAGCTAAAGGAAGCGCATGAGCCGTACGCCACCGAAGCGGCTATGGCGAAGATGTACGCATCCGACATTGCGCTCGAAGTGACCAACGATGCGCTGCAAATCTTCGGCGGCACAGGCTTCCTCAAGGGTATGGATGTCGAGCGCATGTACCGCGACGCCAAGATCACCACGATCTACGAGGGCACCAACGAAATCCAGCGCGTCGTTATCGCCGCGAATATTTTGGGCAAGCCGCCCAAGAGCGAGGGCGGTTCGTCCAGCCGTCCGAAAAAGCCCGCACCGGTTACCGGCGTGCGCAAGCGCACCATCCTCAAGGAAGGCTCCGCAAAAGAGAAGGTTGCGGCGCTGGTCGCGGCGCTCCAGAAGGACGGCCACGACTTTACCGTCGGCATCCCGATCGAAACCCCAATCACGCAGGCCGAGCGTGTGGTCTCCGCCGGTCAGGGCATCGGCAGCAAGGAAAACATGAAGCTGGTCGAGGATCTGGCGCGCGCCGCCGGCGCTGCGGTCGGTTCCTCCCGTCCGGTGGCGGAAACGCTCAAATATGTGCCGCTTGACCGCTATGTCGGCATGTCCGGCCAGAAGTTTAAGGGCAATCTGTACATCGCCTGCGGTATTTCGGGTGCCATTCAGCACCTCAAGGGCATCAAGGATGCCTCGACCATCGTAGCGATCAACAAAAACGGCAACGCGCCTATCTTCAAAAACTGCGATTACGGCATTGTGGGCGATGTCAACGAGATCCTGCCGCTGCTGACCGCCGCGCTCGATACCGGCGAAAAGCAGCCCGCCCCGCCCATGGTCAAGATGAAGCGCCCGCCTGTGCCCAAGCCCGAGCCGATTGGCAAGCACTATGTCTGCGGCGGCTGCGGCTACGAATATGTTCCCGAGCTGGGCGACGAGGACGCCGAGATCGCGCCCGGCACGCTGTTTGAAAAGCTGCCCGAGGACTGGGTATGCCCGGAGTGCGGCGAAGGCAAGGAAATGTTCATTGAAGGCTGACCGAAGAATAAGGAGGAGAATATATGTACTGCGTACGCAATGTAACGGACGATCTCTATTGGGTCGGCGCGAACGACCATCGTCTTGCCCTGTTTGAAAATATCCATCCCATCCCGCGCGGCGTGTCCTACAACGCCTATCTGCTGCTGGATGAGCAGACCGTACTGTTTGACACGGTAGACTGGTCGGCCTGCCGCCAGCTGCTGGAAAACATCGAGCATCTGCTGGACGGCCGTCCGCTGGATTATCTGGTCATCAACCACATGGAGCCCGACCACGGCGCTTCCATCGAGGAGATTTTGATCCGCTATCCGTCGGTCAAGGTGATCTCGACCGAAAAGGCGTTCATGCTCATGCGCCAGTTTGGCTTCGACATCGACGGCCATGAGCTGATCGAGGTCAAGGAAGGCGATACCCAGAGCTTTGGCAAGCATGTTGTGACCTTTGTCGCCGCCCCCATGGTGCACTGGCCCGAAGCCATGGTCACCTTTGATACCACTAACGGCGTGCTGTTCTCTGCCGATGCGTTCGGTTCGTTCGGCGCGCTGGACGGCAAGCTGTTCGCAGACGAAGTCAACTTCGACCGCGACTGGATTGACGATGCCCGCCGTTACCTGACCAACATTGTCGGCAAATACGGCCCTCACGTTCAGCTGCTGCTCAAAAAGGCTGCGGGCATTCTGGATCAGATCAAGTTCATCTGCCCGCTGCACGGTCCGGTCTGGCGTGAAAATCTGGGCTACTTCATTGATAAGTACGACCACTGGAGCCGCTACGAGCCGGAGGAAAAGGGCGTCATGATCGTTTACGCTTCGATGTACGGCAACACCGAAGCCGCAGCACAGGCATTGGCCAGCCGCCTGTGCGAGAAGGGCGTCACCAACGTCAGGCTGTATGACGTATCCAACACCCATGTTTCCTACCTGATTTCCGAAACCTTCTGTCTGAGCCATGTGGTGCTTGCATCGGTGACCTATAATCTGGGCATCTATCCGGTCATGCACAATTACCTGATGGATATGAAGGCACTCAACCTGCAAAACCGCACCTTTGCAATCATCGAAAACGGTTCGTGGGCCGTCAAATCAGGCGATCTGATGCAGAAATTTATCGACGAAGAGCTCAAGAACATGACCGTGCTCAACGAGCGCCTGTCCATGGCCTCCGCACTGCACGCCGACAAAGCGGGCGAACTGGACGCACTCGCAGACGTTATCGTCGAGTCGGTCAACCAGTGAGCATGTCCTTTGGTTCGGGACACAACATCAATTCATCATAACCCCCCAAAAAGCGCCGCCCCATCGGATACTACCGGTGGGGCGGTGCTTTACGCATCGAACAATATTTTCTATCGTTTGAGAAATCGACTTGCTTATGCTGCGGGCACGCGATAGGTGCCTATCACGGGAACCAGGCGCGCTGCCAGCGCGGCCGCAGCCAGCGCCTTGACGATATCCACACCAATGGTCGGCACAAAGCAGGTGACAAACAGCGTCCACATGCCGATCGGATCGTTCAGGTAAAACGCTTTGACGCCCCAGAACCAGATCATGCCGATCACATACACGACGACAACGCCCACCAGTGCAGCTGCCGCATATACGGCAAAATTCCGCTTGGTCGCACGCTGCACAATGAGTCCCGACACCAGCGCGCCCAACGCAAAGCCAATGATGCAGCCAAAGGTTGGCTGAAAGATGTACTGCGGTCCGCCGCCGCCCGTAAAGATCGGCAGGCCAATCAGTCCCAGCACCATATAAGCGGTACAAGCTAAGGTGCCATAACGCGGCCCCAGCAGCAAACCCGCCATGGTGGTGAACAGTGTTTGCAGCGTAAACGGCCACATTGGAATGGGAATGCGGATGAACGCACCAACGGCCACCAGTGCGGTGAACAATGCACTGAGCACCAGCATACGGGGGTTAGATCTTTGTTTCTGCTCCATATGAATACTCCTTTTCCGGTTTTCGGTACGAGTATATCATACGCCCGTCTCATTGTCAACTAAATATAATATAATGGTTTACATTTACTTGTTCTTGACAACACGCTGCCGTTCCGGTATAATAAGACTGCTATTTGCGGGTGTAGTTCATCGGTAGAACGGCAGCTTCCCAAGCTGCATAGGTGGGTTCGACTCCCATCATCCGCTCCAAACAAAAACCCCCGAAATACCGGGGGTTTTTCATTTTCTCCAGATGTAGTGCGGGTTTTTGCGGTTATGTACATAACGCGGTGCTGCAACCATGAACCGCAAAAATACAGTTGAAAACCGCATGATGCAACACGAAAATGCAACACGATATAAGGCGTGTTGCATCTTGCAGGAATGGACACAGCCCGAGGCATAAGCCCCGGGCTTTCCCGTGTCCAAATTGAACACCGTTATTTCATGGCGCTTGCGAGCTTCACTACCAGCTCCGTGCCGTACTCATACGCCAGCAGGTACTGCATGGTTTCGGCGGCAAGTCCGGCTTTTTGCTGCACCTTGGTGATCGCGGCCTGCACTTCTTCGTCGGTCTCAAACGCATCGTCCGGCTCTTCCGGCTCATCGTAGGCCAGACCAGCGTATCGAGGATGCCCTTGGCGTAAGCCACGCCGAATGCCTGCTGCTCGGCGAGCGTGTCGGCCTGTGCAGCGTCGGCCTTGGTGTCGACGAACACGCCCTCGACGATGACCGCCGGCGCGACCGTCTCTCGGATGAACGCGTAGTAGTCGCCGTTACTGCCCTGACGCGTTTTCACGCCGCGGCTGTTCTGGCCCATGGCCTTGACGTGCTTCTCAATGTTCTGCGCCAGCGTCTTGCCGAGGCCGCCGCTGATAGTGTGGAACACCTCGAAGCCGTCGCCGCCGCCAGAATTATTGTGCACGTCAACCGCCAGATCGGGGCCGTAGGCGTTGCACTCGCGCACCTCGTCATTCACCGTGTCGTTCTCGTCCTTGGTGCGGCTCATCTTGACGTCCACGCCATAAGCCGTCAGAAAATCGCGGCATGCGGTCGCCATCGTGAGGTTTACGTCCTTCTCGACCAGATAGCCAACCGCTCCGGGGTCGCTGCCGCCGTGACCAACACCGATAAATACCTTTTTCTTGCTCATAGTGTCATTCTCCTCCTTATTTTTCTTTCTCATACATACTACGCTGCACACCGGCCTGCCGTCCGTGCCCTCTTTCTCGGGTGCGAACAGATAGCCGTCCGAAACGCGGTACATGCCGGTGCTGCCACCCGCGTCCTGCACCAGCAGGAGTTCGATCGTGTACCGCCCGGCGGCATAGCGCGCCACCTGCTCCTCGGTGCAGCCGTCCGAGGACTGCACGACGATGATGCGGCCGTCCGCGAGCATGCCAATCATGTTGCGGCTTCGGTACGTGGACTTGTCCAGCCCGGACAGCACCACGCCGTCGCGCACCGCGACCTTGACGCCCGCGACCACGTTGCCCGCGCTCACAGTCAGATGCTCCGCTGTGCCGCCGTAGCCACAGTCCACGTTCTTGGCCTTGAGGTATTGCAAAGTGCGGCCGCGGATCACACCGTACTTGTCGCTGCCCGAGCCGGTCATGTTGAACAGACAGAGGTTGTACACCACATCGGCCTGCTCTTCCGCCGCCCACGTTTTCAGCGTTTTGGCGGGCTTGCTGGCCGCGCCATAGGGCGCAGCCGCAAACCAGATGTCGTACTCTTTGGGGTCGTAAATATCGCAACGAATGCTGCTCATGGTTCCTCGTCCTCCTCCGACTGCGGCAGAATTTTGCCGCCAGTCTCTTCCACCGCATCCTTTGCCGCGTCTACCACACCCGCAAGCCACTTGGGACACGGCGCGCCGAGCGTTACCGCGTTTTCGATGATGCTGCCAAGCTCAGTCAGGATGTACCACACGACCACCACCGGGCAAATCAGCACGGTGTAATTAAACGGCAGTACGATGCCGGGCAAATGTGTAATCATCATGCCAAGCAGCAAGTCAGCTGCTCCGGCCACTGCCACCACGACAATACAGCCCAGCTTATGTAAAATTCCTTTGCGCGCTGCCTCACCCGACCAGCTGCCCGTGTACATCGCAGCCATCGTACCCGTCGCATAATCTGCCACCATGCAAGCAACAAACAGCAAAACCACCCAGCCAAACCAGCCCCAAAGGGCGGTCAGCACAGCCACAGCCGCCGCGCAGGCGGCCTTGATTTCGGTTACTCGATCCATTTTTGTATCTCCTTTCTTGCTTCCGCGCCCCTTGGGGGCGCTTTTTTACGTCCTTTGGTCAACCCGGCAAAAGATCACCTCCCCCGCCGGTGCGCGCGCCACCCCGCCCGCCGGTGCAGCGCGTTCTCCAGCCACACCGCCGCCGCGCTC
>ERZ1090868.1280-NODE-1282-length-13361-cov-56.214039_pt1 | contig 13361 bp, 7 predicted proteins | sample MGYA00478475_ERZ1090868 | MGnify/ENA primary metagenome ERZ1090868 (study PRJEB33644, sample SAMEA5815747) | chicken gut metagenome | biome: Chicken; feature: Gastrointestinal Tract; material: Caecum | place: Ireland | collected 2019-01-01 | study: A study of...
ACACTTATGCGATCGTCGGCAGCGTCAGATGTGTATAAGAGACAGCTATAATATTATTAATAATTTGATGTCTAGCAACCACTGTATATTTAAAATTTATATTTTATACTTCAATTCACTATCCCATAGGCTTTTGAAAAGCCTAATGTAAGATTATTAAATAGGATTGGTTCAGTTATATTATTACTTTACTTTTTCATTGATAATATGTATATTATTTTCAGTATAGCCAACACATATTTGAGCTATTAATAGGAAATGTTTTATAATAAAGATAGTAAAAGATCTATTAGAAATTAGACATGGAAGTAGATCAGTTCTCAATTGAAAATTTTTATGTATAAAACATAAAGTCACAATAAAGAAAGGAAAAGTATAAATTTCTATAAGGTTAAAAGTCGGATAGTCACAACCTAATTCCATGTTATATGCGGCAATGAACAATGTTATTTAATAAGCATTCTGAAACCAAGCAACGCTTTGGAATTCGTAAATTAACAATTGGTGCATGTTCAGTTTTGTTGTCAACCTTATTCTTAACTGTAAACAATGGTCAAAAGGTTAACGCTACAACAGGTGATACTGTTACTAATGCAGATAGTAATAAGACTGATGCATCTGTTACAAAAGAAACTGAAGCTAACAAGTCAAATAATGGTAGTAGCAGTGTTAGCTTAACTAAAGACTCTACCGAGGTAACTAATACCTCAAATGGTACTGATAGTACCGAAAAGCAAACAACTGAAGTAGAAGATAAAAGTGCACATGCAACTACTAACGGTAGTGCTAAAGCAGATGATACTAAGGCGACTGATGCTAAAAGCTCAGATACTAGTGAAAAAAGTGAAAAAGCAGTTACACCAGCTAATAATGAGCTAGCTAAAGCAGCTGTTAATAAATTGGCAGTTACAACAGATGATCCTACACCGGTATTATCACAATCTGCTGAAAATAGTAATATGGCTCTCTCAATTAGTTTGCCAGAGCTTTCAAATAAAGATTATATTCCTCAGACGATTAAATTAAATGCAACTAATGTAAATTCTGGTGACAAAATTGTTATCAAAGTAAAAAAAGGCTCAGCATATGGTTTTGCTAAAGAGAACTTTCCAATTGGAACAGTTAAAGAATCTGATCAGGGTGATTATCGGATATTTGAGTTAGATATTAATACTACTGGCAAATTTGAATATAAAATTACAGCTAAAAGGGCCAATAATTATCAGGGACAAGCCAGTCCGATGCAAGATACAGGAGTAACTACAAAAGATATTCAGTGGTCCATCAACGGTGAAGATCAAGCACCATTGTCATTTAAACAGACAATAATTCCAGAGTTAATTTCAAACGGAGTTAGTCTAGCAAAAGCAACTGGAGATAAAAACACTGATTTTACAGAAGTTGCTCCTAATGAAGATTACAACTTTGTCTATTACATGGGTGAAAATGATGGTCTGGTTCATGACGGATCATATATGGCAGGCATTGTTAATAGTGCGGTTAATTATGGTACGACAATTACAATTCCAGTTCCTGAAAATTTCCTTTTAAACCAGGAAGCAAGTGATAAGGCCAATAAAGAGCGTGGCTTAACTGGCTTTACTATGACACAAGATGGAATGGGCAAAAATGTAATTATTACTGTTCCTAAAGGTCAGAGCGCGCAAGGCTGGAATAGCGGTGGTAGATATTATACATTAACTGGTAAATTTGTTTATGATCAGATTCCAGAAGAACCTACTACCGTGACAGCTAAAGGAGAAAGTGTCATTGATCAAATTTATACTTCAGATGGTCAGAGAATTACCGCCAAAGGAAAGCCATTTAGTGTAACTATTTCTGGTAAAAAGGGTAGACCTGCTTCAGGACCGCTTAGTCTTTCAATTTCAGGAGCGATTTCTAATAATCAACTTTTATTAGATTCAAATCCTAATAATGATCCGGTAGCTGTAAACTGGTTTGGTTATAGCAATGATTACGATAATATTGAGAATGCCAAAATAAAGTTAGATTTGGCAGATGGCTTATATGTAACTGGGATTAAGACCCCTAAAGACCTAGGAACTGTCTATAACAATATTGGTAATATTCAGAGTTATACATATGAAATGACATTAACTAATGGTCAGAAAATTACGGGTACAGTAAAAGCTGGTGATATTGCTAAGTCTACTGCCACCACTACGGATGCAGATAACAATCAAACTATTATCGGTATTAGAAGCATTGTTTTTACACCAGACACTAATACAATTGGTAAGGATACCAAAACAGATAATCTCCCTAACCCTGGACGTATTGTTGACCAAGAGGATAGAATAGATGGTAAAAATCCATCAAATGTCTTTATTGCCTTGGGACATTTGAGTCATACATATGATAATGGATCACAAGTAAAGGCTAATGATAAATTAACTTCAAGTATTACTATTTTTGGTAGTAATTTTAGACCACATAGGTATAATAACAACCCAATAGTTTCATATACAAGTAGTAACATTCAAACAGTATTTGATACATCTCAATATAAAGCATCATTAAGTACTTATTTCAGGCCAGATCTTACTTCAACCAATCCAGGACAACAAAATGCCGGATTCCTTTCTTTGGGTAACGGTGATGATGGGCGAGCAAATTATGATTATATTTTTGAGCCAATCTTTTATTATGTAATACCAGATAATACGGTATATAGTAGTGGTGAAATTAGGAGTTTAAATTCTAACGGTAATGAGTCGCCAGTTCCTGTAGTGACTACATATTTCGTTAATGGTCACCAGGTAGTTAAGGTTGATTATAGCAACACAAACTATTACTATAATACTAAATCTGGAGTTAACGAGAGTATTCCTTTAGATAATGCAAATAACCAACCATCGAATACTAAGTCATGGGAAATTTATGCATACAGTAAAGACATTCCTCTTTTGAATAATAGTTATACATCCGGTAAGTTTTTAACACCTGAAAATGCAGAAAAATCAGGTTCAACTGTGAAGCTAGACCCTAGCAAATTCTACTATGTTGGTGGAGGAACCTGGACAATTAATACAGCATCAGCTGTAGTTCTAGCCGATGCTGCGAATGGTAATAAAAATCCTGATGGTCTTTATGCTCAAAATGGTACATCTGATGATAAAGGATCAGATGGGATGAACTTTAGAGTAAATGTAGTAAATTACGATATGACAACAGATCTAAAAGATCTAACTGGATTTATCAATTTACCAGTCAAAGGATACAACAATACCACAACTAAGTTCTTTTTAAGTGGTCCAGTTGATGTTCCAGATGGTACAGTTTTGTATTCAACTAGCTCAACTGATTTACCATCAGGTTTACATGCGAAGACACCTTCAACTGATAACTTTTTAACTAAAGAACAAGTCGAAGCTAAGATTGCTAGTCATGAGATGAGTTGGTCTGATGTTAAGTCAATTGCAGTAAAATATGATACTGTCAAGGCTAATTCCGCAACTAAAGACATTTATATCCACGGAACAGATCCAGATATCACTACAGATGCAGGTAAAGTTGCTCAAATCTCTTGGGGATTATATGGTGGTAACGGTATGTCACCATTGGTAAAGAAAAATGCTTCTTCAATAGTTATTTCCGGATCATCAACAATCAACACTAGATTGCATTATGTTGATCCAGAAGGTAAGGATCAATATGTTGATGTTCCAACGATGTCAAAAACTTATAAAGATAATTCTGACACCATGCGGGATTCAGATTTTAATGAGAAAAATATTCCTGCAAGTCTGATTCCTCAAGGATACGAATTAGTACTACAAAATGAAAATGGTAAAGCCGTTGCCGTAAAATCAATTATTGATAATGGTGGTAAGACTTGGGTAACTGATGCAAAAGACGGTTCAGCTCAATTTGGCAAACTAGTTCTTTATAATTTTGATGGTGATACTGTTCAATTTGAGTTGACGCCAAAAATTGATAAGGCTACTCAAACAGTTAAGCGTACTGTGCATTTTGTTAGTGATGGTGATAATCCACAAAAGCTTGCTGATGATGTATATGAAACTGCAAAAATAACTGAATTGACTAATGAAGTTACTGGTGAAAAGCAATATTCAGCTACTATTACTGCTGGTGGTGTTACAACTGATGCTCCAGTAGTTGTAGGTCAAGATGGTCAGATATCCATATCTTTCCCAGCAACTACAATTCCGGGAGTTAATAATTATTATGTTGTTGATAGCACTAAGAGTGAAGCTGACGCAATTAGCCCTACATTTACTTTCACTAAAGATGGTAATTTAGTTATCGAAAATACTGTGAAATATACTCCAGTTAAGCAAGAATTACAAGTCAAAGTTTACGATGATGATGCAGATGATCCTAGTCAAGCATTAGATACCACGAAGACGGGGGCTACTGTTGACTTTGTTGGTAATTCTGAAACAGCCTTTCCAACTGATTTGAAGACTAATTTGGAAAAATTGAAGCAGTACTACGAGGGTAAGAATTATATTGTTAAAACATTGCCAGTAGTTACCGGTAAATTTGATAATACACCTAATGGATCAGGGTCTGATACTCAAATTCAGGTACTTAAAGTTCATCTAACTCATGCTAAAGACGTTAAGACTGAATATGCTAAAGCTGTTAGAAATATAACTTATGAAGGTGCTGGTAAGCAGACTCCAGCTACTAAGAGTGATACTTTTGATAATGCTTTTTCAAGAACGATCACAACTGATAAGGTAACTAGAAAGAATACAATTTCTGTTTGGACTGGCTCCCATACTTTTGATAGTGTGAATAGTCAAAGTGTTGAAGGCTACCATCCAGATAAGGAATCTGCTGGTAATATTAAAGCAACCGCTGATAGTTTAAATGCTGCAGATGAAAGTACTCTAGCTGAATTATTGAAGACAGGCGTAGTAGTTTCAGATTACGTAACATATTCACCTGATAAGCAAGAAGTCAAAATTAGAGTTTATGACGATACGACTGGTAGAGAGTTAAGTCCTGAAACTGACATAAAGGAACAAGGGAAAGATGTTGAAATTAATCTTAGCGGTACTTCTAATGAAATAATTCCAACAGAATTCGGTAATAACATTGATTTGTTGAAAAAGCACTATCAATCTAAGGGATATAAATTTATTTCCCATACCTCAGTGCCACAATACTTTGATCAGACTTCTAATGGAAGTAGTGAAACTGATAGTAATCCACAGTATATTGATATTCACTTGGAACATGATCTGAGTCTTGAAAAAGAAACTAAAACTGTTACTCGGACCATAAATTACTATGATCAAGATAAAAATCAACTGATTAAAGATGCTAATAATAAAGTTACTGAGCCACAAACTGTTGTTCAAGAAGTTGATTTTGCACGTTATGCTGTTCGTGATAAGGTAACTAAACAAATCATTGGTTATGCGACTCCTGATCAAGTAACTGTTAATGGTGATGACGCACAATTAACTAAAAAGAATGGATATACTCATGTAACTGGTGAAGCTAGTGATGCTAGAGCTAGCTTTGTAGTAACTTCAGCTGATAGTAAATTTGCTGGTCAAATTAACTACGATTTATCTAAGTATGGATATAAAGCGCCAACTACAATAAATGGAGATAGTTTTGCTCAAGTAGATGAGTTAACCCCACTTCCAACTGATGCTAATTCAATTGTTAATGTTTACTATCATGAAAAAGTAGTAACAGTTACGGTTGATGATCCACCGACAGTTGGCAAAAAGGTACCTGGAACAGATGCTGAATTTCCACCAAATGAATGGAGCGAACTTAATGCAACCAGTACTTCAACTAGAACCATTCACTACGTATACGATGATAATACTTTTGCAAATGGTGTTGACGTAAGCGGACAAGCTGTCCCTGTATTAAAAGACATTATTCAAAAAGTTAACTTTGCTCAATCTGCTAAAATCAATCTAGTAACCGGTGATGTTTCATATCAAGGAGACTGGAATGCAATTAGTTCAACAACCACTAATCAACAGGGCAAAGAAGTGGCTAACCAAGATAATGGTAGCTATGCAAAAGTTATTTCTCCATCTTCTAAGAACGGTTACCCTGAGCTTAAAGGTTATACAGCTCACCAAGAGGTAGTTGATGCTAGTCAAGCAACTCATGGTGTTGATGTTGGACAGGTTTTAGTTAAATACACTGCAAATGATTCTTTAGTCCAAATAGAATATGTCGATCAAGATACTGGTCTTGCACTTAAAGTTGATACTAAGAATGGTAAGAGTGGTGAAACATTCGACTATTCAACCACTGATACAATTGCAGACTATGAAAAGAGAGGATATGAATTAGTTCATGATGGATTTACTGAAAATGACGGTAATCTTAATAATAAGACTTTTGATTCATATGATGATGTTCCAGATAGTCAAAGACCAGAAACGATTAATCAGAAGTGGAAAGTAACTTTAAAACATAAGAAGATTACTGTAACTAATGATGATCCAAAAGATCCAGATGGTAAGATAACTACTGATAAGGGATATGATCATAACTATCCAACTGGTGTGAGTGAAACTGACTTAAACAATACAGTTAGAAGAAATATTTCCTTTATTTATACTGATAAACCAGAAGGTAGCAATCAAGCTTTCCCTACTGAAACACAAGAAGTAGCTTATAAACGTCAAGCTACAATTGATTTAGTTAAACTTGCCAATGGTGATAGTGATGCTGTTTCATATTCAAACTGGAAACCTAAAGAAGCAGGTAAAGAAAGTTTTGACAGTTATCAAGTTAAACCGATTAAGGGCTATGTAGCTAATTATGAACTGGTTCCAAGTGCTGATGTTCATAAAGACCAAGATGGTAAAGCTGAAAATGGACAGGATGTTGTAGTTAAGTATTCACCAGTTGGGAAGATTATCCCTATTGACAAGGATGGTAACGAAATTCCTAATGCACCAACTCCTAAATACAACAACGATCCAACTGATCCAACTAAGACTACAACAACCGATGTTCCTGAAATTCCAGGCTATCATGCTGAAGTGCCAAACGTAACTCCAGATAATCCACTTGAAGATACTAAGGTAGTTTACGTTAAGAATACGCAGGTCATTGATTTAGTTTATGTTGATACAAAGACCAATACAACTTTAACTACTCAAAATGACGTAGCACATGGTGATTCTGGTTCAACGATCCCAACTAGTGTAACCGATACTCTGAATTCAACTATTCAAAGTTACTTAGATAAAGGCTATGTAATTGATCCAGATAAAGTTAGCGGAACAGTTCCTGATACTTTTGACTTTAGTGATCAAGCCGCTAATGGTGCAGATAAAGAACATCAAGTTGTGACGATCTACTTAAATCATGGTACTGTAACAGTTACTGGTAATGATCCAAAGACTCCAGGTGAACCAATTAATCCTAAGGATCCTAACGGAAGTAAGTATCCACCAGAAGCTGGAAAAGATAATTTAGTAATTTCTAGCCAAAATATTATTCATTATTATGATGAAGCTGGTAATAAGATACTTGATGACAAAGTAAATACTGACGATAGTACATTAACTAGAACCGTAACTATCGATAAAGTTACTGGTAAGGTAACCAATACTAGTGATTGGACTGGTGGTAAGGAATATGAAAATGTTAATACACCGGTAGTTAACGGTTATTATGTTGATAAAGCCAGTGCCAGTGCCGGTGCAACTACCGTAACTCCTGCTGATGCTGATCCTAATAGTGGACGCGTACATAATGGAGTAATTACTAATGAAACTACAGTGATTTACCACCCAATGGGTCACATTATTCCAATAGATAAATCAGGTAACAAAATTCCAGGTGCTGAAACACCAATCTTTACTAATGATACTAAGGATCCAACTAAGGCATCTACGACCAATTCACCAATTATTCCTGGATATCACCTTGAAACTCCTAGTGATTCAGCAATCACTCCTGATGAACCAGGTAAGGATCGCCCAGTAGTTTATGTAGCTGATACTCAAGAATTGAAGGTTCAAGTCTTTGATCTAGATGGAGATACTCCTGATCAGCCACTTCCTACTAATGAAACAGGTGCAACTGTTGACTTTACAGGTGACTCCTTCACTAACTTCCCAAGTGATGTAGCAACTAACGTAGATTCATTGATTAAGTACTATACTGATCGTGGCTACCTAGTTAAAACTAAACCAAGAGATGAAGAATTATCTGGCAAGTTTGATGGAGATAAAACTCAAACACAGTATCTGAAATTACAACTAGTGCATGATAAAGTGACAGTTAGCGGTGAAGATGAAAATACTCCTGCACCTGATACTCCAATTAATGAGAATGATCCTGATAGTGTTAAGTATCCGTCTGACGTAAGTAAAGATAATTTAGTAATTTCTAGTGAAGTAATAATTCGTTATGAAGGTGCTGGTGAAAAAACACCTAAGGATGTAATTAGAACTGTTGATAAGACTTTGACTAGAATTGTAACTATTGACAAAGTTACTGGTAAAGTAATCAATACTAGTGATTGGACAGGCAACAAGGAGTACGACGCTGTATTAACTACACAGATTCAGGGATATACTTCTGATAACGTTCAAGTAGATAAAGTTTCCATCACTAAGGATAATGCTGGTGAAGCTAAGAATGGAAAGATTACTTACACATTTAATGTTATTTATACGCCTGATAAGCAACAATTGATTCTAAAGGTCCATGATGAGGATACTCAAAGCTACTTAGGAGATCCGGTAATTTTTGATGGTTATACTGATCAAGAGGTTGGCAATTCTCCAGTAGATAAGCTTGAAGAACTAAAGAAAAAATATCTCGATCTTGGCTATGAAATTGTTGAGACCCCTCGATTGGATAAGAACTATGATGATACACCAAATGTAGGTGGAGAACCAGATAAAAAGCCACAAGTTTTTGTTCTTAAGGTTAAACATCGAATTGTACCAGTTACTCCTGATGATCCAAAGACACCTGATGATATCATTCCAGATAGTAATCAGAATTATCCAGGAGGATTAACTGAGACTGATCTTTCTAGAACTATCACTCGTACGATCGTTGTTAACTTCCCAAGTGGTACAAATCAAGAAATCAAACAGGTGGTTACTTACACAAGAACGGCAACTGTTGATGCTGTAACTAAGGAAGTAAAATATTCAGCTTGGACAACTAAGAATAGCGATTGGCCTGAATATGTTGCTCCAGTTGTTCCAGGATATACTCCTGATAAGGATATGATCGAATTGACTTACGTTCCGGCTGATGGCAAGGATGTGACAGTTGAAATTAACTATACTGCTGATCCTGAGCCTGATGAACCGGCAACTCCAGTTAAGCCAGGCGAGCCTATTACTCCAGTTACGCCAACTAAGCCAACTACACCAACTAAGCCGGTTAAGCCTACTAAGCCAAGTAAGCCTAAAAAGCCAGCTAAGCAGACAAAGCCTAAAGTTGTGAAACCTGTTAAAGAAACAAAAGGCAAGCAACTTTATGGTAGTGCTCAAGCTAAAGTTGACAGTAAGGCTGCTCAGAATGTTGTAGACAAAAACAAAGCTAATGGAACTAACGATAAGAAGTTACCACAAACTAATGGTGAAAGTAATTGGCAGCTTTCACTTCTAGGTGTGGGTGTACTTGCACTTGCATTATTAGTTTTGAAGAAAAAGAGAGACGATGAATAATCGTTAACAAAAAGACTTACAATTAGTGGTTCTTTGTAAAATCTTGTTGATGGATAAGTTTAATGAGGAATTAAGCAACGAAGAAAAAGTTGCTTGATTCCTTTTCTTTTACAATATTTTCTTCAAGTCTAAGTAAGCGTCAAATAACCAGGTAGTAAGCGTCATATAACCGAGTATCTTTTTTAGTCCGTATTTTTCAGGTATTCTAATCTCATCAATTTAATGGAGGTTAAGAATATGATCGAAAAACAACAACCCATTGTGGCACTTGGCCGTTCTTCTAAACCTAAGAAGGCTCGTCCACCACGCAATAATCTGTTGCTTAGTTTAAAGAAGAATGACTTAGAGCTGAATTTTTACAGCAGCTTAGACCCTGAAATTATGAATAAGCTGCTTGAGAAAGTCTTGCCATGATTAAGCTCAGTGACTTAGGGCAAGTCTATATCGTTTGCGGCAAGACGGATCTGCGTAAAGGCATTGATGGACTAGCAACTTTAGTCAAAGAACAGTTTGAACTTGATCCTTTTAGCGGCAAAGTCTTCCTCTTTTGCGGCGGAAGCAAGGACCGCTTCAAAGCCCTTTATTGGGACGGACAAGGTTTTTGGCTGCTCTACAAAAGATTTGAAAATGGAAAATTGAACTGGCCCAGGAATCAAAATGAAGTTCAAGCTTTATCTTCTGAGCAGGTCGACTGGCTAATGAAGGGCTTCGCAATCAATCCAAAAATAAAGAACACGAAAGCGTGCGAATTCTACTAACACTTGACATCGCACGCTTTTTTGATATTCTTTTAACTAATAAATTTAGGAGGAAGTTTAACTCATGTCACAAGAAAATTTGGAAAAGATTATTGCACAACAAGCAACTACTATTCAAAACTTAACTGATGAAATCAAGCTCCTCCGTGAACAAGTAGCTTACTTAACGCAAAAACGTTATGGCAAATCTTCAGAACAAATGCCTTTAAATGGACAAACAAGTCTCTTTGATGAACCTGATGCTCAAGACGACGGAGAACGTCCCCGACGCCGCCGTTCAGACTATTACTTATAAAAGACAAGCTCACAAACGAAAGCGTGCTGACTTACTAGCTGCCCTTCCAGCTGAAGAGGTTCACCATGAATTAGGCGACAAGCATTGTCCTGATTGTCATCATGAACTGATTGAGATAGGCAAGCAGTCAGTTCGCCAAGAATTATTGTTTATCCCAGCTCAACTTAAAAGGCTAGACCATATCCAACATGCTTACAAATGTAAATATTGCAGTCAAAGAAATCTTAGCGACAAGATCATTAAAGCTGCAGTACCTAAAGCTCCCCTAAACCATGGTCTAGGTTCAGCTTCACTCATCGCTCATTCACTTTATCAAAAATATGAAATGAAGGTGCCGGACTATCGCCAAGAAAGCGACTGGAAGAAGATGGGACTAGAAGTTTCAAGACAGATGTTAAATTATTGGGATTTGAAAAGCAGTCAATACTACTTTAAACCAGTGTATGATCTGCTTAAGCAAAAGCTGTTAATGCGGCCAATTTTACATGCCGATGAAACTTATTACACAGTCTTAGAAAGTAAAACAATCAAGACTTACTATTGGGTCTTCCTTTCAGGCAAACATGATCAATACGGGATTACACTCTATCATCATGATCCTTCCCGGAGTGGCAAGGTTGCCTTAAACTTTTTAGGAAACTATCCCGGTTATTTGCACTGTGATATGTGGCAGGCTTATGAGCATTGCCGAAAGCAACTTTAGTTGGCTGCTGGGCTCATGTTAGAAGAAAGTTTCACGAAGCCGTACCACAACAGGCTTCTGAAAAGTCCCTTGCCCAAAAAGGACTCAACTACTGCAATCGCATGTTTTACTTAGAACAAACCTGGGAAAATTTGAGCAAACAAGAACGTTCCCAGCTAAGACAAGCAAGCTCAAGCCTCTGATGCAAGAGTTCTTCAACTGGTGTGAGAAAAATAAAATCACCGTTTTGCCAGGCTCTAAATTGGGAAGAGCCATTAATTATACCCTCAAGCATCAAGCTACTTTTGAGCATGTCTTGCTTGATGGCAATTTAGAATTATCTAACAATAAGGCCGAACGCGCTGTAAAATCACTCGTCATGGGCCGGAAGAATTGGTTATTTTCTCAAAGTTTTGAGGGTGCTACTGCAAGTGGCTTTATTCTAAGCTTAATTGAAACTGCCAAGAGAAATGGCCTTGATCCTGAAAAGTACTTGAATTATTTGCTTCAGAAATTACCGAATGAAGAGATTCTGGATTCGGAAACCCTTGAAGCTTATTTACCGTGGCAAGAGAAGATCCAGATAAATTGTAAATAAAAGAACTTAAATAACCGTCTCAGTATAACAGTAACTGGGACGGTTTTTAAGTACACTATTTTATTTGACGCTTATTCTTTATCTTTAATATCAAGCTCGAATTTGATACAATGGTTAATTGAGGATATAGAAATCACCTTTATTTATAAGAATTTGTGTGGAAACGATTTTTATTAAAGAGGACTATGTCCTCCTTTTTTAATGCAATAAAAAACCTGTTAACAGCTTATCATATTGATAAGTCATCAACAGGAAAAATTATAGAGCCATAAAAATCAGCAAAGCAATTACGAAGGTTGCGAATGCCAACATTAGCATGAGTGCCTGGTAGACGCTCACGGGCTGTAATCCTTTCTAAAGAATAGTCCATTGGAACCACCCCATTTCAAGAAGACAGCCACCGCCCATAAAACTTCTCGCAACGAAGATTATACCATACGGAGACTATTGATTGGGTTCTTTTTTAGCTAACTCTTCTCGGCGCTTCTTGATGACTTCTTCAATTTTGACTAGATCGTCCTCTTTAGCAAAAGTAAGGATAAATTGCCGAGTGCGAAAGAGCTCACCAGCTCTATTCCACTTGGATACAAAACTAAACATTCCCATTAAATTCCCTCCACGATGTTCGATAACTAAATTATAGCACCGATTTTTGAACCATTGTTATAGCGCACTCGACAGACACCAAGTACGCTATAACATAGTAACGTTCATTGAGTTCCCGTTAGTTAATAAAATGCTAAAATAGTGAGACTGGGTATGATAAGCAAGCACTCATCTTAATCAAATTGCTGTAGAAATTAATCCTTAGAAAGCAGCAACAAACCGCACTGTCTCAGCGTTTGAGGCAATGTGTGATTGGGATGAGTCGGACAACACATGTGGAGGTGATCCTCACGCTCTAACTCGGCTAAGATCTGATTTTCTGTATTCTCCACACATGTGGAGGTGATTAAAAAAGTGATAACTGTGTTCTGATATTCATTGGTATGAAGTAAACAAGTATACGAATTCCAATATGTATGAATTAAAGATTGTAAATTATACGAGAGAAAAGAATGATGAAATTAAAATATATAGGTGAAACTTTAGGGGTAACTGGCTTAACAAATGGCAAAATCTATGAATGTATAGCTGAAGAAGGACCTTTTTATAGAGTCATTGATGACAGTGATGAAGATTATTTATATTCCCAAACCAATCCAGCACCACTTGATGGGTCATCTAAGGGCGGAAAATGGGAAGATTTTAGCATTTGGGATTATGATAAATATGATCAAGTAATAAAAGACATCGATTATCCTATGTCTGTCTCTTATACACATCTCCGAGCCCACGAGACTCGACGTCATCT
>ERZ1090868.1281-NODE-1283-length-13357-cov-6.432266_pt1 | contig 13357 bp, 15 predicted proteins | sample MGYA00478475_ERZ1090868 | MGnify/ENA primary metagenome ERZ1090868 (study PRJEB33644, sample SAMEA5815747) | chicken gut metagenome | biome: Chicken; feature: Gastrointestinal Tract; material: Caecum | place: Ireland | collected 2019-01-01 | study: A study of...
GACTGTAAATCTGTCGTCTATGACTTCGGTGGTTCGAATCCACCACCTCCCACCAAGAAAGACCGGATATCCTGCGATATCCGGTCTTTTTTCATCGGTGCGCAGATACAAAGTGCGCAAAAAAAGAGGAGCCCCGTCGGGCCCCTCTTTTTTTTGCGCCTTACCGGTAATGGCGCAGCGTTTCCCGGTATGACCGGACGATGTCGCGCAGCATGTCGGTCTGGGTAAAATCGCTCTGGTAGGCCAGGTTAATCTCGCGCACCATACTCAAGTTCTCCACCGGGAGGACCACGAGCTTTTTCTTTTTCAGCTCGTCCAGGCAGACGCTCCTGGGCAGGATGGACACGCCCAGATCCCGGCGGATCAGGTCCTTGATCGTCGCGATGTTGTCCAGTTCCAGAATCACGTTGAACTCGCTCAGGCTCATGTTGTTGCTCTCCAGATGGGCGGTAAACAGATTGCGCGTGCCCGAATTGGGCAGGCGCAGGATCATGCGCTCCTTCTTCAGCTCGCTCAGCGTGACCATCTCACGCCCGGCGAAGGGATGGTTGACCGACACCGCCAGCGCCAGATAATCGGTGTCCATGAGCAGGTATCGGATGCTCGGGTCAGCGATCCGTCCCTCTACAATCGCGAGGTCGATCTCATATGTCTTGAGCATGCTATAAAGTTTTTTTATCGTACCTGTGATCATTTTTATCATGACCTGATCGTTTTGCGCCCCATAGCTGGCCAGCGCCTCGGCGATGGGATTGCTCTCCGCCGTATGCGTGACGCCCACGGTCAAGTGCGAGATCAGCTTTTTGCTGTCCCGCAGGTCCTGCTGCAAATTCTGGTATAATCCCAACATTTTCTTAGCGCACTTGATGACTTCCTCGCCTTCCCGTGTCAAAACTACCTTTCCGCCGCGCCGGTCAAAGATCAAAACGTGCAATTCTTCCTCCAGCGCCTTGATGTGATGGCTGACCGCCGGCTGGGTAATCGACAGCTTTTTTGCCGCCGCCATAAAGCTTCCGCACTGGTAAACTTGCAAAAGCGAGTAGATCTTGGGATCGAGCATATCGGCCTCCTATAATAATTCTGAATAGTATACAAACTAATTCTAATTTTACATTATGCAATTTCCGGCTTATACTCTAACTATACCGAATCCGGCAGAAAAAATCAAGGGAGATGAGGTTATGTACCCAAACACGAACACCCGCGGCATTTTCGGCACGCTCTCCATGCAGGCGGCGCTCAACCTTTACTTGCCGCCCGAGGATACCCCCTGCGTGATGCACGCCTTCCACGCGGGCTCGGACGATCGGCGCCGCCGTACCGTCTTCCCCAAACGCTGCCATGTCTATCACCTCAGATAAGGAGCCTTACCTATGACACTCACCGCTTATCTCAACAGCCAATTCTCTATCCTGCAGGAGGCCGACTTCTTCTTCCGCATCCTGCTCGCCTGCCTGTGCGGCGCCTGCATCGGCATCGAGCGCAGTCGCCGCTTCAAAGAGGCCGGCATCCGCACCCATGTGATCGTCTGCTGTGCAGCCGCCCTGCTGATGATCGTCTCCAAGTACGGTTTTGCCGACCTGACCGATGCCACCGGCGCGGTATTCAACGGCACGCGCGGCGCCGACCCTGCCCGCGTGGCCGCACAGGTCGTCAGCGGCATCAGCTTCCTCGGCGCAGGCGTCATCTTCAAGCACGGCAATACCATCAAGGGCCTGACCACCGCGGCTGGCATCTGGGCGACGGCCGGCATCGGCCTGGCCATCGGCGCCGGGATGCTTGTAATCGGCATCTTCACAACCGGCGTCGTCGCGGCGCTGCAGATCCTCATGCACCGCGTGGTCGCGCGGGCGGAGCCCAACCAGACCAGCCATCTGCAGTTCACCGTAGCCGGCGGCAGCGCATTCCCAGCTCACTTTGCCAGCCTGATCCACGAGCACCGGGTCCAACTACTGGACAGCACAGCCACACGAGAGGACGACGGATGCGTGTGCTATACAGTCACGGTCCGCGCCCCGCGCGACGTCATCCTGCGCGGCATGCAGGCCTTGTTTGAGGCCGAAGAGGTGCGCAGCGGGAATTGCCAGCCCGGGGATTGACCGCCGGGGTACCCTGTGCAGCCCGTATAGATACATTTTTAAATTTTATCCTTTTGCATTCAATTTATTTGTAACTATTTTGTCATTGACATACCCGCCTCCAAAGTGGTACAATCGCTAAAAATAAATCTTTTTTTCCCATAAAGGAGGCGCTATGTCCCATTCGATTGCGCATGGCGGACGATTCCAGTTGACCGCATTCCACCTGCGTCTCATCGCCATGTTCTCCATGCTTTGCGACCACACATACAAGATCCTACCCTGGGATGCCGGTTTTTTGGTCTATCTGGGCCGCCTGGCCTTCCCTATCTTTGCGTTCCAGCTCGTCGAGGGGTATTTCCACACCCATGACCTCAAAAAGTACTGCCAGCGGCTGCTGATTTTTGCGCTGCTCTCCGAAATCCCGTACAACCTGAGCATAGGCCTGAGCTCATGGATCAACCCCTTCCATCAGAACGTGCTGTGGACCATGCTGCTCGGCATCGGCGTTATCGCGGCCACCGAGAAGCTGCGCCGCTCGGCCCTGCCCCGCGCCGCCATCCTGACCGGCTGCGTACTGCTCGCCGTCCTCGGGTATCTCGCGGGCACGCTCGCCATGGTCGACTACAGCGGCCCCGGCGTGCTGACCATCCTACTGTTCTACTACACCCACCAAGTGCGCGGCGCCCATGTCATCCAGCTTGCCGGCATGATCTGGATCAACGCTTTCCTGCTTCCTGGCATGCCGCTTTCCGGGTCCTCGGCCATCCCCTTGCAGGCCCTGGCCGTCGTTTCCCTGCTCTTCATCTGGCTCTATCACGGCCAGCAGGGCTATCACAGCCGCGCCTGGAGCCGCCTGTGCTACTGGTTCTATCCGCTGCACCTAGTGATCCTGATCCTGCTCTTCCACTTTTTCCTCCTCTAACCCATAATATATGACAAAACCGCTCCTTTTCGGGAGCGGTTTTTGTCGTGGCGCTCAAAACCCATAGAGCAGGGACGCCATCCAGAGTTCGTGATACAGCAGCAGCCGGCCAGCGCACATGGCGCCCAGGCAGCCAAGCGGAACGGCCCAGCCAGCGCGCGGCCCGGCGGGTGCGGCATGCAGATGCATCACACGCCACAGGGCATATCCCAGCGCAGCGCCCAAAGTGTTCAGGATCAGGTCGTCGATGTCGGTCCGCCGGTTGTTGAGCTGTCTCTTATACACATCTCCGAGCCCACGAGACTCGACGTCATCGCCTATGACGGGTTCTTGTTGAAAAAAAAAAAAGGCGGGGGGGGTGTTGTTTTCTGAGCCGGCGACCTCCCACCCCGTCACCCTACAGTGGCGCGGCCGCGGGTGGGGTGTTGGCGCGCCACTGGCCCCCCCAAAACCAGGGCAGCAGCAAACCGAACGGCACAAAGAGCAAGACGTTCTGCAGGTATGCGACAGCATCGATCTGCCGCGAGAACGGGAGCAGATTGACCTGTTCCCCACCAAACTGCATCTGGTATATCAGCCCATCCCCAAGCGTACCCGCGCCGGTCAAATGGAGGACCGCCGCCGCATAGGCGGCGAAGACCAGCACGGGCAGCACCGGGCAGGGCTGCTCCGGCCCCAGCCGGCGGCGCAGGCGGCAAAACGCGAGGGCCGCCGGAAGCAGCATGGCTGCCAGCTCATACGCCAGCAAACACATCGCCTGCAAGGCATCCACCTCCTTCGGTCATCATCGCCGGAGGAACAGCCAAGTCTCCAGCAGCAGGAGGGCCGCACCGGCAACAAGCACCGCCTGGACAGACGGCGCAAAGAAAACAGCAAGACGAATCACCAGGCATCTCCCTCCTTACAGGCTCAGATAACTCAGATACAATGGCAGTTCCCGAGCGATGGCGAGCGCCCACACGATCAGCAGGACGACCACCGGCAGTTTTTCTGCGCGGGCCCCCGCACGGCCGGGCAGGTGGAACAGCCGCTTGCCCACGAGAAAGCAGGCAAAGCCGGCCGCCGCCCCCAGCGTGTTGAGGATGAGATCGTCCACTGAGGTCGCGCGGTAGTTAAACAGCTGATTGATCTCGATAAACAGCGACATCGCACAGCCCAGGGCAATGGTGCGGCCTGCGCCGCGCCAGCCCTGCCAGAAAAAGGGAACGAGAAAGCCCAGGGGGGCAAACAGGATCACATTGCCCCCGATCTGGAGGAAGCTTCCACCAAAGTCATTTCCTCCTAAGATGGCCAAAAGATCGCGGAACGGGACGAGCGATAGGTCGGCGCTGACCGAGAAGTCTTTGATGATGAGGAAATTGGTCGGTGCACCGCCCGTGACTGCAAGAACAAGGTACCAATAAATCGCAAGCAGCACGATGCCTGCCGCCGTGAACACGTTCCGTTTCATATCTCTTTCCCTTCCTTCTGTCTTATTTTATTCGGCCACGCGGATCTCCCCGGTCCGGCCGAGCTGCGCCAGGAGCGCCGTCGGGGCCTGGCCTTCCGGATAATAGATCTGCTCGTCGGTCGTCCAGGTGGCGTTCAGCCCGCGGCTTACGATCTTGGCGCTTATGACCACGCTGCCCTCAAACGACTGCATGGCGATATCCGGCCCGGAATAGGTCCGCATGCTCTGCGTGACCGCATTTTCGAGCAGGGCGTCAATGGTTTCCGCGTCTGTGACCGTCATGGTGTGCGACTCAATGAAGACCTGGTCTCCGCCATATCTATAGGAGGACTCCATCATCTGCTGATATTCTTCCTCGGTATAGGCGACGATATCGATCGACTGGACATTCTCATGCGACAGCACCGCCGGGCGGAGGCCGGTCATCTGCTCGATGAGCGCCAAGCTGGCCGTATCCGACGGATAGACCGAAAGCTCACACAGGCCATAGCAGTTGCGCTCATTCGGGTCCCGCTCGGGGAAACGCCACTCGTTATACAGGCTCAGGGAGAGCACCGGGACCTCCTGCAAGTGGGCCTCGGCGTTCGCCATCTGATCCTTGCGCAGCGTATCGATGACCGCCTGGATATCCTCGCGCTCGGTCAAGATCCGCTGGGCGGGCAAGCCCTCGGGGCAGATACTGTTGCGCAGTTCCATGTGGGACGTGCCCTGTCCGCCGTCTGGCAGGTGGATATTTTGCAGCGTACTGTACCGCTCCAGGTATGCGGGACTGGTAACGAGCGCGATGATCTGGTCCTTGACCACGTCTGCCCGCACGCTATAATAGTTGCGCGCGGCGCGCGTACCGTTTTTGAGGGTATAGTGCACCGTGTACGAGTTCACCGGCTCATCCTCCACGGCGGAGTCCAGATTTTGGACTGACCGCTCGGCGATCTCGTGCACGAGCGCGATGCTGTCCGCGTCTGTCAGCTGTGACGTGTCTGGATCGTTCAGCTCGCTGCCCATCATATACGTATACATTGAGTCCTCGATGGCGACCGAGGCGATGTCATCCACGTCGGGCACATAGCGGTCATAGCCCAGCACATCGTTCTGGATGCCGGCGAGCAGCAGGATCGCCAAGACCGATATCAGGATCATCTGCTTCCAGTGGTGCAGGAGCGCCTTAAAGTCAAAGTCATAGACGATCTCGACGACCATGTGGCACAGGACCACGCCGAATACCAGGCCGAACCAGCGCCAGCCGCTGCTTCTGATGAACAGGGCGGTGAAGATAAGGCTGAACGCCAGGCCCGAGACCAGGCACATGAACCACTTGAGCGGCGGCTGGAAGGGCTTAAAGGCAATGGCCATGCCCGAGTTCTCGCTCCTGCGGCGGCAGAACAGCACAAAGCTGAGCGCCAGCAGCACGATGGTCAGCACGACCGGATATAGGAGCGCGCCCATGCCGCCGGGCAGATGCGCCGCCAGCTGCCCGATGACCGGGAAGGACAGGCTCTGCTGGTCGTAGCCCGACAGGAGATAGCTGCCAATCGGGCTTCCATACATCATGAGGTTCTCCACGGCCGGCATGCCCGTGGCAAAGGTCTGATAGAACATGGCTTGATAGACCTGGACCATGATCATGAGCAGCGTGATACCGAACTCGGCCCAGACCCCGAGCAGCACGGTGATGATCGTGTTGCCGGTCAGGATGGTACACAGCACCGCAACCGTATAGTTGAGCAGAAAATAGGCCAGGTTGCCCAGCATCCCCTGCACGATCATGCCGCCGTGCAGGCCACCCGAGAATCCCATGGCACCCGCGCAGGCAATTGCAATGAGCAGGATAATCAGGTAGACCGGGATGACAAGCAGGACGCCCGACATATAATTGAGCACAAAGAGCTTGCCGCGGTTCACCGGGAGCGCATGAAAAAAGTCAACCTGCCGGCGGTCGTGCAGATAGCGGAAGAGCGACACGCCGCACAGGATGGCCAGCACGATAAGCACCAGCTTGATAAATGGGTTGTCCAGCGATAGCAGGGTGCCGATCTGCCCCTGGGCATTGCTGAGCGCCTCAGCCGGCGTCTGGCTGCTGTTCCCCTGCTGGATCCACTCGAGTTCGGCACGGTATCCCTGCTGGATGACAAAGACCGGCAGCAGGAGCCCGGCCAGGCAGCCCAGGATCCCCAGGGCGATGGCCCACATGCGGCTCGTCAGATTCTGCCGCACGAGATATTTAGTAGAGAAGTTTTTTGAGGTCATAACCTGCCACCTCCGTTTCGCTGATAAAGATCTCCTCAAGCGTGAGCGGGAGCATCTCATAGAACGCGGGCTGCAGCGCCGCAATGCGGTCTTCCAGTTCCTCCCGCGTGCCGCGCGCGGTGATGGTATAGAGCGAGCCGCGCTGCTCGCGCTTGAGCACCTCGATGCCCGCAAAGGGATCGCCCGCCGGCTGCTCGCGCAGGATCAGCTGGACCTTGTGCAGGCCGAGCTTCATGTCGTCCAGGTCGCGCGAGAACAGGATGCCGCCGCGGTGCAGCAGGCCGACATGGTCGCAGATGTCCTCCAGCTCACGCAGGTTGTGCGAGGCGATGACCGGGGTCAGGCCGCGGTCGGCCACGTCGCCTGCAAGCAGGCCCTTGACCGTCTGCCGCGCGACCGGGTCCAGGCCGTCAAAGGTCTCGTCGCAGAATAAATAGTCGGTCATGGCGCTCAGGCCACAGATGATCGACACCTGCTTTTTCATGCCCTTGGAGAAGGTGCGGATCTTGCGCCGCCCATCCAGGCCAAAGCCGTCCAAAAGCGTACGGTAGCGCGCCTCGTCAAATGTCGGGTAAAGCGCCTTGTAATAGTTCTTCATATCGTCCGGCGTGCTGTTTGCAAAAAAGAACTGCTCGTCGGAGATGTAAAAGCAACGCCGCTTGAGCGCCTCATTCTCAAAGATCTCCTGCTCGTCCACGCGGACGATGCCGGCGTCGGGCGCCAGGATGCCGGCCAGCATGCGCAGGAAGGTCGATTTGCCCGCGCCATTCGAGCCGATGAGGCCGAAAACCGAGCCGTCGTGGATCTCGGTGTCCACATGGTCGACGGCGACGATGCTGCCAAAGGACTTGGTCGCTTTTTCTGTGCGGATCACTCTATCTCCCCCTCTCCTTTCATCCATTCCATAAGCTGCGCGTCCGAGACGCCCAGCTCCCTCGCCGTGCGAACAAGCTCTGTGATCTGCACCTGCAGATCACGCAGGCGGCGCTCACGGAGCGCCGCCGCATTCGGCGACACAAAATTGCCTTTTCCCTTCACGGAATAGATCACTCCCCGGCTCTCCAATTCACTGTACGCGCGTTGGATGGTATTTGGATTAATCGACAGTTCAGCCGCCATTTGACGCACGCTTGGAAGCTGGCTGTCCGGCTCCAGGACGCCGTGCACCACCATATGCTCGATCTCATCCACGACCTGCTCATAGATCGGCCGCCCGTCCCGATAATTGATTCCCAGCATTGCGCGCCTCCTTTCTCTCCGTGTATTAAGTGTACTATGTGTGTTAGTACACTCAGAGTATAGCATAGCCGCCGCATAGAAGTCAATAGGCAAACGCGTGATTTTATGATATGATAGAGGCAGGCAAACCATCCCGCGCCGGCGCGGGCCCGCACAGGAGGAGAACAGAATGGTACAGATTGGAAACGACTGGGACGCGCTGCTTGCGGACGAGTTCCACTCGGAATATTACGCACAGATCCGCCGCGTCCTCAAGAAGGAGTACGCTGAACACGAGGTCTATCCGCCCATGGAGGACATCTTTAACGCCCTGCGCTACACGGCCTACGCCGACGTCAAGGCCGTCCTGCTCGGGCAGGACCCCTATCACGGCCCTGGACAGGCCCAGGGGCTGTGTTTTTCGGTGCGGCCGGGCGTGCCGCTGCCGCCCAGCCTGCAAAATATTTTCACCGAGCTGCAAAATGATATGGGCCTGCCCGCGCCGCACTCCGGCAGCCTGATCCCCTGGGCCAAGGAGGGCGTCCTGCTGCTCAACACCACCCTGACCGTGCGCCGCGGTGAGCCCAACAGCCACAGCAAGATCGGCTGGACCCACTTCACCGACGCCATCATCCAAAAGCTCAACGCGCATGAGCGGCCCATCGTCTTCCTGCTCTGGGGCGGCAATGCGCGCAGCAAGAAAAAGTTCATCACAAACCCCAACCATCTGGTGCTCGAGACCGTCCATCCCTCGCCCCTCTCGGTCTACCAAGGCTTTTTCGGCTGCCGGCACTTTTCCCAGTGCAATGAATTCCTCATGCAGCACGGCATCGCGCCCATCGACTGGACGCTGCCCTGACCGCGCTAAAAAAGCGCCGCCCGCAGGCGGCGCTTTTGGTTTTTCTGCCGTGGGCCGGGCTTTATTTCAGGCTGCCCTTGGTGCCCCAGGTGTCATACTCCCCGCACGAGAGGTAGATATCGTCCGCCGTCAGGCCGGTCACCTGCTCGACGACCTCAAACGCGGCCTCGGTGAAGCGCTTCTTGTCCTCAAACGCTGCGCTCTTGTAGCACCGCACGTCAATATATGCCAGGTCGCGCTTTTCCCCCTGATAGTACATCGTGCGGCCGTCCGCGATGTCCACCATCAGGGCCCGCTCGCTCTTGCCCGGGATCAGGGCGATCTTTTCACCCAAACCGGCCTTGATGGCGTCCTTCTGGCTGTCTGTCAGCTTCTTCGTCAAATTTACACAAATATACGGCATAGTCTTTGGTCACCTCGTCGGATATATTTGCCTTTATTATACCTTTTTACCCAACAGAAGGCAAATATTTTTGAATCATTTGTAAATATTTCTCAATACCGGGGGACGGATGCGGGCTTTTGTGATATGATAGGGGTACGGAAATCTTATCTCTGCATTTTCAAAACCGAAGGAATGAATCACGATGGATATCAAGTGTACGCAGAATATTTTCAAAAGTTCAAACGGCCGGTCCAACGTGACGTACTATATCCTGGCGCCTGAGGGCGTAGATCTGCGCGGCGTGGTGCAGATCTCCCATGGGATGTGCGAATATTTTTCACGCTATACGGTTTTTGCCAAATACCTGTGCTCGCTCGGCTTCATCGTCTGCGGCAACGACCACATTGGGCACGGCGCCTCGGCCGGCCGCGCGACCGAGCTCGGCTTTTTTGCCGTGCGCGACGGCTGGAGCTACCTCATCCAGGACATGCAGAAGCTGACCGACATCATGCAGGTGCGCTATCCCGACCTGCCCTACTTTGTGCTCGGGCACTCGATGGGGTCGCTCATCACCCGCATCTACCTGACAGACTACGGCAAGCGCCTGTCGGGCTGCATCCTCAGCGGTACCGCCGGGCCCAATCCGCTCGCGCGCCCGGGCGCGCGCATGGCCAACTCGGTCGCGCACTCCAAGGGCATGACCTACCGCTCATCTTTTCTGTCCAACCTGGCGTTCAAGAACTATAACCGCCGGATTCCCGACGCGCACACCATGTTCGACTGGCTCAGCCGCGACGACGGCGTCGTACAGCGCTTCCAGTCGGACGCCAAGTGCAACTTCATCTTCACCGCCGCCGGCTTCCGCGACCTGTTCACCCTGGTCGACCGCGCCAACACGGCCAAGTGCTTCAAGTCCACCCCGCGCGACCTGCCCCTGCTGCTGATCTCCGGCGACCGCGACCCGGTCGGCGGCTACGGCGAGGGCGTGCGCCGTGTGGCCAAGCTCTACCGCGCCGCCGGTCTGACCGACCTGGACGTCATCTTTTACAAAAACGGCCGCCACGAAATCTTAAACGAGACCAACCGCCTGGACGTGTATGGCGATATCTCCCGCTGGCTGACGCGGCATCTGGCGCAGGCATCCGACGACGCCCAGGAAACTGCAAAGGAGAAACCCCATGCTGATTCTGACCCTTGATACGATCCCTGACACCGCATTCGACGTGCTCGGCATCGTGCACGGCAATACCGTGCAGTGCAAAAATGTGGGCCGCGACATCATGTCTGGCTTTAAAAACCTTGTGGGCGGCGAAATGCAGTCCTATACCACCTTGATGCAGGAAGCGCGGGAGATCGCGCTGTCCCGTATGCAGGACGAGGCCGCACACCTGTGCGCCGACGCCGTCATTGGCGTGCGCTACAGCTCCTGCGAGATCGCCCAAGGCGCAGCCGAGGTGCTGGCCTACGGTACGGCGGTCAAATTCCGTTCCCGCTGAACCTTTGCGCGGGGTCTGGGCCATTTTTCTCCTGGACCCCCTCATTTTTTGGCTCACATAGACACAAAAGGGCGCGGCCGCAAAAGCCGCGCCCTTTTGTGTATGCTGTCGGTCCTAGCCCGCCGCTTACTTGGTCCACTGAGCCTTGGCCGCGCCCTCCTCGAATTTTCCGAGGAAGCCCTTAACGTTGGCCGCGATGTCGCCGCCAAAGACCGCAGAGCCTGCGACGATGACATCCGCGCCAGCCTCGATGCACTCGACTACGTTGGTCTGCTTGACACCGCCGTCGATCTCGAGCTCACACTGGTAGCCGCCCTCCTGGATGGCGCGGCGCAGCGCGCGGATCTTGTCCATGCACTCCGGGATGAAGCCCTGGCCGCCAAAGCCCGGCTCGACCGTCATCAGCAGGATCATATCGCACTCGGGCAGCAGTTCGATGGCCGTCTCGACCGGGGTGCCGGGCTTGATGACGCAGGCCGCCTTGACGCCGGCCGCGCGGATCTTGCGCAGCTGGGCACGGGTATCGCCATTGGACTCACAGTGCACGGTGATGATGTCCGAACCGGCCGCGATAAAGTCGTCCAGGTACTTGTCCGGGTCCGAGATCATCAAATGGACATCCAGCACGGCGTCGGTGGCGCGGCGCAGCGACTTGACGACCGGCGCGCCGATGGTGATATTCGGGACGAAGTGGCCGTCCATGACGTCGACATGCACGTATTCTGCGCCCGCATCGACCGCAGTCTTGATGTCGCGCGCAAGGTTTGCAAAGTCCGCCGACAGAATGGACGGGGAAAGTTTGATTTTCATGGGAATGTTCCTCCTTTTTGTCTGCCCTCCCGCCCGGGCGAAAGGGGCCGGCGCGCAGATGTGCGTGCCGGTTTTTGTCGTTCTATGCGGGGCGGGCGCCCGAGCCAGCCGCCCCCTTTGATTAAATTATACACGATATCCATATAATTTCAACGACGTTTCGTCAGATTATCGCTTGCGCCATACCACCCGTTCGGAGTATCATATTAGTATGAATTCCCGCCATTTCCCGCGTTTTTTTGGTCGTCTAACCAAGCTCACCGCGCGGCCTCAAACGGCGGGGGCCTGAAACAAATTTATTTCTTGCATGAAGGAGTCCGAAATGGCAGTTTATCGTTGTTATTCCGAGAAGCGCCCCGGCTTTGATGTCGAGGCGCGCGGCCTGTTTGACAGCCTGCACAATCTTCTGGAGATCCAGTCCCTTTCCGGCGTGCGCTATCTGTGCCGCTATGATGTCGAGGGGGTGGACGAGGCCGTATACGAGAGGGCCAAGCACATCGTGTTTTCCGAACCGATGGCCGACGTCTGTTACGACGAGGCGTTCCCACTCCCAGAGGGCCCGCACGCCGTCCTGGCCGTTGAGCCCCTGCCCGGCCAGTTCGATCAGCGCGCCGATTCCTGCGCCCAGTGCATCCAGCTCATGACCCAGGGCGAGCGCCCGGCTGTCGCGGCCGCCAAGGTCTATGTCCTCGAGGGCACGCTGTCGGACGCCGACCTTGCAAAGATCCGCACCTATCTGATTAACCCCGTCGAGGCGCGCGAGGCCTCCATGGACAAGCCGCAGACCCTGCATGCGGTCTATGAGATCCCGACCGAAGTCGCCTCGGTCCTGGGCTTTGTTCAGATGGACGCCGGCGCCCTGGACGCCCTGCGCCAGTCCATGGGCCTTGCCATGGACCTGGACGACCTCAAATTCCTGCAGGCCTACTTCCGCGACGAGGAGCACCGCGACCCGACCATCACGGAGGTGCGCATGGTCGATACCTACTGGTCCGATCACTGCCGCCACACCACCTTCCTGACCCAGATCGACAACGTCACCTTTGAGGACCCGATGGTACAGGAGGCGTACGACCGCTATCTGGCGGCGCGCGTCGAGGTCTACGGCGAGGAGAAGGCGGCCAAGCGCCCGGTCACCCTCATGGATATCGCGACCGCCGCGGCTAAGGTGCTCAAAAAGCGCGGCTATCTGAAAAACCTGGACGAGTCCGAGGAGATCAACGCCTGCTCGATCAAGGTGACCGTCCACGTTGACGGCAAGCCCGAGGAATGGCTCCTGATGTTCAAGAACGAGACCCACAACCATCCGACCGAGATTGAGCCTTTCGGCGGCGCGGCCACCTGCCTGGGCGGCGCCATCCGTGACCCGCTCTCCGGCCGCTCCTACGTCTACCAGGCCATGCGCGTGACCGGCGCCGGCGATCCGACCGTCCCGCTGTCCAAGACCCTGCCGCACAAGCTGCCGCAGCGCAAGCTGTGCACGACGGCGGCCGCAGGCTATTCCTCTTACGGCAACCAGATCGGCCTGGCCACCGGCTTGGTGCACGAGTTCTACCATCCGGGCTATGTGGCCAAGCGCATGGAGATCGGCGCGGTCGTGGGCGCGGCCCCCATCCAGAATGTCATCCGTGAGGTCCCCGAGCCGGGCGACATCGTCATCCTGCTCGGCGGCAAGACCGGCCGCGACGGCTGCGGCGGCGCCACCGGCTCGTCCAAAAAGCATACCGAGGCCTCGCTCGAGACCTGCGGCGCAGAGGTCCAGAAGGGCAACCCGCCCGAGGAGCGCAAGCTCCAGCGCCTGTTCCGCAACCCCGATGTCACCCGCATGATCCGCCGCTGCAACGACTTTGGCGCGGGCGGCGTGTCGGTCGCCATCGGCGAGCTGGCCG